>Ga0105238_10002328_pt1 | contig 19107 bp, 16 predicted proteins | sample KBSC34metaG_FD_81526 | JGI IMG/M metagenome (GOLD analysis project Ga0105238, IMG submission 81526) | Corn rhizosphere microbial communities from Kellogg Biological Station, Michigan, USA - KBS C3-4 metaG | ecosystem: Host-associated > Plants > Roots > Rhizosphere > Soil | place: Michigan, USA... | reverse complement strand
TTTGCCACGCCGAGACTCTCGACAAATGCAAGAAGTCCCGTATTCACAGTCCTTTCTGCGCATAGTCTCTAAGTATCTGTATTAATAATATAACTTTGGCTGGGGCGGGAGGATTCGAACCTCTGTATGGTGGAATCAAAATCCGATAGACACCACACCAAAATCAAGCTGCATTCTGAATTGCTTGCTGAATTCGGTGCAATAAAAACAACACTTAGCGGCGCGTTCAGAACACCTTTCGAGCTGCGTGATCGACCTCAAATCAGATAGACGCGGGCTACGCCGCTAGAAAGCCGCCGTCGACAGCGAGTGTGGTGCCTGTAACGTAACTGGCCATCGAAGATGCGAGGAAGACAATCGGCCCGACGATCTCGTCGACTTCGCACCATCCGTTTCGTCATCACCCGATTCATGAACCAATCGGCTCCGCCGGGCCGGTTGAGCTGAGCGGTCGCCGTCTCGGTCAGCATGATGCCCGGCGACAGCGCGTTGACGCGGATTCCGAACTCAGCGAGATCGCACGCCATCGCTTGCGTTAGAGATCGGACGGCTCCCTCCTTTATTAGAAAAGTCATGAGTTGGCGTGCTGAGGACAATTTCAGAGAGAGCTCATTAGTCGCCGAAATACAGCCCTAGAATAGCACTTTGCGTTGCCGCAGCTTTTCCAGTCTGCCAGCAGACAGGCCAAGCTCACCCTCAAGGACTTCTTTGGTGGCATCTCCCAACTCCGGTCCCGTCCACCTGATCTGCCCCGGCGTACCCGACAGTTTGAAGAGGACGTTCGGCATATTCATCTGCCCAAGGTCCTTGTCTTCGACACCGGTAATGAACCCAGCCGTGCGAACATGAACATCGTTGAACATCTCTTCGATGTCATACATCGGGGCCAGTGTGACCTCGGAACGTTCGGCGATCCGCATCACTTCATGGCGCGTTCTTTCGGCAACCCAGCGCTCGATTGCACCGTCGATCAGTTCTGCGTGCTTCAATCGTTCGCCGTTGGAGGAGAACCACGGCTCGTTCGCGATCTCCGGCCGCTCGACCATCTCCATGATGCGGGCCGCCGTCTCCGCAGTCGCCGCCGCGATGTTCACCCACTTGCTGTCCTTCGTCTTGAACGCCCTGCGAGGTGCAGTGCCCGTAGAGCGGTTGCCCCTGCGGGTTTCGCGCATTCCAAGCTGGTCCAGATGAAGGATCGGCCGCGTCTGCAACATGATCAGCGGCGCCAGGATCGCGAGATCGATCTCCTGTCCGGTGCCACCGCGCGCATCGCGATGATAGAGCGCCATTGAGATCGCCGACGTTAGCGTAACGGCTGCAAAGTAGTCACCGAGTGCAAAGGTTGCCATTGTCGGCGGGCCGGCCGGATCACCCATCAGGTCCGGCAAGCCCGAGAGCGACTCAATGTTGGTTCCAAATGCGGGCCGATGCGAGTAAGGGCCCGTTTGTCCGAAGCCACTTACCCTGGCCAGGATTATTTTCGGATTCACCGAGGACAGGCGATCGTAGCCGAGATTCCACTTTTCCAAAGTGCCGGCGCGAAAGCCTTCGACAACCACGTCCGCGGTTTTGACAAGTTCAAGGAACACCTCGGCGGCCTCGGGATCGCCGAGATACATTCCAACGCTGCGCTTGTTGCGACCCAGTACCTTCCACCACAGGGGAACGCCATCTTTCCGTCCCCCTTGTGTCCGCGAAGAATCGCCGCCTTCCGGATGTTCGATCTTGATGATCTCTGCGCCGTAGTCTCCGAGGATTTGGCAAGCGGTTGGACCTGCAATGACGTTGGCGATCTCCAGAACGCGGATGCCAGCCAGTGGACCGGTCGGCTTGTCAGTCTTTTTGTTTTGGGCCATCACCTAGCTCTTCATGCACCCCGGAATTTCGGCTCGCGCCGCTCTTTGAACGCAGCGCGCGCCTCCTGCAGATCCGTACTCATCTCTTGCGTCCAGATGAAGTCGATATATTCCCGCTCATGTCGATGCGCGTCGGTTTGTACCGACTTATAGTGACCGTATTTAACAGACTTGATGTAGAGCGGCGGGATTCTCTTCAATAATTCCGCCCATTTTATCGCCGCAGCCATCAACTGATCATCGGGCACAACTTCGTTGACGAGGCCCAACTGAAACGCGCGCTGCGCACTCATCATCTTGCCATCCCGCCAAGCCAGCAATGCAAGCTCGAGGCTAACCTTGAACGGAAGATAGGGAACGTACTCGTAAGGATGGATGGCAATGCCCGCCCGCGCCTCCGGAAAGCCAATCAGCGCGCTCTCCGCCGCTACGGTGATGTCGCAGCACTTAACGCCGGCCACGAAGCCCCAGCCGAGAACGTACCCATGAACCGCGCCAACAATCGGCTTGAAGATTTTCACGCCATTCTCGGGATGGGCTTGATGAGTTTGAAATGGGACGCGGTCGTCGACGGCACCGGGCGAGATATCTCGTCCCGCACTAAACGCAGTACCCTTGCCGCTCAGAATGGCTACCTTCGCTGACGGGTCGCCCTCGAACTCCTCCCAGGCGTTTTTGAGTGCGTCAGCCAATGCACCGTTGACCGCGTTCAATCGGTCAGGCCGATTGAGCGTGATGAACGCGATCTCATCGCGCACTTCGTAGAGGAGAACGTCCGAGGATTTCTCAGCAGTCACTTTTTGCTCCGTTGATCGACGAATTTAAGGGATGCGAAGGCGCATTTTTCCGAGCTTGAACGAAATCAATGCCACGATGCAGTTCATGAAGGCGAAGCCACCGGCCAAAGCGGCAAGCGTTCCAAAGCTGCCACCGTCCCACGTGGAACGAATCACGTAGCCGATGACTGGTCTGTCGTTGGTTGCCAATAGCGCCGAAGCCGTCACCTCTCCTGAGATGAGGATGAATACGAGCGCATATCCCGACACAAGAGCCGGCAACATCAACGGCGCGATGACCTTCCGAAATGTCCGACCTTCCGAAGCGCCACAGATTGCTGAAGCCTCGATAAGCTCATTGCCGATCTGGGCCACGGCGGCGTTTGCAGCAATCGACGCCTCCGGCATGAAGATCACGACGTATGCGAGCAGTAATAGCCAGGTCGTTCCGCCGAGATGGAACGGCGCGGCGGCAAACGCTACAAGGAAGCCAACGGCCAGAGATAGATGCGAGAACAATGCCGGAAGCTTGGTTACGCCATCAGCGAGCTTCGCTAGTGCACTGCGACTTTGCCGGGCATAGAGCGCGATGACCGAACCAACGCCGATCGCAGCGAGCCCCCCTGCCGCAGCGAGCAGCAAGCTGTTCAGGAATGCCTGGCGCGTGACGTAGTGTTCGACGAACGCCGTCCGGAAATTGTCGAGCGTGAATTCGGACGGACTAATCGCCACATTCCAGAATGGCTGCAGAGCAACAACCGCAAGCGCAAACAGCGGGAGGAGAGTCGCGCAGGCGAAATAGACGAGCATGCATACCCGCGCAGCCCACTTCCACCTGCCCAATTGAACGACAGAGGCTTGCGAGGCGCGGCCGCCAATGACTGCAAAATTGCCCTTTTGCGCGAAGTGTCGCTGCAACAGCCAGAGTGACGAAGCTATGCCGAGTACAAAGATGCAAAGTACCGTCGCCTGACCGAAACGCGGCGGATAATCAACGGTGAGAAGCTGAAATATGCGCACCGAGATGACGTCGATACCGGCGCGCTGCGCAACAATGATCGCAATGGAATAATTGCCGAAGCCGATAATTGTAACAAGCAGAGCTGCAGCGGCCAGCGCCGGCTTGATTGCCGGCACGCTGACCCTCCTGAACGTTTGCCAGGTACCTGCACCGGAAATTCGCGACGCCTCTTCCATCGCCGGATCAAGATTGCGCAACGCGCCGGAGACGACGAGGTACACATACGGGATAGCGTTGATCGTGAAGGCGAAAATGACACCGGGCCAGGTTGCTATGTCAATCGTTGCTTCGTAACCCAACGGCAAGAGCAGCCAAGTAAGAGCGCCGTTGAGAAAGCCGGAACCCGGCGAGGCAAGAAACACCCAGCCGATCGCCATTGCGATCGACGGCACGAGAATCGGAATTAATGGAAGGAGTTCGCCAACGCTGCGAAGGCTGGCGTCCGTCCGCTCGTTGAGCCAGGCCAGCAACGAACCGGCAGGGATCGCGATCGTGCCACTGACAGCCACGACGATAAGTGTGTTCGACACAGTATCGATCAGCCAGGCTGAGCCGATGACGTCGCGAAGCGCGGAAACATCGAAAACACCTGCCGGAAAAAAACTGATCTCCAGCAGCCGAAGGAGCGGGAATAACACCAGGAATACGACGAGTATAGATAGCGCGATGGACGCCAGGCCGAACAGCGAGGTGCGCCAACGAATGCTGCCTCGCGCCGCGGAGGCGGTAACATTGCCGCCGCGGATTGAACTCGATTCAGTCATGGCCAGATAGCAACACGAGATGCTGAGGGTTGATCTCCACGAACACGTTTTCTCCTTCGGGAACACTGTCCATTGCCGTCGAAGCCACTCGAACGAGGCGATCCGACACCGCGACGGTCGTCTCGACGTAGGCGCCGAGGAAACTTCGGTGCTTCACGGTGCCCGCAAACGAGCAGTTGAGCGTGTCAACAGGCGATTCAACAAGTTTGATCACCTCGGGTCGCGCTAACACAGTGACGGAATCGCCCACTGAATAGCGCTGCTGCACCGGTTGCTTGGCCTTCAACAAGCCGAAGTCTGTTTGGACAATTACAGAATCGCGCTCGGAAGCCTTGATTTTTCCCTTCCATAAATTCGCGCTCCCGACGAAGTTCGCCACGTACTCCGTGCGAGGGTTCCAATACAGATCTTTTCCGGAACCGATCTGTTCAATGCGTCCTTCGCGCAGCAGCCCAATACGGTGCGCCAGCGCCATCGCCTCAACCTGGTCATGGGTCACATACAGCCCGGTAAAACCGAGGCTTTGCTGCAGCCTCTGAATCTCGTTGCGCAACTGTTCGCGCACTTTTGCGTCAACGTTCGATAACGGTTCATCGAAGAAGATCGTGGTTGTCTGCGACGCCACTGCGCGAGCGAGTGCGACGCGCTGTTGCTGTCCGCCAGACAACTGGTTCGGGTACTGACTGTCGAGCCCGCTCAACCCAACGACGCCGAGCGCCTCGATTACTCGCGAACGCAAATCCCGCCGAGGGACGTTACGGCACGTCAGGGGATAAGCGACGTTGTCGAACACCGTCATATGAGGCCAAAGCGCATAGCCTTGGAACACCATGCTGACGAATCGCTTCTCGGGCGGGACGAAAATATTGCTCGCGGAATCAAAAACCAGCCGACCATCAATGAAGATCTGACCTGAATCCGGACGCTCCAGTCCGGCGATACAACGCAGCAACGTCGTTTTCCCGCAACCGCTCGGCCCGAGAAGTACCACCATTTCGCGATCGCCGACCGAAAAGCTGACGTTGTCAACCGGAACGACCTCGCCACCGCCGTCGCGACGCGTGAATCTCTTGGTCAGCGACACTACCCGAATTCGCTCGTTCTGTGACACGTCTGCTCCGCCGTGAATGGCCGATCGAGATCGCACTGCCCTATTTAAGCCCGAGCATTTCCAGGATATGCGCTTTCCGTGCTGGATCGGGTTGTTTGTCGGCACTTATGAAATCGTTGGTGTCGTTTTCCTGGCAGTCGCCACGGTCGTTATTCGACAGCAACAACGAACTCTCGATGCCACCGCAATTTGCTTTTTGGGCATCGGCGGTGAGCAGCCAGGTCATGAAGACGCGGGCAGCGTTGGGATGCGGTGCATTCTTCGGCAGTGCAAAGAAATTTACATTCTGCAGCGTTGGCATCCCTGATCCTTTGGACAAAGTCTTGACCATCGTGACTGGAGCACCCCGTTTGATCACCGGCAGGACATGGCTTGGAAAAAGGCCGATCATGAAAAGCGCCGATTTTCCGCCTGCGGCGATCTCCTGCGCTCCTTGCACGCCGCCGGACACCATGCGGAGATTCATCTCACGCAGCTTGACCAGGTAGTCATCGCCGTATTTTTGCTGGAGCATGTCCAGCCAATTCACGTAGATGTCGGAGTTCCTCGGGTCGGGGATGAGACCCTGCCCTTTGTATTTCGGATTAAGGACGTCCATCCAATTTCGCGGAACATCCTCGACAGGCATTAGCTTCGAATTGTAGGCGAAAATGAGTGGCGCTTGTAGCGTGGCGACGTAGTTGCCGTAAATGTATTTGGCGTTGATGGCTTTGACGGTCGGGACGTAGTCCGCGGTCAGCGCAAAGAACCAATCCGGATTGTCGGTAAAGATTTGGGTCGCCTGTGCATTGATCACGTCGGCGTTGAAGACGCCGGAGCGAACCTCTTGGATGTACCGATTGACCAGCACGCCGGAGGCGCCAGGCCGCAGCGACTTGACCTCGATCTCCGGGAACGCTCTGCGAAAGGCGTCTACCGTTCGCTTCGTGAGATCTTCAGTTTGTGCGGTGTAGAGGCTGACAACTCCTTCTTTTTTTGCGGCTTCGATGACGGAAGGGTCAAGCCCAAGGGAAGCTCGATCCTGCGCGCCAGCGTTCACTGAAGACGCGAAGACTATCGCGGACGCAAGCGCTCCAATGATTGCAAACTGCATGTTCGATCTCCCATCCGTTTTCGTTTCTTGTGCCGTAGCAGAACCCACGTCGAGTATTCTTGTCTGGTCAAGTCGATGATCATTACCATCCGCTGCCAGGGACGCCGCACAGGCGAGACCTCGGCCGCGTCTCAAACGACCTCTCGCGCACGCAGTGCGCGCACCTCGTCGGTAGAGAAGTCGAGAACGTCGCGCAGAATGGCGTCGGTATTGGCGCCAAGTTTGGGTGCTGCTTGCGCGGCAATGCCGCCGCCGTGGACCAGCTTGAATGGCGTGCCCAGCAGTTGCACCGCAGACCCATCATCCGCTTGAGCGGTATGGACCATGGCGTTCGCAAGAAGCTGAGGATGGGTCATGACCCGGTCGATAGTCTGAAGCGGCGCCACAGGTACGTTGTTAAGCTCGAGCTGCGCAGTCCAGTGCTCCACCGTCTTCGTGGCGAAAATCTGCTCGAGCCTGGGAATCAGATGATCGCGATTGTCGGCACGGTTCTGGTTGGTAGTGAATCGCGTGTCGGAAGCGAGCTCTTCGCATCCTAATGCAGTACAAAAGCGCCTCCAGGCTGCGTCGTTCGTAGCCCCAGCCAAAAGGTGACCATCCTGGCAACGAAATGCCTGATATGGAACGAGATGCCAGACGCCAGAGCCTTCACGGCGCGGCATCACGCCTCCCTGCAGCCACGACACGCCGTGATAGCCGAGGATGGCAACGGCGGTTTCCAGCAAGGATGCCCGGACCCAATCGCCCTTGCCAGTGCTTTGCCGCGCGACAAGGGCCGTCATGATTGCCGCGTAGGCACTCATGCCCGTCGCCATGTCAATGAACGACACGCCAGTGCGAATGGGTGGACCACCCTCAAACCCCGTGGTCGACATCACACCCGAGAACGCCTGTACCATCAGGTCGTAACCAGGTTTGTTGCGCAGCGGCCCCTCGGCGCCGTAACCCGAGATGCTGCAGAACACGAGGCGTGGATTGATCTTGGAAAACTTCTCGTAGTCGATCCCTAGTCGCGCAGCCGTGTTCGGCAGGAAGCTGTGCAACACGACATCGGCCTTGCGCACCAGACGCGCCAAGATATCAGCAGCTTCCGGCGCTTTCATATTCAGCGTCAGGCTGCGTTTGCCGCGGTTCACGCTCGCGAAGTTCGAGCTTTGACCGTTGGGATTGATCGGTGGCCACTGGCGATTTTCGTCGCCATCGGGACTTTCGACCTTAATCACCTGAGCGCCCATATCGGCCATCAGTTGGCCGCAAAATGGTCCGGCGAGAACGCGGCTCAGATCGACGACGAGAATTCCTGTCAGCGCTGACATTTCTTATTCCTGATCAGATAGACGTTGTACCAATTGTTGGTTCGCGCATGGGCAAACCGCGATCTGGAGTCGCCGGCTGCGGGGCAAACACGTTGCTGCGCGCGGGCCGACATCCGCTCTCGGTCAAATAACGCCCTCGCGGTGAAGTGTAGCGAGGGCATCATTGTCGAGGGCGAGAATCCGCTGAAGCACGCCGTCGGTATCCTCGCCAAGGCTCGGCGGCGCCTTGCCAGGTTCGCCGGGGGTGGCCGAGAGCTTCAGCGGCAAGCCGATCAGCGGCATGGTTCCGCCATCACGGCGCGGCACCCGGATGATCATGTCGTTAGCAAGGACCTGCTCGTGCGAGCAGACGCCTTCGACGGTGTTGATCGGCGAGCAGGCGACGCCAGTCTCAGCCAAGCGGCCGAACCATTGCTCGATGGTCGCCTGCTCCAGCACCGCCTCGAGTCGCTTTCGCAATTCGGTGCGGTTATCGCACCGCAGTTCGTTCGTGGTGAACCGCGGGTCGTTTGCGAGAGCGGCAGCGCCGATCCCCTGGCAAAACTTGCGCCAGACGCCATCGTTGGTGACGCCAATCATGATGTCACCATCCTTGCAATGATAGGGCCCGTAAGGTGCGAGCTTCGTGTTGAACGCGCCTTCGCGATGTGGCTGCTGCCCGGCGATCATCCAATTCATCGCAGTCGGAGCGAGCATCGCGACGCTGGTCTCGAGCAACGAGACATCGACGCGCTGTCCCCTCGCCTTGCCCGACATCCGTGCAACCAACGCCGTAACCGCGCCGGCATAGGCTAGGATACTCGTCGCCATATCGGCGACCGGAATGCCGGGGTTCAATGGCGGCCCGTCCGGCTCGCCGGTCATATGCATGATGCCGCTGAAGGCGGCGGCCATAGCACCAAAGCCGGGGTGGTCGCGCATCGGACCGCGTGTTCCAAATCCCGTAATCGAGACGTAGATCAGATCGGGATTGACGCGATTCAATGTTTCATAATCGGTGCCGAGCCTCGAGGTGACCGATGGCAAGAAATTCTGAATGTAGATATCAGCAGTTGCAACCAGCTTTCGCAGTAGTTCCTGTCCCTTCGGGTGTTTCAAGTTGAGGCTGATGCCCTGCTTGCCGCGGTTGACGCTGAGGAAACTAACCCCAGCGCCATCGGCGATCGGCGGCCACTTCCTGTTCTGATCGCCTTCGATCGCTTCCACTTTGATGACCTCGGCCCCATTATCGGCCAGCATCTGGCCGCAATGCGGGCCCGCGAGAATCCGGCTCGCATCAATCACTCGAATTCCATCCAGTACCGGCATGGTTGGTTGCCTTCCATTGCATGACGAAAATTCCCGCGGCGAGCAGGCAGAGCGATTTGCAACAGTGGCGCCGGATCGCTCCGGCGCCACCACACAACGATCAACGCCCCTGGAATGGGCGCGGCTTGCGCTTTTCGCGGTTCGCCAACGCTGCCTCACGGAAATCTTCAGTGAGGTGCAGCTTGTCAGCCACAGTCAGCATCGTGGTTTCGTGGTTGATCTGCGCGAGCTGGCCGCGCCGGACCCGCACTGTCGCGCGCACGCTGAGCGGGGGATTCGCTGCGACCGCGCGCGCCAATTCCATCGCGATCGGCATCACTTGGCCTTTTGGTGCAAGCCGATTGATGATGTTGGCCTTGAAAGCTTCTTCTGCCGTGAAGAATCGGCCGGTCAACGCAACTTCGTTGCCGAATGCAGCAGCTCCACTGTGTGCCAGGAGCGTCCAGTGCGTTGCGCCGCCAATGCCGCGTGACGTTTCAGTCACCTGCATTTGGGTACCTTCTTCTGCGACGACGAGGTCACAATCAAGCATTACTGCCAACGCCATCCCCATAACATATCCATGCACAGCGGCGACGACCGGCTTCCAGTTCACACAACGGGTCAATAAGTCGCCACCGCGGGCACCCTCGCCTTGCGGTCCGCCGAGGCGTTCCAGTTCTTCGCGTGGCCGGAGCTGGCGTTGGACAACGTCTGCACCGGACGAAAACGCGCGTCCGTTACCGCAGATAATCGCAACATGTGCTTTCGGATCGGTGTCAAAGCGGCGAAGCGCGGCCATCAGCGCGCGGACGAGATCGTCGCTAAACGCGTTCAGTTTCTCTGGCCGATTGAGCTGGAGAATAGCAATCCCGTCTTCGAGTTTGTAGTTCACCAGTGTGCTGTCAACGTCAGGCATTTCTCACCTTTATCGCTCTTGGTTGATCGAACTTGGTCGATTTGAGTTGGCGGACTTGTTGATTTTGGCCGGGCAGAAAGGGCGCTCGGCACACACATCGCTGATCCTTGTCACGTTCATTCTCGCATGGCGTTACCCCGCATTTACTCGGCTCGACGGCCTAACCAGGTGGCAAGCGGCCCAATGGCCGGGGGAGACTTCGCGCAATACCGGGTCAAGACTCCGGCACTCCGCGATCACGCTCGGACAGCGGGTATGGAAGCGGCAGCCTGAGGGTGGATTGAGTGGACTCGGGGTCTCTCCGGCGACGACCACCGGCTCGGGAACATCAGGATCCGGCACTGGCACCGCAGCAATCAGCGCCTGCGTGTAGGGATGCAGCGGATTACGCGACAGCTCGCGGCTCGGGCAGATCTCGACCAGGCGCCCGAGGTACATCACGCCGCAAATGTCGCTGACGTGCTCGACCACGGCGAGATCGTGCGCAATCAAGAGATAGGTCAGATCAAGCCGCCGCTGGATGTCCGCCAGCAGGTTGAGAATCTGGGCACGAATGGACACATCGAGTGCCGATACCGGCTCGTCAAAGACGATGAACTTCGGACCGACGGACAGAGCGCGCGCAATCGCGACTCGCTGGCGCTGACCACCGCTGAATTCATGCGGATACAAGTTGCGACTTCGCTGGCTCAGGCCAACGAGATCGAGGAGCTCGTCGACGCGTCGTGACGCTGCGGCAGCATCGCCGGTGCGATGAACGATCACGGGCTCGGCAAGTAGATCGCCTACGGTCATCCGAGGGTTCAGCGAGCTGTACGGGTCCTGGAAGACGGCTTGGACCGCGCGCCGGTATGCGGCAGGGCTTCGCTTAAATTCCCGAAGATCGGTGCCTGCAAACCGAATTGAACCTCCGGTCGGCGCCTGCAGCATTAGCAGCAAACGTGACAGTGTCGTCTTGCCGGATCCGGATTCGCCGACCAGGCCGAAGGTTGTCCCTTCCTCGATCTCGAAGCTGACGTCGTCGACAGCCTTGAGATACTCGGCACGACGCCAGAGTGCCCAGCCCCGCGGAGCCGGGAAAAACTTTTTGACATTGGAGACCTGCAGCAGCGCAACCATCAAGCGCCCCCAGTTTCGGCGACGAGTTCGGGCTGGCCGGCAAACCAGCATGCCGCAATGTGTTTATCGCCCACTCTCCGATCAGGTGGCGCCTGCTCGCAGATTTCGCGAGCGGCGGCACACCGGCCGCGGAATGAGCAACCGAGAGGCATGTTGAGCAGATGCGGCGGCTGCCCGGGAATCTGGAAGAGCTTGTCGCGGTCATCGCCGAGCCGTGGAACGGAGCGCATCAAGCCACGGGTGTAGGGATGCGCCGGACTCTTGTAGATGGCGCGCACAGGTCCGCTTTCCACGATGCGCCCCGCATACATGACGACAACCCGCGTACACAGGCGGGCCACGACACCGAGATCGTGGGTAATATAAATGATTGACAGGTTCGCCTCATCGCGCAGCTGACGCAGCAGCTGCAGAAACTGAGCCTGTGTCGTCACATCAAGCGCGGTCGTTGGTTCGTCGGCGATCATCAGCTTTGGTTGGGAAGCGATCGCTATCGCCGCGCTTACGCGCTGGCGCATGCCGCCGCTAAATTGATGCGGATAGGAGCGGACAAGTCGCTCCGGTGCAGGGATGCGGACCTGACGCAGCACATTGGCCACGCGATCCGCCAAGTGTGCGACACGGCCTGAATGCGACCTGAAAGCCTCGGCCACCTGATTGCCGATCGAGTAGACCGGATTCAGAGATGTCAATGGGTCCTGCAGTATCATCGAGATCTCACGGCCGCGAACGGCTCGCATCTCGCTATCGTTCAATTGCAATAAGTCACGGCCCCGAAAGCGGATGCGCCCTGCAACGATGCGACCTCCGGGGCTCGGCACCAGGCGGAGAATGGAAAGGCTTGTCATGGTCTTCCCGGACCCCGACTCTCCAACCAAACCGACAATTTCACCGTCGTGAACGTCAAAAGTGACGCCATCTACGGCTTTGACGACACCGTCTCTGGTTCGAAAGTGGGTCTTCAGCCCCTCGACTGACAACAATGGCTCGTTGTCTGTCGTGATGTCGGCCCGGTGCTCGGGAGAAGATGCTTCAGTCATAACCGCCGCCGCTTCGGATCCCACTTCACGCGCAACCAGTCGCCGAACAGATTGACGGACAGAACGGTCAGCGTGATGGCAAGCCCCGGGAACACTGAAAGCCACCAGGCGCTGCCTACGTACGTGCGGCCGTCGGCGAGCATGGATCCCCATGCGGGTGTCGGCGGCTGCACGCCGAGCCCAAGGAAACTGAGCGTGGCCTCGAAGATAATCACCGTGCCGAGTTGAACAGTGGCCAGCACAACGATGCTGTTCACAACGTTCGGCAGAATATGACGGAAGACGATGCGCCGGTCGCTGCAGCCGACGACCCGCGCGAGCGAAACAAAATCCCTGGTCTTGACGCTCAGGACCTCGCTGCGCACGAGACGCGCATAGTAGGTCCAGTACACGATCATGATCACCATGATGACGGTGGCCAGCCCTGGTCCGATCGCGGCCGAGAGGATCAGCGCCAGCAGGATGGACGGCACCGACATCTGGATGTCGACGATCCGCATGATCAACGCATCGACCCATCCTTCGAAATAAGCCGCAACAAGTCCAAGGACGGTGCCAACAGTGCCGGCGAGGCCAACGGCGAGAAAGCCGACTAGCAACGAGATGCGTGCGCCATAAATGATACGGCTCAGGATGTCGCGGCCGGTATTGTCCGTGCCCAGCAAATATTCCGACGTACCGCCGATCATCCATGCAGGGGGCTGCAGCGACCCTCCCAGATCGAAATAGTCCTGATCAAACGGAGCGAGAAACGGGGCGAAGATCGCTGCACCAACAACAATTGCGAGAATGACACTCGGAAGTACCGGCGGGTGTCCCGTCCAGCGCCTTGCACGAATTCCGGATGCCATCCTGGTGACGAGACTATCCTCGCGCTCACCCGAATATTCGCGCACGCGCTCTCCGGTCACCTGCTTGAGCGGCTCCATGGCTTTCAACCGAGCCGTATACGCGGATCGAGAACGCCGTAGAGCAGATCTACGGCCAGGTTTATGACGACGAAGACGACCGAAATCATGAATGTGCCCGCCTGCACTACGGCAAAGTCGCGATTGAAAATCGCCTCGACGATGGTGCGGCCTACTCCGGGCCAGGCAAAGATCGTCTCAACAATCACCGAACCGCTGAGCAGCTGCGCCCATTGCACGCTCATCACAGTCAGCACGGGCAGCGAGGCATTGCGCAGCGCGTGCTTGTAGATCACCCAGAATTCGGAAACCCCTTTGACTCGCGCCATCTTGATGTACTCGCTGTCGAGCACATCAAGCATCGCCGATCGCATCAGCCGGGTTTGAGCTGCCGCAGAGGCCCACCCGAGAGTGAGCGCTGGCAACACAAGGTTCGATACTTTTCCGTACCCCGACGTCGGCAGCCACCTAAGCTCCACGGCAAAGAACAGAATCAGCAGGATCCCGACCCAGAAAGTCGGCATCGATTGTCCGAGTACGGCGAAGGCACTGCCAAACTGATCGATCCACGATCCCGGCCGAGCGGCAGACTGGGTTCCGATCCACACGGCAATGATGGTGCTGATCAACGCAGCGGCGAGCGCCAGTTCCAGAGTTGCTGGGAGGCGCTCTCGCACAAGGTCCCATGCCGGCGACTGCCAACGCCACGACGTCCCGAAATCGCCGACGACTGCCCTGCTGAGAAACAGACCGTATTGAACGTACAGCGGGCGATCCAGCCCGTATTCCGATCGCACGCGCGCGAGCTCTGCGGTGTTGGCGTCTGGTGGCAGAACGAAACGTTCCAAATCGCCGCTCGCACGCACCGCAACAAAGACGATCAAGCTCACACCAATGACGGCGACGACGGCCTGGCCGAGTCGACTGAGAATGAAGCGGATCATGCGGCGTGCCTTTGATGGCGTCGCGCACAGCGTCGCAGAGTGTGCACACTGTACGCGGCCCACATCCGCCCTGCTCCCGATCTGTCCTCCTGGCTTTGCGTCATGGCTACACCGGTCGCAAGTACTTCAACTCGACGGCGGTGCTATTAACGGTCGGTGAGAACGTCAGGGTATCCTTCATCGCATACGCGATAATGACCCGATAAAGCGGGATTGTGCCCACGCCGTCATAAAGGATCTGCGCTGCCTTCCGACAAAGCTCTTCAACTTTTGCCGGTTCAGTGGTGCGCCAAATCTCGTCAACGACAGTGTCGTACTCCTTGCTCTCCCACCACGAAAACGGCGTCCCGGAATACGCATTGACCTTCAGGCCGAAGGCGGAATGGAAGGCGCCGCCGACCCACGTCATGCCATAGCCGAACGGATACAGTTGAAGCGAAACGTCGGCGGCGCTGTCACGGCTGTTGCTGCGCTTCAGCCACATGCCGTACTCTTCGTTGACCACCTTAGTGCGTATGCCGGCAGCGGTGAGGTATTGCGCCACGGCCTCGCCGACTTCCTTTGACATCGGCATGCGTTGACCAACGAGGCCGTAGTAGGTCGCATCAATGCCGTTGGGATACCCGGCCTCCGCGAGCAACGCCTTGGCTTTCTTGAGGTCATAAGGATAAGGCTTCACGTTGGGGTCGTATCCGACGTCCTCGGGGAAGAGGACAGCGACTTTTTCGCCCATTCCTTTCAGCAGGCGATTAATGATCGCATCCTTGTCAATCGCATTTGCCATCGCCATTCTGACGCGGCGATCGGCAAACGGATTCGGCGCTCCGGTCGCCGGGTCCGTCCCACGGATCGAATTGATCCGAAGATCGATAGTGTTGATCGTCTTGTTCTTGACAATCCTGAAGCCAGGCGTCTTCGACAGTTCGTCAACGAACGTCGGCGGATAGTTCTGCACGAAGTCTATCTCACCGGTCTTCAACGCGGCGGCAAGAGTCACCGCCTCGGGAATGACGCGGAAGGTCGCGCGCTTAAAAGCCGGCTTCTCGTCCCAGTAATCCTCGAAGCGCTCGAGCTCCCAGGACTCCTTGATAGAACGCCGCACAAACTTGTAGGGGCCTGTGCCGACGGGGGATTTCTCGAAAGCATCATCACCCGCCTTGTCGTAGTAGGCCTTCGAAGCGATCCGGAAGTAATTAAAGTTCGCGAGCAGAGCGAGAAACGTCGGATCCTGCTTGCTCAGCTTGACCCTGACGGTGCCCTTCTTGATCGCCTCACAACCTTCAACGTGACTGAAATTGGCCTGGTGCGATTGCACCTTCGGATCCCGGAAGCGTCGGAAGCTGAATACAACGTCTTCCTCCGTGAAGGGCTCGCCGGTGTGGAACTTGACGCCCTCGCGTAACTGAAATTCGTAGGTCAGCCCGTCAGGACTCATGCTCCACTTCGTAGCGAGCGCCGGAATCGGCTTATTATCCAGATCGGTCGCGAGCAAACCTTCATATACGTTAACGAAGAAGTACCCCGAAATGCCGCCATAAGCTTTGTGGGGGTCAAATATTGGCGGCTCGTCACCGACGCCGATCGTTATCTTGTCGATTGATACTGCAGCTGCCGCTTTGCTCGCGAGCAGCCCCGAAGGTGGCAAAGCGGCAGAGCCAGCCAAAGCTAATTTCAGTGCGCTTCGTCGCGTGAAGCCGTACGAGCCTGATCGATCAGATCGATCGTGAGCCATGACCGCCTCCCTATTATTTCTTCTGTCGTTGGCTGTGGCGCCGACTTTCCGCCGGCATTGTCACAACAGCACGATGGTACGGCTGCACATGATCGGCAGTCGATAACGCAGATTCTCTATTTAATTAGGTTTTGCCTAATAGTGTGCAGCGCGATCAGAGTTTGCTGCGTTCGCGTACAACCTGCACAAACTCATTGATGATCGGCGACTTTTCGCGATTTCTGAAGATGACAGACAAATCTGCCTTTCGGTTCACGGAAATCGGCCGGTACACCACACCCCGAATTTTCATCCGCTCAAGAGAACGAGGCATTACAGCGATACCGAGCCCAGCACTCACGTAGACAAGCACGGTGAGAAAATCCTGCGCTCGCTTCCAGATCTGCGGCGTAAAACCGCCTTCCAGCGCGATCGGGCTGATATAACCACTTACCCCCCACTCGACGTCGATTGGCGGAGCCACAAATATTTCATCAGCAAGATCGCTGCATTTCAGTCGGGACCGCTGAGCAAGCCGATGAGCCGTGGGCAACGCGACTGCCAGATCGTCTCTGAACACGACATGCGACTGGATTCCATACGGATAGCCGTCAAGCGCACGGACGAAGCCGACGTCGATAATTCCTTCCGCCAATGCCTGCAGTTGCGGCGGAGTTTCCAAGCGACGCAATTGGACGTCAACCGACGGCCACTTCCGACAGTAATCTCGTATCGCCGGCGCCAGAAAACCCGAATAGGACGCAGAAATAACATGCCCAATTACGATACGGCCTAGTTCCCCGCGATTTGCGCGCCTGCTGTCAATCACCGCTTGTTCAGCACGTCTTATGGTTTCCTGCGCACCGTCCAGGAAAAGTACTCCGGCAGCGCTGAGGTGAACGGACCGCTTTGTACGGATCAGCAGTTTGACACCCACCTCGTCCTCAAGAGCCTGGATCTGCTGGGTCAACGTCGGCGGCGCAATACCGAGCCGCTCGGCAGCTCGCGAGAAATGCAGTTCTTGCGCGACCGCGATAAAATATCGCAGGTGACGAAGCTCCATCGTTTCTCTCCATCACCGACCGGCCGCTTGAGGCGCTAAGGCAGTTGGCGAAGCATATCACGGTCGCTCACGCGACGGACATCAGGCAAATCACCACTTCAAATGCAGTTGCATTGCTCAAGACCAGTCAAGCGGCTCACGCGAAACCTGCACGCCGGAATCCGCACGCAGTCTGACAACGTTCACTGTGCCGGCATGATCCGGTGATCCGGAATAGTACGCCGGCGGTTGGCCATCACCGGCTTGCGCAGCTCGATCCCAATGCCCTAACGCGACGTAATCGGCGCCCGTCGCCTGAAGATCGCGATCCCCGAAACGCCAGGAGCGCCGCGGTTGCTCATCCCATTCATCTGGCGCTACGTAGTGGCCATGCGCCATGACGATCTGCCAGCGGGTTGTCTTGCGGCGTGCGAGGTCGAACACCAGATCGTCATCAAAGCCGCGGCGGGGCCGGCCGCAGATCTCAACGTCAAGGTCGCGAAACAGAACACTCTCGCGCTCGGTCACTCCGAGCACATGAATGCGCGGCATCCCCACGAGCCCAGCCTTGGTGAAAAGGCAATCGGGCATGATCGAATCGTGATTACCCGGCAACAACACGACAGGCACGTCGGCGCCCGCAATCACATCGGCCGCTTGCCGCAGCACGTCGACGGAAATCCGATGATTATCAAACGTATCGCCGGCAAGAAGCACAACGTCGGCGCTGATCGCGGTGGCCTTTGCGAAGGTCTTGAGCAGCCCGTCAAGGCCGCTGCGCCTTCCCGTATTGACGTCGTCGTCGATGTGAACATCCGAGGTGTGAACGAGCGTAACCTGCCGCTGCGACATTGACTGTCGTCCTGCTTTCCTTGCGAGATTCAAACTCATGCGTTTTTACTCAAAGCCGCATGAATTCGCAAACTCGTCAGCTTTTTCGAACCCTCATGCGTTCGTACTCACGCGAATTTTCTGAACAGCTTTAGCTGTAGAGACCGACGATCCTTGTTGAAAATCTGATAAGGCGCTCAATCGCATTGGTGACGGAAACGCACGGCGGCATGACCGACCTCGAAGAGGCCGAGCTGACCGAAGGCCAAACCGTGCACTATCGGCACACCACACGCGTGAGTCCTATGCGGGTTATGCCAAATGGACAGAGGCGCGAATGCTTGCCGCCACGCGCAAGCGGCACGCGCACCGTCTTGCGAACCAAGCGGAGACATCCGTTCAGAATGAGGCTTCGCAGGCCGTTCAGAATGACAAGTTGCTCGGTAAGAAAAACGGCTGATCTCGTTGCGTGATCCTGGCTGGGGCGGGAGGATTCGAACCTCCGTATGGTGGAATCAAAATCCACTGCCTTACCACTTGGCGACGCCCCAAGATAATGATCAGGACTTGCCTGCCGGGAAGCGGCGGTATAGCCGCGGTGCCCCCTGATAGCAACGGTTCGGACTGCACCAACGGCCATTTTGGCATGGACGCACAATAATAATAATGTAGACCCGACGGCTGGGCCGTAAGGCCCGCGAGCAGACGGATTTTGCACCATGACCACCTATCGCGCCCCCATCGATGACATCGTTCTCGCGCTCAACCAGGGGGGCGGCCTGCTGCGCGCAGTGCAGGACGGCCACTATGGCGGCTATGATGCCGAGATGACGGCGGCCGTGCTCGAGGAAGCCGGCCGTTTCGCCGAAGACGTGCTCGCACCACTGAACGCGGTCGGCGACAAGAACGGCGTCAAGATCGAAGGCAACAAGGTTACGACCCCGCCGGGCTGGGCCGATGCCTATCGTCGCTGGTCGGAGGCCGGCTGGAACGCAGTCGCCGGGTCCGAGCAATGGGGTGGCCAGGGGCTGCCGCTCGCACTCAACTTTGCCTGCACCGAGTTGTGGAGCGCCGCCAACATGGCGTTCGGCCTTTGCCCGCTACTCACCGCAAGCGCGATCGAGGCACTCGAAGCGCACGGCAGCGAACCGCTGAAGAAAACGTATCTCGCCAAACTGATCTCCGGCGAATGGACCGGCACCATGCAGCTGACCGAGCCGCAGGCCGGCTCTGATGTCGGCGCGCTGCGCACCCGCGCCGAACGCGCTGCCGACGGCACCTATCGCCTGTTCGGCAGCAAGATCTTCATCACCTACGGCGAACACGACATGACCGATAACATCGTGCATTTCGTGCTCGCGCGCCTGCC
>Ga0105238_10002326_pt1 | contig 19118 bp, 17 predicted proteins | sample KBSC34metaG_FD_81526 | JGI IMG/M metagenome (GOLD analysis project Ga0105238, IMG submission 81526) | Corn rhizosphere microbial communities from Kellogg Biological Station, Michigan, USA - KBS C3-4 metaG | ecosystem: Host-associated > Plants > Roots > Rhizosphere > Soil | place: Michigan, USA... | reverse complement strand
GGTGCACGCGGTCGTTGATTTGGTGGCGGGCATTCCTTTGCTGATTGCGCCGGAGGTGGTGCTTCCGAGGCTTGGATGGACGGTGGTCGATCCGGTCGCGGCGCGGTTGGTGGGGGCGGCGCTGGTCGGCATCGGTGTCAGCTCTTGGCGGACGCGCAAGGCGGGCGGGGCGGTTGTTCGCGCGCTGGTCGGGCTGAAGGTGGTGTGGTCGGCGGGCGCGATCCTCGCGTTGGTCATCTCCATCGCGCGCGGCGCTCCCGAGCTGACGTTCCTCTTCCTTTCGATCTTCCTCGCGTTCTGCGGCGTCTGGTCCCATCACGCCATCCGCTTCCGCCAACTCTCCCGCGCCCCCACCGCCGACGATCCCGTCGTCGCCAATCCCGAAGAAGGCGAAGCCAGCCAAGAGCAGCCGTAACAGTTCCGGGATCTTGCTGCTGCGCCAGGAAGAAGGCGAAGCCAGCCAAGAGCAGCCGTAACAGTTCCGAGGTCTTGCTGCTGCGCTAGAGCGAGCGCAGCGAGCGCGTTTGACGACGGGAGGCGCGGCTTCGCCGCGCCGGCGATGCGCTGAGATCCTCCGGGGGTCACATAGGGGGGCAACGCCCCCCTGCGCTCAGTTGCTCGGCCCGCTGGGCGCGATGCGCGCGGTCATCGACACCACCTCGGCGGTGACGCGTTCGATGCGCTTCACCAGGTCGCGCGTCTCGAGCAGGCGCTGGCGCTTGGGGACATCTACCACCAGGGCCGCTGCCAGGACGTCGGCCAGCTCTTCCGGCTTGGTCTGCGACGCGACCACCTGGCGCAGCAGCTCGCCGCCCTCCGGAATGCTCTCGGCCAGGCGGCCCACCAGCGCGCGCAGCGACTGATCGGCGTCGGCCAGCTCGGCCGGCCGGTTGACCGGCAGGTCGGCGCGGACCTTCCCGACGATCACCCGGTACGGTTCTTCCGTGGTCAGCTCTTGGGCGAGCTCGATGCGCGCGCGCCCCCGGACCACCAGGTTGAAGCGTCCGTCGGGGAGCTCGTGAGCCATGACGATCTCGCCGGCCCCCATGATGGGCCGCACGGCGGGGCGCTCGCCCGAGCCTGCGCCGGCGCGCTCGCCCCCCGGCTCGAGCATGGCGATCGCCAGGTGACGGTGCGACGAGAGCAGATCGCGCGCCATCTTCTTGTAGCGCTCCTCGAAGATGTGCAGCGGCAGGAGCGCGTGAGGGAACAGGACCACGCCCGGCAGCGGAAACATGGGCAGTCGCTCGAGCGCCTCCCCGAAGAGGCGATCGCCGGCAGAGTCGAGGGGAGGGAGCGGCTCCACGTGGTCCCGTCCTTTCAGCCGAAGACGTCGACGCAGGAGCCAGTCATGGCGGGCGGCGCGTCCGCGGCCAGATACAGCGCGACGCCGGCGATGTCGTCGGGGGTCATGTTCGGTGTGGCGCCGGTCATCCCGACGCGCAGCATGTCGGTGTCGACCGAGCCGGGACAGATCGCGTTCACGGTCAGGCCGTCGGCGCGGATCTCCTCGGCCAGGGCGCGGGTCAGCCCCACCACCCCGTGCTTGGCGGCGCAGTAAGCGGTGAGGCCCGGCGTGCCGAGCCGCCCCGAGATCGACGCGACGTTGACGATGCGCCCTTGCCGCCGCGCGGCCCGCATGTCGCCGAGGAACGCGCGTGTGACCAGGAAGGTCCCCTTCAGGTTGGAGCCGACCACCGCGTCCCAGTCGCCCTCCGCCAGCGCGTCGAGCCCGGCGCGCACCACGAGGCCGGCGTTGTTGACGAGGATGTCGGGGACGCCGAAGCGCGCCTTCACCGACGCGGCGAAGCGCGCCACGTCCTCGGCCTGGCTCACGTCGCACACCTCGACGCCGGGCGCGGGGTGACGGGCGCAGCCGGCCACGCGCGCCCCCTCGCGCTCGAACAGCGCCGCGATGGCGCGGCCGATGCCCCGGGAGGCGCCCGTCACGACGGCGACGCGGCCCCCCAGCTTCATCGCGCGCGGCCTCCCAGGTTGGCCGCCTCCAGCAGGCGGGCTTTCAGATCGGGGCGCTCGCGCATCTCGCCGACGAAGGCGCTCGTGACGACGCCCGAGGCGTCGTGCTTGTCGCCGGGAAGGGCCAGGCACAGCTGCTGGGCCTCGATCACGCAGCCGGCTCCCTTGGCACCCAGGTGCTTGCACAGGGCCTCGGCGATCTGGTGCGTGGCGCGCTCTTGTAGGGTGAGGCGCTTGGTGAAGCAGTCGACCAGATCGGCGAGCCGCCCGAAGCCGACCAGCTTGCCGTCGGGGATGTACGCGACGTGCGCGATCCCGAGGAAAGGAACCAGGTGATGAGGGCACATCGCGTGGAAACGTAATCCCCCTACGACGACCACGTCCGGATCGGCCTCGCCGAGCACCGGATCACCGAGGATTTCGGCGGGGGACATGGCGTAGCCGGCCAGGAACTCGGACCGCCAGAGGCGCGCCACGCGGGCCGGGGTTTCGCGCAGATCCGGATCGCGCGCGGGGTCGAGCCCGCACGCGCGCAAGAAGGCCGCCGTGGCGTCGGCCAGAGCCGCGTCGGCCGCGGCGGGCCCGGCTGGGCCGCCACGCGGGTCCCCGGCGCCGGGCCCCCTTGGTGTGCCTTCGTCGATGGAGGCAGGCACGTCAATCCAATCGCGAAGACGCCAGCATCATCGCGGGATCGATGGGGCGGCGCCCGGCGAAGCCCTCGTCGGGCGTGTGCCAGAACTGGATTCGCTTCTCGCCGAGGCGCCAGCACAAGAGGATGTCCTGACCTTCGCGGCGGCCCGGGAAGTCGACCAGGCCCAGGTCCAGATCTTTCACGTCACCGCCCAGGGCGCGGATGCGCTCCAGGCTGTCCGAGAGGGCCTCGTAGTAGCCCCGGAACATCGCGCGCGCGGTCCTGACGTCGGTCGGTTCGGCGCCGGTGTCGGGGTCCGCGTCGCCGGCGCCCTCGCCGAGCTCGATGTCGACGCCGGCGGCCTCCAGCTTCTTCTCGAAGGTGCGCATCCCGACCCGCAGCTGCAGGATGCGGCCGAAGGTGGCTTCGAGCTCCGGGATCAGGGCTTCGATCTCCAAAACCCCATAGTGTCGGCGGGCCATGAGGCCAACCTTATCGCAGGGGGGCCGACGGGCAAGCGTGGCCGGCCGGGCATGGACCCGCTTCGGCGCCGCGGCACACCAACCTTCAGCGGTGGATTGGTGTAACGCTTATAACCAGAAATCCGTTCGCCGGTTGGCGCGTCGTGGTTATGATGCGGCACCTTGCGAGCACAACGCGCAAAATCCGAGGTCAACGAAGTCGAACGGACGCGGGGCGCGGGGCGGCGGGGCCGGCGGGGAGAGGTGGCCTCTGTCGGGATGCTGAGAAGGCGCCTCGGGACTCCCGCTTTGGCCACTTTGGTGGGCGCGCTCGCCATGCCGGCAGGTTGCGGCAGCACGACCAGCCTGACGGTCAAGGCCGTCGCGGTGTCCACCCAGGCGCCCTCGAACGTGGCCGTGCACCTGAAGGTGACACAGCCCGAAGGGGCCACGGCCACGTTGCTGGCCAGCGACTTCGTCGTCGAGGAGGACGGCAAGGCGATCCCGGCCAAGAAGCTGCGGCGGGCGTTGCTTCCGTCGAGCCTGGTGGTCGATCGATACGTGATGTTGGTGGTCGACCTGAGCGGTCCGCTCGTCGACTCCGAGTACCTGTCCACCTTTCACGACGTGGTGGCGAGCTTCAGCGAGCGGGCGGGCCTGGACTCGCATCTGGCGCTGTCCGCGTTCGACGGCGACGGCCTGAAGCCGTTCATCGGGTTCGACGCCACCGAGCTGAAGCCAGGGCTGTCCGCGATGCGCAAGTTCCGGCCCCACAACCGGACGGTCGACATCTATGGCGCGTACATCGCGGCCCTCGACGAGCTCGACGCGGCCGCCAAGGCCTCGACCGCGGCGGAGCACACGAGCACGCTGGTGTTCGTGACCGACCGGCGCGACAAGGCCGGCAAGCACACGCTCGACGAGGCAAACAACCGGTTGCAAGCGTCGCCCGCCGACGTCTACGTGCTGGGGTTGGGCGACGCCATCAACCGGGACGAGCTGATGCGCCTCGGCCGCCCCGACGCGTTCTTCGTGGAGAAGTTCCGCGATCTCGGCAAGCCGTTCAACCAGGCTGCCGATCGCATCGAGTCCAAGCGGAGCGAGGACTACGTCTTTTCTTATTGCTCCCAGGTGAAGCCGGGAAAGAAGGGCACGAAGCACAAGCTCGAGCTCGAGATCGAGAGCAAGAAGTGGAGCGGCTCGACGTCGACGACGTTCTCGTCCAAGAGCTTCACGAAGGGCGCCTGTGACCCGCGCCAGAAGGTGAGCTTCGGCGGGGGGGGAGGCGGGGACGAGGGCGGGGCGGCGAGCGACGGCGGCGGCGACGACTCGAGCGTGAAGAAGAGCAAGAAGAAGAAGCGCCGGACCGACGAGGAGCAGGCCGAAGGCGAGCCGGCCGAGTGAGCGGGCCGGCCGGCGCCTCCGGCGTGTGTCTCGCGGGCGTCGCCCCCGAATTTTGATAGAGTCTGCGCCTCATGTCTGACGTCGCCTCTCTCGTCTCCGCCGCGCAGCGGGTGCTCCTCAGCAACTACCGGCAAGCGCCGCTCGCCATGAGCCGCGGCCAGGGGTGCCAGCTGTGGGACACCGAGGGGCGGCGCTACCTGGACATGACCGCGGGCGTGGCCGTGTGCGTGCTCGGACACGCGGACGAGGGCCTGGCCACGGCGATCGCGAATCAGGCGCGCCGCCTGGTTCACACGTCGAACCTCTACTACGTCGAAAATCAGGTGCGCCTGGCCGAGGCCCTGGTGGCGCGCGGGTTCCCCGGCGGACGGGCCTTCTTCTGCAACTCCGGAACGGAGGCGAACGAGGCGGCGTTGAAGCTGGCGCGCCGGTTCCAGGTGACGACGTCGGGCCGGCCCAAGCGGCTGGAGATCGTGGCCTTCGAGAACAGCTTCCACGGGCGCACGGTCGGTTCCCTGTCGGTCACCGGGCAAGCGAAGTACCGCGAGGGCTTCGGCCCGCTGTTTGGGCCGGTGAAGTTCTTGCCCTTCGGTGACGTCGAGGCGGCGCGCAAGGGCATCACCGCCGAGACCTGCGCGGTGATCGTCGAGCCGGTCCAGGCCGAGGGCGGCATTCACCTGCCGCCGCCCGGCTACCTGCAAGAGGTGCGGCGGGTGTGCAACGACACGGGCACGGTCTTGATCTTCGACGAGGTGCAGACCGGCGTCGGACGGACCGGCACCTTCTACGCGTTCGAGAAGGAGCGGGTGCTTCCCGACATCATCTCGCTGGCCAAGGGGCTGGGGGGCGGGGTCCCCATCGGCGCCATCCTGGCCACGGGCGAGGTTGCGAAGGGCTTCGAGCCCGGGACGCACGCCTCGACGTTCGGGGGGAACCCCTTCGCGACGGCGGCGGCGCTGTACATCCAGGAGGCGATCGATCGCCTGGGACTGCTCGAGCGGTGCCGAGAGGCGGGCGCGTACCTGGCGAACTCGCTGACGCGGCTGGCGGAGCGGCGGCGCCCGCGGACGCGCGGCGCGCGCGGGCGTGGGCTGCTGCAGGGGCTGGTGCTGGACGGTGACGCGGCGCCGCTCGTCAACAAGGCCCGCGAGTACGGGCTGCTCGTCTCGGCGGTGGGCGGCAACGTCGTGCGGCTCGTGCCGGCCCTGACCGTCGGCAAGGCGGAGATCGACGAGGCCATCGAGATCCTGGATCGGGCGCTGGGCGATGTCTGAGCCGCGACACTTCTTGAAGCTCGGCGATCTCCCGGAGGGGGGGATCGAGGCGCTGCTCCGGCGGGCCGAGGAGTTCCTTCTGCTGCGCCGGTTGAAGCAGCCGCACGCCACGCGGCCCGGGCGCGTGCTGGGGATGGTCTTCGAGAAGGCGTCGACGCGCACGCGCGCCAGCTTCGAGGTGGGGATGTTCGACCTGGGCGGACACGCGCTGGCGCTGGACACGGTGGGCTCGCAGCTGGGGCGGGGCGAGCCGCTCCGCGACACGGCGCGGGTGCTGTCGGGGTACTGCGACGCGATCATGATCCGGACGTTCGGGCAGGATCGCGCCGAGGAGATGGCGCGCTTCGCGCGCGTGCCGGTCATCAACGGGCTCACGGATCTGTTCCACCCGTGCCAGCTGCTCGCCGATCTGCAGGCGGTCCTGCAGCGGCATGGCAGCGCGTCTCCGGACGTGGGCGAGACGTTGCGGTCGGTGCGCTACGCGTGGGTTGGCGACGGCAACAACATGGCGAACTCTTGGATCGAGGCGGCCGGCATCCTGGGTCTCGACCTGGCGCTGGCCTGCCCGGCTGGCTACCTGCCGGACGACGGCGTGCTGGCGCGCGCGCGGGCGACGGGGCGGGGCAAGATCGCGGTGTCGTCGGATCCGCTCGAGGCGGTGCGCGGCCGCCACGTGCTGTCGACCGACGTGTTCGCGTCGATGGGGCAGGAGGCGGAGGCCGCCGAGCGCAAGAAGGTGTTCGCCTCGTACTGCCTCGACGCGCGGCTGCTGGCGGCTGCCGATCCGAAGGCGACGGTCCTGCACTGCCTGCCGGCCCACAGGGGCGAAGAGATCACCGACGAGGTCATCGAAGGCCCGGCCAGCTTCGTCTGGCAGCAAGCCGAGAACCGCTTGCACGCCCAGAAGGCGCTGCTCGAGTCGCTGCTGTAGCGGCGGGCGCGCGGGCGCGGAGGGGCGCGGGGCGAGGAAGGCGGGCGAGGCGAAGGGCGCCCGAGGGCTTCGCTCCGGTCACGTGGACCGCGGGGGGCGGACGAGGAAGGGGCGTCCCCGCCTCACTCGGGTCCTCGCGGGCGTACCCGGATCTTCTTGGCGCACGTCGTAGTCCGCTGCGGACTCACTCGGCAGGGACGCCCCTCCCTCGCCCGTCGCGCGCGTTCCGCGTTCGCTCCGCTCCGCGCGCCGACCTCCGCTTCGCTGCGCGCGTGAACGGTGAAGGGCACGGAGACGGTAGCCATTCGGTGGGAGAAGGAGGGAAGAGGGCGCGAGTTGGATCATTCGGGATGAATGGGCAAAATGCTCGGGCGTCGGCGCGAGCGCGCGCAGCCGCTGACCGCCAATGTGATTCAATGTGAATAGGAGACGATAATCATGGGTTCATCGTGCCGATTGATCGTTGCCGCCGCCGTCTTGGTGGCCGCCGCTGGAGTGGCGCGGGCGGATATCGCGCCGGGTGATGTGTGCACCGCTCCGGGGCAGCCTTGCCAGACGGCGGGGCCGACCTTTAATCAACCAGGAACCTGCGTGGCGACGACGTGTACGCGCGTCGTCCCGGGCGCCGGCGGCGGAGCGGGGACGATGACCATGGAGTACGCCTGCAATCGCTGCCTGCTGCAAGGAATGGGCGGCGCCGCCGGAGGCGGGGCTGCAGGAGCCGGGGGCAGCGCCGGGCAGGGCGGGGCAGCCGGGGCGGCCGGGGCGGGCGGCGCCGGGCACGCCGGGGCGGGCGGCGCCGGGCACGCTGGGGCGGCTGGGAGTGGCGCCGGCGGGGCGGCAGGCACCAGCGTGGGTGCGGCTGGGGCGGGCGGCCATCTCGGCCCTGGGGGTTCGACGGGCAAGGCCGGCGCCGGCGGCTCGGCGGCGCCCAGGTGCGAGTCGCCGGGCGCGTGCTCGCTGTCGAGCGGCGGCACGGGGGCCGCGCCGACGTCGTTCGGCGTGCTGGCCGTGGTCCTGGGGATCTCCTTCGTGTCGCGGCGACGGCGGCGCAACCGCGAGGGCGACGCCCGGGCTCGCCGTCGATGATGACGGCGGCGGCGCTTCCGATCGCGGCGCTGGAGCGCGTGCGCCGCGCCGGCCTGCGGACGCTGGCGCCGGTGCTCCGCGTGCCGGTCGTGCGACGCTCGCTGGTCGAGCGAGCGTCGCGCGTGCCGGCTCTCCTGACGGCGCACGCGGCGGCCGCGTTCGCGGTCGCGCTCCTGGCGCCGTCGTTGTCGCTGGTGCTGGCGCCGCTGGTGCTGGGCGTTCCGCACGTCGCGGCCGACGTGCGCCACCTGGTGATCCGGCGGCGACTGCCGCGGGCGGCGGTGATCGCGCTCGCCGTGTCGGCGGCGGCCCTCCTTTCTCTTCGCCTCCTCGCCGAAACCCACGCTGTATCCGAGGCGTGGGCGATCCGCTCCGAGCACGCCCTGGCGTCGGTGTGCGTGCTCGCGGGGGCGTTCGTGGGAGCGCGCGCCGGCGGGTGGCGGTGGACGGCCTGGGGCGCGCTGGCGGCGGCGCTGGTCGTCGGGGTGCTGGCCCTCGCGGTCCCGAGGGAGCTGCGCATCGGCCTGGTCCAGGGGCACAACCTGGTCGCTGTCGCCATCTGGCTGCTTCTGTTTCGTCGAGGGGCCCGTCGTGCCCTGGTCCCGGTGGCCGTCATCGTGCTGGGCGCCGGCCTGCTCGCCAGCGGCGCGCTGCTGGGCGTGACCTTGCGCCACGGTGTGCTCAGCGTCTTCGGGCTGCACCTGGGAGCGGCCGCTGACCTGATCGCGCCCGGCGCGGGCGACGCGCGCGGGCTGGCCCTCACGACGATGTTCGCCTTCCTGCAAGCCGTCCACTACGCCGTCTGGCTGATCGCCATCCCGCAGGACGACGGGCGCCCGCGCGGGAGGCCGAGCCTCCCGATGACCTGCCGCGCGCTGGTGCGCGACCTGTCGCCCGCCGGCCTGGCGGTGACCGTCGCGCTCATGGTCGCCGTGGCGGCCTCCGGGATCGTGATGCCGCTCCGCACCCGCGCCATCTTTCTGTCGCTCGTGACCTTTCACGCCTGGCTGGAGCTGGCCCTCCTGCTCTTCTTCGTCGCACGCGACGGTTTCGGCCGCCCGAAGCCATCCGACCCCCAGGCGACGCCGTGAACGCCTGGGTGCGGGATTGGCTCCAGGCCTTCGCGATCACCGCGGTCATCGAGGCGCTCGTCGCCGTCCCCCTCCTCGCCCGCGCCGATCCCCACCTCGGCCGCCGACTGGGCGCCGTGCTGCTCGTGAACCTGGCCACGCATCCCCTGGTCTGGTTCCTCTTCCCCGGCCTCTCCGCGCCATACCCCCTGCGCGTCGCGCTCTCCGAGGCCTGGGCCCTCGCCGCCGAGACGGCCGGCTACTGCATCGTCTGGCCAAACCTCCGGCGCCGCGCCTTCACCATATCCTTTCTGGCCAACGCCGCATCATTCATCATCGGCCTCCTCGTCCATCGCTGATCGAGCACGCTCGCCCAGTGACTTCCTGCGCAGCGGAGCGGAGGTCGGCGCGCGCAGCGGAGCGAACGCGGAACGCGCGCGGCGAGAGTGGGAGGTGAGTGCCCGCCAAGCGACTATGAAGTGGCTGGCCGAGAAAGATCCGGGTACCGCCGCGAGGACCCGAGCGCGATGGGCACTCACATCCCGCTCTCGCCCCCCAAGAACCAAGTGACCGGAGCGAAGCCCTCGGGCGACCTGCGCTTTCAGATCGCTCTCAGCCGGTCAAGGCCGCGTTTACCACCTTGCCGCCGCTGCTCGACGTGAAGTCGCCCGCCAACTGGCTCTCCGGGATGCCGAGCGCCACGCCCAGTGTTCGCGCCATGGCCGCCATCGTCTGCGCGCCCGGGATGTCGCCGCCCGCCACCGGCGCGCCGTCGGCCGAGTTGATGTCGGCCGCCATGAAGGCCCCGCCCGACCCCGGCGTGATCCCGCCGATCACGCTCGGCGCGATGTTCTTGCCGATGAGGACGCCCACGTTGTGGTTGCCGTAGTGATCGCGCCCGGCGCGCGACGTGACCTTCGAGATGCCGTTCAGGTTGCGCCCGAACACGTTCATCGTCGCGAACGTGACGTTGTCCGTCAGGCCCAGCGACGCGACCGCGTCCATCACCGCCTGGATACCTGCGATGCCGCTCACGTGCTGATCGGCCTCCGCCTGAAGGTTCTGGTCGGAGTGGTTGTCGCCCCCGAAGCCGATGTGGATGGTCGCCACTGGCGTCACCTTCGCCGAGAACAGCGCGGCGGCTGCCAGGCCCTGACCCTTCACGTCGTCGGCGGAGATCGCGTTCAGCGTCGTCGCCAGCTGATCGACCAGCTGCCGCACCTGCGTCTGGCTGTGGGCCAGCGCATCCAGGAACTGGCCCTGAACCTTGGTGGTGTCCTGCCTGGCGAGCGCGTTCAGACGGTCGAGCTCCATGTCCCGGATGGGGCGCAGCTTCACGAGCGGGTCGTTCTTCGACCCGGTCAGGAGCTGCTTGAGTTGCGTCGGCGAGATCGAGGGCAGCGTGCGCCCGCCGTAGCTCACCAGCTCGGCGGCGTTGCCGCGCGCGCCGAGCGCCACCGGCTCGGGTTGGATGGTCCCTAGGCACGGCGCCAGGTGTTTCGCGTACGCCGAGATGGCCATCTCGCCGCCGGTGGTCGCGCCCTGCAGCTTCATGACCTTCGGCTGATCGCCGTGGTTCGCCGACCGGGTCATGTGGTGAAAGAAGCAGGTGCGCGCCAGCACCGCCGCCTTGAGCTGCCCCTTGCTCGTGCCGTCCGAGGCGACGACCGCCGGATCGGCCCAGGGCAGCGCTGCGCCGTAGCTCTTGCCGCCCAGCATGACCATGGTCTTCTCGACCTCGGGCTGCTGCGGGTGGATCGCGTCGGCGGCCTCGTAGGTCCCCGGGCAGTTGCAGTTCAGCGGATCGCCGTTGAACGACGCGCTGACGATCAGGAACTGGGCCTTGTCCTTGGCGTCGATCAGGCACTGCAGCGTCTGCGCGTTCGCTCGCCGAGGGCTGGCCAGGAACCAGGCCGGCAGGCCGGTCGCCATCGCGCGCAGACCGAGATAGCCGGTCCCGAAGAGGCTGCTCACCAGGGCATCACGTCGTCTCAGCATGAGCGTCTGCCTTTCCTCAGATTCCGAACGCCAGCGAGGTCGGGGACTCGCACGCCAGGGTGAAGACCGACTTCAGCGCGGTGGCCGCCGCTGTCGAACCTTTGGTGGCCGCCATGACCTCGGCGTAGTGATCCTTCAAGATCTGCAGCGCCATCGCGTAGTGACCGTCGGAGGGCGGGTACCCCATGATGTCCGTGACCATCTTGGCCATGGCGTTCGCCGAGTCGGCGCTGGCGTAGACCGGCGAGGCCCCGTCGACCACTTGATTGGCGACGTTCTCGCACAGCATCTCGGTGGCGGCGCGGAAGAACAGCGTCGGATCCGACGCGGTGATGGGGATCTCCGAGCCCCGCGAGAACGCGTCGGCAGGCAGGGCCGTGGCGATCTTGATGGTGGCGTTCTGGGTCTGTGAGGGCAGCGGCACCGACAGCGCGCAGACGTCGCGCCCCAGCCGCGCCGAAAGTGAGCCACACAGCTGGTCCTTGCGGGCGATGCTGACCATGACGCCGCCGTCCGCGAACGTGGCGGTCTTGGTCGCCCCGGTGACGAGGGGCGAGGAAAACAGCTCGCGCACCAGGGTCCGGAAGTCGAACTTGCTCCCTTCGAAGGCGCGCGCGACCCGACGGAACTCGGGATCCGACTCGAGGCAGCCGGCCGAGTTCGCGAAGTAGCACAGCTTCTGGGTCATCGCGACGGCGAAGCGGCTGATCGGTTGCGAGGCGTCGGCGCCGTCTTGCACCTGCAGCAGCAGCCCGCCCAGATCCAGCATGCTGGCGCCGGTGGCGTTGACGTTGCCCATGGCCAAGAGGCCGCCCAGCGTCGTGGGGCGTGGGTTGGCCGGCGCGCCTGTGAAGCCGGCGCGCGACGGAAAGTCGTTGCGGTCGTTGAAGTCGAACTGGTTGGCCCAGAACTGCCGCAGCGGATCGAGGCTCTTGTGGCAGCCGTTGCAGTCGGAGCCGGCGACCGAGTGGGCCGCGTCGAGGCCGGCGCTGCTGAGCGGAACGATGCCGTTGGCGCTGGTGAACGACGCGCCGAACGCCACCAGCAAGGTCTGGTTCGCCGTCACGCGGTGCTGGTTGCTGTCGTTGGTGTTCCACAGCGCGAGAAAGGCCGGCGTCGTGAAGAAGCTGGTGCGCGGCAGCTTCAGACCCAGATCGGTGGTCTTACGCAAAGTGGGCAGATCGTAGGGCTGGACGTACGCCTCGCCGCTTTGTAGGGGGTGGATCGTCACCATCTGCCAGTCGGAGACGTCGGTCGTCGTGAAGTAGGGCTTCGACGCGTGCTCGAAGCAGGTGGTCTGCTTTACCGCCTCGAAGGGAGAGCGCGGGGTCATCCCGAGCAGGCGCTGGAAGAGCGTCGCGTAGCCGCTGTTCATCGAGTAGGGCACCGCCGCGCCGGCGCCGTTGGTGCCGCCGCGGCATGTGTTGGCGCCCATGATGCTCCCGAAGCTCGTGCCGCCGGCTGCCGGAGGCTGATCGTCGAACACCATGTAGTTGGGGCTCGCCGGATTCAGCGAGTCCTCGAGCGGGATCGGGTTGCCGCTGGTGTCGATCCGCCAGGCCAGCTTGGTGGTGTTGCCCTGGTTGAATGCGAACGGCTGATCGTTCGGCATCTCGATCTGCAGATACAGGCTCTTGAGCGCGGTGGTCATCATGTACTTGCGGGTCGTCAGCACGTCGGAGAACGGCTGGCCGCTCTGGACGATCTCCCACGCCGTCAGCGCGAAGCTGTCCTGGAGGTTCTGGACCAGACGCGCGAACGCGTCGTCTCCGACGACGTTGGCGCCGAGCGGACCGAAGTCGAAGCCCCCGTTCTGGAGGAGCTGCGGCTTGAAATCGTCGAGCGGGCTGAACGAGGTCTGCTGAAAGGCGTTGCGGAAGAAGAAGACCATCTTGTCCTTGAAGCGCGCCTTGAACGCGTCCTCGTTCATCCAGGTGTCGACGAGCTGCTTCAGCCCGCTCGTCCCCATCGCCGCCGCGGTCGCGACGTCCGCGTCGGTGGGGGGAAGCCCCACGAGGAGGTTCTTGACCTTACGGACAGCGGCCGGGGCCGAGGCGGCCTCGAACGGCGTCGCCATCCCGGCGCCTCCTCCGGTGCCAGGATCGCCGGGGATCCCGCCCGTGCCGGCGGTCGAGCCGGTTCCGGCGCCGGTTCCCGCGCCGGAGCCAGCACCCGAGCCCGAGGTGCCGCCGCTCCCCGAGTGGGAGGTCGTCACCGGCGAGGTCGTGCAAGCCCCCATGCCGGAGGCGAGGATCGCGACCGCGCCGAGGACAGGGCGGAGGAGGGAGAGGGAAAACGAGCGCTTGAGCATGGTCTCTGCGCGCCTTTCCTCGGCGTTTGCGGCTGCGGGGATCGCTGCACCGGCACGGGCCGAATCGCGGATGGACCCCTGCTCACGCCCTCCGCGCGCGCCGGCCCTGATTTAGTGCCAGCTGTCCGAGCCCGGGTTTAAAAAATTTCAGCGACCGCGCGTCGTTCGTGACACGGCTCGGCCCTGGATGCGTCACCCGATCGGAAGGCGGACGAACAATGCCAGTTCCGAGGGCGACCGGGACATCAGAGCGAGCGCAGCGAGCGGGTCCAAGCACCCGGGAGGCGCAGCTTTGCTGCGCCGGCCTCGTCGGCCTATGGGGGGAGCTCGTGAGGGGGCTCACCCCCTCACGGCGGCGAAGCCGCTACGCCATGCCGATGAGCGCGGCGGCGGCCGGTCGCGCGCGCTGCACGAGGCTCTCGATCTGCGCCGGTTCGAAGCCGAGCTCGAGCAAGACGGGCTGCTCTCCGACGCGGATGGTCGGTGCGTTCGGCCCCGGCATCATGTACTCGACGGCGACGTCGGCGGCCGCGACCAGGTGTGCGGCCAGGTGGGTGGTCCCCCCATGCCGATAGTCGTGGTGGTACTCGGCCGCGTCGATCACGCCGGACGGAAGCTTCCAGGCGCGGCAGATGGCGGCGCCGGCCAGGGTGTGATGCGAGTCGATGCGCTCGCGCACGATGTCGCCCTCGGGGGCGGCCCAGATGGCGGGCGTCACCACACCATCCTGCGCACACCGCTCGAGGATCACGAGCTCGCCGATGTTGTGGAGCAGGCCCGCCAGGAATCCGTACTCGGACTCGGCGCCCAGGGCCTGGGCGATGAGGCGGGCCACGGACGCGGCGGCCAGCATGCGGCGCCTCAAGAACTCGACCTCGGCCGAGAGACCCGGGACCCGGAACATCGTCGAGTTCGCCACGACCATCATGACGACGTCGCGGACGGCGTCGAGGCCGATGCGCACGACCGCGTCTCGCACGCCGAGGATGGGCATCCGCGGAGCGAACATGGCCGAGTTCGCGATGGAGATGACCTGCGCGCTGATGAAGGGATCACGGGTCAGCGTCCGCTCCATCATCTCGGCGCCGGCGTTCGAGCGGCCGCACAGCTCGATGACCTCCGCCGCCACGTCGGGCAGCGTGCGCCGGAGCGCCTTCGAGTCCTTCACGATCTCGTCGACGAGGTGATCGATCCGCACGGCGATCGTCTGCGCCATGGGGACGGCCGCCGTCACGCGACCGATCGCCCCGGTGAGCCGGGGGATGCCGCCCTCGGGGCGCGCCGTATTCATGACGGTACTGGGGCGAAGGGTCGCGTCGAAGGCCATGTCACTACGCCCCTCGGCGGATCGTGGTCCGAACCTGAGCACGGGGTCGGGCCCGGGCCTGGCGCCGTCAATGGAATGACGCGGGATCTGCGGGCGTCATCCTCCTGACGCCGCCGATCGCGAGAGTGCCCCAATTCCGCGGGCGAGCCGGGTGAGCGCGCACGGTACGTCGCTTGCTTTGGGTCGGCGCGGAGGAACCTGATGAGTGACGATGCAGAGGCGGTTGCGGACGCGGCCCCGGCCAAGAGCAGCAACAAGATCCTTCCCCTCATGCTGGTGGTGAACACGCTGCTGCTCACCGGTGTGCTGGTGTTCGTGATGAAGCGGCCGTCGGCCCAGGCCGCCGGAGGCAAGGATGAGCACGGCGAGGCCAAGGGCGAGCACGCGGCCGCCGAGAAGTCCGAGAAGGGCGAGCACGGCGAGAAGAGCGAGCACGGCGAGAAGGGGGCCAAGGGCGAGGGCCACGGCGAGGGCGAGCACGACGCGGACGGCCCCGGGCCGATCTTCCGCTTCGATGCGTTCATCGTGCAGGTGCGTTCGGTCGAAGGTGACCGCTACGCGCACATCACCATCGAGGTCGAGCTGGGCAGCGAGGGCGACAAGAAGGCGCTGGAGTCGCGCATGCCCCGCATCCGCGACGCGGTGATCGGGTACCTGTCGGATCGGACCGAGGACGAGCTGCGAGGCAGCGAGGGCCTGGCGCAGATGAAGAGCGCGCTGGCCAAGAAGATCGACGAGATCGTGCCGGGCCACAGGGTCCGCGGGCTGTTCACCACCGAATTCATCATTCAGTAAGGAGTCGCGCGCGATGTCCTCTCCTCTCGATCAGAGTGAAGTCGATGCACTCATGGCGGCCATCGCCGATGGCCGCGTCGAGAGCGACGGCGGGAAGGATCCCGACGCGCCGGTCGTCCCGTATGACCTGACCAGCCAGGACCGCATCATCCGCGGTCAGATGCCGACCCTGGACGCGATCAACGAGAAGATCGCCTCCAGCTTCGGGTCGAACCTGGCGGCCCGGACCCGCATCGACGTGCGCGTCTCGCCGGCGCCCTCGACATTGATGAAGTTCGCCGACGTGAGCGCGATGTTCGCGCCCCCCACCACGGTCTGGGTGGTGTCGCTCGGGCCGCGCTACGGTCTGTCCATCTTGATGCTCGACGGGCCGCTCGGGCGCGCGCTGCTGGCGGGCGCCCTGGGCGATCGCAAGGTGAAGAGCGACGGCACGATGGCCGACGCGCCCCTCGACCTCACGAACGTCGAGCGCATGGTGCTCAAGCACGTGCTCGGCGTGTTCACCGACGCGATGGGCGCGGCCTGGGCCGAGATCCTGCCGCTCCGCCCGGAGGTGCTGCGCTTCGTCTCCGATCCGCGGATGGCGGTGGTGGCGCCGGCGGGAGATCTGGCCATCCTGTGCAGCTACGAGGTGGGTGGCGCGGTGACGGGCCGACTGCAGATCGCGATCCCCTACGCGACGGTGGAGCCGATCAAGAAGATGCTCACGTCGCCGCCGCGACCGGCCGTCAACGTCGACGCGCAGTTCTCGGCGGAGCTGGCCAAGGACTTGCAGAACGTCCCGGTCGAGGTGCGCGTCGAGATGGGTCGGACGGTGGTCAGCTTCTCGAAGATGCTCGACCTGAAGGTCGGCGATCTGATGATCCTCGAGGCCAGCGAGTCCTCCCCGCTTCCGATTTACGTCCAGGGCCGCCGGAAGATGACCGGCTCACCGCGGGTGGCGGGCGGCAGTATGGCGGTGGTGCTCGACAACGGTCTCACGGCGACGCCGACCGGGTCCGTCCCCCAACCCTTCACGGTCCCCGTGACCACGCACTGAAACAAGGAGCGAAGCACGATGTCGATCGATTCGGAAAATGGAAGCGGGGCCCCCGGCGAGCGGCGAATGGACCTGTTGCTGGACGTGCCCCTCGACGTCTCGGTCGAGCTCGGGCGGGCCCGCATGACGATCCAGGATCTCCTGGCCCTCGGGCCGGGCTCGGTCATCGAGCTGGACAAGATCGCGGGCGAGGCGCTCGACATCCTCGTCAACGATCGTCTGGTCGCCCGGGGCGAGGCCGTCGTGGTCAACGACAAGTTCGGCGTTCGCATCACCGACATTGTCAGCCAGGCCGAGCGCATCGCGCGCCTGCGCTGAGGCGGACGCGAGACGAGACGAGAAGAGCTGTTCGAAGGACTTTCCGGAGGAACCATGATCCCGAGCCTGCTGCTGTCGACCCTGAGCATCTTCGCCACGCCCGTCTTCATCTCGGAGGTGCGGGCCACGCGCGAGCCGGGCCACCTGCGCGTCGAGGTGCGCGGCGAAGCCGGCATCGATCCGGAGGCCGCGCGGACCCGCATCGACGGGGGGCGCTTGCTGCTGGTGCTCGGAGGGACTCGGGTGCGGGCCGACAACCGCTCGTGGCCCCTCGAGGAGGGGGAGGGCGAGATCCGCGCCCACCGGCACCCGGACGAGATCGAGCTCGACGTCCCCATCGGCGGGAACGGCTGCTCGGGACCGGTCGAGCTCGAAGGGACGGCGACGGGTCTGACGGCGCTGGTGGGCTGCGACGGCCCGGCGCGGGCGACCCGGGGCGCGGAAGCGGCCAAGGCCACGGCCATGGCGGAGTCGACGAGGAAGCCAGCGCCGGTCCCGGCCAAGGTTGCGGCGACGGCGATCGTGACGGCGAAAGAGAAGACCGCGCTCGACGCGCTGGTCGCGCTGCCCGAGGATGAGCCGGCGACCGCCTCCGCGGTCAAGGTCGCGCCGCGCGTGGCGAAGGCGGACGCTCCGGCGATGGCGGCGCCTGCGGCAGCCGAGGCGGTCTCGGCGAAGGCCAGCAAGGCGCCCGAGGTGGCGGCCGCGCCAACGACCCCTGCCAAGCCGCTCCTCTTGCCGGCGCCGGCCGGGGAGGGGACGGACGCGGGCGAAAAGGCGTCCGAGCCCTCGGCGCCCCGGCTGCGGGCCGTGTCGCTGCCGGCGGTGCTCCTGGCGGGCCTGGCGATCGCGGCGTACGTCGTCGCGCGTCGCCGCCGGGTGCCGAAGCTGAAGCAGATCCAGATCCTCGAGACCGCCAGCCTGGGTCCCAAGCGCTCGCTGGTCGTGGCCCGGATCGGCGAGGAGACGCTGGTGCTCGGAACCAGCGAGGCGGGCATCACGCTGCTCAAGACGAGCGGCGAGAGCGTCGCGGCCGCGCTGCCGATGGCGATGGTGGCCTCCGGCGGAACGGCGCCGATCATCAACTTCGGGCACACGCCGACGGCCGCGCTGCCGATGGCCGCGATGGCGCCGCAGCCGTCGCGCGAGATGAACGCCTTCGGGACGGCGCCGGCCGCGATGGGTGACGCCGGCGATGTGAAGCGGGTGCCGGCGGCCTCTGCCGTCTCCGATCTCTCCGGCGCGGCGCGCGCTCATGCCGAGGAGATGGCGCAACCGCTGATGGAGGCCCTGGCCGACATTCCAGAGCCGGCGGCGCCCCAGACGACCGCGTTCGAGGTAGACGCTCCGCAGGCGCCGTCCGTCAAGGGCGTGACGTTCCGGGCGATCGAGGGGGGGCTGGCGTCGCTGTTCGGAGGCGGCCGGAGCGGCTCGTCGAGCTCGACCTCGGCGCCGAACGGGCGCGCCACCTCCGCGCGCTTCGATGACATCTTGGAGGACAGCCTCGAGGACCAGGAGCTGCGGCGCAAGCTGGCGACGGGCCTGTCGGCGAGGGTTCGTTGAGCCCGCTCGCGTCCCTGGCGATCTCCGCTGGGCCACGCGCGGCGGCCGCCGGGACCGGCGGCGGCAATCTGGGCGGCGTCCTGCAGGCAGGCGCGGACCTGAGCGGCCAGCTGGCGCTCGGCGCGGCCAGCGGCTCGAGCGCCGTGAAGATCTTCCTGCTCGTCACGGCGCTGTCCTTCGCGTCGGCGCTGATCCTGTCGCTGACGTCGTTCACGCGGATCATCATCGTGCTGTCGTTCCTGCGTCAGGCCCTTGGCACGCCCCAGCTTCCGCCGAACCCGGTGCTGATGGGCCTGTCCCTGTTCCTGACGATGTTCATCATGGCGCCGGTCGCCACCAAGGTGAACCGGGACGCGCTGTCTCCCTACATGGACGACAAGATCTCGGCGTCCGAGGCGCTCGAGCGTGGTGAAGGGCCTTTGCGCGACTGGATGCTGAAGCAGACGCGCAGCGAGGACGTGCGCCTGTTCCTCGACATCTCGGGCGGTCCGCGGCCGGTGAAGGGCGAGGCGCTGTCGATGACCGTGGTCATCCCGGCCTTCATGATCAGCGAGCTGGGCACCGCCTTCCGGATGGGCCTCTTCGTCTTCGTGCCGATGCTGCTCATCGACATCCTGGTCGCGTCGATCCTGATGTCGCTCGGCTTCTGCCGACGGCGTGGCGTGATCCTGGTGTCGCTCGGCTGCATGATCCTCTCCATCGCAAGCCACATCCTGACGCGCAGCGGCATTGAGGAAACCGGATTGATTAACTGTGGTCTTGGTCTGCTGGCGATCGGGGCCACGGCCTTGCTGAGCTTGAAAATCGACTCCGCTGAAATCGCCGCTCACGAAGCGCGAGCCCAGTTGGCCCATGTGGCCCGCGTGACTGCGCTTGGGGAGTTAACGGCCTCGATCGCTCACGAAGTCAATCAGCCGATTGCAGCGACCG
>Ga0105238_10002321_pt1 | contig 19133 bp, 13 predicted proteins | sample KBSC34metaG_FD_81526 | JGI IMG/M metagenome (GOLD analysis project Ga0105238, IMG submission 81526) | Corn rhizosphere microbial communities from Kellogg Biological Station, Michigan, USA - KBS C3-4 metaG | ecosystem: Host-associated > Plants > Roots > Rhizosphere > Soil | place: Michigan, USA... | reverse complement strand
TACGCGGTCATGAAGCCGCCATAGCTCCAGCCGCTCAGCACGATGCGTGAGGCGTCGATGTACGGCTGCTGCTTCAGCCACGTGATGCCGTCCTCGAGATCCTGCAGCTCGTACTCGCCCAGCCGTCCGTAGACCGGCCACTGCGCCTCGGCTCCGCGCTGGCTGGCACTGCGGTTGTCGAGCACCCAAACCACCACGCCGCTCTGCGCGATCAGCTGATAGAACATGTACGACTGGCCGCCCCACGAGTTGAGCACCTGCGACGCACCCGGTCCTGCGTAGGTGAACTGATACACGGGATAGCGGCGGTTCGGCGTGAAGTCCGGCGGTTTGATCAGCATCGCGTCCATCGAGCCGCCGTCGCGGGTTTTCACCTGCACGAACTCCGGACGCGCCAGCCGGTACTCCGCCAGCGTGCCGGCGGAATTCGCGTCGATGACGCGCCGCTCGGTCCCATCGGCCGCGTGAAGCCGCACCTGCACGGGCGTGGTCAGGTCGCTCCAGCGATCGATATAGCGCGTGCGCGTGCCGTTGAAAGAGGCCTGGTGGGTGCCGGCCGTGTTCGACAGCTTGGTGCGGCTCGATCCGTCGAGCCCGATGCGATACACCTGCACGTCGAGCGCGCTCGGTTCGGGCGACGAGAAGTAGACGAGCCCCTTCGCTTCGTCCACGCCGTGGAACGTTTTCACGTCCCAGCGGCCGGCGGTGACGGCGCCAATCAGGGTGGCCGGCCCGCTACCGCCATCGCGATAGCGATACAGATGCTTGAAGCCGGTCCGCTCGCTGAGCCACAGGAACGATCCATCCTTCAGCCACACGGGGCTTCCGAGGTTGTTCACCCACGCCTTCGTGGTCTCGCGCAACAGCGTCCGCGTGCGGCCGCTCGACGGATCGGCCATGTTCATGTCGAGCCAGGTCTGCTCGCGGTCCTGGATCTGATACTCGACGTTGCGTGCATCGGGTGTCCAGCTCACTTCGACGGCCAGGATGTCGGTGCCGGCGTAACGGCTCGCATCCATCCACGCGACGGGGCCGCCGTCGGCGGCCACCACGCCGAGCCGCACACCGGGGTTCGGGTCGCCCGCCTTGGGGTAGTCGGTTACCTCGAGCGCCGGCCGGTAGGGAATGTGATCGGTGACCGTGTATTCGGGCACCGGCCGCTCGTCGAGCTGCAGGAACGCGACGCGTGATGAATCAGGACTCCACCAGAAGCCCTTGAAGTTGCCGCGCCCGTAGATCTCTTCCTGATACAGCCAATCGAGCTGGCCGTTGAAGAGGTCCTTGCTGCCGTCGCTCGTGAGCGCGCGCTCGCGGCGTCCCGCGATGTCGACCGCATACAGATTGTGGGCGCGGACGAACGCGACCATCTGACCGTTCGGACTGAAGTCGGCGAGCTCCTCTTCGCCCGGCGTATTCGTGAGGCGCGCCGCGCGCCCGGTAGCGAAGTCGTAGAAGTAGAGGTCCGACGCGATCGTCACGACGGCGGCGGTATGCGTCTCGTTGAATTCGACGCCACCGCGAGCGGCCGCACGCGCGTCGTCGCGCGATACGCCGGGAATCGACGCGAGCGCGTTCTCCATCGCGCCGGTGTCGAAGAGCGGCGCGCTGTCGCCGGTGGCGGCGTTCACCTTCGTCCACGTGCCGCGCCGGCCCAGGAGGTACGTCGCATCGTCGAGCCACGCCGTCTGCGGCGCCGCACCGCTGAAATTCACGCGGGTCTGCGGGTCGTAGATGGCGTCGAGCGTCAGCCGCTTCTGCCCTTGCGCCGCGAGTGTCGCAATCGCCACGCACGCGGCGAGCAGCACGGCGCCAGCGCGCACGGCAAATCGGCTTCTCATGAACGAAGCCTAACGCTCAAACCTGATATCGTCCATGGCCGTGCCGGAACTCACTTTTCTCGGGGCGGCCCGCACGGTCACGGGGTCGAAATATCTGTTGACCCACGGCAAGGCCGTCGTGCTCTTCGATTGCGGACTCTTTCAAGGACTGAAGGAACTGCGACTGCGAAACTGGCAGGACCTTCCAATTCCTGCGTCGTCGATCGACGCCGTCGTGCTTACCCATGCGCACCTCGACCACGTCGGCTACGTACCGCGCCTGGTCAAGCAAGGCTTCAAAGGTCCCGTCTTTTGCACGGCCGGCACCGCCGAGCTGAGCCAGCTGGTCCTGCCCGATTCGGGACGGATCCAGGAAGAAGATGCGCGCCAGGCGAATCGGCATGGATACAGCAAGCACTCTCCCGCGATGCCCCTGTATGACGAAGCGGACGCGCACCGCGCGCTTGGCCACTTCCACCCCGTCGGCTTCCACCGCCCGATCGAGGTTGCGGACGGCGTAACGGTGGAGTTCAAGGGCTCGGGCCATCTGCTCGGTTCTGCGTACGCCGTCACACGATTGAGTGGTGGGCGCAGCATCCTGTTCGGCGGAGATCTGGGGCGGTACGCGCGCCCTGTGTTGCAGGATCCGGAAAACGCGGTGCAAGCCGACGTCGTGCTCGTCGAGTCCACCTATGGAGACCGCGAGCATCCGGCCGATGATCAAGGAGACGGGCTCGCGGTGGTGATTCGTGAAACCGCGGCGCGCGGCGGGAAGGTCGTCATCCCCGCCTTTGCGATCGGGCGCGTGGAGGAACTGCTCTACTGGATCCGCCGGCTCGAGCGCGAGCGCCGCATTCCGATCCTGCCGGTGTACGTCGACAGCCCGATGGCCAGCGAAGCCTTGCGTTTCTATATCCAGCGCGCCCACGAGCTCGACCCGGACATGCAGACGGCCAATGTCCCGGGCGCGCGGGAGGCGTCGGCGTTTGCCACCGCGCGATTCCAGGTGATCGCGTCGCCGCAGCAGTCGAAGGAGCTCACGGCGAGCCGCAAGACCGGCATCGTCATCTCGTCGAGCGGGATGGCCACGGGCGGACGCGTGCTGCATCACCTGGCTGCGGCGCTACCGGATCCCAAGAACACCGTGCTCCTCGTCGGCTTCCAGGCCGAGGGCACACGCGGCCGCCAGCTGCTCGAAGGCGCGACGGAGGTGCGCATCCACGGGGCACCGGTGCCGGTGCGCGCGCGCGTGGCGAAGCTGAACTCGATGTCCGGGCATGCGGACCGACGAGAGATCGTGCGCTGGCTGAGAACGATGCCGGCGCCGCCGCAGCGCCTCTTCCTCGTGCACGGCGAGCCGGGTCCGATGGACGCCCTGAAGGCGACGCTCAGGAGCGAGCTCGGATGGGATGCGGCCACGCCGCAGCACGGCGAACGCGTGAGCCTATGAAAGGGCACAGGTAGTGCGCCGGTATCTGCTCGAGCACGTCGACGACATCGCCGTCGTGCAGATCTACGCCGACGGGTTCCCGTCGCTGTCGTTGCGCGAGAAGCAGCTGGTGTGGCACCTGTATCTGGCGGCGCTCGCGGGCCGCGACATCTATTACGACCAGCGCTACGCTCACAATCTCGAGCTGCGTGCCGTCCTCGAGGGCATCCTCACGCACGCGAGATCGCTGCCGCCCGACGTCGAACGAGAGATCCGCCGTTACACGAAGCTGTTCTGGATCAACAGCGGCCCTCACAACGGGCTCACCGCCCGCAAGAGTCTGCTGCGTATCGAGCCGGCGGAGTGGGTGACTGCCGTCGAGGCCGCTGCCGGCAACGGCGCGCGGCTGCCGCTCCGTTCCGGCGAAGCGCCGCGCGCGCTCGCCGAACGGCTTGGCCCGATCCTCTTCGACGGCTCGTTCGACCCGATTCTCACCAGCAAATCGCCCGGGCCGGGGCGCGACATTCTGCAGGCGAGCGCCAACAACCTCTACGTGGACGTGTCGATGAACGACCTCGAGTCGTTCCAGGAACGCCACGGCCTCAACTCCCGCCTGGTCAAGCAGGATGGCCAGCTGGTGGAAGAGGTCTACCGGGTGGGCGGCAAGTACGACCGCGAGATCCGACGCATCATCGGCCATCTTCAGGACGCGATCCGGTTTGCGCCGCCCGCAACCGCGGACGCACTGCGGGCGCTGATCCGCTTCTACACCACCGGCGACGAGGCGGATCGCGTGGCGTACGACGTCGCCTGGGTCCGTGATCAAAACAGCTCGGTCGACACGATCAACGGCTTCATCGAGGTGTACCTGGATCCGCGCGGCACGAAAGGCGCGTGGGAAGGGATGGTCTGCTACGTCAACCCCGAGCGCACCCGCCGCATCGCGTCGCTGGCTGCGCACGCGCAGTGGTTCGAGGATCACGCGCCCTGGAGCCCCACGTTCCGCAAGACGGAGGTGCTGGGCGTGACCGCCAAAGCGATCGACGTGCTGGTGGAAACGGGCGATTCCGGTCCGCTCACGCCGGTCGGCATCAACCTGCCGAACGACCAGGGGGTGCGCGAGCGCTACGGCAGCAAGTCGGTGTCGCTCGTGAACGTCAACGAGGCGTACGAGCGCTCCACGCCCGAGGAGATGCGCAGCGAATTCTGCTGGGACGTGGCTGAAATGGAGCGCGCCAGACGCTGGGGCGGCTTCTCACGCGAGCTCACGACCGAGCTGCACGAGGTGATCGGCCACGGGTCGGGCCGCATGGCGCCGGACGTCACCCGGACGCCGCACGACCTGCTCAAGGAGCAGTACTCGGCGATCGAAGAGACGCGCGCCGATCTCGTCGCCTTGTACTTTCTCCCGGATCCGAAGCTCGTGGAGCTCGGCCTGATCCCTGCCGAGCATCGGCGCGAGATCACGCTGGCGGAGTACGAGCAGTTCGCGCGCGGCGTGCTGGTGCAGCTGCGGCGGGTGCGGGAGGGGACGCAGCTCGAGGAAGACCACATGCGCAACCGCCAGCTCATCGTGCACTGGCTGATGGCCAACACGACCGCGGTGGAGCGGCGGATGCGAGACGGCAAGACGTATTACGCGATGACGGACGCCGACGCCTTCCATCGCGGCGTGGCCGTGCTGCTGGCAGAAGTGCAGCGGATCAAAGGCGAGGGCGACTATGCGGCCGCGCGTGCGCTCATCGATACGTACGGCGTGGACTTCGATCCGGCGCTGCGCGACGAAGTCGTCGCGCGCGTGGACGCGCTGCGGCTCCCGTCGTACTCGGCGTTCGTGATGCCGCGTCTGGTGGCCGTGCACGACGACAGCGGGGCCATTCGTGACGTCGAGGTGACGTATCCCTGCGACCTCGAGTCGCAGATGCTGGAGTACTCGGCCTTATCGCGAGCGTAGTACGGAGGGGCGGCGACGTAGAGGGCGGTCTTTAGACCGCCCTGGGCGACAATACTTCTGGATGAGGCCTTCGACCCGCCTGCCGCGCGAGTCGGCGACCAACGCTCTCTCGCGGGCGCTCGACGATTTGCGCCGCGCCGGCACGCCCTTCATCGATCTCACCGCGTCCAATCCCACGCGTGCCGGGATCCCGTATCCCGACGATCTGCTGCGGCTGCTCGCCGCGCCGGCGTCGCTCGACTACGACCCGCATCCGTTGGGGCTGATGTCGGCCCGCGAGGCGGTGGCCGCCGATCATGCGCGCCGTAACGCGATGGTGGACCCCGCGCACGTCGTGCTCTCGGCCAGCACGAGCGAGATGTACTCGTGGCTGTTCAAGCTGCTGTGCGACGCCGGCGACAGCGTGCTCGTCCCTCGCCCCAGCTATCCGCTCTTCGAGCACCTCACCGGACTCGAAAACGTGCGAGCCCACCCCTACCGTCTGGAATATCACGGCACCTGGGAGATCGATCTAGATAGCGTCGCCGCGGCGCCCGCTGGCACTCGCGCGGTGCTGCTCGTATCGCCCAACAACCCGACGGGCTCGTTCGTGCACCAGTCGGAGCTCGGGGCGCTGGTGCGGCTCTGTGGCGAGCGCGGGTGGGCACTCATCGTCGACGAAGTGTTCGCCGACTACGTGCTCGACGCGTCCGCGCCGGTGACCGACGTTGCCACACGCGCCGGCGTTCTGAGCTTTTCGATGGGCGGGGCGTCGAAGTCGCTGGGGCTGCCGCAGGTGAAGCTTGGATGGACGGTCGTAGGTGGCCCGCAGGCCGATCGGGCCGCGGCGCTCGAGGGATTGGAGCTGATCGCGGACACCTTCCTGTCGGTGTCCACGCCGGTGCAGGTGGCCGCGCCGGACCTGCTGGCGCGCGGCCGCGCCGTTCGCGACGCGATTCACGCGCGCGTGCGACGGAATCTCGCCGCCGCGCGGCAGCTGGCGGCGAATCATCCGGCCTGCAACGTGTTGCCGGTCGAGGGTGGCTGGTCGGCGGTCGTCCGCGTGCCCGCGACCCGCAGCGAAGAATCGTTGATGCTGGAACTGTTGGAGCGCGAACGCGTCCTGGTGCACCCGGGCTACTTCTTCGATTTCGAGCAGGAAGCGTTCCTGGTGGTGAGTCTCCTGGCGCCCGAGTGCGAATTTGCAGACGGTTTCGCGCGCTCGTTGCGCTTCGCGGAGGCGCCGTGAGCCGCCGGGCCGGTCTGCTCATCCCGCTGTTTTCGCTGCGCTCCGCCCAGAGCTGGGGCATCGGTGAGATCGGCGACATTGCCACCGCCGCTCGCTGGCTCGAATCGGCGGGCCTGTCGCTGCTGCAACTGCTGCCGATCAACGAACTGCCGGTGCACGAAGCGTCGCCGTATTCGTCGTTGAGCGCGATGGCGATCGATCCGCAGTACCTCACGCTGAACGACGTGGAGGACTTTGCGGCGCTCGGCGGCGAGCGTGGCCTCGAGGCAGAGTTGCGCGCGGATCTGGAGCGGGTACGCGCCGAGTCCGCCGTGAACTACGCCGGCGTGCGGCGGTTGAAGCACCTGGTGCTGCGCCGCGCCTACGAGCGGTTCCGCGACACTGAACTGCGCACGGGCAGCGATCGGGCGCGTGCCTTCCGCGCGTTCACGGAAGAGGAGGCGTGGTGGCTGGCGGAGTACGCGCTGTTCCGCGCGCTGCACGATCGGATGCGGCCTCGCCCGTGGACGGAGTGGCCTGAAGGTCTCCGGACGCATCACCCCGTTGCCCTGGCCGCGGCGCGCGCGGAGCTGGCCGACGACCTGCGTTATCGCGAGTACTTGCAGTGGCTGGCATCGGACCAGTGGCACGCGGCGCGGGCGGCCGCCGAACCGGTCGCACTGTTCGGCGACCTGCCATTCATGGTCGCGCTCGACAGCGCCGACGTGTGGTCGCGGCAGCACGAGTTTCGTCTCGACGCGTCGCTGGGTGTGCCGCCAGACGCGTTCAGCGAGACGGGGCAGGATTGGAAGCTGCCGGTCTACAGGTGGGACGTCGTCGCCGAGAGCGGATTCGAGTGGCTGCGGCAGCGAGCGCGCCGCAACGCGGAGCTCTTTGGCGGCTACCGCGTCGATCACCTGGTGGGTTTCTACCGGACCTTCTGGCGGAATCTCGACGACGGCACCGGGCCCGGCTGGTTCACGCCGGCCGAGGAACCGGCACAGATCGCGCTCGGCGAGCAGGTGCTGCGAGTGTTCCAGGAATCAGGCGCCGAGATCGTCGCGGAAGATCTGGGGCTGGTTCCCGACTTCGTTCGCGTCTCGCTGACACGCCTGTCCATCCCGGGGTGCAAGGTGTTCCGATGGGAGCGGCAGTGGCACGCCCCAGGCCAGCCCTTCGTCGATCCGCTGACATATCCCGCGCTGTCGATGGCGACATCGGGCACGCACGACACCGAGCCGATGGTCACCTGGTGGGAAGAAGCGCCCGACGATGAGCGCGCGACAGCGCTGGCGATTCCGCTGGTGGCCGGTCGCCTGGGCGAGGAGGGGCAGCGCGCGGCGCTCGAGCGTCGCGCGCTCACGGCTGCCGCGCGCGACGCCTTTGTGGAATTGCTGATCGCGTCGAACTCGGGCCTCGTGATCGTGCCGGTGGGCGACATCTTCGGGTGGCCCGACCGGATCAACACACCGGCGACCGTGAACGATCAGAACTGGACGTGGCGGATGCCGTGGCCGAACGAGCGGCTCGCGTTCGAGCCCGACGCTGTCGCCGCCGTGAAGCGGCTCCGCGAGTGGTGCGCGCGTTATCGCGGCAATCGCGCCTTCCAGGCGTCCCAGGAACGCTCGTAGGTCTGCGCCGCCTTTTTCGCCTCTTCCGGGCTCAGCCCCACGACGCCGTTGCCGTGCAGCTGCATCGCCTGCAGCTGCAGGCGCGCGTTCACGTTCAGATAGTAGGCCTTGGCCACCACCACGTGCAGCGAGTCGGCCACGACGACGGCACCGTGGCCGCGCATCAGCGCCGCCGGCTTGCGTCCGAGGACACGCGCCAGCGACTGGCCGAGCGCCGGTGTGCTCACGAGCATGTCGGTGATGCCGGCCGCGGCGCGGATGTCGAACACCGGTACGCCTTCGCCGATGAAATACCCCATGTGGTACATCGGCTTCAGCGGCGTGTTGGTCGCGGCAAACGGGATCACGTCGAGGCAGTGGCAGTGCACCACCGCCGTCACGTCGGGGCGCGCCTTGTAGATCTCGCCGTGGATGAAGCGCTCCATGTAGCCGGCTCCGCTGCCGCTCGTCGGGTTGCTCTCGAGGTCGTATTCCACGACGTCGGCCGCCGTGACCAGCGCCGGCGCGCCCGCGCGCGCGAGAAAGTAGTGAGTGGCGTCTGCGGGATTGCGAACGCTGACGTGGCCGTAGCCGTCGAGGACGTCCTCGTTCGCGAGAATGCGATTCGCGGTCACGAGGTCGTCGAGCAGCGCCTGGCGCGCCGGGGCCGCGGGCGCCTGCGACGAGAGCGGCGTCATCGCGATGAGAAGACACCCGGCAATCAGCGGCGCTCGAAGATCCATACGTTGTCCTGATCCCACGACGTGCCGCGGACCTGCTCCGAGGCGCGGATGCGGCGCCCATCATCGATCAGTTCGTAGCGAAAGGACACCGTCATCGTGCCCTGCGAACCGTCTGGCACCGGTTCCTGTAACGTCACGAGCAAGGTGTCGCCGTCCCACTGCGCGGCGGGCCCACCGATCTGCAGCTCGTATTCGTAGTCGCGCGCGCTCGTTTGGAAGACGAAGGATCCTTTGTGATGGAACACCGGCTCGCGGTGCTCGATCAGCCAGCGGGCGCTCTGTACGACGTTCGCGCCGGGGCTGAGTGTGCTCGCGCCCTTGTTCAGCACCCAGTCGCCGCTGAAGTCGGGCTTCAGCATGCCGGGCTAGCGGAGGTTGGTCGCCGTCGAACGGCCGCCGGCGTTGGCGGCGATCCCCAGCGAGATGAAGCTCGCGAGCACCAGGGCCTGTGCGATCGCGAACGGCGGTTCGGATTGTGTCGGTGCCAGCGCCGCCAGATCCGGGATGCGGCGGAATAGCTGCACCACCAGCACGAAGCTGTTCAAGTAGGTGGCGATCACGACGCCAACTGCGTAGATGCGCGTCAGCCCTCTGATTTGCGCCGCAACCACCACGACGAGCACCACCAGCGAGATGCCTCCGACGATGTGAGACGGAAGGAGCGCGTCCGAGGGAAACCCGAATCCGGTGGCGCTGGTCAGCACCGTCGTGATCAGAAAGACCGCGCCCCAGCCGGGAAGACGTCGGCCACCGGCCAGCCCTCCCGCCACGACGAGGCCCGTGATGATGCCAACCAGACTCACCAGCACGTGGAAGAGCGTGAAGGTCTGAAGGGTGAAACCCACGCGCTATCCCTTCGTTGCGATCTTTGCCCAGCTGTCCTTCAGTGTGACCGTGCGATTGAAGACCGGCGCGCCCGGCCGCGAATCCGGGTCGACGCAGAAGTAGCCTTGCCGCTCGAACTGAATGCGGGTTCCTGCCGGCGCGCTCGCCAGCGATGGTTCCACCTTGGCGGTGGTCAGCCGCTCGAGCGAGTTCGGGTTCAGATCGGTGAGCGGATCGCGGTCGCCTTCCGCCGGAGCCTCGGAGTTGAACAGCCGGTCGTAGAGCCGCACTTCGGCGGTGACGGCGTCAGCCGCCGACACCCAGTGAATGGTGCCCTTCACACGCCGCGCGGCCGTGGCGCCGTCGAGCGATTCGAGGTCGGCGGTGCAGCGTAGTTCGACGATCTCGCCGGCCCCATCCTTCACCACGCGCTCGCACTTGATGATGTAGGCGTAGCGGAGGCGCACCTCGTTGCCCGGCGACAGCCGGAAGAACTTCTTCGGTGGCGCCTCCATGAAGTCGTCGCGCTCGATGTAGATCTCGCGGGCGAGCGGAATCTGACGGGTTCCGGCGCTCTCGTCCTCGGGGTTGTTGATCGCCGTCACCGTCCGCGCGAACCTCTCGGAGAGGTTTTCGATCACGACCTTCACCGGCCGCAGCACCGCCAGCGCGCGCGGCGCGATTCGATTGAGATCCTCGCGCACCGTCGCTTCGAGCAGCGCGATGTCGATGACGTTTTCCTTCTTCGCGACGCCGATGCGCGAGCAGAAGTCGCGCATCGCCGCCGGTGTGTAGCCGCGGCGCCGGATGCCGGCGATGGTCGGCATCCGCGGATCGTCCCAGCCGGCCACATGCCCCAGCTTCACCAGCGCGAGCATCTTGCGCTTGCTCATCACGGTGTAATTGAGGTTCAGCCGCGCGAACTCGATCTGCTGCGGGCGTGACGAAACGGGGTCGCGCGCGCGGAAATGCTCCACCACCCAGTCGTACAGCGGGCGATGGTCTTCGAACTCGAGCGTGCAGATCGAATGCGTGATCCCCTCGATCGCGTCCGAGATCGGGTGCGCGAAGTCGTAGGTGGGATAGATGCACCACGCGTCGCCGGTGCGATGGTGCGTGGCGCGCCGGATCCGGTAGAGCGCCGGATCCCGCATGTTGATGTTCGGCGACGCCATGTCGATCGTGGCGCGCAGCACGTAGGCGCCGTCGGCGAATTCGCCGGCCCGCATGCGGCGGAAGAGGTCGAGGCTCTCGGCCGGTGGGCGCGTGCGGTCAGGGCTGTTGCGTCCTGGTTCGGTGAGCGTGCCGCGATACTGGCGGACTTCGTCGGCGCTCAGGCTGTCCACGTACGCGAGCCCTGCCTCGATGAGACGCTCGGCGCACTGATACATCTCTTCGAAGTAGTCCGACGCGTAGTACATCCGGTCGGCCCAGTCGAACCCGAGCCAGCGGACGTCCTCCTGGATGGAGTCGACGTACTCGACGTCCTCCTTCACGGGGTTGGTGTCGTCGAATCGGAGGTTGCAGAGACCGGCGAACTCGCCGGCGACGCCGAAGTTCAGGCAGATCGACTTGGCGTGCCCGATGTGCAGGTACCCGTTGGGTTCGGGAGGAAACCGGGTGTGTACACGCCCGCCGTGGCGGCCGGCCTTGCGGTCCTCGGTGACGATCTCGCGAATGAAATCGAGCGGCCGCGCGGACTCGAGCGGCGGGGCACTTTCCGACATGAACTTCCGATCTTACTCGGGGAGGTCGGCCTGAGGCACCGCCTCGTCGCCAAGTCCCGCCACGCCGACAGGCGTAAGCGCGCGGCCAGCGGTCGCCACCGGCTCGGCGAACGGCAGCTCCGGGCTCGACGTCACGTCCAGCTCGCGCAGCCGGCGAGCGCTCACCAGCACGCGCGACTCGAGCGACCCGACCGCCTTGTTGTACGACTGCACCGCACCATCCAGCTTCTGCCGCACGTCGTCGAAGTGCTCGGTGAACCGTGCCAGCCGGTCGTAGAACTCCTTGCCGAGCCGCGCCACCTCTTTGTAGTTCTCGGCGAGCACTTCCTGCCGCCAGGTGTGGGCCACGGTCGTCAGCAGCGCGATGAGCGTGATGGGGCTCGCCAGCAGTACGCGGTTCTTCAGGCCGTGCTCGATGAGCGAAAGGTCGTACTGGAGCGCGGCGCTGAACAGCGTCTCGCCGGGCAGGAACATCACCACCATTTCCGGTGACTCCCCGTCGATCGACTCCCAGTACGCCTTGCTTCCCAGCTTCTCCATGTGCTCGCGCACACGCCGCGCGTGCGCCTGCAGCCGCTCCACGCGCGTCTCGTCGTCGGTCGCTTCCTGCGCGTCGAGGAATGCTTCGAGCGGGACCTTCGAATCCACCACGATGCTCTTGCCGAGCGGCAGCCGCACGATCAGATCGGGACGCTGCCGGCCAGCGTCGGACCACAACCCGGGCTGCTCCTCGAAGTCGCAGCGGTGCAGCATGCCGGCGAGCTCCACGACGCGCCGGAGCTGCATCTCGCCCCAGCGGCCGCGCACCGACGGCGTCCGCAGCGCGCGCGACAGGGTGTTGGTGGTCGTGCCGAGCGCGGTCAGCTGCTCGTTGAGCTGAGCGAACGACGCCGAGCGCTCCTTCTCGACGGCACCGAGCCGGTCGTGCACCTGCTTGACCGTGTCGCTCAGCGGCTGCACGGCCGTGCGGGCCAGGTCGAAGAAGGCGTTGCGGTTCGTGTGCAGCGCTTCGGCGGCGAGCGATTGAAACGTCTCGCGCATGGTCGCCGCCGTTTTCTCGGCCGCGGCCTGCGCCGCGGCCGCCGACGCCTGCTGCCGTTCGACTTCCTGGCGCAGCCAGTCGTTGTCGCGCCGCGAGGCCGCCAGTTCCGCGGCCGCACTCGCGCGCTCCTCGGCACGCTGCTTCGCCTCGTTCGCCCGCGTAATGAGATAGGTCACCCCCGCCGCGACGGCGGCGGCCCCGGCGATGAGGAACAGTGAGAGCAGGAGTGGCATCGTCTACTGTGTGGCGGTCGGCTGCGGCCGCGCTTTGGGCAGCGGCTTGCGAGGCAGGCGCTCATCGCGATTCGCCGTGTGATACACGAACGACGCGATGATCACCGCGTTCTTCATCAGGTCTTCGGGCTGCAGACGGTCGTACACGTCGTTGTTGCTGTGGTGCGAGTCGGTGCCGTACTCCAGCGGGTCCTGAATGAACTGGAAGCCGGGAAGGCCAACCTCGTCGAACGGCACGTGGTCTGTCGAGCCGGTGCTGCGGATCGACAACGTGGTCATCCCCAGACTGCGGAACGGTTCGAGCCATGCGGCGAAGACCGGCCGGATCGCGTCGTTGTTCTGCAGATACACGCCGCGAATCGCACCGCCACCGTTGTCCATGTTGAAGTAGCCGGAGAGGCGCGCGTGGTCGGGCGTCACGGCCATCGTGTCGCGATCGGCGAAATGCTGTTTGACGTAGGCGCGCGAGCCCAGGAGCCCCTGTTCCTCGCCCGTCCACAGCGCCAGACGCACTGTGCGCCGCAGCGGCAGCCCGGTGGCCTTGAGGATGCGCAGCGCTTCCATCATGGCGGCGGAGCCGGCGGCGTTGTCGGTGGCCCCGGTGCCGGAGTGCCACGAGTCGAAGTGCGCGCCAAGCATCACCACATCCGCGGCCTTGTCGGTACCGGGCAGCTCCGCGACGATGTTGAAGCTGTCGAGCGTGTCGGTGAACCGGTTCTCGACGTTCAGCTCCACGCGCACCGGCATCTTGCCGTCCAGCAGCCGGACGATGCGGTTGTAATGTTCCGACGAGACGACCAGCTGCGGCGTGATCATCGGCGGCTTCTCGCCGTAGTACGTCGCCGGCGCGTTGTGCACGAGGATGGCGCCGCGGTCGTTGCGGCCCTGCCCCGGCTCGAGCGTCGCGACCACGCCTTCGCGTGCGAAGAACTCGTTCAGTTTGGCGGTGAACCCGGCGTTGTTGCCGAAGCCTCCGGCCCGCGCGCCCCGCCCCCGCCCCGGATTCACCGGCTGCGTCTGCAGGTCCGTCAGCTCCTGATCGGTGTAGCGGCGCGCCAGCGGCGCGTTGAGCAGCTGGACGCCGGCCGGCGGCTGGTTCAGGACGACCTTGCCGGACAACTTGCCGGCCCACGTCGCGAAATCCGATTCGGCGCGAATGGCGGTCCAGGCAACCTCGGCCGTGACGATGCCGTTGGTGCCGGGCGTCCAGGCGCGTGGCGCCGCGATCAGCGGGAACGGGCGCGGCGAGAGCACGTTGGCGGTCAGCTTCTCGTTCGACCAGCCGCGGCCGAAGTGGAACGGCTCCTCTTTCACGTTCGACACGCCCCAGTCGCGGAGGCGCCCTTCGGCCCACGCGGCCGCAGCGCGCATCCCGGGGGAGTTCGTCAGGCGTGGGCCGTGGACGTCGGTGAGGTACCACAAGGTGTCCATCACCTGCGACCGCTGCAGCCCTTCTTCCTTGATGCGGGCCACGGCGTCGAGATCCGCGGCGTCGGGCCGTGGAGCCAGGGAAATGCCTGGGGCCGGCTCCGGATTTTTCTGGTTGCGCGACTGCGCGGACGGGAACGCCAGCGACACCGCCAACGCCACGCCGATGCCGCCAAGAACCAACCGCCGCGTCGTGGATTCGTCCATCCTTTTGAGTCTATCCCCCCTGGCCGCCGCGGTCGAAAAGGGGATAATGACCGGCCTCATGACGCGCACGTGGTGGGCTCTCGCCCTTTCACTGACGATGACCGGCTGCAGCGCCGAGCCCGTGGGCGATCCCGACGCCCCGGCGGCGATCCTGTCGTCCGAGCTGCGCGACATCGTGTTGATGCCCGACACCACGCTGGTGTCTGGCCTGGTGCCGCAGAGCACCACGCTGGCCACACTGCTCCGCGGCCACGGCGTCGCCGACGACGCCGCGGTGAGCGTCGTGAGCGCCGCGCGCCAGGTGTTCGACCCGCGGCGGCTGCGCGCGCTGCAGCCGTTCTCGATCGAGCGCACGTTCGAAGGCACGCTCCGCTTCTTCCAGTACGAGATCGACAACGATCGCTTCCTGCGGGTGACGCCGTCGCCCACCGGTTCGGGCGCGCTCGACGCGACGGTGGTGCCGATTCCGAAAACGCTCGCGCACGCGACCACGGCCGGCACTATCGACGCGGCCACGCCTTCGCTCTTTCAGTCGGTCGAGGGCGCCGGTGAGGGTGCCGAGCTCGCCGTATCGCTCGCCGAAATCTTCTCCGGCGAGATCGACTTCAACAACGATATCCAGCCGGGCGACGCGTACTCGCTCGCGTTCGACAAGTACACGCGTGAGGGCGGGCATACGAGCTACGGCGACATCACCGCGGCCGAGTTCCACAACGACGGCCGCGTGCTCCACGCCATCCGCTTCACGGTGCCCGGCGGCAAGCCGGCGTATTACGACGAGAAGGGGCGCTCGCTCCGGCGTTTCTTCCTCCGCTCGCCGCTCAAGTTCGAACCCCGCGTCACGTCCGGCTTCTCGGCGAGCCGGATGCATCCGGTGCTGCACACCGCACGCGCGCACCGTGGCGTCGACTACGCCGCACCCACCGGGGCGCCCGCGGTTGCGGCAGCCGCTGGCGTGGTCGTGTCGGCAACCTTCGATGCGAGCAACGGCCGGATGGTGCGTCTGCGGCACGCGTCGGGCTACGAATCGTTCTATCTCCACCTGTCCGCGTTCGCCGCCGGGATTCGCGCCGGGGCGCACGTCGATCAGGGGCAGACGGTAGGGTTGGTTGGTGCGACCGGCCTGGCTACGGGCCCGCACCTGCACTATGGGCTGACCCGCAACGGCGTCTTCGTGAACCCGCTGCGGGAGCAGATGAATCAGCCGCCCGGTGAGCCGGTGCCGGCATCGGCGATGGTGGCGTTTACCGCCGAGCGCGACCGCGCGCTCGCCAGCCTCGCCCCGAAGCCGAACGCGACGAATTAGTTCGTAGCTCTTCGTAGCTGCAGGCTTTCAGGCCTGCCTTCATCGTCCATCTCACTCGTCTCGGTGTTCGCTGGCGCCTATAATTCGCACATGGCTGCGCTCGTCCCTTTCCGTGCGCTGCGCCCGGTGCCGGCAGCGGCGGAACGAGTGGCGGCGGTGCCCTACGACGTCGTCAACACCGCCGAGGCTCGCGAACTGGCGCTCGGCAATCCTCTCAGTTTTCTTCACGTCTCGCGTCCCGAGATCGATCTGCCACCCGGCACCGATCCTCACACCGATGCGGTGTACGAGCGCGGGGCGCGCAACTTCGCGGAGCTGAGGACGAACGCGCCGCTCGTCGAGGAAGAGACGCCGAGCCTTTACATCTACCGCCTCCGCATGGGCGGCCACCAGCAGACCGGTGTGGCCGGGTGCTTTTCGCTGCACGAGTACGACCACCACGTGGTGAAGAAGCACGAGCACACGCGGCCCGACAAGGAAGACGACCGCACGAAGCATCTGATTCGGCTGAGCGCGCAGACCGGCCCGGTGTTTCTGACCTATCGATCGGACGTAGCCATCGACGATCTCGTGGCGCGGGTCACCGACGAATGGCCGCTTTTCGGTTTCACGGCGGTCGACGGCATCCAACACGCGATGTGGCGCGTGCCGCCGGAGGTGACGCCGGCGCTGGTCACCGCGTTTGCGTCGGTGCCGGCGCTCTACATCGCCGATGGCCATCATCGCGCCGCCAGCGCGGCGCGCGCCCGCCGTCACTTCGGGGCGGGCGGCCAGGCAGGGGAGTGGGATACGTTCCTCGCGGTGGCGTTTCCCGACGCGCAGGTGCAGATCCTTCCCTATAACCGGCTCATTCGCGACCTGGGTGGCCACACGCCGACGACGCTGCTCGACGCGCTGCGCGATCGATTGACGGTGACCGCGGGGCCGCCCGTTCCGAAACGCCACGGTGAGGTGTCGATGTACCTCGACAAGCAGTGGCACACCGTCTCGCTTGGCGGGGTGCCGGCGTCGCTCATGCCCGACGAGCGTCTCGACGTCAGCCGCCTCTATGGGCTGATCCTGGCGCCGCTGCTCGGAATCGGCGACGAACGCACCGATTCGCGCATCGACTTCGTTGGCGGCGGGCGCGGGACCGCGGAGCTCGAACGGCGGGTCGATTCGGGAGACTGCGCCGTGGCGTTCTCGCTTTTTCCCGTCGGCGTGCGCGAGCTGATGGCGATCTCGGATGGCGGCGGCGTCATGCCGCCCAAATCCACCTGGTTCGAGCCCAAACTGCGGGACGGACTGCTCACGCACTTGATCTGACGCGTGAAGCCTTTAGCCTCTCGCCTTTAGCCTCTAGGTACTGCTCCTGCCAAAGGCTAGAGGCTGGAGGCCAGAGGCAGTAGGATCGAAAAATGCCACCGACTACGACCCGAATCTGGAACTTCTCCGCCGGTCCCGCCGTACTGCCAATCCCCGTACTCGAACAGGCGCAGCGCGACATGCTCTCGCTGCCGGGCGTCGGCATGTCGGTGATGGAGATCAGCCACCGGTCGAAGGCGTTCGAGGATCTGCTGAATGGCGCCATCGCCGACTTCCGCGCGCTGACCGGCGCGCCCGAGTCGTACAAGGTGCTGATGCTCCAGGGCGGCGCCAGCCTGCAGTTCTCGATGGTGCCGATGAACCTGCTGACACCGGGCAGCACCGCCGACTACATCGACACCGGCACGTGGGCGGACAAGGCGGCGAAGGAAGCCAAGCGTGTCGGGCCGGTCAACGTCACCGGTTCCACGAAGGCGGACAACTACAACCGGATTCCGCGTGTCGAGGAGCTGTCGCTCACGCCGGGCGCCGCGTACGTCCATCTCACCACGAACAACACGATCGAAGGCACGGAGTGGCACTCGCTGCCCGACGTCGGTGCCGCGCCGCTCGTGGCCGACGCGTCGTCCGACATCCTGAGCCGGCCGATCGACGTGTCGCGTTACGGGCTGATTTACGCGGGGGCTCAGAAGAACCTCGGTCCGTCCGGCGTGACGCTGGTCGTCATCCGCGAAGATCTGATCGCGCGTTCGCAAGCGTCGCTGCCAGCGATGCTGAACTACAAGGTGCAGGCGGAGAACAACTCGCTCTACAACACGCCGAACACGTTCGGCATCTACATCCTGGGCCTGACGCTGAAGTGGATCCAGTCGCAGGGCGGCCTGGCAGGTGTGGCGGCGGTGAACGAGCGCAAGGCGAAGTGCCTGTATGCGGAAATCGATCGCACGGGCTTCTACCGCGGCACGGCGCAGACGGAGAGCCGTTCGCTGATGAACGTGACCTTCCGCCTGCCGTCGGAGGAGCTCGAGAAGGCGTTCGACAAGCAGGCGACGGCCAACGGCCTCGACGGCTTGAAGGGGCACCGCTCGGTGGGCGGCATGCGCGCGTCGATCTACAACGCGTTCCCCGAAGAAGGTGTGGACGCGCTCGTGCAGTTCATGAAGGAATTCGAACGCACGAACGGCTAGATCCTCGTGGCTGCAGGTCTTCCGACCTGCCTAAGGCATTACGGAGTCTCGGGCGCGTCCAGCCCCGCCGCCGAAATCACGTCCTCTTCCGCGAGCCGCGTGGTTTCGAGCTGCTTCACGTGCATCAACTGGATGTCCTTGAGCGAGCGCGACGCGTCGAGCAGTTCGAGGATGTCGCCGCGTCCTTCACGATAGGCGTCTTCAGCCATCTGCCGCAGCCCGGGCACCCGTTGCATGACGTCGCCCTCCACGGCGGTCAGCGTCTGCCGCCGGCTCACGAATGTGGCGCGCGCGCGCTCGATATCCGCGCGCGCTTCGGCGGCTTCCGCTTCGACCGCCTTCTTCTCCGCTTCGGCCTGGGCGGTGGCGCGCGCGATCGGGCCGCGGCCGCGGTCGAAGAAGGGTAGCGGCACCGAGACGCCGAAGAAGGCCGACGTCCCCGCGACGTCGTTGGTCTTGACCGCGCCGCCGCTCACCACCGGCACCGGCAGACGTTCCTTCGACGCGAGCGTGATGCCACCGATGGCCGCATCCTGGCGGCGCTGGGCCGCGACGAGCGCCGGCCGTCGCTTCTGCGCCGCGTTCCAGAGCACATCGGCGTCGGTCGGCGTCGGTCCCGGCTCGAGACCGCCTTCCGCGGCCGGATGCCATCCCGGGAATCCCATGAGCGCGGCCAGGTGTCCGGAGGCGTCGTCCATGTCCGTCGTGGCGTGCCGGACTTCCACGTCGAGCACCCGGCCCTCGGTCTCCACTCGAAGCACGTCGTAGCGGCTTCGATCGCCCGCTTCGGCGCGCCCGCGCACGACGCCTTCGACGCGGGTGAGGTCGGCCCGGCTTTGCTGGAGGATACGGAGTTCCTCCTGGCGTGCCAGCAACGAGGCGAACGCCTGCCTGACCTCGAGTCGACGTTCCGCGATCGCAGACGCGGCGCGGGCGCGCTCCGCGTTGACGTTCAAGTCGGCCTCGTCATGCCGCGCCGTCCGCTGCTTCGAGACGAGGATCGGGATCTCCGCCGAGATCTGGTGCTGTGTGACGGCACCGGTGCTCAGGCCCTGAACCAGATGAAGCCCGGAATAGCCGACCGACGGATTGGGCAGCGTATCGGCCGTGATC
>Ga0105238_10002315_pt1 | contig 19146 bp, 18 predicted proteins | sample KBSC34metaG_FD_81526 | JGI IMG/M metagenome (GOLD analysis project Ga0105238, IMG submission 81526) | Corn rhizosphere microbial communities from Kellogg Biological Station, Michigan, USA - KBS C3-4 metaG | ecosystem: Host-associated > Plants > Roots > Rhizosphere > Soil | place: Michigan, USA... | reverse complement strand
CCGCCGTAGGTGCGGTCGTCCATCGGCCAGCCGATCATGTGCACGACCTTGCCGGGCTCGACGCGGCCTGCCGGCAGCTGCCACAGTTCCTTGATGCCGATGCCGAACGTCTGCGGATCGGAATTCTTGTCCAGCGAAAATTTCGCGATCAACTGCTTGGTCAGGTGGCCGCGGCAACCTTCGGCAAGCACGGTGATCGGCGCCTTGATGTCGATGCCTTGCGTGTAGCCCGGCTTGTGCGACCCGTCCTTGGCCACGCCCATGTCGCCGATGCGCACGCCGCCGACGGAACCGTCTTCGTTGAAGAAGGGTTCCGCGGCCGCGAATCCCGGATAGATTTCCACGCCGAGCGCTTCGGCTTGCGGTGCCAGCCACGCGCACAACGCGCCGAGCGAAACGATGAAGTTGCCGTGGTTGTGCATCTGCGGCGGGTTCGGCAGTTTCGTCGCGCGCTTGGCATCGCGCAGCCACCAGAATTCGTCTTTCGTCACCGGCACGCAGATCGGCGGCGGATTCTTGCCCCATTCCGGCAGCAATTCGTTGAGCGGCTGCGGCTCGATCACCGCGCCGGACAGAATCTGCGCACCGATGGTCGAGGCCTTCTCGATCACGCAGACGCGAATGTCGGGCTTGAGCTGCTTGAGGCGGATCGCAAGGGCCAGGCCGGCCGGACCGGCGCCGACCGTGACGACATCGTATTCCATCGATTCGCGTTCGCTCATGGCGGGCTCCGGCTCAGGTGCGGCGATTGTCGCGGTTTGCGCGCGCAGCGGCAACGAGGCCGCGTCGCGTCGTGGTTCCACTAGATGCGGATGCGCGTGTCGCTGCGCTCGAAACGCGTGAAATAGCTGAACAGGTGGCCGGGATGAATGGTCACCGCGACCAGCATCAGGTGGCCCTTGAGGTCGAAGTAGCGGCGCACCGCGCGAAATCCCGGCGTGTCGTTGCGCACCTTGAGCTCGTGCGCCTGCTCCTCGCTCAGCGCAACCGCGCTCAGCGATTGCTCGACGCGGCCGATCTGCTCCAGATTCTGCGCCTCGATGAAATGCCGCATGGCGTCTTCGAGCCGCGTGAAGGCATGCGACAGCCCTTGCCAGCTGGCGCGGCGGAAGATGTCGCCGAGGCAGTAGGGCGCCTGCGTGCGGCGGTGGTAGCGAATGCCGTGGAAATGCAGGCACTCCGCGCCGACGCGCACGTTCAGCCAGCCGGCCAGCGTGGAGTCGGCCGACACGCGGTCGGAATACAGCAGCTGCAGTTGCGTCGCATTGGTGAACTGCAGCAGGTCGTCGAAACCGTGGATGTGCTGCTGGAAATCGTTGCGCACGTCGGCGCTGCGCACCACCGTGCCGGAACCGCGGCGGCGATGGATCAGACCCTGTTCCTCGAGCAGGCGCAACGCGGCGCGCGCGGTGAAGCGGCTGATCGTGAAGCGCTTGCACAGCACTGCTTCGGTCGGCAGGTGGCGGCCGACCGGATGCTCGCCATGGCGGATTTCGCCGCGCAGCGTTTCGGCAATCTGCAGGTAACGCGGCTTGCGTTGCGAACGCAGTCCCCGGCCATGGCCATGGCCATGGTCTTCCTCGGCGGTGGGGCTGTGCGCTTCAGTCATAATTGGCGGCAAGCTTGGATGTGCGCGAAGTTGGAAAGCTTAGACACGCTGGAGCAACGCAATGAGCGACACGATAGCAAACCCGCCCGGCGCGCGTGAATTGCGCGGCGCCAGCCTGTGCCAGTTGCTGCATTGGCTGGCATCCGGGCGGACCACTTCCGCGCAGCTGACGGCGGCCAGCCGGGAGGCGATCGCGGCGCGCGCCGACTTGAACGCTTTCCTGCCGGCGAGCGGCGCGGAAAGCGCTGCCGTGCTTGAGCAGGCGCGCGCATCCGACCGGCGGCGCGGCGCGGGCCAGCGCATCGGCCGCCTCGACGGCCTGCCGATCGCGATCAAGGACAATATCGACGTGGCCGGTGTGCCGACGCGTTGCGGGCTGCCTGGAAGCCCCGTTCCGGCAACCCGCGACGCGCATGTCGTCGAACGCCTGCGCGGCGCCGGTGCGGTGCTGATCGGCAAGACCGGCCTGGATGAGGGTGTGCTGGGAGCTGATGGGAAAAATCCACATTTTGGCAATGTGCACAATCCGTGGCGCAGTGGCTTCAGTGCCGGAGGTTCGTCCGCCGGCGCCGCCGCCGCGGTCGCGGCGGGCCTGTGCGCGGCCGCCATTGGTTCGGACAGTCTCGGCTCGATCCGCATCCCGGCCAGCTACTGCGGCGTGTACGCACTCAAGCCGACGCACGGCGAGATCTCCACGCGCGGCATGCAGCCGGCGGCCCGGCGCCTGGACACGATCGGCCTGCTCGCGCGCAGCGTCGACGATCTGGGCGTGCTGCTGCACGTGCTGCGCGGCTACGACGCTGCCGATCCGTTATCGCGGCCGGTGCAGCTGGCCCTGCCGGACTGGGAGCCGGGCAGGCTGCGCGTCGGCGTGCCGGGCGATCCCGGCACCTGGGGTGTCGAGCCCGCGGTTGCGGCCACGTTTGCGCATGCGCTCGGCTTGCTGCAACACGAGCTGCCAAAGCGCAGCATCGTGGATTTCTCCGATTTCCCCATAGCGCCGGCGCGGCGCGCGGCGTTCTTCCTGATGGAAGCGGAGATGCTGATCACTTATGCAGCGCAGTTCGGCGTGGCGGTGTCGCCGCAGCTGCAGCACATGCTCGACTATGCGCGCGGCAAGTCCGCCGCGGACTACGGCGCTGCCGACCGCATGCTCGACGCAGCCGTATTGAAGGCGCGCCGTCTGTTCGAGACGATTGACGTGCTGGTCACGCCGACCACGCCGCAGAGCGCATTTGCGCACGCTGCCCCGGTGCCGGCGAATCAAGCCGACTTCACCTGTTTCGCCAATCTGGCCGGCTGCCCCGCGGTCAGTTTGCCGATGGGTATCACTGGCGACGGCATGCCGGTCGGCATGCAGCTGCTCGGGCCGCCGGGCTCCGACCTGCGCCTGCTCGAGCTGGCCGAAGTCTGCGCCGCGGCACTGGATGCCACGCCGGCCTATCCCGTTGGCGACTGAGGCAATGCGCAGCGGAGCGTGGCAGCGCATCGAGTTGCCGGGTGCCGACCTGAGTCTCTCGCAGCTGTTCGATCCTGCCGAGGCGCAGCGCTGGTTCGAGCGCCTGCAGGCGGAAATTCCCTGGGAACAACACCACATCCGCCTGTTCGGCCGCCAGGTGCCGACGCCGCGCCTGTCGTGCTGGCTGGGCGATGCGGATGCGGTGTACACCTACTCGGGCATGCGCTACGAACCGCATGCATGGACCGTGCGTCTGGCCGAACTGCGCACGGCGGTTTGTATACTTTGCGCACAAAGCTACAACAGTGCATTGTGCAACCTGTATCGCGATGGCCGCGATGCGATGGGCTGGCACAGCGACGATGAGCCGGAACTGGGTCCGGCGCCCTCGATCGCCTCACTCAGCCTCGGCGCCATGCGACGCTTCCGACTGTGCCATCGCGAGGACCCGGCCAAGAAGCTCTCGATCGATCTGCAGCCCGGCAGCGTGTTGCTGATGGCTGGCGCGACGCAACGCAACTACCGGCACGAACTGCCGCGCACGGCGCGCGCGGTCGGAGCGCGCATCAACGTCACGTTCCGCACTATTCTTGTCGATGCCGCGAGGCCGCTTGCATCCCGCTCGTAACGCGCGCGATACCGTTTCAAGCCAGCAGCATGCAGGCGACCCCGGACAGCGTGCAGGTGACGCCGGCGAGCTTGCGCAGGTTCATGCCTTCCTGCAGGAACAGCCAGGCCAGCAGCACGATGAAGATCGACGAGCTCTCGTTGAGAATGGCGGCGACCGAGGCCTTTGTATACTTGTAGCCGGCCAGCCACAACATCATCGAGAAGTACTGGCCGAGCAGCGCCGCGGCGAACAGCGAGCGCCAGCCAAAGCGCGGCATCGTACCCGCCAATGGCAGCAGGCGCTGTCCGCGCCAGACGAACAACACCGCCAGCCCGGCCGCGCCGCCGAACAGACGCAACGCAACCACCCACAGCAACGGCTGGCCCTCGAGCACGCGCTTGACCATCACGATCGCAACCGCCATCAGCCCGATCGCGGCAATGCCGTACAACAGGCCGCGGCGCAACTGTTCGGGGGCGAGCTGTTTGCCGGCACGCTGGCCGCTGACCAGCAGCACGCCGGCCGAGACCAGCACGAAGCCGACGCCTTGCAAGGCATTCAGGCGTTCGGACAGGAACGCGAACGACAGCACGATGACGAACGGGCTGTACAGGTTGCCGATGATGCCGACGCGTGCCGCGCCGAGTTCGTTGAGCGCGCGGAAGTACAGCGTGTCGGCAATGGCGATGCCGAGCACGCCCGAGAGCAGCGTCCAGGCAACGGCGGCGGCGGGCATGCTCGGCCACCCCAGGCCGGGCATCAGCAGCAGCGTCGGCAGCAACGCCGCCAGCACGATGAGGTTCTTGAGCAGGTTCAATTGCAGCGGCGCGAGCGTTTCGCCCAGCCGTTTGTACATAATGACGCCCACCGACCACGCCAGGGCGCTGCCGATGGAACACGCTTCACCGATTCCCATGCAAGTTGCCGACTGCGCCCGCGGGCAGGGCCGCGGCAAGTCGCGCATTATCGCAGATGCACGCAGGGCGAATGCGCGCGCGCGTCGCGGAGCGCACCAGCCATGACGCAGGCCAGTCTTGCCGCGCGCATGCAGTTCGTGATCGAGATCGCGCGGCGCCTGCATCAATACGGCACCAGCGCGCCGCGCCTGGAAGACGCGATCGACAGCGTCAGCGCACGGCTGTTGTTGAACTGCCATTCGTTGTCGACGCCGACATCGATTCTGTTTTCGTTTTCCGACCGCGCGCGCGGCGACGATGCGCTGGCCGAGGTGACGCAGGTCATCCGCGTCTCGCCGGGGCAGGACGATCTGCGCAGCTTGAGCGCGGTCAACGAGATCGCCGATTGCGTCGTCGACGGCAAGCTCGATATCGAGGAAGGCTACCGGCGCCTGCGTGCGCTGCGCGACCGCCCCGGCAGGTTCCGCGCAACGCTGGAAACGCTTGCCTACGGCCTGGCTTCCGCGGCGGTGGCGGCGTTGCTGAAGACCGGCTGGGCCGACGTGCTCGCGGCCGGCGTGCTTGGTTTCGGTGTGGGCCTGCTCAGCTTGTTGTGCGAGCGTCGGCCGCGCCTGCGCGCCAGCCTGGAAGCGATTTCCGCATTGCTGGTGACGTTGCTGGCCAGCGTGATCAGCGTCTACGTCGCATCGCTGTCGCTCAAGTCGGTGGTGTTGGCCAGCGTGATCGTGCTGCTGCCGGGACTGACCCTGACCACCGCGGTGCGCGAATTGTCGACCCAGCATCTGGTATCCGGCGTGGCGCGTTTTGCCGGCGCGATGACCACGCTGATCAAGCTGGCGTTCGGCACGGTCGTCGCCACCCAGCTGTGCCAGTGGCTACGCCTGACACCGCCGGCGCTGGCGGTCACGCCGATCCCGGTCTGGGCACAATGGGTCGCATTGCTGTTCGGCGGCTTTTCCTTCGCCGTGCTGTTTCGCGCGGCGCGCCGCGATGTGCCGCTGGTGATGGCTTCGGCTGCGCTCGGCTATGCCATCACCTACTACGGCGGGCAGGCCTTCACGCCGGCGTTCGGCGTGTTCCTGGCAGGCTTCGGCATGGGTGCGCTGAGCAACCTGTACGCTGCCGCGACGCGACGTCCCGGCGCACTGGTGCGCTTGCCCGGCATCATCCTGCTGGTGCCCGGCAGCATCGGTTTCCAGAGTCTTTCGCTGATTGCCCAACGCGATGTGTTTCTCGGCATCGACACGGCCGTGACCCTGATCGCGATCCTGGTCTCGCTGGTCGCCGGTCTGCTGTTCGGCGATTTGTTCGCGTCGTCGCGGCGCATTCTGTAAAGAAATGTATTTATCGCACAAATAAAAACGCCGGCGAGTGCCGGCGTTTTTATCACCCAACTTTTTTGAGACTTCGGCACATGGATGTGCCGATGAATCGGCGGCTTCTAGCCGATTCGACAAGCGTGGCGCGGCTCCGCCGCGTTCGCTTGATTGCAAACTGCGGCAGGATGCCCAGTTTTGCAATGATCAAACATGAATCAGCAAATCCTTTTCCTTCTTGCCTGCGGACAGTGCTGCGTTGAACCAGCGCGGCCGCTTGCCGCGGCCCGACCAGGTCTGCGCGTGATCGGCCGGGTTGCGGAACTTCGGCTTCGCCGCGCGGCGTGTCTTGCGGCCGCGGCCGCCGAATAACTCCTCGACGGTGAACCCCTCGGCCTTGGCCAGTGCGGCGAGCTTGCTGCGTACCTTCGATGCGCGTTCCCTGTGCAATTCATGCTTGCGGGTTTCGGCCCGCTGGATCAATTCGTTCAACTGCGTTTGATTGAGTCGTTTGATATCAATTGCCATTTCAACCTCGCTAATCGATGGTGTTTTAAGCGTCTTGCCGGGTTAGCATCGCACTCCATGCGCGGGAAATAAACTGCGGGCGGGCCTACCGCCTGGCCGCGCGGGGTGCCACGCGCGCGGCCTGCTGCCGAGCGCCTCGGCAGGTCGTCCGGAGCGCAAAGCCCTTGCGCGATTGGCGCGCTCGGACTAACTTAACGCGGCTGCTCAGGCGCGGCGATATTTCCGTGCACGCTCACGGCAGGGCCGGACGACTTCCGGCGTACAAGGGGCAAGGCTAGTGGGACTGCTTGACGAACTCGAACAGGAAGCGCTGAAACGCAAGGCGAACGCGGACGATGCCGCCAAGCTGAAGGCCGAGCGCGAAGAAATCTTCCGCACCAAGCTCGATCCGAGCATGGTGGCGCTGTTCGAATACCTGACCAAACTCATCACCAGCCTGAAGGTGCTGCAGCCGAAGAAGCAACTGCGCTACAACCTGATCGGCTACGGCGAAATCGTCGGCTACGTCGAACACGAATACGACCTGAAAGTCGAACAACAGCCCGACTCGAAGGAAATCACGTTGAGTTTCCCCTGCCTGATCGCGAACGAGGAATGCCCGACCGTCGAGGTCAATGGTGCGAGCAAGGTTTCGACGGTGGCAGGCGCATTCCAGCGCTTTCATCTGGGCGGACTGATGGATCCGAAAAAGGACGTCAGCAACCAGGTCGTGTCGGCGAAGTTCAAGGCCAAGGGGCGCATCACCCTGTCGGCAATCTTCAGCGCCGACGTCGATAGCGCCGTGGTCAAGATGCAGTTCATCAATTTCGATTCGCTCGGTACCGCCACCAAGAGCGTGCCGCCGACGCAGCTCAACGAATCCTTCTTCGATGATATCGGCCGTTATGTGACGCGTGAGCCAAGCGGCCTGTTCCAGGAAGCGTTGTCGGATTCGTATCGCTCGCAGCTGCGCACCAAGGTGCAGCAGGAGCAGATCAAGCGGCGCTGGGAATCGAAGATCAGCGCGCAAGGCGAAACCGAACTGGAAAAGCTCAAGCGCGAGCAGAGCCTGGCCAACAAGTTCGGCAAGCTGGTCGGCAAGGACAAGGCGCCCGCGGCGGAGAAGCCCGCCGATACTTCCTGGCTGGACCGCCTGAAGGGGCTGGTCAAGAAAGACCGGTAAGGCGCGAGTCTCGCGCCCGCATCATCACCAAACAGCGGGCGCTATGAATCGCGCCCTTCGGCCTGCCAACTTCAGCCAGCCAGCAACGCCAGCAGTTCGTCGTGCTTTAGATTGCGGCTTTCGCTGTCGCGGCGGCCGCGATACTCGAACGTGCCCGCGGCGAGGCCGCGCTCCGACACCACCACGCGATGCGGAATGCCGATCAGTTCGATGTCGGCGAACATCGCGCCTGGGCGCAGGCCGCGATCGTCCAGCACCACGTCGATACCGTTGCCGCCAAGTTCCGCATACAGCGCTTCCGCGGCCGCGGTTACTTTGGCGTCGTTTTTCGGATTGATCATGCAGACCGCCACGCGCCAGGGCGCGATCGAATCCGGCCAGATGATGCCGGCCGCGTCGTGGCACTGCTCGATCACTGCGCCGACGGTGCGCGTCACGCCGATGCCGTAGCAGCCGGCGGTCGGGGTCAGTTCCTTGCCGGCTTCGTCGAGCACGGTCACGCCGAGCGCCTTTGTATACAAAGGCCCATTCTGGAAAATCTGCCCGACCTCGATGCCGCGCACCAGGCGCAGCTTGCCGTGACCATCCGGGCTCGGATCGCCCTCGAGGGCGTTGCGCAGATCAGCGGTTTCGGGTTCAGCCGCGTCGCGGCCCCAGTTCGCGCCGCTGACGTGGAAGCCGGCCTCGTTCGCGCCGCAGACGAAATCGGCGAGCAGCGCTGCCGCATGATCGGCAATGACCGGCACCTTGTTGCCGATCGGACCGAGGAAGCCCGGTTCGGAGCCGAACGCGGCCAGGATCTCGGCGTCGCTGGCCAGCGTCATCGGCGCTGCCACTTTCGGATGCTTGGCCGCTTTCACGGCGTTCAGCACATGGTCGCCGCGCAAAGCCAGGCCGACCAGGCCGCCGTCGCGGGCCTTGACGACGATCAGCTTGAGGGTCGTCTCGAGCGGAATCTTCAGCAGCGCGGCGACGTCCTCGCAGGTCTTCTGCACCGGCGTGGATACTTTTTGCAATGTGGATTTTGCGGCAGGACGCGCGCCTTGCGGCTTCGTCTCGGCGACTTCGATATTCGCCGCGTAGTCGGACGTGTCCGACACCGCCAGCTGATCCTCGCCGGCATTCGCCAGCACCTGGAATTCCTCGCTGCGATCGCCGCCGATGGCGCCGGTGTCGGCCTTGACGATGCGGAAGTCCACGCCCATGCGCGTGAAGATGCGCCGGTAGGTCTCGCGCATGTTCTGGTATTCGCGTTCCAGATCCGCATCGTCGAGATGGAAGCTGTAGGAATCCTTCATCAGGAATTCGCGGCCGCGCATCACGCCGAAGCGCGGACGGATTTCATCGCGGAATTTCATCTGGATCTGATACAGGTTCACCGGCAGCTGGCGATAGCTCTTGATATCGCGGCGGACCAGATCGGTGATCACTTCCTCGTGCGTCGGGCCGAGCACGAAATCGCGCTGGTGGCGATCCTTCAGGCGCAGCAGTTCCGGACCGTATTTGTTGTAGCGCCCGGATTCCTGCCACAGCTCCGCGGGCACGACCATCGAAGCCAGCACTTCCTGGCCGCCGGCGCGGTTCATTTCCTCGCGCACGATGTTCTCGACCTTGCGCATCACGCGGAGGCCCAGCGGCAGCCAGGTATAGATGCCCGCGGCCAGCTTGCGGATCATGCCGGCGCGCAGCATCAGCTTGTGGCTGATGATTTCGGCGTCGGCGGGGACTTCCTTGAGCGTGGGCAGATGAAACCGGGAAAGGCGCATGCGGGCTCTGGGGGGACTGGGCAAAGGGCGTGAATTGTAGCCGTTGTGGGGATATCGACCAACCTTCGTCCGCTCCTGGCGAGTTGCTCAAGTCAGTCTCAAGACCGAGTCGTGGTCGGACTTTCGGACGTTATGCCGGAGGCGATCGCGCCCTATAGTCAACGGTCTTTTAACAATTCCCTGGGGAACCCGCCATGATTGCTTCGCCTCGTCGCCAGGCGCTTGCCGCCGCATTGCTGCTCGGCCTGAATTCCATGTATGCCGCCGCTGCGGCTCCGGCCAGCGACAACACGCTGCCGACCGTCGAAGTCACGACTTCGAAAATCGCCGAGCCGATCGATCAGACGCCGGCGATGATCACCGTGGTCAGCGGCGAGGAGCTGCGCGCGCGCGGCGTGGTCGATCTGCGCACCGCGCTGAGTCTGGTTGCCGGCGTCGACATCGCCCCCGGCGGCGACAACGGTCCGGCCGGCTCGGTGCCGGGCATGTGGGGCTTGCGCGAGTTCGATGCGTTCCTGCTCGTGGTCGACGGCATTCCTTCCGGCGGCGCCTTCAACCCGGCGCTGACCACGCTCGACCTCAACGACGTCGAGCGCATCGAAGTGCTGCGCGGCGCCGCGCCGGTGATGTACGGCGCGACCTCGTTCGTCGGCGTGATCCACGTGATCCACTATGCGGCGGGCGCGACTCCGTCGCTGGCCACTATCGGCGCGGGTTCGCGCAGCACCGGGATGGCCTCGATCAGCACCAACCTCGCCGACTGGGGCGCCTTCAAGCAGTCGATCAGCGCGAATGCATCGACGCAGGAATTCAGCCAGGACCGCTCCGGCGTCGATCGCGGCCATGTGCTGTATCGCGCCGCCGGCGACACGGACCTCGGCAAGCTGCATTTCGACATCGACGGTACGGTGCTGCGGCAGGATCCCTACAGTCCGCATCCGCGCGAGGACGGTGTTTTGTCGACGCGCTTTCCGCTCGATGCAAACGTCAATCCGACGGACGCGCGGCGCGACCAGAACCGGCTGCAATTCAATGCCGGTCTCGACCGCGCGATCGGCTTGGGTGAATGGGTCACGACCTTCTCGGTCGATCGTTCCACCGGCCACAACACGCAAGGCTTCCTGCGCGAGGATTTCGCCGACGACGGCGAGACGCACAACGCAGACGGCTTCCGCCAGGACGTGAAAATCACCGACGCCTATTTCGACACCTACGTTGCAACGCACCCGTCCTCGGAGCTGACCTGGACGTTCGGCTTCGACTGGCTCTACGGCAACGGCAAGCAGACCAGCGACAACTTCGAGTACGGCGTGTTGCCCAACGGCGCGAACGCGCCGGATTCCGGCGGCATCGAAATCGACGAATCGACGCTGCGCAAGGATCGTCGCAACTTCTATGGCCTGTACACACAATTCGACTGGAAGCCGACAGATCGTTTCGACCTCGTCGCCGGTCTGCGCCTGAACCACACCCGCGAGTCGAGTTTTGGCGAAGCCGTGGATCATCACGCCGAACCCGGCGAGGATTCCGAGGAATTCACCGACAAGCGCAACAAGACGCGCGCCTCCGTGGTGCTCGGGGCAAGCTATGCGCTGTGGCAGGACGGCAAGGATCGCGTCACGGCGTTTGCCGACTACCGCAATACCTACAAGCCCGCCGCTGTCGATTTCGGGCCGGAAGCCGAAGGCGAGATCCTCAAGCCGGAAACGGCCGACAGCTGGGAGGCAGGTCTGAAAGGTTCACTCGCCGACGGCAGGCTGGATTGGGAACTGTCGTATTTCCACATGGATTTCGAAAACCTCGTCATTGCCGAGAACATCGATGGCCTGCCGGGCCTCGCCAACGGCGGAAACGAGCGCTTCAAGGGCGCGGAAATCGAGGGCGACTGGCGCTTCACCGACGATTTCCGTGTCCGCGCAACCTACGCCTATCACGACGCGCGTTTCACGGACTACGCGCGTCTGCGACCGGATGGTTCGGTGCAGCAGCTTGCCGGCAACCGTCTCGAATTGTCTCCGCAGAACCTCGCAGGTCTCGGCCTGCTGTATCTGCCGGCTTCCGGTTTCAATGCCAACGTGGTCTGGAATTATGTCGGCGAGCGTTACCTCAACAAGGGCAACACGTCCGTCGCCGATTCGTATACCACCGTCGACGCCGGCGTGGGCTATCGCTTCGACCGTTGGGAACTTCGCCTTGACGGCTACAACCTGAGCGATCGCCGCGATCCGGTCGCCGAGAGCGAGTTGGGCGAGGCGCAGTTCTATCGCCTGCCGGGACGCAGCGCGTTGCTCTCGGCGCGCTTCTCGTTCTAGTGGGCTGCAATGCTTGAAGCGGAAGAAGCGAGCCGCTTTCGATTCAAGCGTCGCAGGTGACTAGTCCTTCTTCGGCGGCGTGCCCGGCGGCAACACGTTGGGCACGACGTTGACGTTCGGATCGTAGCGCACGGTTTCGTAGGGGCGGTCGGTCGGCGGCACGTCGGTGACGTGCAGTCCGCCCTTGGCGTCGTGCCACTTGTACAGCGTCGGTGCAAACTTCGGTGAGGCGGGCACGGCGGCACGCAACGGCGCCGGCATGGTTTCCGGAGCGAAGTACCACCAGGCTCCCAGGCCGCCACAGGCAAGCAGCACCAGCAACAGGAACCAGAAGCCGGCGCCACCGCGCATGCGATCGAGGGGGTTTGCGGGAACGTGCACGGTTGTGCGTTTTCGGGCAATCACCCTGGCTGAAATGCTCGCGGCGCAGCGCTCACGCCTGACACCGTGCTGCAAATCAGACAGTCCGCAAAGCAGACTGATCCGAGGGCGCTGACTAGCGGCAGTAGAACGCAACCTGTGCATTGGTATCGGCGATCTGTTGCTGGCGTCCCTTGTCGTCGAGTGCCTTGCCATCGCCCATCGCTACCGGATAGTTGCTCTGCAGCAGTTCGAGATTCGCGCGTGCCTGCTGGCAGTTCTTCTTTTTCAAGTCTGTCTCGGCTGTCGGAGCGCCGCCAGCCGGAGGTGCCGCACTCGGCGCCGCGCCCCCGCCGTCTTTCGGCGCTTCGGTGTTGTTCTCGGCGGCCGGTGCGGACGTACGCGGGCGATCGCTGCCGCTGACGCGCACGGTCTGCACGTTTTGCGTGTCTTTCGGCGGCGGCGCATCGGAGTAGTGCACCACTCCCGCGGAGTCGGTCCACTTGTATACCTGCTCGGCATGGGCGGAGGCTGCCGCGCACAGCAGCGCGAGCAACAGCAGTTTGGACTTCATCGGTGATTCTCCTGCCCGGAACGGCCGGTGCAAATGGATGGCATTCCCCTGTTACAGGTGCTTGGATATCACTGATTGGGCCGCGAAACAAGCCTTTGCCAGCAAAAATCCCCGTTGTGATGCGTAGCTTGGGGTACACTGGCGATATTCCGCTTTAAGTTCGGGCCGAGCATGGACAACGACACCGCCACGCCAGCGCGGAAGCCGCGCCGCGGCATCTACCTGCTGCCGAACCTGCTCACCACGGGGGCGATGTTCGCTGGCTTCTATGGAATTGTCGCGGCGTTTGGCGGCCAGTACACCGACGCGGTCGTGGCAATCTTCGTTGCCGGCTTGTTCGACGGCCTCGATGGGCGCGTGGCGCGGCTGACCAACACGCAAAGCGAATTCGGCGTGCAATACGACTCCTTGTCGGACCTGGTGAGCTTCGGCGTCGCGCCGGCGCTGGTGCTGTACGCCTGGTCGCTCAAGTCGCTGGCCAACTACGGTCCGGCCTGGGGCAAGCTGGGCTGGACTGCCGCGTTTGTCTACGCCGCCTGCGGTGCCTTGCGCCTGGCGCGTTTCAACACGCAGGTCGGCGTCGCCGACAAGCGCTACTTCCAGGGCCTGGCGATTCCCGCCGGTGCCGGCCTCGTCATGTCGTACCTGTGGGCGGTGAACAGCGCCGGCTGGAGCGGCGAAGACGTGCAGTTCGTGACCCCCGTAGTCGCTGCGATCACCGGCTTGCTGATGGTCAGCCGCTTCCGCTACTACAGTTTCAAGGCGGGCCCAAAGTCGGATCTCGTGCCGTTCGTGTGGATTCCCGCGGCGGTGCTGATCCTGGTGGCGTTGTGGGTCAATCCGCCGCGCGTGCTGTTTGCGATCACCGCGTTGTACGCCTTGTCCGGCCCCGCGCTGACGGTGTGGGGACGCATGCGCGCACGCGCACGGCACAAGCCACGCGGAGCGGCCGAGCCACCGGCATGAACGCGATGCCGGCGTCCGCGTCGTTGTCGGCCGGCGCCGATGAGCGGCGTGCGCTGGCATTTTTGGCCGACCTGAGCCAGGCGCTGGCGCTGTCGCTGGATTTGCGCGAGACGCTCGATCGCGCGCTGACACGCATCGCGGATTTCATGCAGGCCGAAGCGGCCTCGCTGTTCCTGCTCGACGCCGCCGGCGTGCTCGAATGCCGCATCTGCGTCGGCCCGGTCGACATCACCGGTTTGAAGGTCGAGATTGGCCAGGGCGTGGTCGGCCGCGCTGTCGCCGAGAACGCGACGCAAGTTGTGCTCGATGCGCAGACCGACGCGCGCGTCAATGCCAGTGTCGATGCAGAGACCGGCTTCGTGTCGCGCTCGATGCTGTGCGCGCCGCTGTCCACCGCGCAAGGTGCGATCGGTGCGCTCGAAGTGATCAACCGCCGCGATGGCGGCCTGTTCGCGCAATCCGATGCGGAGATCCTGCGCCTGATCGCCGCGCCCGCCGCGCTGGCGATCAACAATGCGCGCCTGGTGCAGGGACTGGTCGAGCAGCAGCGCATGAAGCGCGAACTCGAACTGGCGCGCAAGATCCAGAAATCGTTGCTGCCGAAGCGCCGCCGCGACGATTTCCCGATCATCGGCGTGAACCTGCCGGCGCATGAAATCTCCGGCGACTTCTACGACTATTTCGATCTGCCGGACGGACGCATCGCCTTCATCGTCGGCGACGTTTCCGGCAAGGGACTCGACGCCGCCTTCCTGATGGTGCGCGCGGCGAGCCTCTTGCGCTGGGCCGGCAAGAGCGGTCCGTCGCCGGCGCATTGGCTGACCGAGGTCAATGTGGAATTGTGCAAAACGATGACCGATGGGCGCTTCCTGTGCGCCGTGGTCGGCCTGTACGAGCGCAAGACCGGCACGGTCGTGCTGGCCAGCGCAGGCTTTCCGCCGGCGCTGCTGCAGGACGATCTGCACTTCGAGGAATTCCCGGCCGACGGACCGCCGCTCGGCATCATCGCCGAGGCGGTGTACGACGAGCGGCGCATCGAACTGGGCCGGCGCGCGCTATACCTTTTCTCCGACGGCGCCACCGACATTCGCGACGAAAACCGCCAGACGCTCGGTGCCGACGGCCTGCGCGCACTGATTGCCGGCCACGCCACGCTCGGCCCGGAGCCGCGTCTGCGCGCGCTGATCAACGACCTCAAGCATTTGCGCCTGGTCGACGACACCACCTTCCTGCTGCTGCAGGAGCCCGCCGGCAAGGCGGCGCATCGCGTGCTGGAGCTGGAATTCCCCGCCCAGCCGGCGGAAATGCGCGCCGTGCGCGCCGCCTTGCGGGCGGCACTGGATGGCCAGGAAGTGGCGCCGGAACTGCGCGACCGGCTGGTGCTGGTCGTGGATGAGGCTTGCACCAATGTCATGCGCCATGCCTACTGTGGCTTCTGCGACCAGACGATCACGCTGCGCTTGAACCGCGAGCGCGATATGCTTGCCTTCGAAATCGCCGATCACGCACCCGCGATCGATCCCGCCCGCGTGAAGCCGCGCGATCTCGACGACTGCCGCCCGGGGGGACTGGGCGTGGCATTCATCGACAGCTTGATGGACGAGTGGCGGATCGAGCCGGGCCGGGACGGCAAGGGAAATGTTTTGCACATGCGTAAACGCATCACCATCGGGGAACACGAATGAGCGGCACGGCCAACGAATGCGTAAGCGAAAACCTGGGTGACTACGTCGTCGTCCGGCTGAAGGGCGAAGTCGACCTGTCGTGGTCGCAGCAGGTGCGCAAGACGATCCTCGATGCGCTCGGCGAGTGCGGCAAGGTCGGCGTGGAATTGTCGCAGGTCAGCTACATCGATTCGTCCGGCATCGCCGCGCTGGTCGAGGGCTTCCAGAACGCGCGCACCAAGGGCGGCAAGTTCGGCCTGGTCGCGGCCAGCAACCCGGTCATGTCGGTGCTGCAGCTGGCGCGGCTGGACAAGGTGTGTCCGCTGTTTGCCAGTATCGAGGCGGCGCGCGGAGCGTGAACGCAGTCACCCGCCCGCTTGCCGGCATCGGCCGCGCCACCGTCGATTCGGTGGCCGGCATCGGTTATGCCGGAATGCTGCTTTTGGAAAGTTTATACTTTGCCGCAATGGGCTGGCGCGTCGGCCAGCCGCTGCGCATCCGTTCCGTGTTCGAGCAGATGCGCCAGATCGGCGTCGACGCGTTGCCGATCGTCACGCTGCTGGCGATGACGATCGGCATCATGCTGGGCATCCAGTTCATCGCCGCGCTGTCGGAGTTCGGCGCGCAATCGCAGGTGGTCGTGGCGGTGGCCAAATCGGTGACGCGCGAGTTCGGCGCGCTGATCACCGCGATCCTGGTCGCCGGCCGCTCGGGTTCGGCGCTGGCGGCGCGCATCGGTTCGATGAGCGTGTCGCAGGAAGTCGATGCGCTGGCGACGATGGGCATAGAGCCCGTGCGCTATCTGGCAGCGCCCGCACTGTTGGCGATGCTGCTGATGCTTCCCATACTGACGGTGTTTGCCGATGTCGTGGCGATCGTTGGCGCGGCGTTGTATTCGTCGCCGTCGCTGAACGTGACGCCGACCGCGTACCTGATGCAGACGCTGGCATTGCTTTCGCCGGGCGACATCTGGCAGGGCATCGCCAAGGCTGGTGTGTTCGCCGTGCTGATCACGCTGATCGGTGTGAGCACCGGTTTCTCCGTAACGGGCGGCGCCGAGGGCGTCGGCCGTGCGACCACGCGTTCGGTGGTGCTGTCGATCTGCTACATCATCGTCGCCGACATGATCTTCTCGTTCTTCCTCAACAGATGATCGAGTCGATGACGAGCATTCCGGCGCCGCTGATCGAAGTGCACAAGCTCGAAGCCTGGTATGGGCGGCGGCGCATCCTGCACGGCGTCGACTTCCAGGTAAATCCAGGCGAGATCCGCGTCATCATGGGCGGTTCGGGTTCGGGCAAAAGTACGTTGCTACGGCATTTGCTCGGGTTGCACAAACCACGTAGCGGTACCGTGCGCTTGCTCGGCGTCGACATAGGAAAAGCGACCGAGCGCGAGATGCTCGACATCTGCAAGCAGATCGGCGTGTCGTTCCAGGGCGGCGCGCTGCTGACCTCGCTCTCCGTCGGCGACAATGTCGCGCTGCCGCTGCGCGAGCACACCAAGCTCGACGAAAATACGATCCGCATCATGAGCCGCCTGAAGCTCGAGGTGGTCAACCTCGGCGGCTTCCAGGACTTGATGCCGTCGCAACTGTCCGGCGGCATGATCAAGCGCGCCGCGCTGGCGCGCGCCATCGTGATGGATCCGAAGCTGCTGTTCTTCGACGAGCCTTCGGCGGGCCTCGATCCGGTGGTGTCGGCGGAGCTCGACGAATTGATCCTGCGCCTGCGCGATGCGCTGCGCATGACCATCGTGGTGGTCACGCATGAACTGGAAAGCGCGTTCAAGATCGCCGACACGATCACCGTGCTCGACCAGGGCAATATCCTGATGACCGGCACGGTGGACGCGGTGCGCAAGTCCGACAACGAGCGCATCCAGGATTTGCTCAACCGGCGGCCGCGCGAAATACAAGTCGACGCCGACGCGTACCTGAAACGACTGACGGAAGAAGAAGCGGTATAGGACTAGGGGATTGGCATGAAGCGGGACAATGTGAACTATGTGCTGGTCGGCGGCGTGGTCGTGCTCGGCTTCGTGCTTTTGCTGGCGGCGCTGGTGATGATCACCGGTCGCGGCGGCGCCAGCACTGCGTACTACACGCACTATCACAACGTTACCGGCCTGCGCTTCGGCGCGCCGGTGTTCTACGAGGGCTACCGCATCGGCCAGGTCGGCGCGATCACGCCGGAGCGCACCGCGAAAGGCGTCAGCTACAAGATCGAGATCGACGTGCGCAAGGACTGGCCGATCCCGAAGGACAGCCTGGCCAAGCTCACCGCCACCGGCCTGCTTGCCGATGTCGCGATCGGCATCAGCGAAGGCAGCAGCAAAGAGATCGCGCCGCCGGGCAGCGAACTGGCGGGGCGCGAGACCGCCGATATCTTCGCCGCGGTCAACGAACTGGCCGGCGAGATGACCGAGTTGACGCGCAACCAGATCGCGCCGCTGATCAAGAATCTTTCCGAGCATGTCGACTCGATCGCCAGCGTGATCGACACCAACACACCGGAACTGGTCAAGAAGATGCACGTGCTGCTGGATCGCCTGAACGTGGCGTCCGACAACGTCAACGATCTGCTGAAAGTGGACAATCGGCAGGCGCTCGGGCAAATACTCGCGAACACGCGCGACCTGACCAAGGAATTGCGCGTCACCCAGGAAAAGCTCGACGACGCGCTGTCGCAGCTCGACAGCATCGCCAAGGAAAATCGTCCGGGCATACGTGAATCGGTCGACAACCTGCGCTCGATCCTGGCGGCACTGTCGGGCCGCATGGACTCGATCACGCAGCACATCGAGGTGGCGAGCCGCAACTTCGACGAATTCGCGCGCGAGGTGCGCAAGAGTCCGAATCGCTTGCTGCTCGCGCCGAAGGGCGACAAGGTGGAGGACGAACAATGAAGCAGATACTCGCCACGGTCGCCGTGTTCGGCACGCTGCTGCTCGCTGCGTGTTCGCCGCCGGCAGTGCCGGACGTGACCTATTTCCGCATGCCGCCCGCGGCCGCGCTGCCGCACGCGGACAAGCCGCTGTCGGCGCTGCCGATCGAAGTCGAGGTGTTCACCGCCGAGGGCATTTATTCGGAACAGGCGCTGATCTATTCGACCACGCCCGACGGCAGTTCGCTGCGCACCTATCACTACCATCTGTGGAGCGACCCGCCGACGCGCTCGCTGCAGGCACGATTGACCGGCGCGCTGCGCGATTCCGGCATCTCGGCGCTGGTCACCGATCGCTTGCCGGCCAGCGACCAGGCGCTGCGCATCCGCGGCCGCATCGTGCGCTACGAGCGCGTCGAACGCGCCGAGAAATCCTACGACGTGCACGTGGCGATCGAGATGCGCGTCGAGCAGGACAGCGGCGAACCGCTGATCGAACAAACCTATTCCGCCGACGTGCAAGCGAGCGATGCGACGATGGCCGCGACCGTGCGCGCCTTCGGCAGCGCCGTCGACCAGGTGTTCGGCAAGTTCTACGCGGAATTCGCCCAGCTGGAAGGACACGCGGGCTGATCGTCATGCTCGAAGCGCAGCAACGCCAGGCACTGCTCGCCGCGATGGGTATCGATGTATACCTGTTGCGCGGATCTGCGCTCGATGCCGCCGCGAGCAGCGCGACGCCGCTTGCGGACAGCGTGCCGGAAGGCGCTGCGCCGCCGCAGGAGGGCATCGGTCTGCTGGTCGCTTGCGCGCGCGCCGGTGCGGAAGATGCCGGTCGCACGCAACGCCTGCGCGCCTTGCTGCCGCTGGCACTTGGTGTCGCGGCACGGTACGTGCGCTGGATCGAGGCCGATCCCGCGGGCGAACTGGGCGGTGTGCCGGCAGCGCGCGCCTACCTGGCGCTGGGTGCCGCGATGCCGCGCGCGCTCGGTGCGCATCTGTCCACAATGCAGCAAAT
>Ga0105238_10002314_pt1 | contig 19163 bp, 24 predicted proteins | sample KBSC34metaG_FD_81526 | JGI IMG/M metagenome (GOLD analysis project Ga0105238, IMG submission 81526) | Corn rhizosphere microbial communities from Kellogg Biological Station, Michigan, USA - KBS C3-4 metaG | ecosystem: Host-associated > Plants > Roots > Rhizosphere > Soil | place: Michigan, USA... | reverse complement strand
TCTGCGCCGACACTGAACAGGAATTACAGGGTTACGATCACGCCGTCATGCGCAACGGCAAAACCACCGCCGCGCTTTCACTGCGGGTTTTTAGCGATCTCAGTCCTGTTCTCGGCAAGACAGCGCAAACTGCGGCGCTGACGTCCGCGCAGGAAAAATATACCCTCCTTCAAAAGCAGATTAATGAGAAGGATCGGGAACTGAGTATGCTCGATAGCACGGTCACCTACCTCGCTGGACTCGAACGAAAGGATGACATCGTATCGCAGTTGCGGGAAGCCGCGGAAAGCGCGATATATGAACCCGAGATGCGGTTCTACATGGCGAGGCAGGCCTCAAAATTCGGTGAGCCCGATCTGGCCATCGCTCTCCTCGTGCGCTCGCTCGCCGGCGGATATTCGAGCAGCGTTACGCTCGAGCGAGATACTTGGTTTGTCTCAATCCGGCATACTTCAGAGTTCGAAGGGATCTTTCGACAGATGCAAGCGCGCGAGGAGAACGCTCGTTTAGCTCTCATGCAAGATGTTGGCCTGAACTGGGTCCGTTCGTAATCCGTGATTAACCTACGAGGACTTCACTCTTTTTCTGCTGCCGGAACTGAGCAGGAGGAAAGTTGTAAGTTCGTTTGAAGGCTCGATTAAACGCCGCCTCCGAGTTGTAGCCAACATCCATGGCCACTTCAACCACGCTCTTGTCGGTCTTCTCAAGTGCCTCCGCTGCCATCCTCATCCGCCAATCGGTGAGGTACGCAATCGGCGACATCCCCAGGAAATGCCGAAATCTGTCTGCAAGCCGCGTACGCGAAAGTCCCACATCTTTGGCCAGGGCTTCCACCGTCCACTCCCGCGCCGGATCGCGATGCATCAACGCCAGCGCCTTTGCCAGGTTCGGATCCCGCAGCCCGGCCAGCCATCCCGTCTGCTCTTCCGGAAGCGTGCTGATGTATGAGCGCAGCGTCTCAACGAAAAGAACTTCAGACAGCTTTTCGACGACAAGTGAACTACCTGCACCCGCCGGTGCGTCCACAGAAAATCGAATCGAGTTCTCGATCCACTTTCCTGACGGACCCGACGCTACCGGCACTCTCAAGATCCGCGGCAACCCCGACAGAAACACGTCGCATAGACGCGGGTCGCAAGCCATGTACCCGCACACAAACTTTGTGATCTCACCACCGCCGCCAAACTGCACTGCCTTCAGCCCATCTGCCAGGCTACCTGCAAACTCACGGAATGAATCAACAGGCTCCCCCCGGCGCGGACCATTGCCCAGAAGGTGAGAATCTCCTCCAGGAAGAACAACAATATCCCCTGCCATAAGTTCGACGCGCTCCTCACCAAGCAGTGCGTAGGCACGCCCCTCCGTAAGGAAGTGAAACATGATCAGGTGAGCGTTCTTGAACGGCAGATGTGGCTCGATGCCCACCGCGCCCGAAGACATGATGCACCACGGAGCGCTGAATTCCGCGTTGAAAAACAGCGCGCCATTCAGCCGAACAGCACTCAACACTTCAGACAGCACGTCCATTCCACTGACACGCTTTCAAAAAACGGGTGTTTGGGCTAATCATGCGGGCGGTTCAGTCAAGTAGGGAAGTCCAGTTCCCCGCATATTAGAACTTGATCTTACTTGATCAAATCCCCGCAGAGGAAGATTGAAAACATGAGTACAGGAGCCGCGGTTTCCCCGAATCTTAGCAATCTCCATCGCGATATGCACCAGTTGAAGGCCCGTCTGAAGGCGACCTGGATGACAGGAGACTACGACGTATTTTCCCGTTACCTGGAGCCGGATGCGCACCTGTTCTTCAGGAGAATCGGAGTTGAGCACGGACAGGAACTACTCGACGTTGCTTGCGGAACGGGACAACTTGCGTTGATTGCGGCGCGTGCCGGAGCCAAGGTTACCGGTTGCGATATCGCCACCAACTCGATCGAGCGCGCGCGTGCCCGCGCTTCTCAAGAGAGGCTGGACATCTCCTTCGACGAAGGCGATGCCGAGGCTCTGCCCTATGCCGATGCGCAGTTCGATGTTGTCACCAGCCTGGTGGGCGCAATGTTTGCGCCGCGTCCCGACCTCGTTGCGTCGGAACTTATGCGTGTGTGTAAGCCCGGCGGCAAAATCGCAATGGCGAATTGGACGGCCCAGGGCTTCGTTGGTCAGATGTTCAAAGTCATCGCCCGGTATATCGCGCCCAATGGGATGCCCTCGCCGGTATTATGGGGCGATCAGGCCACAGTCCACGAGCGGTTCCGCGAAGGAGTCCTCGACCTCCGCTGCACATATCGCTTCTATCAGCTCGAATATCCTTTCCCGCCAGAGGTCGTCGTTGATTTCTTCCGCGAGCACTACGGCCCCATGTCGCGTGCATTTGGGGCGCTCAGCCCGGAAGGACAGGTGCAACTCAAGGCCGATCTCGTTGCACTCTGGAGCGCGCACAACCGAGGCGTCGGCAATGCAACTCTCGTGGATGCCGAGTACCCGGAGGTAATTGCGATTTGCGGAAACAAAGTCACCGACATTGGAGCCACCCGGGATCGGCAGCCAAAGAGCCGTCGGGCAGAACTTCTCGCCGATCGCATCGAAGAAGGCGCCGAGCGACTTGCCGACTTTGCCGGCCGGCTCAACCAGTCAGAGTGGTCGACGCCGATGATGGAGGGCGGCAAGCAGGGGCGAACCGTAGGCGTAATCATTAATCACGTTGCCAGCATTTATCCAATTGAAGTGAGCGTTGCGCAAGCAGTTGCCGCCGGCAAGAGCGTCACCGATGTTACCTGGGACGTAGTTGCCGAAATCAACGCCAAACACGCGGCGGAAAATGCAAATGCCGGTCAGGCGGAGACCATCGAACTATTGCGAAAAAACAGCAAGGAAGCAGCCGACGCAGTCCGTAACCTGAACGACGATGAGTTGGACCGCGCCGCGCCATTTTCGCTTAGCTTCGGTGCGCCGATGACAACGCAGTTCGTGCTGGAAGATCACGCCGTTCGTCATAGCTGGCACCATCTTGCACGACTGCGAAAGGCGCTCGGCCATCGAACGGTGAATCCATCTTCGCAACTCCGCTGAAAACCATCTGCGGACTGCGAGCCTGAGCCCGGACGACTCCCCATCGTCCGGGCTCAGGCTTTTCTTGTCACCCGCGCGATGAAAACAGCCACTCGCTATCTCGGCAGCACGGTACCTGCGTTCACCTCCCGGGCGCATTGCATCCAACGGGACAGGAGGAGCAATGACCACAAAACCGAAGCCAACCCAGCCCGGGGTCCCCAGCGACAAGCCTTCGTCGGTGGGGTGGACGCACACCCAGCCCGGCGGACTACAGGATGAGAACACCGAACCCGATGATGGCCTCGTGAACGACTCGTTCGGAACAGTGGACACCGCAGACTCCACGGGCCTCGATGAAAACAAAGAGACCGGGGACGCGAAAAAGCTGAACAAAAACACCCGGGAAGACTGATCCGTTTCGGTTCAGGGCACCCGATCTCAACCCAAATGAAAACCCCGGCCTGAGCCGGGGTTTTTGATGCTGAAAGAAGCGCCGATTCCGCTACGCCTTGGCGGTGCGCTCCACTTCCTTGAGGCGGGCAGCCTTGCCGCGCAGTCCGCGAATATAGAACAGCTTGGAGCGGCGAACCTTGTAGCTGCGAATCTTCTCGACTTTGTCGACAACCTTGGAATTGAACGGGAAGATGCGTTCCACGCCCTGTCCGAAGCTCATTTTGCGTACGGTAAAGGTGCCCTGGGGGCCCTTGTTGATCGAAATCACAAGGCCTTCAAACGCCTGCAGACGTTCCTTATCGCCTTCTTTAATCTTGACTTGCACGCGAACCTGGTCGCCGGGCACGAAACTGGGAAGATCGGTGCGCTTCAGCTTTTCTGCCAGGCGCTGCATAACTGGATGGATTGACATAGCTTCTTCCTGCTGATGGACTCAGAACCTTGATTCTAACAGAGAAGCAGGCCAAAAGCCTAGTCCGGCCGCTGCCATCTAGTGGTACAGACGCAGACGGCTCGACTGAACGGCCAGCCGAATCGTCTCTACCACCAGTCCGAAGCAGCCATAAATGGCTGCATTCAAAACCGCGGACCAGTACCAGGTGATCGCAAAATGCCGCCCCAGCTGAGCCACCGGAATGCTGATCCGCAATAAAAGCGAATGGCTCAGGGATTGCACAACATCTCCCTCGCTGGGATAGAAACCATTGCTCGGTCCCAGAACATAGAAAACGGCAGCCCAGATCAGCGCTACAGCGAACCCTGCCAGCGCCCAGAACCCAAGTCTCCTCGACATGCGGACCTCCTCGCATTGCGGTGACAGAGTATAGCGCTGCAGTTGTTCTGCGGTCACATCTCCCAGCCTGCGTTATATTTGCCGCATGAACGAGAAACGCGAACTCCTCCGCCACACCCTTGCAACCCTGGCCTACCGCGCCACTCGCGCCATCGAGGATGCACCGGAAAACTTCGCCACTTTCGGCGGCTGCGGGGGCCGTCAGCCCGTCCAGACTCTCGCCCACATGGGCGATCTTTTCGACTGGGCTCTCAGCGCGGTGCAGGGAAGGGAACGGTGGCACAACTCCACACCGCTTGCATGGCCTCAAGAAAAGGCCCGTTTCTTTGCCGCGCTGAAAGCCTTCGACAACTACCTGGCGTCCGACGCACCGTTGCACGCAGTAGCAGAGGCTCTCTTCCAAGGGCCGATCGCCGATGCCCTCACGCACGTAGGGCAGTTCGCCATGCAACGCCGTCTTGCCGGCGCACCCACGCGCGGCGAAAACTTCTTCGTCGCAGTCGTCACGGCCGGACAGGTTGGCGAGCAACAGCCCGCAGCTGTTCAGCCGTTTCGTTGATCGCGTTGTGACTATCGGAGGAACGGCAGGTAGGCCGGAGTTTGCGTCTTGTACTGCGCGAACTCCTCGCCAAATCGTTGCTCCAGCAGCCGCTCTTCAGCGCGTACCCGGATCTCGGTTCCGATGATGAAGAAGATCACGCCCGCCACCAGCAGAGGCCACCATGTCTTTGCAAACCCTGTGGCCAGCAACATGCCGAGCATCGAAGCATAAATCGGATTTCGCAGCCATCGGTAGGGTCCAGTGGTGATGAGCTTATGATCCTCGCTCAGCGCCGCCTCAAATCGCCATTGCTTATCGAGGTGCCGAACCGCCATCCAGACCAGCACCACCGACGGCGGCGCCAAAATTATTGAGGCTATCAGGGACGCCGGGGATTTCTCGAAACCAGCCGGTCGCACGAATGCCCAAATGCAGGCGTAGCCCAGCATCACGAGAAAAATTCCCCAACGCGATGAAGGCGCTGTCACTGTTTTCTTCTGCCCTGATGCGCGCTTTTGCGGCTTCACAAATGCGAGCGACCAGGCGATCCAGCAAACGCCCAACTCAACCCATGCGGCAATCTCCAACGGCCTCTCAATGGTCATTGTTCACCATGATTTTGGATCGAGTCGAGGAGCCGCCGGTCATCGTCGCTCAGGGCGGCTCGTTCAAGAAGATCAGGTCTGTTCCGCAGCGTCTTCCGCAATTGCTGTTCGCGCCTCCATCGGCGAATCTGCTGGTGATCGCCATTCATCAGCACCTCCGGCGCGCGCAACCCTGCGAACTCCGCAGGCCTCGTGTAGTGCGGATAATCCAGCAGCCCGCCCGAGCCATGCTGCGACCGCGGTACGCCCGCATCATCTGTGTCGATCTCCGCATCGGCCACTCCGAAGCTCTCGAACTCCCCCGACGCGTCATTGCCCAGAACGCCAGGCACCAACCGCATGACCGCATCGATGACAACAGCCGCCGCCAACTCGCCGCCGCTCAGGACGTAATCGCCAATCGAAAGCTCCATGTCGCAGTAGAGCTCATTGATGCGCTCATCAACGCCTTCATAACGTCCGCAGATCAAGACAATCCGCTGCAGCTTCGCAAGATCCCTTGCCACCGCTTGCGTAAAGGGCCGCCCCTGCGCCGACATCAGAATCACAATCGGACGTTCCTTTGTCGCCTCGTCGCCTTGTCCGCTGTCTTTCTGATCCCTGTCTTTGGGCAGAATGCCCAAAAACCCAAGCGTCTCAGCCAAAGGCTCCGGCTTAAGCACCATCCCTTCGCCACCGCCAAATGGGCGATCATCGACGGTACGATGCCGGTCGTGCGTGAAGTTGCGCAGATCGTGCATCCCTACGCTCACCAGCCCCTCGGCCTGCGCGCGCCGCACAATCCCGTACTCAAAAATTCGCTCGAAGAATCCGGGAAAGATCGTGATGATCTCAAAGTGCATAGACGAAGTCCATATCTGTTACTCACGATCATAGAACCTCGTCGTTCGGCGTGCGATTCCGAATTGATTGCAAAGTGCCAGATCAACAGCGCCCCAGGAACCTGGAGTTCGAGATGTTGTGGCACTTGCAAAACTGTATCGAAGGAAGTCTTCCGGATTCCTGCAACGGCTAAGCTGAAGCCATGTTGGCCGTCAGGAGCAATCTGAAGACTGAGGAACGTGCTTTGGACACCGACGCGGCAATCCCACTCAGGCGTGTCCTTGAAGGCATGCCTCCTAACCGGCGGGGTTTGGTTCTCCCTGCCTTGTGCTTTAATGGTGCGCAACGACCATGCATGATTACGAATCATCACTAAATCGCTGGCAATCGGCGGGCCTGCTCGATGCGGAGACTGCCTCCCGTATCCGTTCCTGGGAGTCCGCCCAGCAACCGGTGCTACCGCGACGTGCTCCGGAGCGCGAAGCAGAAACCCAGGAGACCGGCCTCGCATGGCAGGGAAAGGTGGCGCTGATTCTTGGCGGTATCCTCCTCGCCAGCGGCATTGTCCTCTTCGTTTCCGCCCACTGGGATCAGCTTGGTCCCGGCATGCGCTATCTGCTCGTGATGGCGATGCTCACTGTATTTCATCTCGGCGGAGCCATCCTGCGCGAGAGGTATCCGGCCACCTCCACCACCCTCCATGCAGTCGGCACAATCGCAACGGGTGCGGCCATCGCACTGGTCGGCCAGATCTTCAACATCCAGGAGCACTGGCCCGCGGCCGTTCTGCTCTGGGCTATCGCCGCGCTCTGCGGATGGGCGCTTCTTCGAGACCAAGCCCAGCAAACGCTCTCACTGCTGCTGATCCCGTCGTGGTTGATCTGCGAGTGGAGCTATGCCGCGGAGAACCATATCGGCTCCGATGTCTACTTCGGCCGCTTTCTCTTCGTCTGGGCCATTCTCTATCTGACGCTATTCATCGGCACGGAACGCCGCATCGTGCGCGGCATTCTCTTTGGTGCTTCCGCTATCGCCGCTGTCACCAGCATGTTCTTGCTCCTTGACAGCTGGCGTTCGTGGTCTGGTGTGCAGCCGTTTCCGGCGTTTCACACGCGCTTGTGGGGATGGGATATCATCGCCGTCGTCCCGCTGCTCTTCTCGCTCCCTCGCATGCGGAAGAGCACGATTCCCGTCCTCGCCGCAATTGCCTTTGTCATCGCTCTGCCCTGGTGCGAGCGCGTCTGGACCGAGCACTATCACTACGGCACTACCTACGGTGCCTACACCCGCAGCGAACCAAATGTGATCGCGCACGCGCTCGTTGCAGCGTTCTGCGTGTTCCTCATCTGGTGGGGAGTCCGCCAGGCCAGCCGCGGACTGGTCAACTTCGGCATGGTGGCCTTCGGCGCAACTGTCGCCTGGTTCTACTTCAGCAATATCTTCGACAAGATGGGCCGCTCGCTCGGGCTCATCGGGCTTGGCGTTCTCTTTCTCGCCGGAGGATGGGCGCTGGAGAAAACCCGTCGCGGCCTTCTCGCCCACATCGCGCAATTACCCATTCAGGAGGCACGATGAAATTCGCCAGAGTTTCCATTGCCCTGTTGATCATCCAGGTCGCCATTGTCTCCACCGTCGCGCTGAAGTATCTATACCAACGCGCAACGTGCCCTCGCGTCTGGACGCGCACTGCTGCCTACGATCCTAATCTCGTCATGCGCGGTCGCTACCTCAGCCTGCAGCTCACGGTCGACGGCTGCAGCAGCACCTTCCCTTCGGCGAAGAACGCGCAGTTCCCGCGCAACGTCAATGGCACTCCCTCGAGCCCGACGTTCAATGTCAATGCGCCCGATGCCGTGTGGTTTCAGGCTCGCCTTTCTGTCAAAGACAACAAGTTGACCGCGATCCGCGTTCCTGAATCGGAGAGCTCAAAGTCCACACAGAGCGTCTCAGCCCCGCCGCGCGCACCCTGCGATCAGATGCGCTTATCCGAGCCCGTCGACTTCTACATCGCTGAGCATGCCAACGATCCCACGTGGCTCAAACGCGGCCAGGAACTCTGGATCGAAGTCACCGTTCCACCGAAAGGGCCGCCCCGTCCGCTGCAACTCGCTCTCAAAGACAACGGAGTCTGGAAACCGCTGGAGTTCCAATAAGAGCCTGGGCACATATCGGCGCGACGAGCACTGAGCAGGCTCTCTGACGCCACACTTCCGAATCGAGCACGATCCGCTCTGAATGAGAACTTCTCTCAGCTAGAGCCCATTGTTACGCTGAGGTGATGCAAATGTTCGACGGGATAGAATTCGCTCAGAAAGTGCCGCGCGGCATACTTGTTGCCGCTGCTGTTGTCGTTCTTCTAAGCTTGTCCGTTCTTGCGGTGTGGGCGAATGACGTACGCAAAGACCGAGAACACGCGGTGGCTGTGATCTCCTCTACTCCGGTCTTTGTGGGAAACGGGAGCGAAGGCGACTGCTATACCCAGCCCGTAAAAGCTGCGGTAGAACAAGCAGGCACCAGCTTGCGTGTTCGTCGGATCAGGTATTGGAAGGATTGTGCCACCGTGAATGTAGTCCTGCCGGACGGCCGCTCAGGTGACATAATTCTAGGCGTTGGCGATGTTTCGATGCGTCCGGCTCTCGATAGGTAGCGGACCACTGCCTAGTTGGCAACATTCGCCGCCGCGGTTCCAGCAAACTTATCCCGAACTCCGCTAACACGCGCAACGCGCGGCTAACTCCGCTAGCCCCGCTCCGCGCGATTCAACTCCACCAGCCCCTCGGGTAGCGCCATCTCCACACGCTTCGCATCAAGATCCACACGTCGCAGATAGTCCTTCGCAAAGGGAATCAGAATCTCGTCGATCGATTCGCCGCGAACCACAAGAATCGCCACCTGCCCCGCGCTGCGATCTACGTCTTCAATTTCGCCCACGACTTTAGGATCTGCACCGGCAACATCCACCAGGACGCACCCGATCAGGTCGCCGATGTAAACATCGCCCTCGTCCAACTGCGCGCGCTCAGCCTGTGGGATCGCGACGATGCACCCTGCCAGATCCTCCGCCGCAGAGATCGAATCCACGCCCGCGAAGTGCAGCACGACGCCGCCCTTGTGCATCCAGTGATGCACGAGCGTGGCCTCGCGCGCCTCGTCAGACACTTCCGCGCCCGCGGTCGAGTTGCTCTTCAGCAGCCAAAGCCGGCGCCGTTCCGCAAATTTTTCAGGGAAATCGGTGAGGAGTTCGGCGAATACTTCACCCTTGCGGCCTTGTGTGCGCTTGATCCGCGCAAGCCACACCCATCCTCCCGGCGCCATCAGCTGCGCCCAGAGAGGTGCCTGGCCCTGAGGGGTTGGTACATCCTACTCTTCGTCGTCCTCTTCCAGGATGTCGAGCGTGTAGCGGTGATGCAGCTTCATGCTCACGGCACCCAGAATTGTGCGTACCGAGCGGGCTGTGCGCCCCTGCTTCCCGATTACCTTGCCAACGTCCCCAGGAGCCACCCTCAGCCGCAGAACGGTGTTCTCGTCCCGCTGAACTGACTGCACATCAACAGCGCCCGGTTCGTCTACCAGGGCCCGCGCGATTTCGCGGACCAGATCATCTACTGCCACCATGTCAACTTGGGTCATGAACTTGCCTCTGACCTATCGTCCAAGGAGAAGCGACTTGGATCGGTGCGCCGATAGTACCAGCACACCCCTCCTAAAGTCATTAGTTTGTGTACGCGATAGTTAAAAATCTCGCGCACACTGGGTATCCGATGAAAGAGACTTTTTAGGCGACCGCCGGTTCGGCAGTAGCTGCCTTGGCTGGGTTTTTGGCAACCAGCTTGGCCACAATCGGGGAAAACTGCGCGCCCACGCCGCGCCAGTACGCGATACGATCGTGCTTCAGGTCAACGGAAGCAGGGCTGGTGCGGGGATTGTACGTGCCGACAACCTCGATCGACCGGCCGTTGCGGGCGCGGTCCTTCTCGATCACGACTACACGATAATAGGGCTGCTTGGGGGCGCCAACACGCGCCAAACGAATCATCACCACGGCGATACAGGTCCTTTCAAATTCCGGTGCTCTGTTGCGGTCTTTTCGGGAGTCTCCCGGCCCGCGCTGAAGCGCTCAGCCTGTTTCCACCCGGAAGTCACTCGCGGTGCACCGGGGTCCCCGCGGACAGTCCTTCCCCGCGGAGCGTAAGACACAACACCTAAGTATCGCCGATCCTGACCGTTTCAGGCAAGCAGTACCAGTTTTGGAACGAGATGCCCAGGGTGCGTCAGTTTCGCGAAATCCCTGTTTCGCAGGCTGCTGAATCGGGCATACTTATCCCGATCCACACACTCTAATTTTCAACAGGAGCCGCTGCGGCATGTGGCCATTCACCACGAAAGAGCCCCTCAGTTCTGACAGACTCCCGGTCCCGGAAGCTTGGACCCAGCGCCAGGGACACGACGACATCGGCAGAACCATGCACGTCCGAGCCAATACCGCCTATAGCAAATTCAAGGGCGTCACAGGCTACGCACATTACGTCGCTCTGGCCGTGCCTATGGTCGACACCACCCGCGCCGGCTTTCCCAATCCCGGCGAGGTTGAAGAACTGACCCGCATCGAAAACGACATCTGCGAGATATTCGAGAAGAACCGGGAATGCCTCTTCGTGGCTGCCACCACCATCCCCGGCATCCGCGAGTTCATCCTTTACACCTGGAGTCCCGACTCCGTGCAGCGCAAATTCGACAACGACCTGCTAGCCCGCGTGTTCACTCACCGCGTCCACATCAAGATCCAACCCGACAAAGACTGGAGTCTCTACCACAAGCTGCTTTAGCGGGAGCCGATCCAGGCTGACGCAGAAATGCGGCGATCCTGGCTGGACCGCCGCAGTTCCTTTGCTTACTCTCTCACTTCCGAAGCTACCGCAATGTGGTTTGACACGCTGAAGATTCCCGGCACCAGGTTCGCCCGCGTGAAGGCCAACTGACGATCCATATCGTTCAACACCACGCCCGCAAGCTCCACGTGACCGTTCTCCACGATGATGCGGATCGGCGCTTGAGGATCCATCGCGTACTTCCTCAGAGACGCGTCGCCGTAGATCGCGCGTGCCAGTCGAACTCGCAGACGGTCATCGCTGATCGACACCGGAGCGACCTCGATTTCATCCACAACCTCCTTCACTCCCGCTGTCGTGGAAACAATCGCCAGAGCCGAGTCGCGGTCTGCATAGTCGCGCACATTTCCTGCGATCGTCACGACCCCATTCTGCACGTCAACCCCAAGGTTGTTGAAGACTATCCCATAACCCACACGGTCGTAGCGCAGCTTCGTGGAAAGGTTCTCGCGCACTTCGTCGTCCGCGACAGAAGGCCCGCCAACTTGAACGTGATTGCGCACGCCCTCCACGTTCTTCACCTTGCGCACACGTTTCTCTGCATTCATTTTGTCGATGTAGAGCGGTACCTCTCCGCTGAGTGTGACGATACCTTCATCGACCTCCGCCTTCAGAGAGCGGAAGAGTTCCTTCTTTTCCAGTTGTGCAGTTACCTGCGCTTGAACCTCACCATCCTGCTGCGCCTGGCGCGAGTTCATCTGGGCAGTGGCCAGAGCGGGAAAACCCGCTCCGGCCACCAGCAACACAAGAGTAAATATCTTCCTTTTCATTTTGGTTCCTTTCTCTATTCAGTTTTGGGTGGTCTCCGCATCTGGCTGCAGCGAACACCCTGCTCTTACCTCGTCAAATCGCCAGAAATTCCAGCTCATAGTCAGCACGCGGTCTGCCCGTTTCTTAATCGTGCGAAGTGATCGCCAAGCCAACCTCGTGTCCTTTCAGCTGTGCGCTGCCGTAATCCGCTGTTGCGTCCGCAACCTGGGCCAACACCGTTGATCGTTCATGGATGTTGGCGATCAACTGCTTGTAATCCGGATCGGCCACCGGAAGCTTTCCGCTCCCTCCAGGATTCCGATTGTGAATCGCGGCATCCGCACTTGCTGCCAGGTTCAGAGCTGAGGTGTGCATCTCAGCGATTGCTGTCTGGTGCCACTCCGGCAGTTCCGGCTTCAACTCGGCCAACCGGCTGAAGGCAGGCTGCAAGTGCTCATTGACATGGTTCTTGATCTGCTGCAGTCCCGATTTGTGCGTGGCATTCGTGATATGGCTGCTGCGACTCATGGAGTGCAGAATGTCTGCCTCCTTCTGAATCGCAAGACTTGCGCGTTCGATATGCTGCGTCAGTTTGACAGCCTCTTTGCGAGTCTTTGCCTGGTTGGTCAGTTCACCCGCCATGAGCGTGCCGGGCAGCAACAGCGCGAGACTGAGTGCCACGACGGTCGATTGCTTAAGTGTGCGCATTGTTTGTTTCTCCCTCCTGCCCTCGTGTCGGGCATGCCTCCTTATTTGCAGCCGTCATGCCAAACCTAAGTTATTGAAAACAATGAGACCCGGAGCTGTAGTTTGTTTGAAATCTCGAACGAATGCTATGCGTTGTCAAAATCTTTGAACGCGCCGGAGGTAGCGGCGCATACTTGCTCAAGACGGGTTGCGGGAAGGGGTCCGCTTTGGCGGTTATGCAAGTGAAGCTTGGACGCAAACGGTCGAAGTCTCCTGAGTTGCCGGATTTCCTTTCCTTCCGCCAGCAGGAAAGGATCTTCGCGGGGCTCAACCTCGTTCTGCTGGTGTTTCTATGCGCCGCTCAGTTCCTGTGGGCCAAATACCTCGGTACGCCGCATCAGCAGGTGCTTTCACTGCTGGGCCTCGGCATCGTTGCGAACTTGAGCGAGCTGGCCTGGCTTAACCGCCGGAAGGAACTCAGCCCTCCTGCAGTTCTGCGTGTGACCTGGATGATGATTGCGACCCATCTGCTGATCGCCTTCGGTATTGCGTCGTACTCGTACAAGAGCGATGTCCAGTACTTCGCGTTGATGATTCCGGCGATTTTGCAGGCGGCTTTCAGGTTGTCGCAAATCGCAACGGCGCTCACAGTCGTCATCAGCGATGGGCTCATCTTCTTCTGGGTTTGGCACTATTTCCGTGTCCATCCGCCCATCGATCCGAACAGTTACATCGAGGCGGGAACGGTATCTCTCATCTACGCCATCATGGGCTTTCTCGTCTGGACTCTTGTCGACCACCTGCGCAAAAAAGAACGGGAGTTGACTGCGAGCCTCGACGAACTCGAAAAGACAGAGGCTAAGCTTCTTGAAGAAGGCAAGCTTGCGGCCGTGGGGCGTTTCTCAAGTGCCATTGCGCATGAGATTCGCAATCCGGTAGCCATGATTTCCAGCGCGCTCGCGACGGCAGCCAATCGTGCGCCTGGATCGGAAGAAAACCGTGAGATGTACGACATTGCTACCAAAGAGGCGGCACGGCTAGAACGGTTGACCACCGATTTCCTGACCTATGCGCGCCCGCGCACTCCTTCAATGGCTCTCTCCGACGTCGCGGATTCGGTCGGCTACATCGCCGACATCTGCCGGCCCCGCGCTGCTGCAAATAACATCCAGGTCCATTGCCAATGCGACGCGCCTCTCCCGGCCGAGATCGACAGCGGCCAGCTGCAACAGGCGCTTCTGAACCTTGCGATGAATGCAGTGGAGGCCTCGCCCTCGGGCGGATCGGTGTTCATGCGCGGCCGACGCAACGGTGCTCAGATCATCATTGAAGTTGAAAATGGAAACGGCCCCATCCCCGCCGCCACGGTTCCGTATATCTTCGAGCCTTTCTTCACAACCAAATCCAGTGGCACCGGGCTCGGCATGGGAATCGCGCGCAACATCGCGATCGCGCACGGCGGCGACATCGTTCTGGCGCAGAACGACGCCCAAGCCATTCGCTTTATCCTTTCAATGCCCGCAGGCACAGGGAGAAGGGAAGAGACACTTTGAGCAGGATTCTCATCGTCGATGACGAAGTCAACATGCGTCGCATCCTCGCCGCCAACCTGATGGCGGATCGACACACCGTTACGGAAGCTTCCGGCGTGGCGGAAGCTACAGCCCATCTCACGGCGAATCGCTTCGACGCGGTGATCACTGATCAAAAGATGCCAGAAGGCGAAGGCCTCGATGTGCTGGCGCGCGCTAAAGAAGTGGACCCTGCGGTCGCTGTTGTTCTTCTCACAGCATTCGCTACGGTTGAGCTGGCCGTCGAAAGCATGCGCCAGGGTGCATTCGACTTCATAACCAAGCCGTTCCAGCCCGATGTGGTGCGAGCCACCGCCCGTCGCGCCTGCGAACACACACATCTCCTGCGCGAAAACGGATTGCTGCGGCTCACTGTCGATCGTCTTGAGGGCAGCGGCGAGATCTTCGGCGTCAGTCCCGCGATTCTGGCCGTGCGGCAACTGATCGCACGTGTCGCACCAACGAATGCCACCGTTCTCATCACTGGTGAGACCGGAACGGGAAAGGAACTCGTCGCCCGAGCCATCCACAAAACCAGTCCGCGAGCCGCCAAGCCCTTCGTCGCCGTCAATTGCGCCGCATTTACCGAAACACTGCTTGAAAGCGAGCTCTTCGGCCACGAGAAAGGCGCATTTACAGGAGCCGACAGAATGCGCCAGGGCCTCTTCGAAGCGGCACACGAAGGAACCCTGTTTTTGGACGAAGCCGGCGAGATGTCATCGTCAACGCAGGCGAAGTTGCTGCGCGTCCTCGCCGAGGGGAAGATTCTGCGCGTGGGTTCAACCAGGCCTCGCGATGTCGACGTCCGCGTTGTGGTAGCCACTCACCGCAATCTCGAGGAGCGCGTCAAAGAGGGAACCTTTCGCCAGGATCTCTACTATCGCCTCGCCGTGGTCCCAATCCATCTCGCTCCCTTACGCGAGAGAGCTGCCGACATTCCCGGCCTTTGCGAACTCTTCTGCCGCCAGGTCTCGCAGGAACTCAAAGTGCCGATGCGCTCGATTCAGCCGGAGGCCATTGAGCGCCTCCAGCGTTACGACTTTCCTGGCAACATCCGCGAGTTGCGCAACCTGATCGAGCGCGCGCTGATCCTGTCGTCGGGACCCGAACTCGTTCCGGCTGATTTTCCTCTCGCAACCTCGATCGGCCAGCCGTCCAGCTCTTCTCTCTCAAGCATGGAATGGGTGAACGCCCAGCCCGAGTCCATTTCGTTGCGCGGCCTGCTGGAAGCGGTGGAGAAGAGCCTGATCACCCGTGCGTTGCAATCATCCGGTGGCGTGCAGGCGGAAGCGGCTCGCCGTCTGCAACTCTCGCGAAGCGACCTCTCCTACAAGCTCAGCAAGTTCGGTCTCAAGGTGACGGATTAGTTCAAGAGCGTGGTGTAAGGAAACCCGGCGCTCACAACCGACGCCTTCCGGCTCGCAAACGACCGCTGAGCTGCTTGTGGATTGAGACAAATCTCGTCCTCGAATCCCTTCCACTCGATCTGCTGGGCAGACGCCGACCACGCGGCGTGGATTTCGCGAACAAGGTAACGGTGCTCTTCGGTCCCACCGAGATCCAACAGCCGAAGCTCGACCAGCTCATGATCCTGGAGGGGAGAATGGGGCGAATTTGTGTTCCAGAGGATCTCTGTCATGCCTCTATCTTCCCCCTGTCCCCTGAATCTGGATGTGAGCTAGCTCACTTAATCCAAGTTCTAATGGCTGATCTTCGGAAACAAAAACTTCAGCATTGGTCTGACCCGCGTAGCCCAGCTCGCCTCGTCGTGCGTGCCGCCGAGCACCTTTTCAAAATGCATCGTCTCGCTCGGTTTCCACCCGTTCGCCTTCAGTCTTCGTGCCAGGTGCTCCACATCCCGCAGCGGTTTCTGTCCTTCGTGATCACCCACGTCAAGCCAGAGCTTCGGGCGCTCCCAAAGCTGCGGAGCATGCTCGTTCAGGTACCCGAGGATGCTCTTGTGGTTCCACCACACACTCGGCGACAGCAGCGCCAGCTTTCCAAACACGGCTGGGTAGCGCAGCCCCAGGTAGAGGCTCACCAAACCCCCGAGCGACGACCCGCCCAGTCCCGTGCTCTCGCGATCCTGCCGCACCCGGTATTCGCTCGCGATCCAGGGCATCAGTTCCTGCGTTACAAGCTGGCCGTAAGCGTCAGCCTTGCCGCCGCCCATCTGCCAGTTGTACTCATGTGTGTATTCGGCCAGGCGCTGATCACCTGTGTTGTAAATTCCCACGATGACCAGCGGCTCCACCTCGGCCACCTCGATTGCCGCATCGGCATGCTCGCGCACCTGCCACGTGCGCCCGGGCACAAACGATGTCCGCCCATCGAACAGGTTCTGCCCGTCATGCAGATAGAGCACCTGATACGTCCGCTCGCTCTCCTCGTCATATCCCGGCGGCACATAAACAACTACATCGCGATTGTCGGGCAGGTATCTGCTTTTGAAGGCCTTATGTAGTCGCAGGCGTGGGTGCGGCGGTGCATCCTCCGCCTGCACGATGATCGATTCATCCGCACTCTCGTCTTGCCGCGATTGCAAATCCAATCCGCTCTATTCCTCGGGCCTTGGGCGCTGACCACTGATCACTGTCCACTGATCACTGTTAAAGTATCAGCTAACCCCGCTTCTCACATCGCCTCCCCAGGAGCCCATTCCCGTTCATGAATCGCGAGTACCACAAGTGGTATTCCACCCGTCTCGAACGCGAGATGGAGCTGCTCGTCTTCGGGCACGCCGGTCGGCCGGTCCTCGTATTTCCCACCTCGGGCGGTCGATTTTACGAGTTTGAAGATCGCGACATGATCGGCGCCGTTGGGGATCGCGTCGAGCGCGGGGAGCTGCAATTTTTCTGCGTCGACTCCATCGATATGGAAAGCTGGTATAACCGCAGCGTTCCCCCACGCTGGCGCATCGCCCGCCACGTGCAATACGAGGGCTATCTCATCCACGAAGTCGTTCCCCTGATCCGCAAGAAGAATTGGGACGCGCACCTGGTCTCGCTCGGTTGCAGCTTCGGCGGATACCACGCAACCAACATTGCCCTTCGCCACCCGAACGTCTTTACCGGCCTGCTCAGCATGTCGGGCACCTTCGATCTCTCAAACTTCCTCGGCGGCTACTACGACCAGGACTGCTACTTCAACTTACCCTCTCACTATCTGCCGAATCTCGCTGATTCCTGGTACTTTGACCACTATCGCCGCAATACGTACATCCTCGCTACCGGCTGGGACGATCAGTGCCTCGGCCAGAATCAAAACCTCGATCGCATCATGAGTTCCAAGGGCATCCCCCACAAGCTCTATACCTGGGATACTTGGAACTCCCACGACTGGCCAACCTGGCAACGCATGATGCAGGAATACCTTTGAGCCAGGGTTCAGAGACCAGACCTTGGAGATCACCGGGCGCGTAGCGACCTAGTTTTTCTAACCGCGAACAGGCGTGCTGCACCGCTCACCTCGCTATCGTTGGCATCCAGCCCTGTACCCAATCATTAACTTGCTCGCTCGCCTCGCTCCAAGTAGAACTGTACTCAAACTAGAACTAGCAGCTGGAAGCTGCCCTTCCGCCATGACCGAACTCAATCCCTATGCGAAATTCCTCGATGACCGCCCGCTCGAGGCCATCCTCTCTGCGACCTCGCACGAGATTGCCAACAAGCTTCAGATGATTGGCCCCGACCGGACCAATGAGCCACCGGCACCGGGCAAATGGTCACCTGCTGAAATCGTCTGCCATCTCGCGGACTGCGAAGTCGCCTTCGCTTTCCGTCTGCGTCAGACACTCGCCGAGGATCACCACGTTCTCCAGCCGTTCGACCAGGAGAAGTGGGCCGTGACCTACAAAGAGATCTCGGCGAAAGACGCTCTCGCCGCCTTCACCGCCCTACGCATCTGGAATCTGCTGCTGATTAAGCAGACACTGGCCACGTCAGCATCGAAGGCCGTCACGCATCCCGAGCGCGGCACGATGACATTCCAGACCATCGTTGAAACGATGGCCGGGCACGATCTCAATCACCTTGCCCAGCTCAAGCGCATTGCCACGAGGTGACGGACGTCAGCGCTTCCTCGCGATATCGCACAGCATGTCCGAGTGGATATTCAGCCCGATGTTCGTCACGTTGTAGAAGTGCTCGCTCGCGACGAGCCACACAATTTCGCAGATAGCTCGCTCTGAAAAGTGCTTCTTCATTCGTTCGAATGTCTCAGGCGCGACCTTCCTGTCCCGGGTCAGCTCTGTTACGTAATCCAGCGCAGCTCGTTCCGCTTCACTGAACAGGGGACTCGTTCGGTATTCCGGCAGCGCTTCGAACTTCGCCTCGTCCATCTGCGCTTTCACCACGAACATTCGTCCGATATCCATGCAGAACTCGCAGATGTTTATGTGCGCCACCTGTTCGCGGATCAGCATCGCTGTCTCAGGCGGTAATTCCAACTTCTTGTCGAGCTTGGCGATCTTTCCCACGAACATTCCGAACGCAGCGGGCATCCGTGCGTAAACCACTTTTACCGGAGTCGGAATCTTGCCGAACTGGCGCTTCGCCATCGCGTACGCCATCCGCATTACCATTCCGGCAGGATTCTCAATGGGAGCAAGAAACGTAGTATCCATTGACCAACCTCGTGCCCTTCTCAGAGGGGTTCTCATTCCACTGTCAATAAGTTGACGCGCCCCAGGCCGATTTTGTGACGGATCTCCACACCGATCCCAAAAATTTCGCCAGGCACGCTGCAAGAATCGAGGACGATCCCGTTCTGTGGATAGGCTGGTCCGCTCGGGAACCTTTTTCGCTCTCGCGGGGTCCAACGAAGTAGCGCTTCGAAGTTCGCAGTCTCATCTGTGCCCGTTGCACCCGGTCTGATTCTCCATCAGACCCGAGGAGGATCGATGCGTCTCTGGGTCACCGTAGTATCTCTCGCCTTCAGCGCCCTCATTGCCACCGGCCAATCGAACTCAACGAGTCCAGCCTCATCAAAGGCGGGGAAGGC
>Ga0105238_10002313_pt1 | contig 19167 bp, 18 predicted proteins | sample KBSC34metaG_FD_81526 | JGI IMG/M metagenome (GOLD analysis project Ga0105238, IMG submission 81526) | Corn rhizosphere microbial communities from Kellogg Biological Station, Michigan, USA - KBS C3-4 metaG | ecosystem: Host-associated > Plants > Roots > Rhizosphere > Soil | place: Michigan, USA... | reverse complement strand
CAACGGCACTGTGACGTTCGTCTCCCGCGCCGGCGACCGGGTGGCCAAGGGCCAGGTGCTCGGAACCCTCGACAGCCCCGCCCTCGTCAACGAATACCATCAGGAACAGGCGACGCTCGACAGCTTGAACGTCGAGCTCGGGCGCCAGGACATCGAGGACCGCCGGCAGCAGCTGAAGGACCAGGAGGACATCGACCAGGCGGCCGTGCAGATCGAGGCGGCGAAGCGTGAATTCAAACGCGCCGAGGCCGCTCGCAAGGACGGAGTCATTCCCGAGCGCGACTACGCCAAAGCGCGCGACGACGTGCAGAGCGCACAGTTTGCGTTTGATCATGCCACCGCCAACGCGAAGCTCGAGACCGAGAGCCTGCGGTTCGAGGAGCGCACCAAGCGCCTGGAGCGCGACCGCCAGAAGCTCGTGGTAGCCAACCTGGCGCGCAAGGTCGAGGAGCTGAGTATCCGCTCTCCCGTGGACGGCATGGTCGGCAGTCTCGCGGTCAACCAGAAAACGACGGTCGCCGAGAATGCCGCATTGCTCACGGTGGTCGATCTGTCCGCGCTGGAGATCGAGTTCCGCGTACCCGAGTCGTACGCGACCGAGATTGCTCCCGATATGAACGGTGAGATCGCCTATGGCGGGAAGACCTATGCAGGACGTGTCACCACGGTGTCCCCGGAGGTCAAGGACAACGAGGTGGCCGGGCGGCTGAAGTTCGTGGACAGCGCCCCGGCAGGGCTGCGTCAGAACCAGCGTGTGAACGTCCGAATCGTCATGGACTCCCGCAAGGATGTGGTGAAAGTGGAGCGCGGCGCATTTGTCGATGCCGGCGGGATTGTTTATGTGGTCGAGGGCCCGATGGCCCGGCGACGGAGCGCGCGACTGGGAGCGATGAGTGTGGGCGAAGTGGAGATCCTCTCAGGCGTCTCCCCCGGCGAGCAGATCGTCGTTTCCAGCCTGAGTGATTTCAACGGCGCGCCCGAAGTGCGCCTCAGCGACTAGGATGAGGGGGTTGCCGTGATTCAGATGCACAGTGTCTCCAAGGTGTTCCGCACGGATGTGGTCGAGACCCATGCGCTGAAGGCGTTCACTCTCAACATCGAGCCGCATGAATTCGTCGCGATCACCGGGCCTTCGGGCTCCGGCAAGACCACCTTCCTCAATGTGGCGGGACTGCTCGAGGAGTTCACCTCGGGCCAGTACCTCCTGGATGGCAAGGATGTCAGCCGCCTGAAGGACGATGAGCGCTCCCGGATCCGCAACGAGAAGATCGGCTTCATCTTCCAGAGCTTCAATCTCATTCCCGATCTGAATATCTACGACAACGTGGAAGTGCCGCTGCACTACCGGGGATTCACCAGCGTCGAGCGGCGCAAGCGAGTCAGCGCGGCGCTCGAACGTGTCGGGCTCGCGCAACGGATGAAGCACATCCCCTCCCAACTCTCGGGCGGACAGCAGCAGCGCGCCGCCATCGCACGCGCCCTTGCGGGCGAGCCGCGAGTGATCCTGGCCGATGAGCCCACGGGAAATCTCGACACGACGATGTCAGGGCAGATCATGGACCTGCTGGAGGAAATCAATTCCAGCGGCACCACGATACTCATGGTCACGCACAACCCCGATCTGGCCATGCGCGCCCACCGGCACATCGAGATCGTCGACGGAACGCTGGCGGGCTCACGGGCGGGGAATCGTGCGGCGCCGGAAAGGGGGGACGTGGCGGGCGCGGCGATCGCCGCCGCAGGGCCGGGCGCCACCGCCAAACAAGCCTGAGGGGACACCGGCCATGATGCTGAAGCATGACCTGCGGCTCGCGCTGCGCAGCTTCCGGCGCAATCCCATTCTGACTGCCCTGACCGTATCCGCCATCGCCGCGGGCATCGGCGCGGCGATGATTTCGATCACTCTCTACCATGCGCGCGCGGGTCACCCGATCTGGTGGAAGGAACACCAGCTCTTCGCCGTGACACTCGACGCTCGCGGGAGCGATCACACGGGCGAGGAGTTGATGCGCCACCCGGAATATCCACCCGATCAGGTCACCTACCGCGACGCTCAGGCGCTTTATCGGTCCGACATTCCGAAGCACGCCGTCATGATGTATCGCACGGCACGGGTCGTGGATCCGGGCAAGTCTGGTGTCAAGCCTTTCGGGGTCACCGCCCGGCTGACGACCGCGGACTTCTTTCCCATGTTCGATACACCCATGCGCTATGGCGCAGGCTGGGGACGGGCCGCCGATACCACGCCGGACCCGATCGTGGTTCTGAGCTCACGCCTCAATGACAAGCTGTTCAACGGGGCCAACAGCGTCGGGCGCTCGATCACCCTGAACGACAGGCAGTTCCGTGTCATCGGCGTCGCGGACCGCTGGATGCCGCAGCCGAAGTTCTATGACATGACCACGGGGGCCTTCGATGTCGCGGAGGATCTGTACATGCCCTTCGGATGGGCAACGGAATTGAAACTGAGCCCCGCCGGAAGCATCAATTGCGTGACCCCGAGCGCCAAGGTCGGAGGGTTCGACAGCCTGATCGACACCGACTGCGTGTTCATGCAGTACTGGGTGGAGATCCCCGATACTGCGGCGCTGCGCCGCTATCAGCAGTTCGTGGACAACTACACCAACAACCAGAAGCAGTACGGACGCTTCGTGCGTCCGACCAACAACCGCCTGTACGACGTCCCCGCCTGGCTGGACAGAAACGATGTGGTCGGGGATGACAGCCGCATCGACGTCGTGCTGGCGGTGGTGTTCCTGGCGGTCTGCATCGTGAATACCGTCGGCCTGATGCTCGCGAAGTTTCTCGGCGCCGCGCCGGTCACCGGTCTGCGTCGCGCGCTCGGGGCCAGCCGCAAGCACATCATGCATCAGCACCTGGTCGAGGTCGTGCTGCTGGCGGTGATCGGCGGAGCCGTCGGGGTCCTGCTGGCACGGCTGGGCCTGTGGGCGATCAAAGCCATGACCTACGTCCCCGGCCCGGATGATGGCCCGGAACGACGCGCGCTGGCGGATGCGCTCGCCCACATGGACTACAGCATGGTGGTGCTCGCCATCGGGATCTCGATCCTCACCGGCATCCTGGCCGGGCTGTATCCGGCCTGGCGCATCGGCAAAGCCGCGCCGGCGAGCTTCCTCAAGGCTCAATAGCACAGACGGGTCCGGCCGCACCAGAGGTCCTCATGGAAATCCGACACATGCTGAGCGCCCTGTGGCGTACGCGAACCGGGCCCATCCTCATCGCCGTGCAGATCGCCTTCGCGCTGGCCGTGCTCGTCAACGTGACCTACATGGTCGAGCAGCGCCTGGCGGCCTATTCGGAGCCCACGGGCATCGATATCGAGAACATCTTCTGGGTCTCGACGACCGCATATACGCCGGATTACGACCAGAAGAGCGCGCTGGAGTCGGACCTGCAGTGGCTGAATTCGCTGCCCGGCGTCATTGCTGCCTCTGCCTCCGTGACGCTTCCCCAGGTCTTCTGGGGTATCGGTCTGCCCTTTTCGGCATCTGCGGATCCTCATGCGCCCAACGAGGGATCCCGCCTGTACATGATGAGCGCACGGGCGGTGGAGACACTCGGCTTGAAGCTGGCCTCCGGTCGTACCTTCTCGCCTGCAGCCGTGGCCCCTGTGAGCGCTGACGTAGGTACCGCTCTAGGGAAGTGGGCACCGGAGGTCCTCATCACACAGACGCTCGCTGACCGGGTGTTCCCCAACGGCGATGCCCTCGGGAAGAACCTGTATGTGGGCCTGGTGAACCGATCAGCGAAGGTCGTAGGCATCATTCAGACGATGCAGGGTGCGCCGATCACCGGGCCGTTCTCGAGGTGGGGCCGGCAGGCGGTGATCGTTCCGATCAATCCTCCGGGACCGAACGGCCTGTACCTCATCAGGACCCACCCCGGACGTCAGGCCGAAGTGATGGCCCGGGTGGAGAAGGAATTCGTCGATCGTGTGCCTGGCCGCTACGTCGTGCAGATTCAAACGCTCGCGCGTACTGCCTACAACACGCGCAACGGGCTGCGCACGAGCTCGATCATTCTCGGCGTCGTGACCCTGCTGGTGCTCGCGGTCAGTGCCATCGGGATTTTCGGACTCGCCGTCTTCAACGTGACCACGCGTACCAAGCAGATCGGGACCCGCCGCGCCGTCGGGGCACGACGCTTCCACATCCTGCGCTATTTCCTCGTGGAGAACTGGCTGGTGACCACGAGCGGGGTCGTGGTCGGCTGCGTGCTCGCGCTGGCGGGAGGGGTGATCATGAGCCGTCTGGCCCAGGCACCCCGACTGCCTCTGTACTACCTGGTCGGCGGTGTGCTGTTCGTGTGGGCGCTCGGACTGCTGTCCGTGCTCCTGCCCGCGCGCCGCGCGGCTGACATCTCACCTGCGGTCGCAACGCGAACCGTGTGAGGGTCGTCGTGGCGCGGTAGCTGGGCGGCCGCCGCGCCACGGCGCAAACCTGTCACCTGCCGAAGTCTACTCCACCGGCGCGCGGGCTCGGCGGCGGCATCGGCTTGCCGGTGACGGGATTCGGATAGTCGTAAGGCTCGATGTAATAGTTCGGATAGGTCAGATAGATGACGGTCGGCGCCAGGTCCGGCGGCGGCGGAAACTTCTCCGGATAGGTGTTGAGCACGGTGTTGTCGAGCCAACCGATCTTGTAGCCGGAGTACATGTTGAACGGGCCGTGCAGCTTCTGGAACTTCCAGACGCCGTTCTCCTTCACGAAGCGGTCCTCGTAGTAGTTGTGCCCCCAGCCGCCGGAGCTCATGACGAAGGCGATGCACCGGATCGAAGCGTGCAACCCGTCCTCGGCGACGCTCGGCAGGCACTGGAACTGCTGGTGATCGATCAGCAGGCCATCGTGAGGCCCGATGGGACCCAGGCCGACGAGCATGTACTCGAACACCCGATCCTTGCCCAGGAACACTCCCCGGCCGCCGATCTCCAGCGTGCCATTCTGAGTCCACAGGTCTGCCAGGGAGCGCCACTGTGCCTTGTCGACGAAGTAGCCGTAGGTGTGCTGGAGGATGGTCACCTCGTTCATGTCCTGCAGGCGCTGGATGCGATCGCCGACAGCGTTCAGGCTTTTCTCGATGGACTGCAGGTTCGCCTCTGCCGGTGCAGCGTGTGCACCGGATGCGCACAGAGCGCCCAGTACGGCCGCAAGCAAACAGTCGCGCAGGAAGCGGGCAGATGTCGTAATGGCGATGCTCATGGCGCGTCTGCTCCGATCGGCTTGCCGGTGACCGGGTTGTTGTAGTGGAACGGCACGATGTTCAGCTTCGGGAAGGACTGGTAGACCCGCGTCGGCGGCTGATCGGGTGGGTTGGCGGTGCTCGGCGGATCCATCGGGAAGGGCTTCTTGGCCCAGCCCTCGTCGTAGTCGCCCCAGAAGGTGACGTAGTAGTGCAGCTTGGTGAATTTCCAGGTGCCGTGATCGTTGACGTATTCGTTTTCATAGACGCCACCGCCCCAGCGTCCCTTGCCGGCGCGTGACAGCTCGACGTCGCTGCGCCAGCGCGCCTTGGCGGTGCGGTTGTCGTCGGAGATGTGAATGACCTGCTGAGCCATCACGTAGTTGTTCAGCTGACCCTCCTCCAGTCCCGCAGGGCCCATCAGCGATAGCGCGCGCTCGATGTGCGCGTTGCCGATGTAGACGCCGCTCTGGCCGAACTCGTACGTGCCCTTGTGGCTGAACAGCGAGGCAGCTTTCTTCCACTGCCCTTTGTCGATGTAGTACCCGTACATCGCCTGCAGGTTCTCGATCGCCCGAACGGATTCCTGCCGCGCCAGCTGCAGCTCCTTGGCGTCCGCGAGCGTTTCGAGCTTGCCGATGGCGTCATCGGGGCGCTTGGGAGCGACGAACGGCGGCCGGCTCTGGATCGATCTGAGATTGTTGCCGTTGGCCGTCCAGTGGTAGGGCGGTATGTATACCGCCGGGAAGCGTGCGTACGGTGTTGGCGTAGGGGAATCCGGGGGGAAATCCTTGGCTATGGGGGACTTCTGGTCGCCGTTGGCAGGCTTGAGGGCCGCCCAGCCGCCCTGATAGGGCGCGATGAAGTTCACGTAGTAGCGGCGCGCGGCAATCTTCCACACGCCGTTCTCCTTCAGGTAGTCGTCCTCCATGATCGAATCGCCCCAGGTGGCGGACTTCTTGTACACCCCCAGCAGGCCCCACTCTCTCCAGCGGGCATGAGCGTGGATGCCATCCGCAGCGACCGTCACCATGGGCTGCAACTGCATGCGCAGGTTGAGGCGGCCGAAGGGCAGACCCGGACCTTCCTTGGTGCTGCCGCCGCCGTGGCGGGTCAGCAGCTCCTTGATGCGGGCCTTGCCCTTGTAGATGCCGTCCATGCCCCACTGGAACGTGCCGTCGTCGGTGAAGAGATCCGCGGCCTCGCCGAAGTACCCCTTGTCGGTGTAGTAGCCGAACGCCCGGCCGAGCCGCTGGATCTTGGTGATCGCTTCGACGTAGCTCGTCTCGACCTCGAGTCCTCTGACGCGAGCCCTCAGCGCCGCGATACGGCCGGCATCATCTCTCGCGAAGCTGCTGCTGCAGAGCGCCAGCCCCAGCACCAGGCCCGAGGCCAGCTGGACTGCCCTGGAAATAACGGTCATGGAATGCATACCCCTGCCTTGTTGTGCCTGCATCGGCCGAAGGTCCCGGGCGCCTTGCGCCCATGGCCATCGTAGCGGGGCCGGGGCCCCTGCGCTCGTTCGAGGGGGTGGGGGTGCCTGCACAGTGGTGGTGGTAGTCCTACTGCTGGTGCGTATGATCGAGGCAGGAATCACCCTTTGAGGTCAGGCGAAGTGCCGGAACCGCGCAGTTCCTGGGTGTCGCTGAGCTCCGCTCACCTCCACGCCCAGATCGATCCGTTGGGCGCCCAGCTGTCCACTCTGCGGGACGGTGAGGGGCGGGATCTGCTCTGGGACGGCGACCCTGCGGTGTGGGCCGGGCGAGCGCCGTTGCTCTTCCCGATCGTCGGTGAGCTCGCGGGCGGCCGCTACCGGATCGGTTCGGCCGAGTACCGTCTCCCCAGGCACGGCTTCGCACGCCGGCGGGAGTTCAGCCTCGTCACCGCCACTGCGGATGAAGCTCTCTTCCGTCTGTCGGCCGATGCGGCGACTCTGCAGGTGTACCCGTTTCGGTTCGAGCTGGATGTTCACTTTTCCCTGCGGGGGGCGGCACTCAACGTCATCACGTCGATCCGTAACGTCGGCACGGGTCAGCTGCTGGCGAGCTTCGGGTACCACCCTGCCCTTCGCTGGCCGCTGCCGTTTGGCGATGCGCGGGCCGGGCACTTTATCGAGTTCGAGACGGATGAGCCGGCCTCGGTGCGCCGTCTCGACACCGACGGGCTGCTCACCCCCTTCCGCTATCCAACACCCGTTACCGGTCGACGCCTGGCGCTCGCGGACGATCTCTTCACCCACGATGCTCTCATCTTCGACGCAGTACACAGCCGTTCGGTCACCTACGGTGCGGGTTCTGGCTCTGCCGGGCCATTGCTTCGCGTCAGTTTCGGGGATGCCCCGTATCTGGGAGTCTGGACGAAGCCGGGAGCCGGATTCATCTGCATCGAACCCTGGCATGGGATTGCCGATCCGGAGGGGTTCTCGGGGGAGCTCAGTGCGAAGCCTGGGGTGTTTGGAGTCGCGGCGGGCGCGGAGCGCCGGATCTCCATGGGCATCGAGGTAATCGGGGGCTGACTTTGACGGTTCGTCTCTCCGGCGCTTCAGATCGTTGACGTCTCACCAGCGAGTCGGCGAAGCTCGGAGAGCTTGCGAATGCTCAGCCGCTGGCGGCGCGTGGCGATGTAGCCCGCTTTCTCCCACGCGGTGAGTACCCGGCTCACTGTATAGAGAGTCGCGCCGCACATCTCCGCGAGATCCTGGCGGGTGAGCGGAAACTCGATGGCTGCGTCCTCTTTGCCTGGCACGACCCCTCGCTCGGCCAGACGCAGCAGCGCGTGCGCAATGCGCTGGTCGACCCGCTGGGTGGCGAGCTCGCGCAGTCGCTCCTGAGCTTCTCTCAGCCGGCTACCCACGATCTTCACCAGGTTCAGAGCGATCTGCGGATGTCGGTGTATCAAGTCCAGCAGCGTCGGTTCGGTCCAGCTGATCTCGACCGAATCGATCACCGTCGTCGCCTCAGCCGGATAGCGCCCGTCGGTAAACAAGGCGACCGTGCCGAACGTCTCGCCAGGACCGACGAAACGGACGATGACCTGGTCGCCCTCGGCGCCCGACTGCGCGATTCGAACGCGTCCGTCGATCAGCGCGTGACAGCGATCGGCAGACATTCCTTGCTCAAACAGCCGCGTACCCCTCGTCAGCACCTGCACGCGGCCGAGCCTGGCCACTTCGTCGAGCGCTTCGGGCGCCAAACCGCTGAAGAGGTCGGTCGCGGCCAGTTGCTCGGCGACGGCTGCAGTGGAAGGCATGCCTAGAGTGAAGCGGCCGGCGACGATCGGTCGAAGCGGTTTGCGCTGGCCCACGGGCGGTGGCGCATTGGCGCTGGCCCATGTGGGGCTGGCGCGTTTGCGCTGGCGCAAAGAGCCGCGCGGGGGGACGGGTGACACTACCCGTGGGGATTCAAAGCGGGACACCGGTTGATGGAATGTTCTGGCAGCACAACGGCAGCGAGACGCAGCATGGGCCTATCCAAAGCGCTGTGGGGCTACGGGTTTCGCCCCTTCTTCCTGGCGGCCGCAGCGCTCGCGGCACTGCTCATTCCCTGGTGGGCCGGGGTGTTCGCGTGGGGACTGCCGCTGGGGACATTCTGGCCGCCGACTCTCTGGCACGGTCACGAGATGCTCTTCGGGTTCATCGCCGCGGCGATCGCGGGGTTTCTGCTTACCGCGGTGCCGAGCTGGACGGGCGAACGGGGATTTGCCGGATGGCCTCTCATGTTGCTCGCGGCAGCATGGGTTCTCGGCCGTCTCGCAGTAGCAACGGCATCGCTGTGGCCGTTGCCGGCCGTGGCAGTGCTGGATCTGCTGTTCTTCCCCGGGCTCATGATTCTGGTATCGCGGCCTCTGCTACGGGCACGCAATCGCAACACACCGCTGCTTGCCGTATTGGCAGCACTGTGGGCGACGGACATCGCCTTCTACTGGGGCCTCTTTCACAGCGATCCTGCGCTTTCCCGGCACGCCCTCTTCATCGGGATAGACATCGTGTTGTTGCTCATCACCGTGGTCGGTGGTCGCATAGTCCCCGCCTTCACCAACGTTGCACTCAAACACGGCGGCACGCCGGTGCGCTCCAGCCAAGTGCTGACGCGGCTGGCTATCGCGGCGATGCTGACAGTGGTGATCGTCGATCTAGGGTGGCCCGAGAGCCGTGCCGCAGGCATCGTTGCCGCGTGTGTGGGGATCATTCACGCGTGCAGGCTCGCCCAGTGGCGAGGCCTGCGTACGCTGCGAGCACCCATCGTGTGGGTGCTGCACGCCGGCTATCTCTGGCTGGCGATAGGATTCGCGCTCAAAGCGATCGCGCTTCTGACGAGGCTGCCCTTTGCGGCGTTTTATCTGCACGCATTCACCATCGGCGCCGCCACGACAATGATCATGGCTGTAATGACGCGGGCCTCGCTGGGGCACACCGGTCGGCCTCTGGTAGTTGCCAGGCCAACGGCATGCGCGTACGGCTTGCTGACGGCGGCGACGGCCGTGCGTGTGTTTGGGCCCGCGTGGCTCCCCCTACTCTATTCCAGTGTCGTATTGCTGGCCGCCACGCTCTGGACGGCAGCGTTTGTGTTGTTTCTGGCTGTGTACGCGCCCATCCTCTTCAGCCCACGCGTAGACGGCAAGCCGGGATGAGCGCTCATCCCTTGAATCCCTTCGCCACCAGGTAGACTTCGCGCGACTCCTTGCGCGAGGCGGCCGGCTTGCGGATGAGGACCTTCGCGAAGTGCGTGCGCAACTCCTTCAGGTACTGATCCGACCCCGAGCCCTGAAACATCTTGGCCGCGAAGCTCGCACCGGGCTTCAAGGTCGTGCGCACGGCGTCGAGCGCCAATTCCAGAAAATGGATCGACCGCGCCTGGTCGGCTGAATCGATGCCGGAGAGGTTCGGCGCGATGTCGGAAATGATGAGGTCGAACTTCGCCCCGCCGAGCCAGTCGAGCACCTGCTGCACGGTGGCCTCGGCAGTGAAATCGCCTTGGATGAAATCGACATTCTGCAGCTCGTCCATCGGCAGGATATCGGTGGCGAGCACGCGCCCTTGCTCGCCGACGAGCTTGCCGGCCACCTGCGACCAGCCGCCCGGCGCGGACCCCAGGTCCATGACGCGCATGCCCGGGCGGATCAGGTGGTCCTTCTCATTCAGCTCCACCAGCTTGTAGGCCGAGCGCGATCGATACCCGTCCTTCTGCGCCTGCTTGACGAAGGGGTCGCTGAGGTGTCGCGCCAGCCAACTGGCGCTGCTCTTGGTGCGGGGCATTTTTCGACGGAATTACGCGCTAGAATCTGCGGATTCTACTATCCCTCTGCCGGATTTACCGGCCAGGACCATCGGTGATCCGCATTACCGAGTTGCCGTTGCCGCTGGACTACACGCCCGAGACCCTGCGTCAGGCGATCTTGAAGCGCCTCGCCATCCCCGCGGCCGACCTGATCGATTTTACTCCGTTCAAGCGCAGCTACGACGCTCGCAAGAAACACAGCGGAATTCTCTTCGTCCTCATCGTCGACGTCACGGTCCGCGACCAGGCCGCCGTGTTGAGGCGCCTGGCGCGAGACGGCCACGTGAGCGTCGCCCCGGATACGAGCTATCACCCCGTCGCGCAGGCGCCGGCGCAACTGAAGGAGCGCCCGCTGGTCGTCGGCTTTGGTCCCTGCGGACTGTTCGCCGCGCTGCTGCTCGCACAGATGGGTTTCAAGCCCATCGTGCTGGAGCGCGGACGCGATGTGAGACGCCGAACGCGCGACACCTGGGCGCTCTGGCGGCACAACACGCTGACACCGGAATCCAATGTGCAGTTTGGCGAGGGCGGCGCGGGGCTGTTTTCCGACGGCAAGCTCTACAGCCAGATCAAGGACCCGAAATTCTACGGCCGCAAGGTGATGCACGAGTTCGTGCGCGCCGGTGCGCCGGCAGATATTCTGCAAGTCAGCAAGCCGCACATCGGCACCTTTCGCCTGACCGGTGTCGTGTCGAGCATGCGCGAGGAGATCATCTCCCTCGGCGGTGAAGTACGCTTCGAGCACAAGGTCACGGATCTGCTGATCGAAGCGGGCCAGATCGAGGGTGTAGTGCTCGCAAGCGGCGAGACGCTGCACAGCCGTCATGTCGTGCTGGCGCTCGGACACAGCTCGCGCGACACGCTGCGCATGCTGGAGCACAGGCGCGTGTATCTCGAGGCCAAACCCTTTGCCATCGGCTTTCGCATCGAGCATCCACAGTCGCTGATCGATGTGGCACGCCTTGGGCGCTTCGCGGGCCACCCCGAGCTGGGCGCCGCGGACTACAAGCTCGTGCACCACGCCCGTAACGGGCGCTCGGTCTACAGCTTCTGCATGTGTCCTGGCGGTACCGTGGTTGCCGCGACCTCCGAGCCGGAGCGCGTGGTCACCAACGGGATGAGCCAGTATTCGCGCAATGAGCGCAATGCCAACGCCGGCATCGTGGTAGCCATCAATCCCGAAGCGGACTTTCCCGGTGGGCCGCTTGCGGGCGTGGCATTGCAGGAAGCGCTGGAATCCAAGGCCTATGTGTTGGGCGGGAGCGACTACAGCGCCCCGGGACAGTTGGTCGGTGACTTCCTGCGCGGCGTCGCTTCTACCCAACTCGGCGATGTCATTCCCTCGTACACACCGGGTGTGCGGCTGGGCGATCTGTCGGCTGCACTGCCGGCCTACGCGATCGACGCCATCCGCGAGGCATTACCCGCTTTCGGCAACCAGATCCGGGGCTTCGATCGCGACGACGCCGTTCTCACCGGCGTTGAGAGCCGCACCTCATCACCCGTACGCATCACGCGTGACGCGGAGTCTCTGCAGAGCCTCAACGTGCGCGGCCTCTACCCTTGCGGTGAGGGTGCGGGCTATGCCGGCGGCATCCTCTCGGCAGGCGTCGATGGCATCAAAGTCGCCGAAGCCATCGCGCGGAGCCTGTCGTGAAATTCGAAGACATCAAGAAACTCCATCAGAAGAAGTACCGCAAGGAGCTCGGCTGCTTCCTGGTAGAGGGCGAACATCTGGTGCGGGAGCTGGAAAAAGCGCTACCCCACGACCCACGCCTGCAAGCGAGCGAAATCTATCTCACGCGGGAGCACGTGCACTGGAAGAGCTCGCTTCCAATACACGTTGTCAACTCACGCCACATGACGCAGCTCAGTGAAACGCGCTCACCGCAGGGCATTGCAGCGATCGTGCCGTTACTGACGGCGCCGGCGCCACACCCCGGTGAACGCGCCATCTATCTGCATGAGATTCAGGACCCGGGCAATCTGGGCACCATCCTGCGAACGCTCGCCTGGTTTGGTCGCTTCCGCTGTCTGCTCGGCCCCGACAGCGTGGACGTGCACAACGGCAAGGCGGTGCGGGCAAGCATGGGTGCCCTCTTTCATGTACCGGTGGAAATCGATGTGCCGATGGGCACGCTGCCGGCGCGCTTCCGGCGGATCGCAAGTCTGGATCTGCAGGGTCAGCCGATCACTGCACCACAGTTTCGCGACTTCGATTGCTATATCTACGGCAACGAGGCTCGGGGCCTGCCGCCCGAGGCGCTGGCTGGGGTGAATGCAACGGCGTTCACGATTGCGGGGACGGGCGCGATTGATTCTCTGAACGTGGCGGCGACGGTGACCATCTGTCAGTACGAGCTGATGCGGCCGTCGTGAATCAGGTGCTAACATGATGCATTGAACTCCTGGAACGGCCGACCCTTGGAAATTCCTTCAGTCGAGGTTGCCCGGCAGCCTCTTGCCGATAGCGGATCACGAGCCCCGCCGGTCGGCCAACTGCACCGCAAGCTGAATTCCTTCGGTGTTCTGTTGCTCACGCTGTCCTGTCTGTCCCCCGTCCTTTCGATCTACGGTGTGGGTTCCGACGTGTTGCAGCATGCCGGCACCGGTGCTGCGAGCCTGTTCATGGTCGGTATCTGCGTCGCCGCCATCTGGGCGATCGTGTATGCGGAGCTGGGCTCCGCATACCCATATGCGGGCGGCGATTATGTTGGTGTGGGCGCGGTTCTCGGTCCGGCTGCGGGCTTTGTGAGCCTCACGCTGTGGGCCGTCACCATGATTCCGGCTTCGGGGTTCCTCGCGAAGGTCGTGGCCACTTACGTCGCCGACCTGGCCCCGGCCATACCGGCGCAGGCGATCACATTCGGCTCGCTGGCGGCAGCGCTGGTCGTTGCATCCCTCGCCGTGCGTGCGAGCGCCGTCGTGACGGGGGTATTTCTCGCCATAGAAATGCTCGCCGTACTGGCCCTCATCGTTGCCGGCCTGTGGCATCCGGCGCGCAACCTCGTGAACGTCATCGCACATCCCATGGCTCTGACTGGCGCCGGCACGCTCGGACCGGCAACCCTCGGTGCGCTGGCGCTGGGCGGTGTGAGCGCCGCCTGGGCAACCGCCGGTGGCAACCAGGCCATTGCTTTCGGTGAGGAACTGGCCGATCCGCACAAGCGCATGGGCAGAGTGATTCTCACGGCCGGCCTGATCGGGGCATTTGCAACGGCGATTCCTGTCATCTCAGTGGTGATCGGAACGCGCGACCTGGTGGCGACCTTCGCCAACCCCGCACCCCTGAGTGCCTTCATCTCATCGGTGGCGGGGCCGGCGGCCGGTCGCGCCCTGAGTGCGGGAGTGGCCCTGGCCGTGTTCAACGCGTTGATTGCGCAGATCATGTTCTGCGCAAGATTGTTTTTCAGTCTCGGCCGCGACGAGATCTTTCATCCGCGGATCAATCGCATCGTGGCGGGGGTGCACGGTGCATCGGGAGTCCCTCGTGCTGCGACATTCCTGGTTGCCGCCCTTGCCGCCCTCTGCTGCCTGCTGAGCTCCCATCTGTTGATCGTCTTCACCTCCGCACAAGTCGTATACAGCCTCGGGCTGGTGTCCTTTGCCGTCCTGATGGGACGTGTGAAGGGACTGACGGGACAACGGGGCTACTGGCGATCGCCGCTCTATCCACTGGCGCCTGTTCTGGGGCTATGCCTGGCCCTGGCTTTTGGCGTCGCGGACCTTTTCGATGCTGACGATGGCCGCCCCAGCATCCTGGTGCTTGGATCGGTGCTGCTGCTGGGGCTCGTCTGGTATCACCTCGTCCTCAAACGGCGAGCGGGAGGATGGGCGCCTAAACTGGTCTAGTTACGATCGTTCTGCGGCGCCGATTTTACGCCCTTGGATGAGCGCCTCGATCACAAGCAGCGGTACTGCCCAGCATGCCCACGCCATGATCGTGCCGATGTCGTCGCGCGAAGCGCAGTGATGTCAGAGAGCCATGGCCCCAAGTCATCGTGATCCAATGAAGCCGCACGACTCTTCGCACCATGCGGTGGCGCGCGCTGTTCGTGCAGTCGCATTGGCGAATCTCGCCTATTTCGGCGTCGAATTCGCGGTAGCGACCGCGATCGGTTCGGTTTCCCTGTTCGCAGACTCGGTCGACTTCCTCGAAGACGCTGCAGTGAATGCCCTGATCCTTCTAGGGCTCCGCTGGCCCCGACACATGCGCGCGCGCCTCGGAATGGCCCTCGCGCTGATCTTATTGCTTCCCGGCATCGCTACCCTTTGGACTGCCTGGCACTCGTGGCGATCCGGTCATGTGCCCGCACCGCTTCCTCTGAGCATCACGGGGCTCGGGGCCTTCGCGGTCAACTTCGCCTGCGCTTGGATCCTGGTGAATGTTCGACACGCTCACGGGAGTCTCACGAAGGCTGCGTTCCTGTCAGCCCGCAACGACGTCATTGCGAACATCGCGATCGTTGCGGCGGGCGGCCTCACGGCCGTTATCGCTTCGCCGTGGCCGGACTTGATCACAGGGCTTGGTATTTTCGCCATGAATCTCGATGCGGCACGCGAAGTATTCCGCGCGGCGCAGCTCGAGAGCCGCACGGCCAACACCGATCGGTGAGTTAAAGCTGACCGCATGACCCCGCTCAGTCGGAGTGGCTACTAGTCGTTCGAATCCAACGTGAAGCGCCGCAAAGGATGGGCCCCGGACGTGCTCTTCATCACCAGATCGGGATTGCAGGATCGCACCTTGTCAACGACCGCCTGGTAGTGCGGGCTGTCGCATGCGGCATCCACCAGGATGTTCACATCAGGAGCGTTGACGGCCTGCGACAAGGTTTCAGGATATTCACAGCTGTCCGTGAACGAGTTCAGCCAAGCCTGCTCGATGCCCGTGTTGTCGTAGGCACGGCGCATGATGTAGGCGTGCTCAGCGTCGCATGCGAACAGCTCGAGTCGCGCTCCTAGCCGGCGCGCGAGCTGCACGGCCTTCTCCAGAAGGGGCTTGTCAGTGTCGTCTCGGTTCGCGACGACCAGTATGGATTTGATCTTGCGCATGTCGGCCGTCTCCTGTTGGTCCTGTTGGTCGCGCGGCCTGCACGACATACGGAGACATCATCACGATTTGCCGGCCAGATTGGCATTGGAGGGTGTGCGTACGAAGCTACGGAGTGTACCTGCGTTCAGTGGACCGCGCACTTGCCCCGAAACGAGCGCTGCCATACGGCTGACCTTCAGAGAGATGTGCACAAGCAGATCGTCAGTGGAGAGCATGCCGACGGGCGCTCCCGCCGCTGTGGTGACGGGGGCACGGCGCGCACTCCCCGTGCCCGCATGTGCTCTATCGCCGCGTCGACCTGTCCATTCTGAAAGAGTACCAGCGCCCTTCCGCCTTAGTTCCTACCCGTCTACGGAAGGCGCGAATACTACGCTCCCATCACCCGTGGTCACTGCCACGCATGCGCGTGAGACTGTCCAGCGGCCGAGGATAGGAATCGTGAAGTGCGAATGAGAATACGTTTGCACACCATTCTCTAATCCAGTCCCGCGCCTCAGAACTGACTTCTTCAAGCTCACATAGAAATGGATTGAGCTGGCGCGCCACTTGCGCGAACAGCATCAGGATCTGTATCTGGTGGCGATGATCGGCTACGGGCGCAAACAGGACCGCGACGCCGCTTATGCGGCCAGCTTCAATGCTCACCTCGTAAAGCCGGCCGACTTCGACGAGCTACACGGGATCCTGGCTAACGGCGCGCCGGTCAAGTCGGGCGACTGAGTGCATCCCCTTCGGAACCGAAAGGGTATCTCTTCGGTTCTATAGGACACAGATTGGCCGGCAGTCGCAGACGATGAGTGGCCGATACGAAGGCGCATGATGCGTGTCTGAAGATCATCTCTCTCACCGTGGGCATGGTACGAGCTGGCCAGTTGGCGTGAGCTCGGCCGGATCGGCGGATGCGGAAGGATTCGCAAGCGACCGCTCCTGGTGCGGCATGCAGTATTCGAGAAGGACTGAAAAATGAGGCTGCTGTCACCCTCCCTGGCTGCCGCCCATCTCAGCACGCTCGCCCTCTCCGCGGGCGGGCTGTGGATCGCGGAACCTGCGATCGCGGCTGGGCAGGTTCCTTCGTGTCCGGGAATCCATGTCACGATACTGGGCATCCGCAATAGCGTCGGCACGGTCGACTGTGCCCTGTTCGACGCCCCGAAGGGCTTCCCGCGTGACGTGCTGCGCTCCGCAATGAGGCTCGTGGCGATGAAAGTACCGAGCAGCGAGGCGCGGTGCGATTTTGAGGACGTCCCTGCCGGCACCTACGCGCTGGTCGTGCTTCACGATGAGAACATGAACGGCAGGGTCGATTCCAACTGGATCGGCGTCCCGAAGGAAGGTTACGGCTTCTCGAACGATGCCAGGTCCTCGCTCTCAGCCCCGTCGTTCAAGGATGCAGGCTTTGTTTATGACGGCGGGACGCTCGAGATGACGGTGCATCTTCACTACTGATGGCAACCGGGGTTCGACTACGTGCGCTAGGGAACGCACGAGCCGCTATTCGGCCCATATCCTGCCTGCTCCAATGTGTGAAACGCGCTAGCGCCCGATCTCGATAGGCGCCGGGTGTCCGCGACCTTCGATCGCCGCTTCGTGGCAACCACGATGGCACGCCTATCAGGATGTCTACGAGAGAGTGCTCGCGGCGCAGCCGCTCGCTGCGTATCGTGAGCAGCGCAGAGAGGGGTTGTCAGCTTGATGGACGAATCCGGCGACCGGCGGGGACTGCTGCGCGCATCGATCTGGAATTTCACCGCGTCGGTGAGGAAATCGCAGCCGTACCTGCCAGGCACAGCGCAATGGGCGTACGCGTGCTGGCGCAGCTGTAGCGCAGATCACCGGCACTGCGCCAGCGCACCGGCTCTCAGGCGCGCCTTGATCCGATCGGCAACGCGCAGCGCATTGGCGACTATGGTCAACGTCGGATTGACTGCGCCGATCGATGGAAAGAAGCTCGCATCGGTCACGTACAGATTGTCGACACCGTGGACCTTGCAGCTCAGATCGAGAACCGAGGTCGCCGGGTCCACACCGAAGCGGGCGGTGCCCGCCTGATGCGCCGTGCCGGCAATCGGAACGTTCTTGCCCAGATACAGATTGCGATCCAGGAACGCGGCACGTGCGCCTGCGGCATCGAGCATCTGCTCGAGTTTCCTCTTCAGGCGCCGATGCGCCTCCAGGTTGTTTTCCGTGACGTCGAGCACGACTCGGCCACGGTCGTAATAAATGCGATTCTCAGCGCGCGGCAGGTCTTCGCTGGACAGCCAGAAATCCATCGAATGCCGGGCCATGGCCTCGAAAGGCCCCTTTGGCAGCCAGCTCAACCACGGCGGCAGCGTCTCGCCCCGGATCTGCGCACCGTGTGAAGTTGCGCACATCTGAATCAATCCGAGCGGCAAATCCCAGTCGTCGGAGCCGAAATAATAATCGCTGACGGCCAGCGTCTTCTGAAACACCGTCGGGTTCGGTGCACGCATCAGCGCCATCAGGATCGATTGATTGTGGCGCATGTAATTGCGCCCCACCTGCCCGGAAGCGTTCCCGAGACCGTGCGCGTGCTTGTCATTGGCGGACCGCAAGAGCAGCAGTGCCGATGACAGCGCGCCGCAGGCAACGACGACGATGTCGGCGGAGTATTGCTCTGCATGCCCTCTCCGGGACACCTGCACGGCCGAGACGGCCGTGCCCGCCGCATTCGTCTGTAATGCGGAAACGTACGCGCCGGTAAGCAATGTCAGGTTCGGATGTGCCCTGAGAGCAGGATCGACACAGACGACCTGCGCATCCGCCTTGCCATTCAGCGGGCAGGGAAAGCCGTCGAACGCGTCGCAGCGGATGCACGGGCTGGTCGGCGCCGGCTTGCCATCCTTCTCATCGAGCAGGATGCCCAGCGGAAGATGAAAGGGATGCAGACCGCCCAGAGTCAGCCGCTCGCTCAGCGCCTGGATGCGCGGCTCATGGGAGACGGCCGGGTAGGGAAATGGACCGCTGGACTGCGGCTCCGTGGGATCCTCCCCGCGCTGGCCGTGGACGTGGAACAGGCGTTCGGCCTCCGCGTAGTAGGGCTCGAAGTCCGGATACTTCAGCGGCCAGGCCGGAGAGACTCCGTCCCGGTGCACGATCTCCTCGAAGTCCCGCTCACGCATGCGGAACAAGGCAGCGCCGTACACTTTCGAGTTGCCACCGACGAAGTAGTGCAATCCCGGGTGAAAGCTGCGGCCGTCCCTGCCGTACCAGAGCTCGCGCGCCTGATACGCGCCATCGACGAACACCGTCTGCGAATCCCAGTTGGCAGGTGTGCGGCGCAGATAGTCGCCCCGCTCGAGCAGCAGGATCCGCTTCCCGGTGGGCGCGAGCTTGTGCGTCAACGAGGCACCGCCTGGGCCGCTGCCGATCACGATGACGTCGTAGTGACTGTCGGTCATGCGTAGCGTGGGCGTGCGTGGCCGGAATGACGCAGCCCCTAACCGCCCGTGGCAAATCCGGGATACAGCGTCATGCCGCCGTCGATGAAGAGAGTCGTCCCGACCACGTAATCGGATTGGTCGGACGCGAGCCACACCGCCGCCCGCGCGATATCGACCGGCTCACCGATCCGGCCGTAAGGGATCAGGGTCATCAACCGGGAGTAGGCCTGCGGCGTAT
>Ga0105238_10002310_pt1 | contig 19194 bp, 18 predicted proteins | sample KBSC34metaG_FD_81526 | JGI IMG/M metagenome (GOLD analysis project Ga0105238, IMG submission 81526) | Corn rhizosphere microbial communities from Kellogg Biological Station, Michigan, USA - KBS C3-4 metaG | ecosystem: Host-associated > Plants > Roots > Rhizosphere > Soil | place: Michigan, USA... | reverse complement strand
TTGCCGGGAGGGGCTACCAAATTATCAGCCTGGCTGGCCAGCACCACGCCGGCGCTAACCACGAAGAAGGTCACTATCGCAATCGCCAAGGCATGCACCTTGGCGTGTCGCTTGACCAGACGGCGATGATGTACGGCCTTCCCCGCCGCCGAGCGCTTAAGGTAGGCGATCTTGGCGTGTTTGCCGCGGGGCTTATGGGGTTTTAATTTTTTGGCGATTTTGGTTTTCATGGCGTCCGTAACGCTAATATGACAAGACTATATCGGGGCTCCCCTACTTCACCACCACCGTCCCACTAAGGGTAGTTGGGTTAAGCGAGTCGTGGTAAGTGTAGGTGCCGGCCGTACTGAAGATGAAAGAATAGGTGTCGTTCTGGGAGAGGTTTTGAGGTGACTTGAAGCTGGAGGACCCAGAGCCGGAAGACGCAATGCCGTGGGGGTTGGCGTCGGTATTGGTCCAGGTAACGGCTTGGCCTTTGCGGACCGAGACGGTGGCAGGAGTAAAACCGCCTGCGGTAATGGAGACAGCCGCCGGGGCAATGGTGGCAGCCGCCGGTCCGGTAGTAGTCTTAGCGGCCGGGCGAAACAAGATGTAGCCAATGGTAATAATCAGTAGGACGAGCAAGACGGCCAGAAGCTTGGCAGCAAAGTTCGAGTGGGAAACCGCGGGTTGGTCGGGAGATGGGGTTTGAGTAGGAGGCATGGTAGGGTCCGGGTTAGGCATTACTTATGTACCAGACTGACATTCTTAATATAGCTGCCAGCAGTCGTAAACTTGAGGGTAAAGCCCTGGGTCTTGTAGTTAGTCGCTGAATAGTAGTAGGAGTGACCACCGGTCTTGATGCCAGTGAGTATATATTGGCCGGCCGAGTTTGTGGTAGCACTGGCCGCCCCGGTAGTGGTGGCCTTATTACCGGTGTGGACGAAGGCGCCGGCGATGGGGTTGCCGGTGCTGGCGTCAGAGACGACACCGGAGACGGTGACGGTAGTGGCAGCGGCCGGGGTGGTGACACTGGCAGCAGCCGACTTGGCACTCTCGTTACCGGCCGCATCGATGGCGGAGACGGTGTAGGTGTAGGTGGTTGAGGCGCTTAACCCGGAGTCTCCGTAGGAGGGGCTGGTTACCGTGGCGACTGGGGTCGCTGCCCCGTTGCGGTAGACTTTGTAGCTGCTGACGGCAACATTGTCGGTTGAAGCATTCCAGGTGAGGTTAGCTTGGGAACTGGAGGGGGCGGTGGCAGCGAGGCCGGTGGGGACCGTTGGGGCCTGGGTATCGGCCGGCGGGGTTGTCACGACCAGTGAGTCAAAGGCGGCGACGTCGTTGCGGCTGCCCAGGCCGACTTTACCGGAAGTAAAGGTAGAGTCAGTGGCGGATGCCAGGAGCGTACCGCCGCGGTAAACATTAATCACCGAGCCGGACTTTACGATCTTAGTGGCGTAGGTGGTACCGGAGGTAATGGTGACCGGGAAGTCGGCGAGCTTGGTCTGGGTGCCCCCGACTACTTTGAAGATACCGTTGGTACCGCCGTCATCTGAGCGGTTGTAGTCAATGTAGTAATAGTTGGCAGCATCGGTGTAATCGAAGACGGCACCAAAGTCGGCAAAGGAATTGGTGGAGGCCGTTGAGCCGTCGAAGGTCATGGTAAAGTCACCGGAAACACTTTTAGTATTAAGAGCGATGTTGTAGAGCAGGCTGCTGGCATCAGTCCCTTGGGCCGGAGCCGACAGGTTGTAGGTTCCACCGCTGACCGCCCAGGTGCCGCCGCTGGTAGTAAAGTCGCTGGCACTAGTACTAAAGTCGTCGCAAATGAAGGCCGAAACGCCGGCGCAGGAGAATTGGGGATTAGACTGGGTAATAACGGTCACAGGTGCGCTTGCCACCGATCCGTTGGCCGACTTGTCGAAGGCGGATACCGAGTAGGTGTAGGCAGTGGCCGGCGTCAGGCCGGTATCGGTGAAGGTGGTGCCCGTCGGTGAGGCAATTAGGGCGGAGCCACGGTAGAGGTGGTAGCCGGCGACACCAGAACCGCCGGTATTGTCGGTGGAGGCATTCCAAGAGAGGGCAATGGCAGTAGTGGAAGTGGCGTTACCGGTGAGGCCGGTGGGGACTGAAGGCGGCGTGGTGTCGGCAGCTTGCGGGGTGGTGACACTAGCACTGGGGCTTTGGGCGCTGGAGTTACCGGCCGCGTCTTGGGCACTGACCGTATAGGTATAGGTAGTGCCGGCGCTAACCGTACTATCGGTGAAAGTGGTGGTAGGGGCGGTAACGGTAGCCAGGGCGTTGGTTGAACCGTTGCGGAAGACCTTGTAGGTTTTGACTCCGACATTGTCGGTGGAGGCGCTCCAGCTCAGGTTGACTTGGGCGCTGGTTGGAGCGGTGGCCGTCAGGCCGGCCGGAACCGAGGGCGCCTGAGTGTCGGCAACTTGGTTGTTTACCGTGACGCTGATGCTGGTAGCCGTAGCGGTGTTGCCGGCGGTGTCGGTGGCGGTGGCGGTGAGAGTGTGGGTGCCATTGGTTACTTTGGTGGTATCCCAAGCTACGCTGTATGGGGAGACAGTATCTGCCGACCCCAGGGCCACCCCGTCGACTTTGAACTGGACGCTGGCGACCCCGACATTGTCGGTGGCATTGGCACTCAGGGTGGTAGTACCAGAGACGGTAGCACCAGCGGCGGGAGCGGAAACGGAGACGGTGGGCGGGGTAGTGTCAGCAGCTGGGGTGCAGTTATCACCGGTGCCGGTTGGAGTACAGCTGATGTCGCTTAGAAATAGGACTCTATCAAGACCCACTCCAGGCTCACGACCGGTCATGACTACTTGGTGGGTGCCGGCAGCGAGACTCATACTTATAGGCGAGCTTGTGGTACCGTCCTGGTAGTTTACCCATGTCCAGCTGTTGGCAGGAATGCCCGCTGAATCACCTACATTAAATGCACAGCCACCGTCGATCTGCAGGAAATAGGAATTATTAGTGCTGTCAGGAGCTAGCACCCGACTCCATAACTGGTAGGTGCCGGTCTGGGGGATGCTGACGGTCATGGTGTCAGTGCCTTTGGTCGAATCGGGGGTAGCCGCGCAAGCTTGGGCGGACCCAATGCTCATGGCATTACCAAACAGCAAGGCCGGGGCAAACAAGATGGCCGTCGTCACAGTTGCCAGCAACCGCGATCGGTAAGTTCTAAGGATTGATTGGAGTCGTTTCAACAAAGCAAGCTGATCCAGACTTTTTATTTATAAAGCTTATGCTTAGAACTCTACGATAAATATAAAAGTGCGTCAAGCGAATGGAATAAATACGTTTGTAATTCCGGCGACTTCATGCCGCCGGAATTACTCTTCACCTCCCTTTCCGGTGGGCTGCCTAGCCCTTTGTACCGGTTGTAATGATGTAGGCTCCGTCACTCACCTCTGATCGAGCGCGATTCCTATCGAGCTCGCAAATCAAGGTATTCGCCTCTGCTGCGGCCAGCATCTCATGAGGCAAGATTGCAGCAAAGGTGGGATGGGCATACTGCTGATCGACATTGAGGTGGCGGCCGAAAAGCGCCTCCAGCTCATCGAGGGTGTAGGGGCGGGCGTACACCGAGTAGGTTCTATCCCCAAACTGCACATCGAGGCAATGCCTTGTGGGATCAACCACCGCGGCCAGACTCTCCGGCCAGGGGAAATATCCCACCTTGTACATCAGGGCTTCGGCGTTGTAGAACGAGAGCAGAAACCGACCTTGCGGCACCAGCACCCGTTCGATCTGGCCCAGCACCTGTCGGATCGACTTAACGTCACTAGCCGTTCCCAGCCCCATAGTGACGATGTCAACGCTGCTGTCGGGGATTGCGCCCCAAACCTCAGCATCCTCGATGTCACCGGTAAGGGTGGCTACATTGCTGCAGCCATTTGCCTTGGCCTTTCGATCGAGCTCCGCTACCATGGCTGGACTTATGTCCACCGCAGTAACTTGCTCAAAATGGTCCGCTAGCCGGAAACTCATCTGTCCGGTTGCGCATCCTAGATCGAGGCCTTGGTGTTTTCCGGGCGCCGCCGCTATCTGTTCACCCAAGACCTCATCCTCGAAATCGATGTAGGCATGGGTGGCCGGATAGGCGTTGTCGTATCCGCCGTCATACTCGCTGGCTACCAAGCCGGTGAGCTCCAGGAGGTTACGCCTCAGCTGGTCGTAGTTAACTTCTCCATAACTGAAGTCCCCGTTCTCGCGCTGAATCATCTGCTGCTTGCACGACTCGTTGATGATTGAGGACACCAGGGCAACCGCGAAGTTCGGATCGATGCCGAGCCTCTCGGCCTCTGCCCGAACTTCATCCAGGCGCTTTTGCTCGATGTCTTTTCGGTAAATGTTGGCACCGAGCGGCTTTTCCGGACTGGCTTGACGATACTTGGCAAATCCAACTTGATGCGCCAACTTCAATCGCTTGGCCAGGATGCCCACGAGATGCAGATCTGTAACCTGCAGATCAGTCCCGATCTCCTGAAGGACGAGAGCAGGATCGTCGCTCAGCGGGTCCAATCTAGGCATACAGCACCACTCCCATCTTCTCTCGCACCTCTGCGGTGGTTTCAGCAATTAGTGGTCGAGCCTTCTTGCCGCCCTCGACCAGGATTTCCCGCACTTCGTCGGTTCGCTCCGCCAACTCACGGCGGCGCTCCTGGAAAGGCTCCAGGATCTCGGCAATGCTCTCGATGAGCCGTTCCTTGCATTCACCGCAACCGATCTCGGCGGCCATACATGCTTTCGCGATCGTCCGGGTGTCGTGCTCACCTGGAGTGATGAGCTCATGAACCGGGTAGACCGAGAGGCACTCGTGGTAGGGTTCTCCGGGGATGTTCTGCTTAACCCGTTTGGGGTCGGTCGCTCCCCTCTTCTTGTAGCGTTTGGCGATGACCTCCATCGGGTCGTTAATGTCGATGGCGTTACCTGAATCCGACTTGCCCATCTTGGCTCCATCGAGACCGGGAACCCTGACCATCTCCTCCATCAACTCGGGTATAGCGAAGGTCTGACCAAATCGGTTGTTAAACCGCCGAGCTAGCTCCCTGGCTAGCTCCACATTCGGCTTTTGGTCGGTGCCGACGGGCACTAGCGTAGCCTTGGGGCCGAGAATGTCGGCGGCCATCAGTACCGGGTAGGTAATCAAGCCGAGGCTGACATTGTTGGGGTTAGCTCTAACCAAATCCTTATAGGTCGGGATGGTTTTGAGGTCCCCTAGCGGCTGGAGCATACTCAGCAACAGGCTGAGCTCGGCTATCTCCGGCACGCTGGACTGAGCGTAAATGGTGGACTGCTCTGGATCGAGTCCGGCTGCTATCCAATCCATGACCATCTCGATGAGATTGCCGCGCATTTCCCCAGGGTCTTTGAGCGTTGTCAGTGTGTGGAGGTCGGCAACGAAATACAGGCAAGTGTTCTCGGGTACTTGATACAACACGAAGTTACGGACGGCACCGATGAAGTTACCGAAGTGGAGACGTCCGGTGGCCCGGATGCCTGAAAGTACTACCTCCGTCATGGGAAGCTCCTTTGTGTTTGCGAATTTTCAAGGCACCCAGGCATGTGACCTTGGGTCAGATGATCATACCCTCTTCGAGAGAAAATATCAAGCTCAGGTGGAATCAGTTTTTGGCATACAGCTTTGCCAGTCGCATCAGATAATCATTCATCAGCTTACTAAAATCGGCCAGGCTCTTCGTCGAAACCCACTCTTCTTGGCTATGGGCACCACCGCCCAGCGGCCGCGCGATAATAATCGCATTGTGTCTTCCTGCAAAGTAGCGCGCGTCCGAGGTGGAGGGGTAGCGCTCGAGCAATGGTGGTTTATGGTGTAAGTGGCGATAGGCCTCGCTAAATACTTCCAGCGCCGGATCTTTGGCGTCAACTACGAGGGGCGGCTCATTGATGAGCACCCTGCATTCGGCTTGCTCATCGAGAGACTTGCAGAAGGCAATGATGTCAGATGTCGAATCACTGCCAACATTGCGGATATTAAGCCGCAGGCTGGCTTGGGCCGGGACGGCATTGGTGGCAGCGTCATGAGTGTGCAATCCCGTTACGACCGCAGTCGTGTTCCAGTCCTCGGCAGACATGTCCGGGAACTCTTTGGCAACTTTCTGGGCTGCCGCCATCGCCCGCACCACGGCATTATCTCCTTCCCAAGGACGCGCACTATGGGCGGACTTGCCGCTAAACGTCAGCTCCATATCGATGTATCCTTTTTGCTCAATAACCACTCCCTGTCCGCTGCCACCATCAGGGACAATTACCACTTTGGGCTTGAGTTCGGGATGCTTCATAAGGAAAGTACCAGTGCCGTTAAACCCACCGACTTCCTCGTCAGCCGTAATCAGTACCCCCACCCTCAGCGCCGATTGTTCTTGGCTGATAAACTGCTTGAGGGCATCGAGCGTCGCTACCAACGGACCTTTCATGTCGTAGGCACCCCGAGCGTAGAGGCGGTCACCGCTACGTTTCGGCTGGAATTGGGCTACCTCAGCTGGTAACACATCGACATGGCCGCTAATGAGCACGTCAATGTCTTGGTGCTTATCCGGATACCAAAAACTACTCGACACTCCGTTGACGAGCTGCTTAATCCGGCTGTAGGTGGCAGGTAAATACGCATCTATCAAATCGAGCGCAGCCTGATGATTTTGCTGATGCGGCAATGACGTATCTAACTGTAAGAGCTGGTCTAGCAGCTCATTGCTCTCCCTGAAATTCACGTTTTCACTTTCTTAATTGATTGATAATAGCTGCTGCGTGGGGCGGGCCATTTGGCCCACCCCATCATCTCACGGCTACCCTACCTCCGCCACAACCATGAAGGCGTCATCGGGCTTCAGGCGATCGCGAAACAGGCTTTGCACCTCGTCACTGCGAGCCGTCATGAAACTTCTGTCCTCTCGAAGTTCCCCGGCGTAAACGCCAGGCACGATCAATGTTGTCGGATCTACCCAGTCGTCATGGGGGCAGCACTGGGCAATTGCCGCAATGTGATCCGGTATTACCCCGTCGACTTGAGGGAAAATCCGCTTTACCCCGCGAGTCCGGGAGAATGCCTCATACACCCGGGGGTTCTGGGTGCGCGTCATGAGATATTCGGGTTTGCAGCGCTCGAGCGCCAGCTCGATCAAGGCCCGGTACAACCCTTTACTGCGAGCAAACTCCTCGATAACCGTCCCGCCTCGATACATCACGCTTGCTCCGGCGCAGTCCAGCACCGCGCAGGTGCCAAAGCCGCAGGGCTTGCCCTCCAGCAGCAAGACGTCAACCACCGAAGACTCGTGACCCTTCAAGCGCTTGACCATGTCTGCGTAAGTGGAGCTGGGAGCAAACCACAGAAAAGGTTTGTGGACTAGCGCGATCAGCTTACCCATCTCGCTCTCCGAGAGGCGACTCGACTCGTAGGTCTCAACTGCGTAACCCGACGGCAACATGGTGCCTCCTAAGATGTAGTGTGCCGATTTTGATTTGTGAGGAAGGTAAATCCCTATCGGATTTACTCCCCATTCCAAACAAAAAACGCCCTCACCAATAGTTTTACTATTGTCCAAGGACGATGGAGTTCGCGGTGCCACCTTGTTTGCCCATAAGTAGCTATGAGCCTCTCACTGTCTCTGACCATCGTAATGCGACAACAGTTACCCCATGGTTACGGAGGAAGCCGGGCCTTCACTAGCGCAAAAGCCATCCTGCCAATTGGCGACTCGGCCCCAACCCCTCGGGACTACCAAGGGAACCGAATCAAGGATTTTGTAATTTTTAAGGTAAGCGTACTCTATCCAAATTCATATTAGTCGTCAAGTCCTTTCTCTGTAGCTCCTGGTCCAGCCCGCAGCACCCATGGTATCAGGGGAGCTTTAAATTGATATTCTCCATGGCGGTACCGGCTGGAAACGTCCATGAATGAGATTGGCTTTTGTATCCGGAAGCACTAAATGAATAGGTGATTTTTGTATTAGGGATAATGCTGGTTAAGACATACTGGCCACTGGAGTTGGTATAAGCGGTAGCGGCTCCGGTTTTGGTAGCGTTTGTGCCGGTATGGATATAAGCTCCGGCAATGGCGGCATGGGTAGTGGCGCTAGAGACCACCCCCTTTACGGTAACGGTGGTAGCAGGAGCTTGGGTGGTAGAAGAAACGACGGGGGAAGGCCCGCTCTTATTGCCGGCCGCATCAAGGGCAACTATGTAGTAACTGTAGTTAGTATTTGCAGCCAGCCCAGCGTCACCATAGCTGGTCGTAGTCACCGTGGCCAAAGCGGCAGGAGAGCCATTGCGGTAGATTTGGTAGCCGGTAACACCGACGTTGTCACTGCTGCGCTTCCACGACAGGTTAATTTGATAACTGAAAGAAGTGGCGGTTAGGCCTTTCGGTGTTGAGGGCGGAGAGCTATCAAGTGCGGAGTTGTTGTTAATGGTGACGGTCACCACGCCGGAGTTAGCGGTATTGCCGCTGGTGTCGGTAGCCACGGCGGTGAGGGTATGGGTGCCATTACTTGTCGAGGAAGTATTCCAGGAGTAACTGTAAGGAGCCGTCGTGAGGGGGCTGCCCAGGTTAGCCCCATCGAGTTTGAACTGGACGTTGGAGAGCCCAATATTGTCTGAAGCATTGACGCTCAGGGTAGTGGCACCGGAAAGTGTTGCTCCATTGGTAGGCGCGGTCAAACTTACCGCAGGCGGCGTGGTATCGGCGCTTGGTGGTTGCGTGACGGAAGCATTGAGAACTCGGAGCTTACTCCATGGGATGTGGTCCATGCCAAAGTAGTCCCATCCGAAGCCCAGCCCCGGATAGGGATTAGCGACCCCTTCTTCACGAGGATCTTCAAAGTAATACCCCATGCCGCCGGGACCGGTCGTACCGGCACAATCAACGGCGTAAGCCCCGTATTGCTGGAGGGCTTTGGCCACCATTTTTTCACCGGCGGTAATGCCACTGATACCATCAACGTTGATACTCGGATCCAGCTGCACCCGAGACCCTTCCGGTACCGCATACACATTATTATATTTGCCATCACTATGTTTGGCGGGGTAGCGATAATTACTCGGGGGAGCGGCGCAAGCCGAGGTCGAAAAGACCAGAGCATGGTTAATAACTCCGCTCGTGAGGTCGGACAGGCGCACCAGCCCCGCCATGCCAGCAGTAGCGCTGCCGTAACCTGAGCCCAAGCTGGATTGGCCATTGCCGTTGATATCAGCGGTACCACCCCACGACGTAGTCGGGTGACCGTTATTAAAGTTGTACTGCCAGAAATCATACTCGGTGTGGGTGGCGATGTTTACTACAAACATATGCCCATCACTATCGGTGTCGGGCTTGGCGTTAGTCGGAATTGGGACAGCTATGCCGGAAAACGGACAGGTTCCCCAGGTTGTCTCTGTACAGGTGACGGTATATGTAGGCGTAGCAGCGTCGGCGTAAAATATTGGTTTGCCGTTGTTATATAAGTAAGCGATGCCCGGATGGGTATTCGCAGTAAGGTTGGCCACCATTTGCGAACTATAAGGATCGAGCTGGGAATTCGCGGGAATCAACGTATTAAACGCGCTATTGGGCGCAAACGGCCGACCGCCGGTGGGCGAGAATCCGGTATCGGCAAAAACCGCAATGAGGATGATGATTCCGACAATGGCACTTGCGACACCAAAGGTGGCAGCCTTGCGGGGGTTAAACCGCCGTGACTGCAAAAAAATCCCGCCGGATCCGACGACTGGCTTACTGCTGATGGGAATCTTCTCAGGCATATGGTAAAGCCTAATTTTTCTTTTTATAAAGCTTATGCTTTAATATATGCCTCTCACCGGCTTGCGTCAAGTGATAGGTAGTATAAGTGCAATGGAGGGCCCTAGTGCGCTCTGTTCGAACTGCCAGATCGTCAATGACCCATGAGCTGACGTAGTGAGAATAAAAAGGCCAAGGCAATTTTATCTGCCTGCTTGACCTCGGTAGCATGTGGCTGCCAAGGAAAAGGAAGGTCGTTGCCATAGGCCTTTTCGAAAAAGCTAGTTCCAAAGAATATACCCCAGCGGCCATCATTGCTAATCGCAAAAGTTTTTTGGGAAGTCGGGTAAACAACCAGCCAGCCCACACCGGCAATCTCCGCGTTCTTGATTTCGGAGATATTGAGCTTTGCCCCACCCCCATCTTCGAAGTCCAGCGTCAATGTATCATTCTGAAGCCTTGCTACAGCCTTTTTGCCTTGGCCGACCAGGGTACCCGTAGTAAACCAGCAATCTTGAGGCTGCTGGATAATCTGCTGAATCTGGCTCTCATCCAAGTGATGGTAGTACTTCGCCCGAAAGTTATCAGACACCATTAAACAGGCACGTGCGATTAATACGACAGCCGTGAGGACAAGAATAACAAACAGAACAGAAGTAATCATGGATGCAATTGTAGCATTATCGAGTATAGCTCCGAAGCCGTCGAGGAAGCTGGCTGAGGGTTTTTGATCAGCCTGTTTTGCACTTGTTCAACTCCTACTTTGTGACACCGGTAGCTTGTAGGATTATGGCAAGTGCCACAAGCACAACGAAAGCATAAACTGTGCGTTTACGATATTTTGTGAATCCGGCTAAAGGCCGTCCCTGCTTATCTTTCGATGTGCCGGTCATCAATAAAATAACGTCTATAAGTGACCAGAAGCCCAGACCGCCCAACGTGATCAGTTTCAAGAATCCGGTCCCTATCTTACCCAAATAAAAGCGATCCACCCCAAAAGTTCCCAAAAACATAGCAAATATCCATGTGTGTACGTAGTCCTTGTTACTTTCTGGCGCAAGTGGGGGCTCTGCAACTGGATTTGGACTTGGCTGCATAATCGTGGATGGCGGAGGCACTTTGATCTCCTGAGACTATGATTACAAATTAACAATAAATAAGCATAAGTGCAATGGAGGGCCCACTGGGATTCGAACCCAGGACGCAGAGCTTAAAAGGCTCTCGCTCTAACCAACTGAGCTATGGGCCCGGAACTGGTTTACTATAGCCGGAATATAGGGTCTAGTCAATCTGTAGAAACGGATGTTAATAGCTTTTTAACTTCTTCTTAATCCGGATTTCATTTGGAGGCGTTAGGATGGATGAGAAAGGAGAAATACATGTCATTTCGTACACGTAATTTATACCAACTAATATCTGTCGTCGCCGTCATGGCGATCTTTACGCCGCCGGCAATGGCGGCTACCACCAATATCACCCAATTGGTTACACCGGGACTGCTGACGCTGACTGCGCCTACAAGCGCCTCGCTACCATCAGCCGTTACTAATGCTGACGCCGATGGTACTTCACAGGGGCCGATTGGCACAACTCAAGTGATGGACAATCGAGGCACGTATGCAGGATGGTCGCTTACCGCTACTACCACAAACTTCAGCCAAGTGAAGCCGCCGGTGGCCTCACGCCAAGGCTCGCCCACCGTGACAAGCTCAGGATCCTACTCCGGCGTCCTTAACGGATCATACGTCATTACAATTACTACAGCCGGCTCGCCGGGAACCGCCCAGTTCTCCTACAACGGCTTGGAGAATAATGCGAATGTACCGGTTCCGGTTAGCGGCAATGTCGCCGTCGGATCGCGTGGGGTATTGGTTAACTTCGGGGCCGGAGCTTACCAGGTTGGTGACCAATATACCGTGGAAACTGACCAAATGCAGCCGGTAAATATCATGCTTACACCAGGCACGTTCACTACAATCGATGGCGCTTCCAGTGGCGTGCACTCCGGTAGTGCTCATCAATTTTCGACTACTACCGATAGTGCAACGCTTTTGACTGCAGACAGTGGTAGTGGATTCGGGTTCTACGCGATTACCCCCACCATGCGCCTCACAATCTCCGCTCGCTCCCCCATTGGCACCTACTCAGAAACCCTCACCGAAACGCTAAATTAGCGTGCGCCGGCTACGGTGGTTGGCACTCCTCGCCGTACTGCTGCCCGGCACCTCTGCGGCCGTCCAGACGTCGACCCTTGGCGCCTATCCTACCGGCGCGCTAGCTTCACCAACGCCATGGTTTCGGTATACGCTTGACGCCAGCCAAAGTGCTCGTGGAAGCGTGACGGTCGACAACCGGTCGAACGTCACTCAAAACGTTGCACTATACCCAGTCGACGCCGCACCCAATGGAGATGGCGGCTTCGGTATGGAACCGCGAGCCACCAAGCCTCATGATGCTGGCAGCTGGATTAAGCTTGAGACTACATCGCTGCAGCTGGCGCCGCATCAGCAACAGAATATTCCGTTTCAGTTGACGGTCCCATCCCGTCCCAGCATTGGACCGCATTACGCCGGTATCGTCGTTCAGCCAGTTGTGCCGACCCTTTCAAAGCAGGGAAATACCAATCTCTATATAGTTTCACGTTTGGGAGTCCGGGTGTATATTACAATCCCAGGCGTAGAGCGCCCGAGTTTAGCAATAGCGTCACTACACCCCCAGCCGAATCGCCGACAGATTGGTCTGACAACCGTTTTGCGCAACGACGGCAACACGCTGGTAGCGCCCACCGGCACCCTAACGGTGACGCCATGGCTGGGGAAAGCATCCATCCAAGTCTTTAATGCGGGGCGCGCCTTGGCTCCAACCGAGCGGCTGGAGCTACAAATTCCGACACCCATTAAACTGTCTACCTTCCCTCGCCGCTATACCGCCAAGCTGCAGTTGCGTTATGGGGTTGAACCACATTATCGAACCGTGAGTCGTACCGTCACGTTCTGGACCGGCAATGTCCGGGCGTGGCTAGCAGGGCTAATCGTAGCCCTGTTAGTGGCCGCGGGGCTTGCGATGAAATATGGCGCCCACCGCCATCGCAATCGGCACCGCCGCGATCAAGGGCAGGCGTAGATTGTAGATTTGACTGGCGAGGTTGGATTGGTCGAGTGTGGTTTGCAACGCTATGCCGTTGAGCGCACTCAAACCACCGGCGACTACCAGCAATGCGGTCAGCACTCCCAGAATCAGCAGGAAGACAATATTCACCTTATGCACATGTGAGCGCAACGGATGACCAATCTGGACAATTGCCAACGGCAAAATAAATAGCGCTAATTGGACCATGCTCTGGTTTACTACACTGCTGCCGCCGGCCACGCCACCTTGCGACATGTGGTAGAGCGTCGCACCAAAGGTCCCCACCAAAACCAGCCCAATATAGACACCCGCAGCAAGGCGGGTAAGGGGTAAAAACCCGGTGAACAGCGCATAACCCACGACCACAATCACCACGAGCAAGATGATAGCGTCGACGCTGAGGCTCGGTAAGGCATGGGGCAGGTGAGTGGAGGTCTGCCCGGCAACCGAGGAAGCGGTAGTGGTAACCATAAGCTTATTGTACAACGAATGTCAATTATGGACAGATAAAGGAGTGATTACCAGAATTTGCGCTTTTTACCACCCTCGGCCGCAAACTCCTCGAGTAAGGCTTTTTGTTTAGCACTGAGCTTTGTGGGCGTTTCCACCGCCACGGTTACCAGATGGTCGCCGCGTTTGCGACCCCCAATGCCGGGTACCCCGCGCTCACTCAAGCGGAAAACTTTATTGCTTTGGGTGCCTGCCGGGATCTTTAACTTCACCGCCCCATCCACCGTATCGACTGCCACCTCACCGCCCAATGTGGCTTCGATCATCGGAATAGCAATCGTCGAGGTGATAGTTTGACCGCTACGCTTGAGCTTAGGATCGGCCTTCACTCGCACATGCACATAAAGGTCACCGCTAGGTGCGCTCTTGTGAGCTGCCCCTTGCCCGCTCAGTCGAATCGTCGACCCGTTATCAATACCGGCCGGAATTTTAACTGTCAGCTCCTTGGCTTCCTTCACCGTGCCGGCACCACGACACTTCGAGCACTTTTCTTCGGGGATTTTACCGTCACCGTGGCAGGTTGGGCAAACACTGGCCTGCCGCACCGCCCCCAAAATCGTTTGCTGTACCCGAGTCACCTGGCCTTGGCCTTTACAGGTGTCACACACCGCTACATGAGTACCCGGCTCGGCACCGCTACCCTCACAACGGTCGCAGCGCACTTCAACATTAAAGTTTAGTGTACGCTCGGTGCCAAACACCGCTTCCTTAAAATCAATCGTCACCGAAGCTTCAAGGTCGGCGCCTTTGGTGGGTGGCTGGTTGCGGCCTCCCCCGCCCTGGCCCTGAAAAAACATGTCGAAAATGTCACCGAAGCCCCCACCGCCAGCACCCTGGAACTGCGAGAAATCAAACCCCTCGGCATTGAAGCCGCCGGCTCCGCCAAACGGATTGCCGCCCCCCGGATTTTGGGCCCCGGCGGCGTGGCCGAACTGATCGTAGGCGGCCTTCTTTTGGGGATCCTTTAAGACCTCATAAGCCTCGCCGATCTCTTTAAACTGGCTGTCGTCACCGCCGTGCTTATCGGGGTGATGCTCCTTGGCCAATTTGCGATAGGCGCGCTTAACTTCATCGGCCGTGGCCGATTTGGAGACACCTAGGATGTCATAGTAATCCCGCTTGGCCACAGAGCCGCTCCTCTACTTGTCGTCTTTCTGGTCTTCGGTTGGCTTCTCGTCCACTACCTCACCCTCAACCGGAGTTTCGGGCGTGGTTCCCGCTTCGGTGGACCCAGCCGGACTCGAACCATCGGCGCCGGCTTCTTTATTCTCCTCGGCTGCAGCTGCATACATGGCCGCGCCCACCGTCTGCATCTTTTCGCTCAATTCCTTGGCGGTCTTTTCAAGCACATCCTTATCATCGGATTCAACTTGTTTTTTGGCTTCATCAATTGCCGTTTGCAAGGCGGTCTTGTCTTCATCTTTAGCTTTATCGCCGGCATCCTTAATGGTCTTCTCGGCGGTATAAATCGTATTATCCAGGTTGTTGCGCGCCTCTACCAACGCCTTCTTTTTCTTGTCTTCCTCGGCGTGAGCCTCGGCCTCGGCTTGGGCCTTCTTAATATCCTCATCGCTCAGGCTGCCGCTGCCGGTAATGGTGATGTGCTGCTCTTTGTTGGTGCCCTTATCGACCGCCTTCACATTCACGATGCCGTTGGCGTCGATGTTGAAGGTTACCTCGATCTGGGGAACGCCGCGCGGGGCCGGGGGAATCCCGTCGAGGATGAAACGCCCCAGGCTTTTATTGTCGGTCGCAAACTCGCGCTCGCCTTGCAGCACGTTAATCTCAACCTGCGGCTGACTGTCGCTGGCTGTCGAAAAGGTCTGGCTTTTGCTAGTTGGGATGGTGGTGTTGCGCTCAATCAGTTTGGTCGTCACGCCACCCATAGTTTCGAGACCCAACGAAAGGGGAGTAACGTCCAGGAGCAGCACGTCTTTAACATCGCCAGCCAGGACGCCGCCTTGCACTGCCGCACCCACGGCGACGACCTCGTCCGGGTTCACACCTTTCAACGGCTCCTTGCCAAAAATGACCTTCACTTTCTCCTGAACCGCCGGCATCCGGGTCATACCACCGACCAAAATGATCTCGTTGATGTCGCTAGCCTTCAAACCGGCATCCTTCAGCGCCGCCTCACAGGGAGCCGCTGTTTTGTCAATCAAACCCTGCACCAACGTATTCAGCTTCGACCGCGTCAAATTATAGGTAAAGTGTTTGGGTCCGGACGCGTCGGCGGTAATGAATGGTAAGTTAATCTCAGTTTCCTGGGCGCTCGAAAGTTCGATCTTGGCTTTCTCGGCCGCTTCCTTCAGACGCTGGACCGCCGCCTTGTCGTCCTTAAGATCAATCCCCTGGTCCTTTTTAAACTCGTCGATCAAAAATTGCATGATCGCATTGTCGAAATCAGCACCACCCAGGTGGGTATCACCATTGGTGCTTTTCACCTCAAACACACCGTCGCCGAGCTCCAGCACCGACACGTCAAACGTGCCGCCGCCGAGGTCGTAAACCACGATTTTCTCTTCCTTGTTTTTCTCCAGACCGTACGCCAAAGCCGCAGCCGTCGGCTCGTTGATAATCCGCTTCACCTCCAGACCGGCGATCTTCCCGGCATCCTTGGTGGCCTGACGCTGGGCGTCGCTAAAGTAAGCCGGCACGGTAATAACGGCTTCGGTCACCGGGGCGCCGGCAAACGCCTCGGCATCGGCTTTCAGCTTCGAAAGGATCATGGCCGAAACCTCTTCCGGACTGTAGTCTTTATCGCCCATCTTCACTTTTACGCTGCCGCCATCGTCGACGATCTTGTACGGCATGAGCTTGACGTCCTTTTGCACTTCTTTGTCGCTAAACTTGCGCCCAATTAAGCGCTTTACCTCAAAAACCGTATTCTCACCATTAATGACTGCTTGGCGCTTGGCGGACTGGCCGACCAACCGCTCACCGGTTTTATTGACTGCAACTATCGAAGGCGTGGTGCGGCCGCCTTCGGCATTGGCCACAATCGTGGGCTGCCCGGCCTCCATCACGGCCATGGCCGAGTTAGTGGTTCCTAAATCAATTCCGATAATTTTACTCACTGGTTTCTCCTTTTACTTCCATGTGTTCGTTGGCTGCCATTTCCTGCAGATGGCGAGCATAATCAGTTCCTACTAACCGTTCAGCTTCTGCAAATCCTCCGAGACCTTCTAGTATCTCGCTGAAGGTAGCGCCGCCTTCATATTCATCGTCAATGCGATCCTCAACCTTATACTCCCGCCGTTCCGCTTCCATGTTATCCAAGGGGTGAAGTGGCGATTCTCTATGGTCCATTTCTGAAGATGGATGGTCTGACTCTCTCATAACTTCCTCCCTACTTTAACCATGGCGTGGCGGATAACGACATCGCCCATCTTATAGCCCGGCTGCAGCTCTTCAACGACAACCTCATGGCTTCCCTCACCGTCTTCCATGCTGATAGCTTCATGCAGGCTATGATCGAACGGTTGGCCAACTGACTCGATGCGCTCGACGCCCAGCTTTTGCATCGCCTCCCCGGCTTGCTTGCCCACCTGCTCGACCCCGGTGGCCCAGGCGTTACCCTTTAGCTCCTCAGGCCGATGAGTTAGTGCTCGCTCAATGTTGTCGAGGGTTGGCAACAGCAGCGTAACGACTTCGCGCTTGGCCATCTCCAGCAGCTCACCTTTGGCCTCTTCCTCACGACGCTTGTAGTTCAGGAATTCGGCTTGCAGGCGCTGCAAATCGGCCGTCAGCTCGTCGATCCGGTCCTGCAGATTATCCTTAGGCTTAGTTGCTTTGGCTTTCTTGGTCATACCAACACCTCCTGCAAATATTTACCCGCATAGTTAACTAGCCCCATCACCCGACCGTAATCCTGGCGGGTGGAACCGAGGATGCCGATATAGCTGTTGTCGCTAAACGGCGAAGCGAACCGCGAAATAATCAAGGTTGCGCCGCTGGCTTTACCTACCGGGTTCTCTTGGCCGATGTAAACACTCACCGGTCGGCTGGGAGCGGCCTCGGCCAGCCACTCGTCCAGGCTATCCAGCAAACGGGCAACTTCGTAGGCCTGTTCGCCGGCAAACTCCGGCTGACCAAATAAGTTGCGCAGGCCGCAGAAGAACAGACCGTCGGACAGCGTTGCCAGCCCTAAATTCTGGGTGATCTCCGAGAGGCTTTCGGTAGCAGTTTTAATGGCCCGATCGACCTCGCCAGCACTGGAAACCCGCCTGGCCAGGGCTTGGCTAACCCGTCCGTCAGCCCGCAGCTCCTTCAAATTGTTAACATACAGGCGATAACCGCGGTCGGTCGGCACCCGTCCGGCCGAGGTATGCGGCTGGTGAATGTAATTGAGGCGCTCCAGCTCGGCCATCTCGGCGCGAATCGTCGCCGAAGACACCTCGATTTTCTCGGTTAACAGCTGGGAGCTGACCGGCTCGGCGGTTCGGGCATAGGCTTCAACGATCTCGCTTAAAATGTATTGCTGACGTGGCGTCATAGCCCCATGAAATCTTAATGGTATTAGCAGTCACTTTAGGTCTTTGCTAACTGCTTATATGATAAGAAATTGGCACTCTCATGTCAAGACTGCTAACGGTGCTTGTTATTTTAGGATTTGCTTGAGTTCGCTCAGCTCCTTTATGCGTGGCGAAACCCTGGGGTAGCGGTTATGGCGGTCGATCAGAATCCCAGTAATCCCTACGGCTTCGGCCGCCTGGATGTCATCGCGATAGGAGTCGCCGACCATCACGGTTTCTGCTGGCGTCGTGCCAAGTTTTTGGAGTAGGAGCTTGAAGAGTTTGGGATCCGGCTTGATCATGCCGACCTCGTAGGAGGGCATCACGACATCGAAGCGCTCTTCCAATTTAAACTCCTTGCACAGCGCCTGAAACGAAGTCTGGTAGGTGTTACTAAGCATACCCAGCTTGTACTTGCCGCCGAAATGATCCAGAACGGCCAGCGAGTCGTGGTAAGGCTGATGATGCCTGCCGGCAGTCGTGATAATGTGGGTCGTGCGCCGCATCAGCCTCGGGGTTGTCGGCAGATGCAGGTCGTGCAGCAATTTGGCGGCAGCCGCTTCGGCATTGGGCTCGGGCGCTAGTTGCAAGCTGCGCTCAATGCGCTTGGTAAGCGGGTAACTCAGTTTGGTATGGAGCGCAAACCGGGCCACCCGCATGAAGACCGTGGGCTGGGAGCGCACATAAAACAACGTATTCCAGCAATCAAAAATGATGGCTTTGGGCTTGGTCATGCGTCCGCCTTTACCAGCACCATGAAGGCTTCGGCGGGGATATCGACTTTGCCGACTTTTTTCATCCGTTTTTTGCCCTTCTTCTGTTTGTCGAGGAGTTTGTTTTTGCGCGAGACATCGCCACCGTACAGCTTGGCGGTGACGTTTTTACCCATGGCGCGAATATTCTCGCGGGCAATGATTTTACCGCCGATGGCCGCCTGCAAACTGACTTCAAACAGCTGGCGCGGCACCACATCTTTGAGCTTTTCCACGATCTGCTTGCCGCGAGCGTAGGCCTCGTCGCGATGGACGATGGCGCTTAAACTGTCGACGAGTTCGCCGCCTACCAAGATATCCAGTCGCACCAGGTTTTCGACCCGGTAATCCGCCAGCTCGTAGTTAAACGAGCCGTAGCCGCTAGTAATCGACTTCAGCGAATCGTAAAAGTTGGTGAGGACGTTGGCCAGCGGGGCCTCAAAAGTGATCAATGCCAGCGTCTCGTCAATATAATCCATGTTGTTTTGGCGCCCGCGAATCCGGTTGATCAGCTGAATCACCGCGCCAACGTAATCGCCCGGCACTACAACTTCGC
>Ga0105238_10002308_pt1 | contig 19208 bp, 15 predicted proteins | sample KBSC34metaG_FD_81526 | JGI IMG/M metagenome (GOLD analysis project Ga0105238, IMG submission 81526) | Corn rhizosphere microbial communities from Kellogg Biological Station, Michigan, USA - KBS C3-4 metaG | ecosystem: Host-associated > Plants > Roots > Rhizosphere > Soil | place: Michigan, USA... | reverse complement strand
CTAGGTTATATCGGCAGAACCGGGAAGAGAAACCGGCCCATCCCAGTCCGGTCTATCCTAAAGGGTTGGAACCCTACTCGCAATCGGAACTCCGAGCGCCTAACTGGTTGGCGGCCATGGCCGTTACACTCTGCGGCGTCTGCGCGTTTCTTAGTCTTTACTGCACGCAACCGCTGCTGCCGATGCTCGAGGATATATTCCATGCATCAAAGACCGCCGTCGGCATGACCGTTTCGGCGGCCACGCTGGGTGTTGCCCTATCAGCGCCCATTTTCGGAGCGTTCGCGGAGCGGCTTCCGCGCAAACGCGTGATCGTCTATGCCGTGCTGGGCGTTAGCATCCCCACATTGCTCGCTGCCACGTCCTCCACTTTAGGGCAGCTCATCTTCTGGCGATTCCTTCAGGGCATCACCGTGCCCGGCATCATCGCCGTGGTCATCACCTACATCGGTGAAGAGTGGCCGCCGGACCGTGTGGCCCTCATCATGAGTTTTTACGTCAGCGGAACTGCACTCGGCGGCTTTATCGGGAGGATCACCGGCGGCATTATTGCCGATCAATTCAATTGGCGCGTCAGTTTCATCGTGCTCGGAACAGCATCGCTCGCGGGTGCAGCCGCAGTGGCCGCTTGGCTGCCGCACGGCACGCGAAAACTGCCCGCATCGAGCCGCGATGCCGAGCAGCGCTTCCTTAAGCAGGTTCACGGGCTGTTGCGCAGTCCTCGACTTATCGCAACCTATGCAGTCGGCTTCAATGTCCTGTTCTCAATGGTAGGCGTCTTTACGTGGATCACTTTCTATCTGAGTGCGCAGCCATTCAACCTTTCAACAACTGCCCTCAGCTCCCTCTTCTTTGTTTATCTCGTCGGTCTCGTCGTTACGCCGGCGGCCGGCTATCTCATCACGCGCGTGGGTCTTCGCGCCGGCATTGGAGGAGCGATCCTCTGCTCAATCTTGGGCGTTCTCCTCACCCTTGAACATTCGCTGCCAATCGTCATCGTCGGCCTGACACTGCTGTCTTCCGGCGTTTTTATCGCCCAGACATCCTCAAGCAGCCACCTGCGTGTTGCTTCTCCTCCCGGAGCACGCGTAACCTCCGCCGGCCTGTACATCACCTGCTATTACCTGGGAGGAGCAGCTGCAGGCGTGCTTCCCGGCGCGTTCTGGGCCATGGGCGGATGGCCCGCCTGCGTCGCCTTCATCGTCGCCATGCAGATCGTTGCGCTAGTCATCGCGCTTATCGGCTGGCGCACGCCAAAAGCACTGGCCGCGACGATTGCGGAAACCGGTGAACCCCGGGAGCGAGGAAACGAATCTATACAGATGAGGTAAGCACTGCAGCAGGTTAGCCGGATCCTTTGTTCTGGCTGCATCACTGGACCCAATAGGGCGCCATTCTTTCCACAGACCTAAGTAGAACAGCGATAAAGAATTAGGAGAGGACTGTTGTCAACGCAACCCGCAGCCGCACCCGCGCCCAGGCAGATGCAGAACCCCGATGTGTCTGATCATTCCGCCTGGAAGCCAAGGGTCAATCCATGGCTGATCGCGATGACGGTGGCCCTGGCCGCGTTTATGGAGGTGCTTGACACTTCGATTGCCAACGTCGCCCTGCCCCACATCGCCGGCACTCTTGGCGCAAGCACGGACGAAGGCACCTGGGTCCTGACCAGCTATCTCGTTTCCAACGCTATCGTTCTGCCTCTCGGCGGATGGGCGTCCAGTCTGATGGGGCGTCGCAACTTCTTCGTTTTCTGCATCATCGTCTTCACGGTTGCCAGTTTCCTCTGCGGTGCTGCTCCCACGTTGCCCATGCTGCTCCTTTTCCGCGTTATTCAGGGAGCGGGTGGCGGTGGCATGCAGCCCATGGCTCAGGCCATCATGGCGGACTCATTCGAGCCGCAAAAACGCGGCTTGGCTTTCTCGGTCTATGGCCTGGTCACGGTGCTTGCACCCTCCATCGGCCCCACGCTCGGCGGATGGATCACGGACAACTTCTCCTGGCGCTGGATTTTCTTCATCAATATCCCCGTTGGCATCCTCGCCTTCATATTGGTTACGCGTCTGGTGGAAGACCCGCCGTGGATCAAGGCCGACCCCTCGCGTTTGCGTCACATGGATTACATCGGCCTCGGTTTCCTTACCATCGCCATGGGTGGCCTTCAGATCATGCTCGACAAGGGCGAGGAAAACGACTGGTTCGCTTCCAGCTTCATCCGGTTCTTCTGCTTCCTGTTTGTCGCCGGAATCATTGGGCTCGTGATTTGGGAGTGGCGGCACAAAAACCCGCTCATGAACCTGAAACTCTTCCGATTTAAAAACTTCGCCATCTGTTGTTTTCTCATGATGCTGGTGGGCGGAGTGCTGAACGCCAACACAGTTTTACAGCCACAATTCATGCAGCAGTTGCTGGGTTGGACTGCGACCGAAGCTGGCATGGCCCTTACTGCCGGAGGATTTGCGCTCCTCATCGTGATGCCGATGGCTGGATATGCCACCAGCAAGGTCTCTGCGCGCACGCTTACCGTCATCGGATTCAGCTTGTTCGTTCTCACTTTCCGCTACGCCGCCCGCATTACCACGCTCGACATGACTTTCTCTGCCGCTTCATGGTTACGCGTGGTGCAAATGCTGCCTTTGCCCTTCTGCTTCATCTCCATAACCACAGCAGCATACGTCGGTCTGCCGCGCGAGCAAAGCAACCAGGTCGCAGGCCTCATCAACTTTGCCCGTAACATCGGCGGCAGCATCCTCATCGCCATTACCAACGCGCAGGTTACTAGCCGCGCGGAGTGGCACCAGCAGCATCTGCAATCCGCCATGCAGCCTGGCTCGATCGCTTTCCAGCAGCACTCGCAAGCGCTTAGTGGTTTCTTCGGCAGTCATTTCGGCGGGCCGAATAGCATGCATTTTGCGCTGGCCAATATCTACTCCCAGCTCAATCGACAAGCCGCCATGCAGGGGTATCAAGACGTTTACATGCAGCTCTCGTGGATGTCGATGGCGCTTATTGTGCTCGCCTTCCTGCTCAGTAAGAACAAGCCCGGCGCCGGTTCCGGCTCCACGGCCATGCACTAACTCCAATCGATTCAGAGGTCTTTCTCCCTCAAGTCGATGTTGGCCATTGCGGCACTGGAAAACCGGACTGCTGTGATCTCGGTTCTTGGATAACCACAAAATTAGGCCTATAATTCCAGCCATAAAATCAAAACTCGAAACGATGCCTCTATCCGACATCAACTTGAGGAGGATGTTATGTTGAAGTCGTTTCTGCTACTTTCTGCAGCTGGCTTGTTTGCCTTTTCGCCAGCCTTGATTCAAGCCAGTGCTTCGCAAGATGCCGCACCGGCCCCCGCAGCGTCGCACGCCGGCGCTCCCAATCCCGTAAAGCCAACCGCCGAAGCCCAGGCAAGAGCCAAGGAAATCTACGGAATCGACTGCGCCATGTGCCACGGTGACAATGGAAACGGCCAGACGGATCTTGGCAAGAGCATGAGCCTGAACATGGTGGACTTTACCGACGGCAAAGCGATGTCAGCGAAGTCCGATGGCGACCTGTTCGATATCATTCGCAACGGTAAAGACAAGATGCCCCCCGAGGCCGCAGGCCGCGCGAACGATAACATCGTATGGAATTTGATTATCTATATCCGCAAGATGTCGAACATGCAAGCCGCCGCTAGATAGGACATTGCAGCTCGCATTCAAGAGTCAGCGCGACAAGAGCATCTGCTTGAGTTGTGCTTCAATCGTGCTGAGCTCTGTCTCCCCTTGAAAACGCGCCCGCGCCACGCCATGCCTGTCGATCAGGAACGACAGCGGCAATCCCATCACCCCGCCATAACGCTCGCCAAGCTGCGCATCGCCCATCGCAATCGGATAATTTATCTTCAGCTTCGCAAGAAGCTTGCGCACCGGCGCCGCATCATCATCCATCGATATGCCCACTACCTGGAACCCTTCTGCGCCATACTGCTGTTGCCATCTGCTGAAGACCGGCATCTCAATCTGGCACGGTGCACACCACGTTGCCCAAAAATTCAGCAGCACAACCTTACCGCGCAAGCTCTTCAGCGTAATGCGCGCACCATTCAGGTCGGCGCGCGCAATCTCCGGCGCCGGCTTGTTCACAAGCGGTCGCTCAACAGGCGCCGCTGCAAAGCAAATCGGCACGACCAGAATTGCGAAAACCAAGCCGCCGAATAAGCGAGCAAGAGAGCGGCGCAGCGCCCGCACATTAGTGACTGCGCTCAACCGGATACCCCTTCTCAGCCCAGTCAGCGCCGAAGTTATTGGCGATGTAGAGCACCTTCACCTGCGTGAATCCCATGCCCTGTAACAATCTGAATGCAGGCGCCACATTCGGACAGCGATTCCATGGACAGCAGCCGCAATAAAGCACGATTGCTTTGTCCTTGGGCAGAGCCGCGACACGCTTCTTCAACTGATCAAGGCCCGCCTGCTGCGAGCCCGGCCCGTCGTATTCCGAACCCGCGATGTGCGCCTGCTCGAATAACACGCGTGAACCCACTTGCAACACCAGCGGCTTCACTCCACTCTTTGCGGCGAGGATCCGGCTCAACTCCGCCGGCTGAACCAACTGGTTCTCTGGAATCGAAAATGCGCTGCTTTCGTTGGGCGCGCCGAAAGGTCCTTGCGCCTGCGTGCCGGTACACACTGCAACCAGCCCTGCGAAAACGGCGACCGTTCCCGCCTTATGAATGAAAGCCATCATAGAAAATCTCCACAACCAGTGTATGCGCCGAGATGCAGGCAATAACAAAGGGCAGAGTGTTCCAACAAATGTGCCAAAAAACGAAAACGCCAGAGACCGAAGCCTCTGGCGTCTGCGATAGGGTGAACCAATAGGAGCCTTGGATCATGCACTGACCCGTTCAGCACCTTGCGCTCATTCCCCAAGTTTCCCTGGGGCATGATTTTCAAGGTGTGCGCCCGCGATGGAGATTCGAGTTGCCTCTCTTCTCTCATCCTTCGGCGCTACCGGCGCTGGATCGACGGGTCACCCCGCAGTCTCGCTCTTCCTGTAGCGTCTCCCGATGTGGATGCAGGTTACCCCACACTCCGCATCTTCGGGTCCTGCCGGCGTTCGATCTTCAGGTCGCCCCGAATCTCGAAACCAATCGGCGCTTCCAGCGGTTTTCAAGTTACGGGTTTCCCCACAACTCTATTTCGCTCATCGCGCCTCTCAATGCATTACGGGTTTCCCCGTTTCTGCATTTTCCGGCCCTGCCGGCGACCGATCATCGAGTTGCCCCGACTCTCGTATCCTTCAGCGCCTCCAGCGCGTCAGCCTCAGGTTTCCCCGCTGCCTCGCTCTTCCAGATGCGCCTGGCGACACAGGTCCAGGTTGCCCCAGTCCTGCATCTTCCGGCTTTGCCGGCAACGGATCTTCGAGTTACCCCGAATCTCTCGTCCTTCGGCGTATCCAGTGCTTGAGCTCTCGGTTTCCCTCGAACTCCGCCCTCCCGGCTGCGCCTCCTGATGATGCTATGGGTTTCCCCATAAGCCTCATCCTCCGGCTTGGCCTCGGGTTTGAGCCTACGGGTTTCCCCGGCTGCTCTCTCCCTCGGCGTCGGCTGATGGATCCCCGAGTTACCTCGGTTCTCGCACCTTCCGGCTCCGCCGTCCCTGCGTCCTCAGGTTGCCCTGAGTCCTGCATCTACGGCTGGGTCGATGATGTATCCCGGTCTTCTCGAACTTTGCATCCTCGGCTTTCACCGCGGATGAATCTTCGTATCCGATCGAGGTATGCACATTCCGTGACTCGACTCTGGATGCATTCTTTCAATCTCATTCATGCTTTCCATTTGCCGGCGGACCGGCTCATGAATCACACAACTTCAACTGCATCCTGCATCGTCCTGTCGAGAAGGAACTACATCTCCAATTCCCTACCTGGCTCATCAACTGAAAGGGAGCTTAGGCCTGCTCAATCTGTGGAAGCAAGTGCAAAAGAAGCGCAATTCTGTGGATTTCACCAGTGGTGGTGCAGAAATCGAAAACACTGCAATAGTTGAACAAGAGTAGGTGCATCTTCTCGCAAAGAGTAACTCGTAACCTGCCGAAACAATCACCTATGCAGCCCCGATTCCGATTTACTCTCGGGTGCTAACTCGGCCAGAAACAACCGATGAAATACACCCCAAGTTTCGCTAACTCCAGAAGAGCGAGGACAATCTTGGATGCAGATTGCCTCAAAAGCACGCATAACTCCCACTCTCCAATTTTGATCGGCTGAAGGCCGACTGTAAAAAGGAACCTTATTGCACACTCTTACGGGGACAAATGTAACACCTAAGTACCAGTGCGGCAGGTTACTATTTGTCCTATATTCAGTGAAATGAATCCACAGGCCCGTTAACGCTCAATTAAGCGTTCCGTGGGAATAAGGACTTCCGATATGTCCAAGAGCATCTTGGTACGTGCTTTCGTTGCTGCCTGCGTTCTGATCCCAATCGCCGGCTGCAGCAACTCGATTGTCGGCTCAATTGCTGTTTCACCAACCGCACAATCACTCTCTGTCGGCCAGACTGTTCAGTTTAAGGCAACCGGCATTTTCCCTCATCGGACCGCCTCCTCGACCACAGAGGACCTCACCAATCAGGTGACGTGGACATCGAGTGTGCCGGCGATCGCCACCGTGAACTCCAGCGGTCTTGCCACCGCAGTCTCTGCAGGAAGCACAACCATCACCGCTACCACTGCCGGCTACACTGGGACCCTGACCGCGACGGCCACTGTCACGGTAACTGGCCTCGGCTCGGGGACAGGAGGCGGGGGGACGGTCGTGAACGTCAGCTCGCTGGCTATAATTCCGAGTTCTCAATCGGTTTCAAGTCCCGGACAAACCGGCCAGTTCATCGCTATCGGAACGACTTCTTCGGGAGCCACCCTCAATCTGACCAGTCAGGTTGCATGGAGCTCGAGTAGTGCACAGATTGCAAGCATCAGTTCGACAGGACTTGCGACCGCGATCGGTCAGGGTACGGCAACCATTACGGCGCTCTACACCAACTCCAGTGGCGGGAGCACCATCACGGGAAACGCAACCTTTACTGTGAGCAGTGGCACCACTCAGCAGTTTACGGCCGTGACGATCCTCCCCGGTACCCAAAGCGTTTCAGCTTCCGGCCAGACCGGACAGTTTATCGCGCTCGCTACGATGGGGGGCACAGGCCTGCAGCAGGATGTGACGAATTCTTCTCAAATCCAGTGGGCTTCGAGTATCCCGTCAATCGCCACGATTACTTCTGGGCAGCCTTCGGGCAACGGCCTGGTAAAGGGTGTAAGTGCCGGATCGACTACGATCACGGCGGAACTCAGAAACGCCGATGGATCGGTTGTATCAAACACCGCCGCCGTTGCCGTAACGCTAACACCGGCACCTGTGCCGCTGCTATCGATTGAGCTTATTCCCACTTCAATCACTGTGGGGAATCTGCAGGACACCGGAAATTTCATCGCGGTCGGAACGTTTTCGCAGTATCCGTATATTAGAGACATCACCAACTCAGTGACCTGGCTGTCCTCCACGCCGAACGTCTTCCCTGTGGTTACAGCAAACGGCAGCACCGCCAATTCGGGAGTTCCCGCTGGAACTGTCACCGCCTATGGTGCTGGAAGCGCCACGATTATTGCTGAAGCAAACGATCCGGCAATAACCGGCGGGTCGATCCAGATTGCTACGGCAACGTTTACCTGCCCTATACCAACCGATCCGCCAAAGCCGGGTCAGTGCTATCAGGGATCGCAGGTTCCCGCGCTTTTGGCGACGGTTACTATCTACAACGAAGGCTTGAATACTACGAACTGGGAAGTAACCGCTCCATCGGCTACGGGCACGCAGAACGTGATTCATTGCGGCCCCGGATGGGCCCTCAACGGAGGAACAGGTGGATCCGTGTGTGTAGCGACATATCCAATCGGAACCGCATTGACTCTAACCGCACCTGACACGGGCGCCAAATTTGGCGGTTGGTCTACGACCTGCCTTCCTCCGATCGGGACTATTAGCCCAAGCCCGTCCACGGAAACTGGCACGAACACTTGCACCTTCACCATTTCTGGTACGAACCCGAACGTCTCTGTGGGAGTGATTTTCAACTAGAACCATCTATCTAAATGAGCAATAAAGAAGCCGCCCAAATGGGCGGCTTCTTTATTGCTCGCAACTCCGCTCGGTGTCATCCAGAACGCCCATACCTTCTCAACCCACCATCACGCTCTTGGCAAACATCTGCTTCATGCCGCGCAGCGCCTGCCGTGTCCGCTCTTCATTCTCAATGAGCGAAAACCGTACATGCCCGTCGCCGTAATCGCCGAAGCCGATGCCCGGGCTTACTGCTGTCTTCGCCTCCGTCAGCAACAGCTTTGAAAACTCCAGCGAGCCGAGGTTGCGGTACTGCTCCGGAATCTTCGCCCACACAAACATGGTTGCCTTGGGACTGGCTACCGGCCAGCCCATCTTGTTCAGCCCCTCCACCAGCACATCGCGGCGCTTGCGGTAGATCTCGCAAATGTCTCGCACGCACTCCTGGGGCCCTTCGAGCGCGGCAATCGACGCAACCTGAATGGGCGTGAACGTTCCGTAATCGAAATAGCTCTTGAGCCGCGCCAGGGCCGATACCAGCACCGGATTACCAACCATAAAGCCCACGCGCCATCCCGGCATGTTGTAGCTCTTTGACATGGTAAAGAACTCCACCGCCACGTCCTTTGCCCCCGGCACCTCAAGCACGCTCGGCGGCTTGTAGCCGTCAAAAGCAAGATCGGCGTACGCAAGATCGTGAATCAGATGGAAGCCGTATTCCCGGGCCAGTTCCACCAGCCGCGCCAAAAACGGCAGCTCCACGCATTCAGTTGTCGGGTTCGACGGAAAGTTCACAATCAGCGCCTTGGGCCGCGGCGTCATGCGCGGAATCAGCTCTTCAAGTTGTGCGAGGAATTGTTCCTGGTCGTGCACCGGCACGCTGATAATGTGCGCACCCGCAATTACGGGCCCGTAGATATGAATCGGGTAGCTTGGGTTCGGCACTAACACCGTATCGCGCGAGTCCAGAATGGCCAGGCACAAGTGCGCAATGCCTTCCTTTGATCCGATGGTGACGATCGCCTCGCTCTCCGGATCGAGATCGACGTTGTAGCGCGTCTTGTACCAGTTGGTAATCGCACGCCGCAGCCGCGGAATTCCCCTCGAAACGGAATAGCGATGCGTGGGTGGCTTGAGCGCCGCCTCAACCAGCTTGTCTACGATATGCTTGGGCGTGGCTCCATCCGGGTTTCCCATACCAAAGTCGATGATGTCTTCTCCGCGGCGGCGCGCGGCCATCTTCATATCACCGGTAATGTTAAAAACATAAGCAGGCAGGCGCTGAATTCGGCTGAACTCTTCCATAATGACTCCAGTTTAACGGCGCTGAGGTTCAGGACCCCAGGAAAAGGGCACGGCTGCCCCGAAGATGTAACTGCGTTTTTTAGGATGTGGGGATGAGGTAGAGCAGTCTCTAGGCGGCCGGAGCCGCAGCGGCACGAGCCGCGCCAGTTGCGCGCGAGGGAGCGTAATGGCATGGGATCTGCTGCATCAATCCGATTATAACGTAAAGGCGGCTTTCAGCCGCCAGATCTCAGACTTGAGCTTTGGAGATGAAAGCCGAGGGCTGATTAACTAAGAGCGGGCGCAAAATCATGCAATCGCTGCGAACCCCGCAATATCCCGCAGACCGAATCCGCTGCGGACCTCGAATTTATACTGGAATCACACATGAGCTCGTTTCCACCAGTCGACGAACAGATGGATCTGCTGCAAAAGGGCGCGGCGGAAATCATTCGCGTAAGCGACCTTCGTGAACGCCTTGAAGATAGCCGCAAAACCGGCCGCCCGCTTCGCATAAAGGCTGGGTTTGACCCCACAGCGCCCGACCTGCATCTGGGTCATACCGTGCTGATGCGCAAGCTGCGCCACTTTCAGCAGTTGGGCCATACCGTCATCTTTCTCGTCGGCGACTTCACTTCGCTGATTGGCGACCCCACTGGCCGCAACGTCACCCGTAAGCCGCTCACCAGGGAACAGATCGAGGCTAATGCCGAGACATACAAGCAGCAGGTCTTCAAGATTCTCGACGAAAAGGTCACCAAAGTCCGCTACAACAGTGAGTGGCTCGGCAAGCTCGGCTATGAAGGCACCATCCGCCTCGCGTCCCACTTCACCGTTTCGCAAATGCTGGAGCGCGATGAGTTCCACAAGCGGTTCCAGGCCGAACACCCCATCAGTCTCCACGAATTGCTCTATCCACTCATGCAGGCCTACGACTCCGTCGCACTCGAGTCCGATGTCGAGCTAGGCGGTACCGATCAGCGATTCAACCTGGGCGCCGGCCGCGAACTCCAGCGCCAGTATGGGCAGAAGCCGCAGATCATTCTCATGACGCCCATCCTTGAAGGTCTCGACGGCGTGCAGAAAATGTCGAAGTCGCTCGGCAATGCTATCGGTATCAACGAGCCGCCCAGCGAAATGTACGGCAAGCTGATGAGCATCAACGACGATCTGATGTGGAAGTACTGGGTCTTCCTCACCGATCTGCGCCAGTCGGAAATCGAATCCCTTCAGGCAGACGTCAAGGCCGGCTCGCTGCACCCTATGAATGTTAAGAAGCGCCTGGCCCGCACCATCGTCGCCGGATTCCACGGCGAAGCCGCCGCCGCAAGCGCAGATGAAAACTGGGCGCGCATGTTCCAGCAGAAAGAAACCGCGGAAGATCTTGAAGAGGTCGCCATCGCTTACGCCGCAATAGCCGGCCCTGAAGCAAAGCAGATTCGAGTGCCGAAGCTGCTGGTGCAAATGGGCCTGGCGGTTAGCGGAGCTGAAGCCAACCGCAAAATCAGCGAGAAGGCCGTTAAGCTCGACAGCGAAACTATCGAAAACCCGATGGTCACTCTGCCGGAATTTCCAGCGCGCGTCGCAGTCCGCCTGGGCAAGCGCGCCAAGCTTGCAGTGATTTCCGAGTAGCCAATCGCCTCTGTAAGATCTGCAGGTGGCACCAAGGCTTGATCAGAAATGGCGGCGTCATCCTGAACGTAGCGGCTTGGGGCCCCACTTACAGCGTTCGTGGGATTTGCGTAGTGAAGGATCTGCTGCTGCCTTTGACATGCAGCAGTTTCTTTGTAGCCTACTCACCCATAGCAAACGCACGGGCCGACTTCAACAGCTTGGCCACCGCTTCTTTTGAGCACGACTCGGTGTAGATGCGCATCAGCGGTTCCGTTCCGCTGGCGCGCAGCAACAACCACGTCTCTGCTGCGTTCGGTTTCGTCTTCGCTTCGGGGTTGTCGAGGTAGAACTTCACGCCGTCCAAAGTCTCGGTGCGCAACACCTGTATGCCCGCAAACACCGGGTCTCCGGCTTTGAGAGCCTTCGCACGCGCAATCGCGCCGTTCTTAATCTCGTCGGAAATGTGCAGGTCGATGCGTCCATACTGATGCTCGCCGTATTCCGCCTGCAGATCGGTCACAAGCTGTCCCATCGTCTTGCCTTCTTCGGCCATTACGTTCGCAAGCAGCAGCGCGTTCAGTAAGCCGTCGCGCTCAGGCAAATGCCGCTGGAACCCGATGCCGCCCGACTCCTCGCCGCCCATCACAATCTCGCGTTCGAGCATGTAATCGCATACAAACTTGAATCCGATGCCGTGCTCGATCAGCTCCCGCCCATGCTTCGCGCATATGCGGTCCAGCATCTTTGTAGTATTGAACGCACGCGTAACCGCACCCGGCCAGCCCTTGCGCCGCAACACCCAGCTCAACAGGATCGAGTAAATCTTGTGGGGATCGACAAAGTTGCCATCCTCGTCCGTCGCTCCAATGCGATCCGCATCGCCATCCGTGCACAGCCCCGCCTGGCAGCTATTCGCCACGACAGCCTCGCCCAGCGCACGAATGTGCGGCTCAATCGGTTCAGGGTTGATGCCCGGAAACAGCGGGTCGGGATTCGAACGGATCGTCAGGTTGGCGACGCCAATGCGATTAAAGATCGTTGACAAAATATCGCCACCCGCGCCGTACATGGAATCGATGCAGAACTTCATACCCGACTTCGCAATCATGTCGAGATCGGCAAAGCTCTCAATCGCGCTCAGGTAGGGCGGCAAAAAATCAATCTGCGTAATCGGCGCTGCCTGCGCGGACTTCGCAACCGGCTTGCCCAAGTACGACTCGATCTCAGCGATGATTGACGGCTTACCCGATCCGCCGTACCACGCCTTGTATTTCACGCCGTTCCACTGCGCAGGATTGTGCGATGACGTAATCATGATGCCGCCGGCCGCGCCGCGTTCGCGCACCGCGTAGCTCAGTGCAGGCGTAGGAGTAACCGCAGACGCCAGCGCCACCGGAATTCCAGTGGCCGCCGCTACCTCCGCACATGTGCGCGCAAAAGCCTTTGATCCAAAGCGCGTGTCGTATGCAATGCACAATCCTTTCGCCGGATCTTCCTTGGCGTGAACGTAAGCAGCAATAGCTTCGGCTGCAATGCGCACATTGGCAAACGTATAGTCATCGGCAATTACGCCGCGCCAGCCATCGGTACCAAACTTGATCTGTGGATGAGGCATGGTTCGAGTTCCAATCTCCCTGCAAATGAGTGTAAATAACGGAGGATGTGTGCCGAACGGCGCAGACGCAATGTCACGCTGCAGGCCCGGGAAAGCTGATCGAATCCGTCAAGTCATGGGCCGGGAAGCCGATGCAGTCGACAAACTCGTCCTGAAAGCGGGGATTTGCTGCCAAGCTTATATGTTCAAAGATGGTTAAACGAGGTTCTTCGGTTGCCAGCAGATTTTTCGCGCCTCGTAACGCAGTATTTCCCGCCGCATGAATAACCGCTCGGGGCGCCTCAATGAGCCCGATCCGAATCGCGCTTTCAATCTGCACATAATTGCCAAACGCGCCCGCCAAATAGACCTTTCTTATCGCACCCATTTGAGCGCCAAGCTTCCGCAGCAGAATCCGAAATCCCGCCGCAATCGCGCCCTTAGCCAGCTGCAGTTCGCGTATATCGGACTGGTACAGCACAACCGGTCCGGCAACTCGATAAACTTTTGCTCCGTCCGCAATACGGCCGGACGGCAAAATCGCCCCATTGCGAAGCCCCGCCGCCACCGCATCCACCAGCCCACTTCCGCATATTCCGCGCGGTTCAACATCGCCGATCACCGTAGACCTGAGCTCGTCGCCCACCTGCGCAACGTGCGAAATCGCACCGGTCACCGCGCGCATTCCCATCCTGATGGCGCCCGCCTCAAACGCCGGCCCCGCTGCAGTTGACGCGCAAACGATCCGATTGCGATCGCCAATCGCAATCTCGCCATTCGTTCCCAGATCAACCAGTGCAACAAGTTCATCGCTCCCGGCCATGCCAGTGGCAACAATGCCAGCCAGAATATCCGATCCAACAAAACCGCCCAGGCAAGGCGCGAACCGAATTCTGCAGCCGGCAGGCAGCATCCATCCAAGCTCATCCGGCGCAAAACTCTGCGTGCCCAGGTGAGGCGACGCGAACGGGACATGGGACAGGGGCCCGACATCGCACCCGGCAAACAGATGATGCATCACGGTATTCCCCACCAACAGCACGTCGACCACTTCCACCTCGCGCCCGCGCGCAAGCCGCGCCACCATTGCGCCCAGCGCCGAGCGCACCATTCCTGTTAGGTCCCGTCCATCGAGGGCCGCTTGTATGCGGCTCATGACATCGGACCCGAACCGCGCCTGCGGATTCAGTTCCGTCTCCACACTCAGCACCGTACCGTCTTTCAAATCCACCATCTGAGCAGCAATGGTTGTCGTGCCCAGATCAATCGCAATGCCGAGCCCGTGTTTTCCGTGCGCAACGGTCGCACTTCCATCGGCCAGCACGTGCATTTGCCATTGCTCGCAATGCAGCACCAGCCCCTCCTGCGCGCGGGCCTGGCACGCAAGCCGCCATCCGCTTTCAATTTCTGCGCTGCTAAAAACCTCGCGATCCGCGAGGTTAATTGCGAGCGAGCCCGCCAACACGCGCACGCTGCAACCGCCGCAAACACCTGTACCGCCGCACGGAAATTCCACTCCATGCTCCGCAAGCGAGCCGATCAGCTCTGCTCCGCGCGGCACAAGCACTTCAACCGACAGCGGCTCAAGCCTCACTTTCACCATGTCAGTATTCATTCGGCGTTATCTGTCAGCGTCAAGGATCTCGGCATCTAGAATCGCATCGCCGATCTTGGCGCGGATCGTTGCGCCCGGTGGGACCAGCAGAATCTCTCCCTTACTCCAATCGCCATTCACCAGCCGCTCAAGGATTGAAAGCGTTCCCTTCACTTCTTCAAAGTTCCATCCCTCTTTAGCGGCCTCGGCCTGGGCCTTGCTGCGGCTCATCTCGTCTGAGGCTAACGGCAAAGAAATATAGGTAAGCCCGGTGTAGTGTTTGCGGAACGCATTGAACTGCTCAAAGAGGAACCTGCCGTCCTCCTCGCCATACACCGCCACCAATTCCTCCAGGCTGCTGCGCTCGCCAAACTTTTGCCTCTCCACAGCAAACGGCGACTCCAAATCTGTATTCGCGGCTGGAAACTCCACCCACCCGGGCGTCCGGTAATAGGTGCCAGGATGCTCCTGAAAATAGGCGTTAAACACTGGATGGCCGCCCATCAACACCCCGATACAATCATGTGCGCGTGGCAGCACCAAAGGTGTTTTCCCCGCCTGCAGTCCTTCTGTACCGCGTCCGCAAAGCGCAAATCCCAGCAGGATGGCGTCGTATCCCGCTTCGTCCACTGCATCGATCCGCTCTTGCAGAAATGAACGCATCTCTGCCCCACGGCTGTGCAGGCCCATCGGGATCACTTCCAAATCTATTGCGTGCTTGGAGCGCGCGATGACCTCTTCCATTTCGCGGGTGAATACCTGGCAAATGATGGCTTTTAATCGCATCGTTCAGCGGACCCCAGCCCGCCTGACCACACGCTCAGTTTCGTGGCGCCTTGCCGATGGACATCGGACGCAGTCAATCGCGCGGACCAGATGGAGTCTTCAATTCATTAGGCGGCGTACTGCCCCAGCAGTTCCTTCACCATGCTCACGGCCCCGCTCGCGTTATCGCTATATCCGTCTGCGCCAATCTCGCGGGCATACTGGCTTGTCACCGGCGCGCCGCCAACCAGCACCTTCACCTGTCTGCGCACGCCCGCAGATTCAAGTGCATCCATCGTGGACTTCATCGCGGGCATCGTCACCGTAAGCAGCGCCGACATGCACAACACCTGCGGCTTGCTCTCACGTACGGCGGTCACGAACTTCTCCGGCGCAACATCCGTTCCCAGGTCGATCACTTCAAAACCGCTGCCTTCCAGCATCGATGCAACAATATTCTTGCCGATGTCGTGCAGATCGCCTTTTACTGTCCCGATAAGCACGCGCACTGCCATTTTTTGTCCTGACGCGGTCAGGAGCGGCTTGATCAGTTCCATTGCGCTCTTCATGGCTCGGCCTGCAAGCAGCAGTTCAGGTACAAAATACTCCTCGCACTCAAACAGCTTGCCCACCTCTTCCATTGCTGGAACCATTGAGTCCTGGATCAAGGCGATCGGCTCTGCGCCCGCTGCCAATGCAGACGCAGTGGCATCATGTGCCTTCTTTACGCTGCCATTCAGAATTGCGTCATAAATATTTCTATCGAGGGCCATGTTCACCCCTTTCCAATAAACTGCTCAGCTTTCAGGAGCACACGCGTCTCAAACGCGTGCCCAGTACCATTACCTGGCTAAAGCGAGCCAGACCAAACAGCAGCACGCCCCAAAACATTTCAGACACCACGCTGTTTCTGAAAAACGGCAGTGCAGCAACATAGCATTCAGCCAATCCGCTCAGCGTCTTGGGATACATGTGCCACTCCAGCCACACGCCGAAATTGCTGACCACGAAAAATGACACCGACAGCACCAGCAAGGACCCAAGAATCCGTCGGGGCGATATCGTTTTGCTAAGCACCGTTGCGCCCAGGTTTACCGCAATCAGATACCACATCCACGTCAGGGCCTGGTCGGGAGCAAGCCTATAGCTATAGTGATGCGTGGTGATGAAGATATCCAGGCCGATGAGCCCCAGAACTGCAATGCCAAACTCCCGCACCGGGCGGCACGCTCCAAAAAACAGCAACGCCGAAAAAATCGGGACCAGATTATACGGGTTAGCAAATAAAAGGCGCACAGCAGCGATAGCCAAAATCAGAAGATACGGCAAAAGAATTGATCTGCCGATAAAAAGGCTCTTCATCTATCCCCCCACAGCGAGTTCTCGTGAATCTCACCGGCTTCAGGCTCCTCACGGCTGACTGTTTTGCCGGGCAAATTGGATACAACCCAATTGAGCGCTCAGCCGTGAAGAATACCTAGCTCGGAAATGTTGAACCACGATAACGCATGATTAGGAAGGGAAGCAAGGTAATAGATCACACATAATTACCCCCTGATGGACTAATTTGGGCCCGTTCTCAGATTGAGATTTACTGATGACTCGGCGCTGCTCAGTTTGCCCCGTGAGCTGCTTTCCGTTGCGCATCTAGCCCGTTGGTCGGGTCCTTGTGAAGCCATTTGCGCGAAAGATCGGGCCAAAACTCGTTGAAAATGGCTGCGGCTCCGCCCGTCGCGGTAACGATGACGCCGTTGCTGAGTGCCAGGGCAAGCACGCCCTCATCCGTGGGCGGATAGTACAAACTCGAGAGGGCTCCAGCAGCTAAATTGCCGCCGACATTCGAGTAGTTTGGCTCCCATCTCCCCGTCCCATCGTGCCTGCAAATAACCGTGGTCGCCAGCGCGTACAGGAGCCGGTGCCTTGCGCTTCCGTATCCCATTCGGTAATAGCGCGGATCCTGGTGAAGTATCGAGGGAAGGATCGCACCACCGATTATGTTCCCGTTAAACGAATCCAGATAGGCTGCACCCGCCCGTTCACCCAGTCCCTTTACTCCCCACGGAAACCCTTCCTGATCGTTCGCCGCCTCGTGATAGCCAGCTATCAGGAAGGGTGTCATAAACGCAAAAGGATCAATTGAACTGCGGAAAGCCAGCTTAAACTTCTGCTCTGCGGTCATGCTAACCGTCTGGTCGCCCAGGTAGGTGATGTTGAACATGGGAAGAATGCCCAGCGCTCGTTGATGCACTTGCGCATCGAGTTGCTCATCGGCCTCTTGCTTCTTGGCCTTCTCAACTTCTGCCGGGCTCACTACCACCTTTTCACCGTTTGGCGATGAGGTCCGCTCGTTAGGAGTTTGAGCTTGAGCAAATTCAATTTGAGGAACGGGAGCATCTGGCAGTTCCTCTGAACCGGACTCGCCTCCGACCTTTTCATTCTCCACCGCGAGGATCCGGGCCGGCGAAACAGCCGGCACAAGGAAAGCAAAGAAAAGGAAAATAGATCCAATCCTCAATCTCATCCCTTCCTTAGATGGCGATCGACACTATGCATAACTCGAACCTATGTCTGTGAGCGTCTGTGGTGCGTCAGATGCGTACTGATGTCCGGCCAAAGTTCACGAAATACATTCGTTATGGCATCGCGGCCCAGCGCATAACCGTATTTCTGGGCAAAACCTGAAAGCGTCTGAGTTTGACTTGGATAATACGAGAGTGAGATCGCCTGCGAAATTCCCCTCCCAACCACTTCTGACGTGTTGAAGCCATTCTTTCCATGGAAGTCGGGCGTAATCACCACCCTCGTTGCCGCGTAAGCGGAACGCTTCAGGATCCCACCCTCGCCTTTCGCGTAATAGCGTTCGTCTTGACGCACCACACTCGGCATTATGAAATCCACCCAGTAATTGCCGCCCGCCTTGTCTACAAATCCGCGCCACGCATACGCCCAATATCCCGGCACGCCTTTTCCGAGCTGGCTGTGCGCATTCGTTCCTTCAGCAAGCAAAGACGTTATCCCCACAAAGACAAATGAGGAATAGTCAAAAGTGTTTCTTGTGGCCACCATAAACGCCTCATGCGGCGTAAACGGCGGCGGAGTCGTTCCAGCGCTGACCGCCCGATAGTTGGGCATAACTCCAAGTATCCGCTTCGGCTGTGGGAGCGGCCTTTTCACCAGAATCGGAGCCGCGCTCTCTACGCCGGGCTGGCCATCATCTCCGGTGGAAATCAAGTTTGCGGTCGCGACTTCGGGTTCAGGGGCATCCGGGAGCCCAGCTGCTGTAGCAAGCTGCTGAACGGGCGAAGTTTCCTGTGCATACACGCCAAAAGGTAAGCCCAGCAGAACCGCCCCGCAAATAGATACAACTACAGTGAATCGTCTCGTTAAACGCATGCATTCTCCAGAGTTTTTGTCGGTACCGCTCCGTGCCTCGTTCGCAGGGAACGGCATGAGCGGCTTCATAAATTGCTGCCGCAGGGGAATCGAACTCTAATGGAATCCGTCTTCAGCCGATGCCCAAAAAGCATTTGCCTGGTCGGTGTTCCTTTTGATTAGACGAATCTCGGGACCTCTCGGACACAGAAATCCTGCAGGTCCCCAGGTGTCTGATACGGTACTAAGGACCTGTCCGATTCCCCGTCTTGGGTCTTGTAAGCCATTGATTCCGGCTAACCTTGGACCGCAAAGTCGATGAAGCCACGCTCCGGATTCGTCGAAATCAGCTTCACCATGACCCGCTCGCCGACATCCAGACCTTTTCCACCCTGCACCAGCATGCCGTCCACATGCGGATCGAGGGTCCGCACAAACGTGCCGTACTGGTTCACGCCGGTCACAATGGCCCGGTAAGTTTGACCGATGTGCGTATGCAGCACCACCGCTGCAATGCGCTTCTGCATCTCGCGCTCAACCTTGCGCGCTGCATCTTCCATCAATGTGCATCGTGCAGCAATCGCGCTCAGCTCATCGGTGGTGTACGGATGCGTTTCGTTTGCCAGCCACGCTTTCAAGATCCTCTGCGCCACTATGTCCGGAAATCTCCGGTTCGGTGCCGTCGAATGGGTGTAATCCTGTACCGCCAGCCCGAAGTGCCCGGGCGAAACCTCATTCGGGCGCACCAGCACGTACTCACCCGGCCCCATCAGCTTCACGATTGCCAAAGAGAGGTCAGGAAAGTGATCGGGATCTTTCTGCTTCTGCGCTATTAAAAAATTGTTAAGCGCCTTCGAATCCGGCTCTGCCGGCAAT
>Ga0105238_10002306_pt1 | contig 19226 bp, 27 predicted proteins | sample KBSC34metaG_FD_81526 | JGI IMG/M metagenome (GOLD analysis project Ga0105238, IMG submission 81526) | Corn rhizosphere microbial communities from Kellogg Biological Station, Michigan, USA - KBS C3-4 metaG | ecosystem: Host-associated > Plants > Roots > Rhizosphere > Soil | place: Michigan, USA... | reverse complement strand
GATCGAGCCCTCGATCCGCGTCCCCAAAACGGGCCTGCCTGGATCCGATACAATGGAAAAAGAAAATGTCGCCGGATCGCCCTTGACCAGACCCCTCATCATGTGAGCGGCCACCCAAGCTATCGCACGGCCAGATTGCCGAGATCGTGATCGAGCGGTTCGGCGACCGCATTCGACGCGACAGGGCATCCGGCTCGTGGTTCGTCCATAATGGCAAGCTTTGGGAGCGCGACGCACCTGATCATGTCAAACAACTCATCCGACAGGTATTACCACCCGAACAGATATATCGCGCCACCGTTGACGGGGTAGAGGGTATTCTGCGCACCCACAAAGAATTGTGGGTCGACATAGACGAGTGGGATTCTGATCCGCAGCAGTTGAACATGCCGTCGGGCACAATGAACCTAAAGACCCGGCAGTCATCCGCCCACGACCCTCGCAACCTGAATACCATGATGACCCGGGTCAGTCCCAACTTCGATTACCAGAATTCCCGTTGGGTCAAGGAACTCAGAACGTGGTTCGGTGAGAGCGACCAAGAGATCGACTATATTCATCGGTTCCTAGGGTTGTGCCTGACCGGAGAAACCCGTGACAATTGCGTGGCCATGTGGATCGGGCGAAGCGGCACCGGCAAATCGAAGATCGCCGAGATTGTGCACTATATATTGGGCGACTATGCGCAGGTTGCCAGGGACACGGCATTCATCGATGTGCGCTATAATCCGCACATTGAAGAGATAGCCCGAATGCGCGGCAAGCGCATGGTTCAAATCCACGAGGCGGAGGGCTCGCTTAACCTACAGCGGGTCAAGTCGGTCTCATCCGGGGACCGGTTATCGGTAAGTTTCAAAGGCAAGGACAGCTTTGAATTTACCCCGGTCGCGAAATTGTGGTTCATTTCGAACGAGCCTCCGCCGACCCGGTCGTCCGGGCGGGAAATGCAGCGGCGCCTCCACGTCTACGAATTTACCCGGATCATTGAAGATAAGCAGATGGACCTTTACCTTTCGGAGGCCCTCAAAGCCGAGGCCGAGATGATCCTCGGCTGGCTCATCGACGGCGCAGTAAAATATTATCGAGATGGTCTGACCCGATCGCCTCATGTGATCGAATCGACGCGCCGATATTTCGGCGATGCCGATATCATGGAACAGTGGATCGAGGACGAGTGCATGGTGGAAGTCGGCGCTATCACCCCCGTCGCCATACTGTGGGATAATTTCTCGCCCTGGGCGGACGAAGCCGGTATTCGGGCAAAGCCAGATAAAGGGAGGTTTTCCAGCCGCCTCAAGGCCAAGGGCTTTGAATTGGTCCGCAAAGTACTCGCGACGGGGAAACAGCCGGCTCGATGCATCCAGGGCTTAAGGCTAAAGACCGACGACGAACGTCCCATCCGGAATATCGTATTTCCAGGCGATACCCACTAATTTGCTAAGCCCGACCGGTACATTTAAGGAGTTTGTCTGCCTCCTGAGCAGGGGGTCAGACCGCAAGAAGCGCGGAGGAGCGCGGCCTGCGCGCGCCCGAAACTCCGTGTATTCTCACATGTATACGAACACGGTGCCAGGACCCAATCGATGCATAGACTTAGGTTACGGTCCGCGGGGTGCATTCTATGAAAGTGATGCGCCGGGGCGCCGGTGCAGCCTGTGGGAGACGATGTCACTACGATAAGCCACGCGCTTCGTCCGCATCCGGTAATACCTCCCGGAGGATTTTAAGCTACCCCGCGCGCCCGACAGTCCGGCAAGTGTGGGCCGGCCGGCGATCAGCTACGCAGTGGTCGCTGACGCGCTGACACTCCTGACACGTCGCAGGGTCACTCCGATAATAAAAATAGGGGGGCGGAGCCCTTCCTCCCGCCTTAACACCAAACAAACTCCTTCCTAAAGTGTCAGAGTGTCAGTCTGGTCTAGGGAAACGTGGCGAGACCTTTACCTGGCTTATCGGGGGCTTAGAGGAACGTACATTTGATGCTGACGGCCGGCGATCCGATATCGTGTCATGTGGTGTCAGCGGCTGGCATGGACGAGTAATGAGCGGCGATGTTTCACCTATCCGCCTAATTCCGGGCTTCAGCAGATTCCGAGCGAATATCGACCGCGACCTCCCCCACTGTCAGGTTATCAGCGATAGCGCGAATCATGGCGCGGTTGGTGGCCGGGCGATACTTTCAGAGATCGCCGAGTTATGGTCAGGTTAGATTATGATAGTAAATGTTAATATTCCTCTTTTCTGTTTCAGTGCTATAATTGCTGTTGTCGATACTCAACTATAACATCGAAACATCTAAAGATATGTTGTCTATGGCGGGTGTCGACGCAAACGAAAAAGGAGGTTATATATGCGCCTTAAGGAAGATTCTCGCTCAAGTATTTCAAACGGGTTTGCGGAGGCACTGAGACGTTATGGGCCGCCGCCGACCCTCACTTTGGACACGAAAGGTCCTGTTCTTGAATCCATGGTCCGCGTTTTTGACATTTGGGAAGATGCTTGCAACACCGTCGATCGCCTTAGCGGCTCACTTCAAAAGAAGTGGCCGGGCGCTATCGAACGAGTCAACGATTATGCCGATGGAATTGGGCTTACCTTTCGATCTGAAGAAGACAAAATGCTTTTTGGCGGAGTCATTTTAGGCGCTTGGGAGCGGGCTTATGGCTTCACGGGCTCCATCAATGTCACATCTCAAGGAAATAGCGAAAAATTTTCCGCCGATGGCCGTCGTTTCGATGACGTGCCTTAAATTTGTAGAGCCTTGAGATCGTACTCGCTACCTCGGATTTCCTGGCCTATCGAATAGATACCAGTCTGTATTGGTAACAATTTGAACTTTTGTTCTGGCTTGAATGGTCGGCAATTCGTAATTGGTGGAGTGTCTGCGTATAGCGGGATACACACGAGGCTCCACCCTTTATATATGGCCTTAGCGGCCGGCCGGGAGCCCTGCCCCCGCTCTTAAGGCATTCAATCCCGTTGAACGCCGACGAGCTAGCAACGTAAATTATCGTTAAGCCTAGGCGGTTGGCATACGACCAATACGTTGGAATCGCCCAAGACCAACATTTCCATTCCCCCTCGACGCAAAACTGCACGATGCGGCCGTTCGGGTGAACTTCCATGTTCAGAAGCTCGGTGCCGCCAATGCTAACCCGCAGGGCATGCGGATGAACCTCTTGCCGGCATTCGGCGATAAAATCTGAGGGAGATACGAAACGTTCGCTGAGCACCGCGCCCTCAGTGCTCAAGCTCCAAACCGTCGCCTTCCATCCTCTCCCCGTAGCCGTTACGACATTGTCTTAATCGTGGTCATAGCTCCACTGCTGCGCTCCGCTGCCCAGAAGCATCTTCCACACCTGGTCCGCTCGAAATTTGTAATCCATTATAATGCCCCTTGCCCCCGGTCGGCACTCCTGCCGAGCCGACCTACCGTGCCAGCTCGGGTCGTCCCCCGGAACTAGGGGGTCGGCCAACCTTCCGAAGCTGCGATACGCGCGCCTTTTTTAGAAGCTCGACGCCGCCGCGATACTAGACTGGAGAGGTCTGGCGGCGAGCTCCGCGCCAAACGGCCCAGTGCGAGCCGAGTGCGCCTGAATGATAGCTCCTCCACCGTAGGGACCTATGTCAGCAACGATATGCCGGGCCAGGTAGAGACGTCCACGCCTTTCCGCACTGCCGAAGGCGGCTTGGCTACTGACACCGATCTCAGTTAATTACTCTGCCGATCAACACTGATCGTTTTTTTGCAGTTGCGAAGGAAATGGTGCGGTGCGACATAGAGTTCGCCTTTCAGGCATCCTCTCCTAAGACTTCAGGGCCGGCTCGACCGGCCCTTATTTTATGCTATTGTTTCGAGGATTGGAGCGCAGACTCCAACGAGCCGCTCAGCGGCAGGGCATTAGACCCGCAGGAGAGTGAAGCCGCCGGCCAACCCGGCAATTCAGCCGCAGCAGCGGCACCTGTGACCGAGCCGCGTCCCTTTGCGGCGGCTCGGTCGGCACTTTTTGCGACGATCAACGGGGCGGCTGCGCCATATGACTGCTCCCCACTGCCCATCGGTACGTCCGACGGTAATTTCTCGCGACGAAGAGGGCCCCGCCGGCTTAGGGTCGGCGGGGCTTGGTCATTAGGCGTTCGCGGCTTCAGGTTGCCGGGATTCGATCCGGGTTGGAGCGGATTGCCCCCCGCCAATCTCGATCTTGCGCGGCTTCATGGCCTCCGGCACCACGCGTTGAAGCGATATGCTCAAAAGCCCGTCCTGGAAATTTGCTGACCGCACTTCGACGAAATCAGCAAGCTGGAACCGACGCTCAAACGAGCGGGTCGCGATGCCACGATGAATGTACTGGCTATCCTGCTTATCTTCAGCTTTCTTGCCGCTTACGCTCAGCTGGTTCTGTTGTGCCACAATGTCGATTTCATCGGGACGGAACCCCGCAACGGCAAGAGTGATCCGGTAGCTGTCATCGCCTTCCTTCACGATGTCGAAGGGCGGATAGCCTTCAGCATCGGCGACATTGCCGGTTTCAAGCAGGTTGAAGAGTCGGTCAAATCCTACGGTTGAACGGCGATAAGGTGAAAGATCGATTCTCATTTCCAAATCCTCCGTTTGAAGCGATCTGGCATGAGGCACCGGTAGAGAGCCGGCGCCCTCTATGTCCAACCGGACCCGAACGGCGCCCGGCAGAGCCAAGTTAGTAAATGCATCCGGGCTTTCAAGCCACCCGCGCGTCAGTCGCCATCTGGCGAGCGATGCATTGCTGCTCCATTCATGTTTGTTGCGCTATATGAGCAACATGATCGGGCATGGCCCCGAGTCTTCGGTTGTTCTTTCTTGCTGGAAAGGGTTCCGTATGAAAAATTCTCTCACGAAAGCCTTGGGAATGCTGACAATGGCCGGCGCCTTGCTGGCGACCGGGCCCGCGGAGGCTTGGCCACGTTATGGCTATCACGGGTATGGCGGTGGCTATGGGGGCTGGCATCATGGCTCTCCCTGGCGTCACGGCTACCGGTGGTACCACGATGATGATGACGCCGGCCTCGCGCTCGGTGCGGGGATTATTGGTCTCGCCCTTGGCGCTGCGATAGCATCCGATCGCTCCCACTATGACGATCGCTATTACGAGGGCCCTCGCAGCTATTATGATGATTATGGGTATGAGCGCGGCTACTATGATTACGATCCATATCCCCGCTATGAATTTCATTACCGCGGATACTGAATGAATGACTTTGGCAACCCCGCTGGCGTTGCAGGCGGGGTTCTCATTATGACCTGATTGGGGGGCTTCCTGCCTGGCGGCTTTTGGGGCCGCCCCACTCGATAGCTGCCGTTGATCACGGCTGACCGACGAGTCGGCTCACGACCCAGATTTGGTCGAGTGCATCTGCCCCGACACTGCTCCAAAGCGGTCATTGCAACAGAATGGACAATTGGGGCGCATGAATAACTTTGATTGGCCGGCTTCCGTCCCAGTGGAAGTGCTGCTTAGATGGTCCTCAGGATTGGGAGCTCCCGACAATCCCGACCCACTGATCTCGCTACTTCAGAAGTGCTGCAACGCCGACCAGCAATGTAAGCAACGCTATTGAAAGCGTGACAAAGCGATAATCACGTTTACTCATCGAGCTCTCCTTTCCGGAGCTCAGTTAGCTTAAAGACACGGGGACAAAAAGGGCGACGAGACCACATATTTTGACCCAAAGAGTCCGTGATATCAACGATATAAGCAAGCGACAAACTTAAATGGGAGACAAATATGTCCACATGTGAGATAGTCCAATACGTGTACGCGGCAGGGTACATCCTGAACGGGGAACAATCATGACCACGTGGGGATACGATTCCGCCACAAGGCCAAGCTTCAATGTTTATCGGCGTTGGGGAATCGAGATTTCGAAGGCGGGGTACACCGCCGTTCCGAACTATCTGGTTTACGCGAACCTATATCTCGACAAAGAGATGAAGCTCTCTCCGTCTGAGTACTGGGCTCTTAATATCATCATTTCGTGCTGGCGAGAGCCTGAGAAGCCTCAAGCGTCCAAGAAATTTATCGCAGATCGAATGGGGGTAAGCGAACGGCAGGTCCAAAGGATAGTGCGTTCCTTGGAAAATAAAGGACTCGTAATCGCCAACGCTCATCACGATCGGCAATACAAAGCGAACGAGTTCAGTCTAGGCGGCGTTATGACTTTCATTACATATGTTTGGAGAATGACCGAGGAGAAGCGAGCAGGAGCGAGAAAGACTGCACCAAAGTTTGGTAGAGCAGACCTTTTCTATTGTACACCTTCCGAGGACCCGGATGATTCACCATTCTAGCCGAACTTCGAGTAGCTACTTTTCGGACACTTAGAATTCACAAGAATTACCCATTTTGTTGCGAGCGCCGGGATGGCCGCTCTTCACACGTTGATGATGCAACCAGAAGTTCGACTTAGTCTCAAAAGGCGGTCAATTGGCTCTGCTCTTTTCAACATAGACCACGGTCTGCTTTCGGGTCACGTCCAATGCGGACGGTGCGCAATGACTGGTCGCTAAGTGCTGCAAGTCCCGACCCACGACAACGTAGCATAGACGGCGGAGCTCAGGTCAGCAACTTGATCAGCGGCACCGCCACGTCGGTCACGTTCTTCATTCCCTTGTCTCGACAGATGATCTTCAAGGCGGGGCCCTCGTTTTGACCACCGGCCGGCGAGAAGGCGGCCCATTCGCGGTTCGTGCCGCCAAAGCCGTTCTCGGCGCGATATTTGAAACAGGTGATTTTTCCGTCATCGCTGGTGAACATCTGCTCGAACAGCGGACGGTCGGGATTGCGAATCGCTGCCTTCAGTGACTTGCATGCAATCGAGTATTGACATTTCCGTCACGCCTACTTGTCGCCGCCCCGATTGAAGTTGACCGTGGTTCGGCGATGGCTCTCATCGTAGCTGACGGTTATCGAACCACCGGGATGTGGCCATTGCCACGAGTAGTTTCCGGCACCTTCATCATATTGCTGAGGGGTGCCGTACTTATCGACGAACTTCCGCAAGATTGCATCGCGTCCCGCTTCACCATCAATATAAAAATCCGCGGAGTAGAAATGTTTGTGGTCGAAACTGAAATCGGCTTCGGCGACGGGTATTCCCTCTAGCGGCGCGGGTTTACCCGCTGGCACATAGAGCGTGAGGCCTTCATCGGTGGCGGGCATATAGAGTTTGAGCGTTGACGTAGGTCTCCCGCCCCACTTGATGCCTCCGACATCGGTCGGGAACGGCGTTTTGGGCTTGTCGACGCAGAGCTTATTCCAGGTGCGCGCGAACGGCACACCATTGTCCTCGATCAACACGCGGCCGAAATTATAGATGAAGCGCGTCTGTCCTGCCATTGCGCCGAAGCTGTTCTTCCCGTTGATGAAGCCGCAGGCGGTCGTGGCGGACATGCCCCACACATCGCCAAAATCCGCAGACGAAGGGTCTTTCAAGGCAGAGGGCACAGCTTGTTTGGCAAGAACGACTGCCACGCCTTTGGCGGCATGGTCTGGATCAATATCAACAGCTGGTTCGGTCGCCGCAGGTTTGCCATTGCCGTTGTCTAGGGGGCGTCCAAGGCTAAGCCCAGCCAGGAAAAGCGCCATCCAGCCAAAGCCGATAATGCGCGACTGTTTCGAATAGCCCTTGCGCAGGAGGAACCAAGCACAGGCGTAGGGCATCAGCACGATGCCGACCATCAGCAGGATCGATACTTTGCGATGATCCGTTACCATGATCTTCGACGGAGGTCCGGTCAGAACCTTACCCTTTGCCCCGCATTTTGGGCAGGTTTTAACGGTATCGCTGACTTGGTTGCCGCATTCATGACAGGTGACGAGCGCCATCTGAACAATCCCCCTCGTATTGGTTGAATTTCACTGCACGTCGATGTTGGCATGCCCTGGGACCGAGAACATCTTACGGCTGGACGCGGTCAGAAGGCTCTGCATCTCCTGTATGGAGAGCCCCGCCGGCGGCTTGCCTCCCGCCGCGGTGATGATCATGGCGGCAGTAAGGCCGGCTTCCTGGGCACGGCCTCCAAGCGGGATGCGCGCCTTATAGGCACCTAGATTTCGTAGCATCTTTTGATTGTCCCCCCGAGAAGTCGATGGCGGTACGCCCCCGCTTCGACTTCACACCATGATCCCTGGTGATCGGGGAGTTAGTAAACCGACGTAGATCGGTCCCTACGACCTTTAGGCTCGGAGAGCCCTGGACATCCGTCGCAGGCTCCCCGACCATAGGGTCAAGGGTGTGTGGACCACGTCGGGTGATCCATCCGTCTACGTAGGGGTTACTACGCCCCAGAGCCGTGCGTGGCGGCTCCGAGTGCATTTGAGCACGCCGAGAGGCTCGGCGCAATTCCCTGCTGAATGTTGTGGACGATGGTGACGTATCGCCATGATACATACGGTTGATATGATCTTCTGGGGGCCTATCGGGTCGGCGGCCGAGCCTAAGCCTCACCGGCCCTCGCGCGGCGGAAGATCGCCGCGCTAAGAGCCAGATCCCAGGTCGACTCATCCCCGCGGGATATACTTAAAATTGATAAAGGCCGCCGGCCATCGGCTTTGGCCATCGTCAACCGCAGTGGCTATCTTATCAATATGGTCCGCTGGTCGGCTTGGATTTGCGACGAGCATGAAAACGACGTGTGAAGTGTGGCACGCCCAGATCTCCGCATCTGACGCAAAATCTCTCAATCTCTGGCCCAGCGCCTGGATGTAATTTGCTCGCTCAACTCGCGGGAAGTGTTGGTAAATAAGCAAAGATCGACCCGCTTGATAATGACCGGCCAATTCATCGTCGAACACGAATTTGACGCCGGTGCTTTGATTTTTCGAGACGGAGCCTGTGGCCAAGCCATTGTCGGGATCGAAGAACACAAGATCGCAGGCGGCGAACATATCCATGCTAGTCGCATGAAGCTTTTCCCGCGCAGCGAGCCCAGGCACCACGATCCGTTCGAAGTACACCGCTCCGGGTATGATGCCCCGTCGTTCGATCTGACGGAAGTCGTCCAAGGTGGGAGCCGGTGGCACATGAACAAGGAGGTCAAACAAATCGGGGTCATACGGCCGCCAGATCTCAGATTGCGCTAGGTAGCCGCGTTTCCCACCATCGCTACGACCATCGTTTGCCGTCAGCAGCCAGTGAACTCCGAGCTTTAAGCCCACACCAGCGAGCAGCCGGAGCAAGGCATATTTCCTGTAGTCGTTCACGTCTCCGAGATATTGGACCTTCAACTTCCGCCCCTCCCCGACTGCTGCGGAGAAAGGGCTTAGCTCCCAATTGTAACCAAAAATATCTGAAATCTCGATTATCGGAAAAATAGATCATTTGGCTGCTCACCATCGTGTGAGCAGCGCATGCCGAGAGACCTGAATTCACCGAAATATCAGGTTTTGCGAGAACTCATTCGGATCGAGCGCAAACGGCGCGGACTATCTCAGGCACAAGTGGCGCAAGCACTGGGGCGCCCGCAAAGTTATGTTGCCGACTTTGAGCGTCGCGAGCGGCGTATCGACGTCGTGGAATATCTCGCCCTCGCCGAAGCTATCGGCTTTGATCCGCTTGCGTTGCTCGCTGCAGTGATGAAAAGCGAATAGACCTATCGCGGAGTCACGCCTGACAACGTGACGATCGTGTATCAGCTCAAAAGCACGCTGTATTTAGTGGCAGTGGCCTCGTCTGCCTCAATAAGCTGCACCTTCGGGAAGGGGCGGCCTGCAGCGATAATTGCAGGAAAACTTACCACTCCGCGGCGCGGCGGAACAGTGCCGCGCTGAGCGCCAGGTCGCCGCTCTCACCATGCTCATCCGTTCCGGCCAGCAGCAATAGGAATGCGGCTTCGGCCAGTCGGTGCCGGCGCGATTCTGGCACCCCATCATTGGTCAGGGCACCATCTTCTTGACGGATTATGGTCATGGCCTCTTTAGCGAGAGCTAGCGCCTCGGCCGCTGTCTCGACCGTTGCCTGAGGGTCACCGCCCCGTTCCCATGCACGACAGGCTTGCCGGGCCTCCTGGGTTGCGTCTGCTGTGCGGATGAGCAGGACCTCTGGATCTGCGCTGTTCGGGTGAAGCCGGGTTTCAAGGTCAATCTTCATTGGACAAGAAAAACACGCCGCTTGCACGCGCACAATTATTCGCGAACATGCGATTGAGACCGGCCCCCTGCTAGCGGAGCAATCTTCGAATGCCCCCCAATCCAACGACGGTGCCACGGCGATCCGTTTGGCATTGAGCAAACGGCCGTATATGGCTCCCTGCTTAGCCAGTCTGCTACGACCGCGCGATGGCGGAAGGTCATGCGATGGCGAGGTACGTCGGCCACAATGACTCCATCGCGCGGCGAGCTTCTATGACGCAATTTGGACGAACGGGAATAATGCTCGATACGATAAATGGCTCTCTGGACAATCTGCCATCTTCGATAACCCGCCGCTCGGGCTCTGTCTTTTATACCGGCCGCTCCGCATTCGAACGGCCAAGCCCTCTCTATGTTCTTGGCCTAAATCCAGGCGGCTATCCCGATCTGCAGTGCGACGAGACCATAGCCGCGGATATTGCGCAGTTTCGCTCCCAACCCGCCAATTGGTCGGCCTACCGCGACGAAAGCTGGCGGGGAAAAGCTCCCGGGTCGCATGGAATGCAGCCGCGTGTCCTCCATATGATGCGTCGGCTCGGTCTCCAGCCTCACGAAGTGCCGGCCAGCAACGTCGTGTTTGTGCGCTCTGCAACGGAAGCAGAACTCAATTTCGAGAAGGCAGCGCTTCTCAAAGCCTGTTGGCCGGTGCACGAGGCGGTAATCGACGCCCTCCAGTGCCGCACCGTGCTCTGCTTCGGCGGTACGGCTGGCCGCTGGGTTAGATCGATCTTGCGCGCGAACACGCCAGTCGGGCAATTGCGAGAGACAAATGCACGGGGCTGGCTAAACGAGGCGCATCTGAATTCCGAGGGTCTCGCTGTTTTAACTCTTACTCACCCCGGTCGGGCGGATTGGCGAAATCCCGACGCAGACCCGTTCCCGCTGATCGAGAACGTTCTCGCCCGCTAAATCAATCTCACCATCCTGAACGGCCGAAATCGAATAAATGCCTCGTCATCGCCGAGGTGCCCATGGAGATATATTCATCCCGGTGCTCTTCAGGCTAGGCCGCGAAATGGTATGGGAAAGCGGGACGAGATTGCGCCGCGGAGAAATGACGACCCTCTGCTAGCTGAGCAGAGGGTCATACGCCAAAAGGCGCCCTTTCCCGTCATTCGGCGCTGCCGCGAACATTATGTATCCGACCGTGTATTCAGCGGTGTATCCTCTGAGCCGTGACTGTTGCGAAGCAGGTCCGCAAGCAGACGGTCTCCGTTAACGAGAGCTAGTAACCAGCTTACAGCCTTTCGCGACAGCAAGCCCCCGGAGAAAACCCCGTCTGACCAATCCAGCATCAAGGGCGGCGTTGTAGCGCCGTTCGGCCGGCGCTGCGCCTGTAACCTCTCGTACCAGCCCACGGAACGGGATGAACGCGTTGACTACGGTTTTCCCACCGGCCTCGGCAAGCTTTCCGACCGGATTCTCCCTGGTCGTCCTGCCGGGCTCATAATCGGGCCCGAGCACTTCGTTGAGCTCACGCATGGCAGAGCTGATCTGAGCGCACGTTCGCGCCGTATTCGTGGCATAGGGATCATCAGCCGAACGCTGAAGCACTTCGGCGATCTCTCGCTTGTTGATGCCCACATCCCGGACCGGCTGGGTTGCAATCTCGCCCGCCTTGTTGAGAGTGTTGGCAACCGGCTTTTCTGAGTCAGCCGGGGCAGTCGAGTTCGCATAGGAATTTTGAGCAGGGGCAACGGCCGGAAAGCAGAGAGCAAGCACCGCAAGAAATTTGTTTCGTTGGCTCAACATGCCGGCACAACGCAGAAGGCAGTCCAACGTTGCAATCCGCCGCGCATGCTATGCGAATCCGATCGCGTCGTTAGAGATTCCTCTTGTCAAACGGACCATGGCGGCATTTCATATTAACATTACCTGCCGTCTCGTTCTGAGTCGCGGCAAAACGATGGAGATGGCGCGCGGCGCCGTTTCAGAAGCGCCCGACATCTCCTGAATTGGAGAGGGTCGATGATTACTCAAGCAGACCTACAGCATCATTTGCGCCGTGAGCGTGAGGAACGTCAGCGCGCCAATCAGGCTTCCAGTGTCGAGGCGCGTCTAGCTCATTCGTCATTGGCCGATAGTCACGCCCGGCGGGCGGCAATCGCTAAAGTGCGTTTGGACCGACAGACCTTAGTGATCCGATCGCGGCCGGATCCAGTTGAAAATGCGTAGCGGAGCCCTATTGCGAAGTCCCAATTCCGCATTGGCCCTGTTCCATCGCAATCTGCTTGGTGATGCGAGTAGCGTTCTCCGAATAGGCCTCTGCCACAGACCCGTGATTCACTGTTTTGCCGCGTAGCGGGCTTACGTTTTCGCAGAGGTGGAAAACGTGCGGCGTCGCAGATTTTTTGGCACCGTTCTCAGGAGCGATCCAATAAACGACATCCTGCCCGGTCGGGTTTTGTGCGGTCTTGGTAGCATCGCTCACCGTCTGAGAATCCCGGGCAATATCCTGGGCCTGCGCGGCTACCTCGGGCGAACAGGCCGTCGTTGGCTGGCCAGATTTGATCTGTGCGGCGCACTGATTCATGTCTTGCGTGTACTGCTCGACGGAAGGCGGCTTAAAGCTGACTCCGATCAGCGTAGCCACAAGGGCCAGGGCGACGCCAACGCCGCCAGCTATCTTCTTGTTCTTGGGATCCATGTCTTTGTCCATGAAGATCAGGACAAGCAGCGGAAGGAAGGCGATCAGGGTGATGATGGCGCCGAGCTGATTCTGGATGAAGAAACGGAACGTGTCAGCCTTGCTCGCCGGATCATGGCGGTTCGCGGCTTTCCACATCAGGTTTCCGGCAACCGCAAAGATTGCGATTGCGACCAGAAGGCCAATCAGAAGCGCAAGGTTGCCATGGTCAAACTTGTGCTGCCTGAGCATGACAATGCCAGCAATTTCACCCCCAATGGCAACGATCCACGAAAGAGCGGCCAAGACTCGGAGCCGACTGGCCGCGCTCTTCTGAGCTTGCGTCGCTTTCCAAGCTTTTGTGACGTCGACCTCGGCCGGCGGTTCGTTGTCGGACATGTTCAGGCCCCCTCTGGATGTTCCTTACAGCAGCCTTCAGCCATAAACGTTAAGCCGCCGGCTTGCGTAAGACGATTTCAACCCCGCCCAATATTTACCTAAGCTAAAGAGTGGGAACCAGCCCGAATAACTCCATCACGGGCACGTGGCGCATTTCGGCCATCTGGTGTGCCGGTCCTGCCTCGTGGGGAGTGTTGGTTGCGGGCCTTGGGTTGGCAGGCGGTCCTCTTCACGGACGGAACCTCAAACCATTACGGCACCAAATCAGATCCATTGATGAAGGCGATCATGACACATCTTATGCGTTGGCGGACAAACGGCCTTTCAAACGCGACGAGAATTTATTAGCTTCAATCGGGGCCGCGCCAGAATCGCTGTAGACGATTCATTCACTTCGAAATGCTTGTTCGAACAAATGCTTGCTGTGCATCCAAGCTGCAAGCGAATGGGAGATGATGTATGTTGAGGCTCGGCAGATTAGGCCTTCTTATTGCTATTGTCGGTATCCCTCTGTCCCCGTCAGCCGCACGAGGTGGCGGAGGTCATGGCCATTATGGTCTTGGTAGCTACCATTCGTCGTACCACACCAGCGATCACGTCGTTTCCGGCTATTACCGGAAGAATGGGACCTACGTTAACAGCTACCACGCCACCAATCCGAACAGCACGCGGAACGACAATTATTCCACGCGTGGCAATATCAACCCTTACACGGGAGAACCCGGAACGAAGCCGAGAGACGGCGAAGGCCCGAACTGAGATTGATGGATGAGGCGGGGGACGTTTGGATCAGCTATTCTCGATCGGCCAGACCAGCTCTGACTTTCGGGAGCAGTTTCTGAACTTCCTCCCAAACAACGGTGTTGCCCAAATGTCCTTCTGCCTCGGCGTTGGCCAAATTGGCTGCGGCTATGGATTCCGCATCGTCCCCATGGGTTTGAATTAGCATCAGCGCTACCGACCAAAGCTCCCATTTAGCAACTGGCATGGCCGCTTCCCATCATCGGCTGTTCATTTTACGATGGTGGAACCATCATGGGAGTTAGGCAATGCTCGTTCGGAAGATTGGTACCGCGATCCTGCCAATTTTGCTGGTGATAGGTTCATCCACGCCGCTGCTCGCAAAAGCCCCTTGCCGGGATGCCAAGGGAAAGTTTGCCAAATGCGCTGGGGTTAAAAAGCCGCAGCGGTGCAAAGACGCCAAAGGCCGTTTCGCCAAATGTGGCACGCCCGGCGCTAAACCTGTCAGCTAGCCGACCTCAGAGGAATGTGGCCGGCGATCAACCGGCCACGAACCCTTACATCCAGGATGCTACGCCACCATGGTGGGAGCATGTACCGGAATGGGTGGCGCTGTAACTCAGCGTTCCGTCCTTGCATTTTGCGGTTGGTGAGCCGCTGGGATGGCTCGTCGTCGCGGCCGGAGTGGCAGGACGTGCGGTCGGCTGGGCCGGTGCGCTGGTCGGTTGTGTACTGGCCGTGCTTGTGCTCGCCGCGCTTTTGCAGACGGCTTTGTTTGCATTTCCAGCTTTGGAACAATCATAGTTTCGTGTCGGCTTCGCTGCCGGAGCAGACGCGGGTGCCGCAGCGGATGCAGCCGCCTTGCAGACAGCCTTATTCGCGTTACCGGCCTTCGAACAATCGTAATTCCGGGGAGCTGAGGCCGGTTTGGCTGCCGGGGCCGGTGCGGCAGCAGACGCAGCTGCTTTGCAGACCGACTTGTTGGCATTGCCGGGCTTGGAACAGTCGTAGTTGCGAGTTGCTGCCGCGGGTTTTGCTGCGGGAGCAGCAGGCGTCGAGCTTGATGCAGCAGCACCCTTACAAGCGGCCTTGTTGGCGTTACCTGCCTTGGTGCAATCATAGTTCCGGGCGGCCGCTGGAGCGACCGAAAGCGATGCTAAACCCATCGCAGCAATGCTAAGCAAAAGCCTGTTCATACATCATCTCCCGTTTGGGATCGGGAGGCTAGCCTGTTCTCGGGAGCGGTTCAATTCACCTGCGCTCAAACTTGAATTGAAGGTCTACCTAAAGCCAGCTGGCAACGCCGCCATGCCACGAGCATGTGCCGCGTCGGCTTTCGCTGAAGCTGTATGAACCGTCACGGCAACGTGCAGTTGCGCCCACAGGCAGCCGGTCAGCCTTGACAGGGCGATGGACCCGATGGCCGCTCTTGGCCGTGTAATAGTCGTCAGAGCCGTAGGATTGTGAACCGTGATAATAGCTTCGGGCATTGGCAGTCGGGGCAAGCCATCCGGCGCTCGCCATCATCAAAGCAAAGGCTAGTGCGAGCTTCCTCATAGGTTTTCCGTTAATCCGCTCAGTAAACAGAGAGCAAAGTGAGCAACCAGGTGAAGGGGCTTGCTGGTTTGTAGGATCCGGCTACGGAGCGACGATCGGGCATATGTCGACTGAACTCAGCGTAATGACATACGGGCTGCCCATGCGGTTATAGACGCACAAGCGTGATCCGCCCTGGAGGCTTTGCGATACCAGATTCGCCGCCGGGCCGGTGTTGTGGGGGTAGCTCGTGGTCGGCTCGGGCGGGTCTCGCATCGCCGCGCCCGCCGCGCCGAGACTGTTGCTGATCCCCTGGAGCCGAGCCTGCCGGTTATAATAATCCGTCTGTACGCAGCTCGCATATTGTGTCGTGCCAGGAGTGAACCCGTAGGCGGCGCAACTCTGCTGCGCCGCGTTGAACATCTGCTGGGCACAGCCGCCCGTTAGCAACACGGCTGAAATTATGAACGCTTTCCGAATCACGATTAGAAATTCCCCCTGGTTGAAGTCTTTTATCCGGAGCGCCCATGGCTGCGTTAGACGCAGAAGCTCGCTTCAGGCAAGAGTTCGAGTCCGCTCTCGCCACTATAGCATATTCGCGTTATTCTCTGCCCGTGCCTGTTGACGATCGAGAGCTTTGGGCCTGCGCCCTTCAGGTTGAACGCCGGTACGGGCACAATGCCCCCCGCTTCGTCGCGGAACGGATTGGTGCTTTGGTTGTCGCGGGGGACCAAGAGGGCATTTCCACATGGAAGATGATCGCAGAACGCCTCGATAAGCTTCGGTCGACCACCGATGAGGTTGTGCAACGGCCGGCCCCTTAAATCCGAGCGGCGGGATGCAATTAGTGTACGATAAGGGGGGGAGGTGAAGAGAATGGGCTCGACATTGATAAGCGCTGACGCCTCTCACTGCGAAGCCATACGCCGGCAGGTTAAGCTGGGGTTGAGGGTGAAAAAATGAAGTGGCGATTTGGAATCGCTTGCGGCTCCCTGGTCGGCGCATCTGCAACGTTCGCACAGACTTCAACCAACCCACCCTCGTTCATTACTATGCATGTCCTTGCCACGACAGTGATGAAACAAATTAAGCCCTGCTACAGTGTCCCTGACGATCTCAGGGAAGCTTCGAAATCTATTGTAACCACCCTGGACGCTCACTTTGACCGCAATGGCCGGCTTGCGGCGCCCCCGTCAATGAGGGACCAGCGCGGCGTGACGGCCGACAACAAGTGGGCGGCCGATCGTCTGGAGTATCTCGGGCGCCAAGCCATCGTTTCTTGTCAGCCTCTCAATTTGCCCGCGGAACTCTATGTCGGTGGCTGGGATCACGTTGTGATCACGTTCTTTGGAGACCCCAATCGGCCCGCTCCGGCTCACTGAGTGCTTTAAGTAGGCCGTACGGGATTCGGCGGCCATTGGTATTCGAAAAGACCACGATGCGATGACAACCGTTTGGAAGCTACGTGCAGTTCTCTACCCGAGCCTGGTCGGAGCCATAGCTTTCTGCACGGTTTTCCCTGAACCTAAGCTAGCGTCTGTTCTCGGGATCGTCGTGGGGTACATTACCTGTAGGCTCCAAGGGCAATCGAAAAACGGCAAGCGCATTGACCCCATGAGCTTGGGTGAAAATAACGATAGCCGAGATAAAGGCTCCAAAAGCCAGTGAAGCACAAGCCGGAGAGGAAGCCGGAATGATCAGCAGCCCGGCGCTGCCGTACATCGCGGTAGCGGTGACAGCATTGAGCCTATGGCAGATATACCGAGGCGTCCGCACGGGTGTCATGCATTTTGGCGTAAACACGATCAGCATCAATTGCGATCGCCGGAAAGACCCGAGAGGGTTTTGGATATACGGCACGTTCAACGCGATGACGGCCATTCTCTGCATTTGGCTGCTTATCTACCCGCGCTGATAGCTTGGTTTGCCAAATACGTAATCGCCACGAGAGAGGAAGCCGGAATGAAGCCAGCGAACGTCCGCAAAGTCCAAATCGGCGCCGGGGTGATGTTCGCGCTGACTGGAATCGGCCACATAGCCCTGCAAATAAGTAACCCACCAATGAGCTATTTTCGTTCGGTTCAAGGCGTCCTGCTTCTGATTGCTGGAGTTTGGATCGCTCAAAAGCATCTGCGGACGCGGGGTTTGTAAGCTTCATCCGTAGCTGACGGTCACCAAGCAACCCGCACCGACTGGATCAGATATTAAGAAGGGCCGGTAGCGTATCGCTTACCGGCCCGACCCCCTTTAGGTGGAAAAGCGCTACTATTTAGTTGATGCCCGCCGCTGATGCTTGACCGGATGCAGCCGCCGAGCTGCTTCCCGAACCGGCCGAGGATTTAGCAGCGGAGGCCGTATCGTCCGCCAGGCGCCTGGTCGTAGCATGCGCACGTCGCATGGTGGCGTTTGCAGTAGCCACTGTCCACTTCTTCGTCTTGTGGATCTGATCCGTCCCAACTGCCTGCGCACCAATATGCGCGTCTTTTTGAAACAGCCGTATTCACGCCGCCTGTTCCTCCGACCGAATCAAGCGACGATTTGGTGGCACTGCTAGCGCCACCATGCGCATTGCCGGTTGCGCCGAGGTCGCCATCAACGCGGCCGCTTCTGATATTCACATTTTTGGCCACGCGGGCATCGGTACTACCGGACGAAACGACGCCCGTGGAAGTGTCGACGGAGCGACCAAACGCGTTGCCAGATCCATCTACGGCGCCACCTAAACCACCTGTAATGCCGCCGCCCAAGCCGCCCGTCCCACCGCCAAGAAGCTGAGCGTTGGCAGGAATTGCGACGGTTGCAATAATCGCCGCCGCCGCCAAGATCATTACCTTCATTCTAACTCTCCGTTGCGAACCGGGATCGCATCCCGTTGACGCACAAACGTCACAGAGTTCGTTTCGCTTCCAACATTGGTGGTTAATTGGAATTAAGATGGTAAATGAATTCCGCCCTTATCGTTGAACGGCACTATCCCCTGATCGTGCACTGCCGCTTGCCGCGCTTCCATTCGTCATGCGGCCGCTTCTCTTCGATCACCTGTTTGAACGCCTGGGACATGCGGTAGCGGTTGCGATCCTGCTTGGTCCCTGCGGCCACTCTCAATAGTTAAGTTTGTCTGCTACGAGAGCAGGGGGTCAGCGGCCGCAAAGCACGCACTTCTGCGGCTTTAATGGCGTACGGCCGGCCGTGTATGCAGCTGTGTATACAAAATGGTGCTTCGCATCCCAATCGGCGAGCTTGCCGACCCAGCTTCTTAGTCCAGATGCTGCCCGGTCCGGTGCTGGCTACAGGCAAGGCAGCCTGATCGTAGGCATTTCCGATCGCCATGATCGCATCGAGCTGTGGATCGGTAGCGAGGCTCATGGCGGCTGAGGCGATTGACGCGGACGGGAGCCGGTTGAACGGCTGAGGGAGGCAGCGTTTTCGATATCGGTGCTCCCACCGCACCCGCCCCGCCAATGTCACCCGCGACTTAATCCGGAATCCAATTCCTTCTTTTTCGTATGTAGTTCGCAATCGGCATCGACGCGGAGCCCGAGTGAGCCGTTAATCGAATTGACTCGTCCCGAAAACAATGTTGCGATGCATATAGTCGCTGCAAATGATTCGCATGACGGATCATTCGAATAATTCGATCATTCTTGACCTGATCATTTGCCCGGGGGAGTAATGATGCGCGGCATGACGGCTTTAGCTTGCGGGGCGTGTGCGCGTTTGCTGCCTGCATGCTGCGCGAACTCCAAATCCAGATGCCG
>Ga0105238_10002305_pt1 | contig 19226 bp, 13 predicted proteins | sample KBSC34metaG_FD_81526 | JGI IMG/M metagenome (GOLD analysis project Ga0105238, IMG submission 81526) | Corn rhizosphere microbial communities from Kellogg Biological Station, Michigan, USA - KBS C3-4 metaG | ecosystem: Host-associated > Plants > Roots > Rhizosphere > Soil | place: Michigan, USA... | reverse complement strand
ATCGGACTGCGTACGAACGTTGATTTCATGATCTGGCGCATCGGTTACGAGCTCGATCCGATCCAGGAGATGACCTCGCAACTCAACAAAACAGAGATGGCCAAATACATCGAGCCGTCGCAATCGTTCCTTTCGATGACCAAGCGCTCGATGTACATCGATAAAGATAACCCCGAGCACGTCGAGGATCGGCTGCACATCGTTCCCGGCAAGTCGCAGTATCTCTTCGTTTACCCATTCGTGAAAACTCGCGAGTGGTATTCACGCACTGCGGAGCAACGCCAGGAAATGATGGACGAGCACATCCGCATCGGCATGAAGTATCGCTCAGTAAAACTGCACACTACTTACTCCTTTGGCCTCGACGATCAGGAGTTTGTCGTCGCGTTTGAAACAGACAAACCGTCCGACTTTCTCGACCTGGTCCAGGAGCTGCGCGAAACAAAAGCGAGCTCCTACACGCTGCGCGACACGCCGATGTTCACCTGCCGCCAGCGCACGCTCAGCGAGTGCCTTGAAGCCCTCGGCTAAAACTTGATCCACAGATTACACAGATTGCACAGATATCTGCGTAATCTGTGGATAGTTCTGCTTGTTCTACTTTCCGCCGCGAATCTTTATTCCCAAACCGACGCGCCTTCAGAGTATCTCTGGCACGAAGCGGAGAACATGCGTGGGTTCAGCACCGGCAAGCTTGGTGAGCCGCTGCTTAATCCGTCGCACATGAATCTGTCGCGCGAGAAAGCGCCGGGTTGGGGAATCAATGGGCCGGGAGTTTCAGCGGAGTGGACACAGGGCGGCGAGAGCGAGTGGAACTCAGCCGCGGCGAGTGCGGATGAGACGCGCGCCACGTTGTATCAGGATCTCGAGATTCCACGCGGCGGCGAATATCGGTTGTGGGTTCGTTACGCTGACTGGGCGGGGCGAAGTGAAAACTTCACGATCACGATCGCGCAGGACGGCGCTGAAGTCTTTCGACACGAGTTTGGCGCGAAAGATGTGATCGATCCGCATGATGAATTCAGTATGTACTGGGGTTGGGCCTTCGCGTGGGACGGTGCGAGCGCGACGGTGAAAAAAGGCCCCGCGCGTGTGTCGATCGTTATTGAGAAAGCCGCAGAAGCACGAAGGCATGTCGACTGTTTTTTGCTCACGAACGATCTCGCGCTCAAGCCGTCAGGTCGACAAAAGCCGGACTTCTCTGCGATGCGTTATATGCGCACGTGGTCCACGACACGCAAGCCACTGCAATCATTGCTGCAAAGCGAAAGTGTGACGCGCGTGCCGGAAGCGTGGGTGCGGCCGAAGGTTGGCGGGCGTGATTTCCTGATGCCGTGGAATATCGCGAAGGAGTTCTGGCCGCTGCTCGACAAACCAACTGAGGAACGACCGCTGTTCCCGTTCAATGCCGAACCGATCGAGGAGTTCGTCAAGAAGTACAAAGGCGCGCGCGATGTGCCGCTCTTTCAATCGAAGCTCGTCGTGCCGGTTATCTACATCAACGACCTGCCTCAATACTTGAAGGAAGGCAGTCCGTTTCTGCGTTACCTGCGCGAGACGAAAGTACCGTTTGCGATCCTCATCAACTACGGCTCAGCGAAACTCGATCCCGCCGCGTGGCAATTACTGTCTGGCGAGTTGAAGGACCAGTTTCTGGGTTTGATCTCGGGTGAGAGCGTCGGCTACGTGTGGGACTTCGCGCCCGCGGAGTTGAAGATCACACCGTCGATGTCGCGCCGTGAGCTGCTTGAAGCGCACCGGCAGTTTTACTCCAACGCGATCGCGCGCAAGTGGCGCGAGACGTTCCAAACTGACACCGGTCCGCTGTGGGACAAGCTGATTCCCGCGCAGTCGACGTCGAGCACTTCGTTTGCGCACGCGTTGACGCAGTGGGGCGTGAATCTGATCGGCATGGAAACCGCCGCGGTGATGCCGATGACGGGAATGCGTATCGCTTTCACGCGCGGCGCCGCACGCCAGTTTGGCGGCGCGTTTCTCTATTACCACGCGCCAAACTTCGGCGACACCGCCACGACTTTCACGAAGCAGCAAAACTTCGCCGGCCCGGATTACTTTTACCACTCGCGCTATGGTCCAACGATGGGGCCGTCGCTCGCGTGGTATCGAAAGAGTTATTACCTCTATTACATGGCCGGCGCTTCGGCGATCTATCTCGAGCAGGGACACGACCAGTTCTTCAAGCCCGGGCCGGGAGATCATCCATTCCAGCTCAATCCGCTTGGCCGCATCACCGACGAGTTTATGCGTTTCGCGGAGAAGCATCCGGAGCGCGGAACGCCGTACACGCCTGTCGCTTTTTTGCTCGATCCGGCGCACGGGTTCGAGATGACGGACTATCCGCAATGGCCGTTTGAAGTGTCGCAGATAGATCGAGGCGATCGAGCGCTGCGGGAGTTGTTTGGTGTGGCTTACTATCCGGGGCTCGTGGTTGAAGGTGAGCCCGCGATAGCCGATCGGCAGCCGTTTGTGCCGGGTGTTTTCGGCGACATATTCGACGTTCTGACTGCGGCAGACGTTCAGGGGTCGCGATCGAAAATGCAGACGCTATTGCCTTCGTATCGTGCGGTTGTTGTTGGTGGACGGCTCGATTGGTCGAATGAGTGGATCGCTCGGCTGAATGAGTACGTGCGAAACGGTGGCACTGTCGTGCTCAACGCGGCGCAGATTAAGAAGCTGCCTGAGCAGTTTCTGGGTGTGCGATTGATGAACGACACTGGTGAAGCTCACAACGCCGTTTGCCTCGCGCCCGGCGACGAAGCTGAATATCTCAAAGGCCAGATATTCCGGTATGAGAAAGTCGAGGTAAAGGGCGCGACGGCGCTGATGACTGTGCCGAGTGGCGATCCGATCGTGACTGTGAATAGAGTCGGGAAGGGAAGCGTCGTGTTTGTCGCAGTGCCGGATCTGCTCGGTGAAGACAAGCGCGTGACGCCGTTCGCCGCGCACCTGCTCGCGCACGTGTTTGCCGATGCAACGCCGTTGAAAGTTACAGGGAATGTCGAGTATCTGATCAATCGAACGGCGAATGGCTGGGTGGTGACATTGCTGAATAACAACGGTGTGCTCAAGCCGCAGCAGGGGATGGCGCAGGTCGATCGGAGTGCTTACGTGACCGCGACGATCACGCTACCGGCTCAGATTAAGAAGGCGATTGAATGGAGCAGTGACACCGCACTAACAACAAATGGCGCGACCGTCAGAGTTCAGCTCCCTCCAGGCGGCCTCGCCATTGTTGAAATACAGTAACCGCGGATGACGCGGATTTAAACCACGATTGTTGAGCCGTCGAATTTGGTTAGGCTGAAGCCGTTGAAGACTTCGTTGTAGCAAGCTCGCTGTTCCTTCAGAATTCCGATCGCGATTGCCTCACCGAGTTTCATCGACTCCGTTGCGTCCGAGCGCCAGTGGACGCCGGCTGTGTTTCTTCCGATCGCGACGTTCGCCGCGACTTTGTTTAGCTCACCGCCGACTGTGATGTCGCCTGCGTCCGAACCGATGTAGGGTACGAGGCTCAATCCGTCGTCTGTTGGTTGCACTGGATCGAGTCCGATGTCGACGAGTCGTGTCGTTTCCTTGAACCACGCCTTCAGAATCGTGACGCACGCGCCGGCGACCGTTGCATGTCCGGCCCCGTATGCGGGATGGGTTGGCGAGCCTTCCGGAAACGCCATCGGCAGGAGCGCGTTGCCCGCCGGCATGAAGCCCTTCAGACGATTCGAATCGTTGAAAGAGTTGAGTATCTCTGAATGCACCGGATAGCCCGCACCTGCAAAAAGTGTCCGGTCAACTCGCTCCGCCATCACTTCCGGCCGCAGGCGTCGATGCACGAACCACTTCTGATACCACACAGCTTTCAACGCGCGGGTTGAGACTTCGCACAAGAGCGTCGCGATGTGTGGTCCACCAAAAGTGCCGAAGCCGAACTGAGTCGGATTGTTGTTGTAAGGATTGCCGTCGTCGAACGGCGCGCCTGCGCCCGCGAGAACGAGGAACGCGTGAAAGTACCCCTGGAACAGAACGTCGATGTGTACCCACTGTCCGATGTCACGGCCGTTGCGCATGTAACGCGGCACTGGATCGAATGCGTTCGGGCCTTGCGCGACGCCGCGCTGGACTGCGAGCCACGTGTTGAAGTCAGTCATGTAGTTGACGCCCGGAACAGTGGTCGTGATCTTCTGCTCGAGCTTGTTCGCGCCGAAGTTGCAGTCCTGGTAAAAGAATTGAGAGAGCAGTGGTCCAACGCGATCGCCGGGCGTGAGGCCACGAAATAGAGTCGCAGTAGTGACTGCGCCGCCACTCTTCGGCCCGTTGAAATCCGAGCCGTAGAGCGTTAGATCGGCAGCGGCCGCATTTGCGATCGGATTCGTCGAGTATTGTGAGTAGGGAACATCGCGCAGCAGCGCCATCCAGTAGTTTTCTGAAATCTCAGCAGCTTGTGCGCGACTCGCAAAAGCAGGCGCAGGCGGTTGCACGAGTGCGTGCGCGTCGGGACCTTGCATGTCAAAGGCGAGCCCGGACTGGGGATTGGTCAGCTTTACCGTGCCGCCGAGTGGAATGGCGTCGAAGTCTGCCGGACGGCCACTGTTAATCGCGTTGACGAGAGCGTTGTACGCGCTGAGTACGACAGTGCCGTCGTTGTTGTGCGGCAGCCCCTTCGAGAAGTTGCCGATTTTGTTTGGGTAGATGTTTTCGTCTTCGTTGTTTGGATGTTGGAGGTTCTGTGGCGTCGCTTGCAGGCCGGCGATTGCTGCGTCGCGACGAAGCTTCGCGCACTCGTTGGCGCGCTGGTTAGAGCCGGTTGCGGCGTGAGCATCGACCTTGATGACACTTGCGGCAATCGTAGCAGCCCCAACCTGAGTTAGGAACTTACGTCTGTTTGGTTGCATGGGAGGAACTTCCTTTTCTATAGGGTTGGATCGGGGACGGTATTCTACACAGGTGAGTGGTGGGAGGGAAGAGTTTTAGCGCGCGGCGCCCTAATTGGATTTCTCTGCGGCCGCAAAGGTAACCGCTAAGTTTTATGGTTTCTTGCCTTTGCCCTTTCCGCCTCCAGGTGAAGCCGGCGGGCCGCCTTTAGGTTTATCAGGCTGCGCCTGCTTTTGTTGCGCTTGCGGTGGACGTTCGTGTTTAGGCTGTGGCTGCGGTTGAGCCCGCGGCGCCGGCGCGGGTCGTTCCGCACGTGGCGCAGGTCGCGCAGGCGCTGCTACACGCTCGCCTCGTGGCTGCTCCTGTCTCACCGGCCGCGCAGGTCGCTCAGCCTGAGGCGCGCTGGCCCGACGCTCCATCTGCTTCTGCTGACCTCGTGGCTGCTGTTGCTGTTGCGGTCGCTGCGGCTGCTCAACGCGACGTGCTTCACGTTGCTCCTGACCACGTCCTCTTTGCTCAACCTGAGCCGGTCGCTGCTGTTGCACCGGTGCTTGCGGAGCTTGAGCTGACTGCTGTGGTGGTCCACCACGTCCCTGGCGCTCATCACGCACCTGGATCTTTTGTCCCTTCGCATGATCGGGCGCATTGTTCACGCGCATCCGCTTCGCGAGGTCTGGACGGAACTTCGGTGCGACCGGAGTCGTGCTCGTGATGACTGTGGTGTCGTTCAACTTCTTAGCTATTCCCGGCGGGATGTCGATCTTGCCGCGACCCCACGCCGAGTGCACTACTGCATTCCGCAACGGCGACACTAGCAACGGATCCAACACCGGATTCACTGACGCGAGCATGTTCCGATCGGCCTTCCGCGCTCGTCTCCAATCGACATCACGCGCGAAGTCGTCGACGCTCACAACAGTTACGGCTCCCGGCACGTCGAGATTCGCAATGCGCTGGTGGAGACTGTCACGTGTCAGGTAATACGGATCCCACGAGTTGTTGTTGTAGTAATGCGGCACGTACACGTCGCCTGGTCCAAGCGGCACCCAGCCGATCTGGTTCTGATCGAACGGAACCCACGCTACGAGTGCAGGCGAATAGACCGGGTCGACGTTCGTGCGGTCCGGCACCCAGTACCAGCGATCGCCGACAAAGGCCCAACGCCCGTAGTGATAAGGCGCGTAGCCCCACGGCTCGCTCGAAACCCACGTCGGACCATACGGGTAATCCGTGTACCAGTAACCCGTTTGATACGGCATCCAGCCGTTATCGACGCGCGGCGACCATGCATAGCCGTAGCCGTCGAGATTGCGCCAGTCGCCGTAGTAATCGAGATCATAGAGACCGGGAATGTATGAGTTCGCATACTGGTAACTGACATTGCGTCGATAAGGATCGAAGTAATATGGATCGTTAAGATAAGCGTTGTAGTCGCGATAGCGGCCGTCGTAATACTGCGGATACTGGTTGGAATAGTAATCGTCCACCAGGTAACCAGCATCGCGCCCATTTAGCTGTGAAAGAACCGCATTCGCGGCGGTGTTTCCGACCAGCGTCAGCAACTCACCTTTGCTGATCTGCCCGCTGCCGCCGAGTCCGACGACTTGCGCGAGACCACTCAGCACTGAGATCAACACCTGACCATTGTCGATGCCGACGTTGTAGAGCCCAGGTTGCTGAAGATCGACTGCGCCATACGGCGTCGCTACTTCGAATAGATCTCCCGAGTTCAGATAGCCGACGTCGAACATGGCCGATCCGTCACGCAGAGCGAGCTGCGTGCGACGATCGTCGAGCGCAAGCACGTCGAGCGACGTGTTTGGATTGAGCCGCGCGAAGTTGCGCCCGGTAAACGCCAAACTCGTACGCGAGTTGTCGCGCGTGTAGAGGCGATCGCCCACCGAGACCGGCTGGTTCTCAGTTGCGCGAATCCAATCTTCGGTTTGGGTGTTCCCGGCCTGGTCGCTGTTGAGCGCTACCTCACCTTCAACGCGCTGAATACGCGCTGCGTTTGGTATCGCCTCAGCCGACGCGGTCTGTTCGTGTTTGATCCACAGGGCCACGCCAACTCCCGCCAGGACGGCACACACCACCGCCACCATTGTGAGGTGTGGCCACACTTTTATTTGTCTCATACAAGCCCCCCTCAAAAAGCTATTTTTCAGGGAATTTCGGCAACCACCATGCCAGTGCCACCGATAACACGGATTTTGCGATTCGTGGCCCAAATTACTATCCCATATCGTTACTTCCTGCTTGATATCGTCTCGTAAACCTACATAGATGCACCGGAATCCAGCCTTATTCCGGTGTGGAATGGCGCTTGCCAAATGTGCCGGAGTCGACCTCTCTCCCGTCGGACTGAAAGGAAAATCAAAGGTGAAATATCTAAAACAGATCGGTTTATCACTGGCGATAAGCACTCTCGTGTTGGGAGCAAGCGACGTCGCCAATGCGCAGGGACGGCGGGGTCGTGGTGAGGAGCGACGGCAGGAAAACCAGGCTGAACGCGAACAACGACAGGAAGAACGACAGAACCGTCGTAACGAACAACAAACACAACAACAGCAGCAGAACAGCCAGGAACGGCAGCAGCGTTGGGAACAACAGCGCCAGCAGCAACAGCAGAGCAGTCAGGAACGGCAGCAGCGCTGGGAACAACAGCGCCAGCAGCAACAGCAGAACAGTCAGGAACGCCAGCAGCGTTGGGAACAACAGCGCCAGCAGCAGCAACAACAACGTAACGAGCAACAGCGACAACAGCAGGTCCAGCAATCCCGCGAACGCGAAGACCGCTGGCAGCAGCAACGACAGGAGCAGATCCGCCAGTCGCAGGAACGCGAACAGCGTTGGCAGCGAGACCGCCAGCAACAACAGCAGAATCGCGATTGGGAGTCACAGCGACAGCGCCAACAGCAGCAAGAGCAACTTGAACAGCAACGTCGCCAGCAATCAGATCGCGATCGAGATCGCAATCGAGACTGGAATGATCGCAATCGTGACTGGAACGGCCGTCGCGACGACAATCGCAATAACAATGACAACTGGCGTCAGCGCAACTGGCGGCAGGAACAGGAGCAGCGCGCCCAACGCTATAGTCAGGACTGGCAGCGACGCCAGAACTTCCTGAACCAGCGTCAACGTCTGCTCGAGCAGCAAAGACGTTTGAACCAGTTGCGTTACCAGCAGCGTTACTACGAACAACTGCGTCGCGATCAGTTGCGATTGCAGCAGTGGCGTTACAACGACTACGGCCCGTACAACTATCGCTACCACCGAGGCGGCAGCTACTACGAGACCAATCGTTATGGCGCAGAGCAGTTGCAGCGCGCGGTCAACGATGGTTATGAAGAAGGCTTCCAAGCCGGGCAGGCCGACCGTCAGGATGGCTATCGCTTCAGTCCTGAAGAGGCTTACGGTTACCAGGACGCGAGCTACGGCTACGACGCCTACTACGTCGATCTGAGCGAGTATCAGTATTACTTCCGTGAAGGTTTCAGGCGCGGGTATGAGGACGGTTACTACAGCCGCTCACAATACGGCCGCTACTCGAATGGAAGCTACAGCATTCTCGGTACGATCCTCGAACAGATCCTCGGGCTGCAGCTTTTGAACTAGCCAAAATCACAGAAATAGGTCCTATAAGTCCTATAGGACCTATTTCCTTGTAAAACTGAACTGATAACTCATCCCAAGCGGACCGCCAAGCGCGTCCTTGCCACTTCCAGTGAGCTTCTTGCCATCGCTCGATAACGTTCCGACATCTTCACCAAGACTCCAATCTTCTCCACTCAACAGCTCGGTTTGCGTCATCGTCAAGGTGCGTGATTGCGAGTCGTAAGTGCCTTTGAAAGCGACGCGAGTCGTCCCCTGTTCCAACGTGCCGTCAAACTCTTTGCCGTTTTGATTCTTGATAACGAGCTTCGTGGCGGAACCCATTGGTCCATAGGCTCCCGCCCATGTGCCTCTCAGGTCCTCAGACGATGAAGTCACAACCGGAGGAGCAGTGTTCTGGTTGGCTATTTGGACAGCACTTTCACGGCTCGCTCTGATGCGGCTCACTCCAAACTGAATCGCGATCCCGACACCCACGATAACAACCAGCGCGACCATCACGGCTGCTGCTGCGGCGATCCATCTCAGCGGCGAACGTCGCGTCACTGTCTGCGGGGAAGGTTGGTAATGGACCGGCGTCTCCAACGCTTTCTTCAGCTCGCGACCGAATGCGAGCGCGTCGGGCTGGCGTTGATTGCGGTCCTTGGCGAGCGCGCGCAGACAGGCTGACTGGATCGCAGGCGGAACCTGTAGAAACTCCGGAAAAGCCGGCGGCAGCTCGTGAAGATGTTTTGAGATCAGCCCGGCCATGTTGTTTGCGCGGAAAGGCGGGTTACCGATCAGCATCTCGTACAGCATCGCGCCGAGACTGTAAACATCCGCGCGCGCGTCGAGCTCTTCACCGCTGCATTGCTCAGGCGACATGTAATACAGCGTGCCGAGCACCGTGCCGGTTTTGGTCAGTGAACTCGCTGCCGCGACGTCGCGAACTTTGGCGAGTCCAAAATCAACGACCTTCGCTGTTTCTTCTTCGCCTTCATGAGCAGGCGGAACAACGATCACGTTGTCAGGTTTTAGGTCGCGATGCAGCAGTCCCTGGCGATGGGCCACGCCGACACCGTTACAGATGTCCAGCATCAAATGCACTGCGCGCTTTGCCGGCATACGACCTTCGCGACGCAGCAGTTTGCCGAGTGAGGCGCCTGGCGCCAGTTCCATCACGATGTATGCTTCGCCTGCCGCACCGCCCCCGTCGCTAAAATCGTGAATGGTGACGACGTTCGGGTGGCGGATCTGCGCGGCCGTGCTAGCCTCGCGACGGAAGCGCTCGAGCGCCTGTTGCTCGCGTACGAGATCGCGATGCAGTAGTTTCACAGCGACCTCGTCGCCGATGTGCAGACGCTTCGCACGAAAGACGGATCCCATGCCGCCTTCACCAAGACTTTCGATCAACTTGTACCTGGAATCGAGGATCAGACCGATGCGACGATCGACCTGCTCGTCTGTCGCTCGCGGAGAATCAGCGTTTGTCTGATGTTGGCCGATCTGGGTGGTGGCGTCGCTCGGATGGCGTGATGTCGGCAGACCGCAGCTAGCACAGAATTGCGCATCGTCGGGTAATAAGGTCTGACAACTCTGGCACCTCATTGAAGCTTTAGAGCAAATCCCTTCCGGTGCATATTCTTCACGCACGACGTGTCGAGACCTTTGGTGGTTCCGCGTTCGATGAATTCCACGATCAGGTTATCGATGCAGTCCATGCCTTCGAGCCCGTCGAGTCCGTGCGCGCCGCTCGGCACGACGATGTTAAGACTGTTCGTCAAAGTCTTCGCCGCACGTTCGGCATTCGCCGGCGGCGTTACGGGATCCCATTCACCAGTCAAAATCAAAACCGGTTTGTCTGATTTAACCGGCTGCGCGTAATCGCGCTCGATCTCGGTGCGTGGCCAGAGCGTGCACGCTTCGCGTTGCTGGCGCAGACGGTAATCACCGAGAAACGTGTTCGCCGCCATTCGTTCGCCCTCGCCGGGTTTTATCCACGGCAAGTCTTCGGCGCAAGTGACTGAGAGATACATGCCGTTGCTACCGCTGCCCACGAGATTCATCCGATACTGAACAGCGGTACGGGCCAACGGACCGTAATTGCCCTGCGACGCGAGGTGCAGGATGAGTGGAACGCGACTGGCAGGCACCGGTGAGTAAAGCATGTAGCGAATCGCTTCCGCCGCGAGATCGCGAGAGAGTTTTACTTTGACGCGATCGTTCGAGCGTGGCTTTTGAATCTCGACTTCGACTGGTCCTTTGATCAACTCTGCGAGTACTGACTTCGTTTCCTCTTTGATATTTGGAAAAGCTTCACTGCAAGCTTTGTCGGCGAGACATTCTGAAAGCACACCCTGAAGCGCGCGCTCGGTCTGGACCGGAAAATCGCTGGGCATGAAGTGGTCGGTCGGCGAGATGCCCTGGAGCACAGCGGCGCGCACGTGTTGCGGATGTCGCTTCAGGTAAGTCAGCGCCGCGCGCGTGCCGTAAGAGCCGCCGAAGAGATTGAGCCGCTCGTAACCAAGCGCTGCTCGCACTTCGTCCATATCATCAGCCGCGATCGTGGTTACGTAGAGCTTCAGATCCGAATTGGTTTCGAGTTGTTCGCGACACTTGCGGACGTCGTCGAGAGGAAAGAAGTAGCCGAGGTACGTTTGCAGATCTGCCGCGTCGTAAAACTTGCAATCGAGTGGATGCGAGCCGCCGGTGCCGCGCTGATCGACGAAGAGCAGGTCGCGATGCGCGAGTATTCCCGGAAACGCCTGTGCGATCCCCGCAGCGTCTTCGGTGGCTGAGCCGCCTGGTCCACCAGCGAAGTAAACGAGTGGCTCTGGTTCGCGTTTGTCACCAGTTGCAGGGACGAGGACGATCTTCAGAGAGATCTTCCGGCCATTTTTGCTGGCGCGGTTTTCGTAGACTTCATACGTGCCGCACTTCGCTTTGATTTGGGCGCCGAGCTGGCAGTCACTTAAAGCGGGTTTGGATCCATTTTGTCGGACAGCGCTCGCGGATTGAAGAGTGAGTAATAGTGCGATGGCGATAAACATTGGAGTACGCATAGTTTTTTTACAGGATGACAGGATTTACAGGATTTACAAGAAAAACTTTTGTGCATTTTGTGCCTTTCTATGGCCGTGGAATAGAACAAGTCAGGAAGAGGGGCTTGCCCCCGCTCGCCGATCCAGGCAACAGCGGGGGCAAGCCCCTCTTCCTGACTTGTTCTATTCACTAGTAGCGCGAAGTCATTAGAACTCACGGATTCCTGAGACGTTGTTCGCGGATGCGATTCCCATGTTCAAGGCGGAAGAGTCGTATTGAATGGTTGAGTTACCGCCACCATTTGTATGGAACGTGGGTGTGGTGAAGCCGCCACTTGTGCGATTGAACGCGGCGATCGTGATCGCGCCAAAGATGTCGCCATTGCCTCCACCATCACGGAGCAACTTGCCCTCGCCCAACACGAGAATGACGCCATTGAAATTCGGGTTGCCGCGCAGCGTCAACGTGCCAGTCACAACCAGAAATCCTGACCCGCTGTCGAGCGTGCAATCGCCCTCGACAAACGTGAACTTGCCGCTGGTAGTCGAGTCGGCGATCGTCTTAGGACCAGTGAATAAACGATTAAGCGACTTTGCCTTGTCCTGTAAGCCCTGGAGATACGCGCGCGCTTTGTCGGCTGAATCGAGGAACGAAGGTGTTTCGACTGTTCCCGGCAGCGTGTCAGCGTCTCCTAAAATACCAATCTCAGGATCGACGACTGTGTCGTGTTTCACGATACCTGCATTGACCGAGTCTTTGTCGCACTGAGAGACGGCGAAAGCAGGACGCTGCGGCTCTTTGCCAGCGTTGTCCACACCTGAATACCACTTCGCGCCGCTGCTACCGGTATCGAATGAAACCCCCGAACAATCGTCGGGACCCTTCATTGTGAAACCCGCGGGCGACTCAAAGTCGAGATTCGCTCTGCTGATCATCAGCTCGAGACGCTTCTCGGCGCCCTGTGGTCCAAAGCCATACGACTTGAGCAACAAGCGCTTCGGATCGGGAGAAGTAACTTTAGAAGGAATGCTCGTAGTGGTTGGCGATACGTTGTATTGAAGATCCAGCACCTTCGTGCCGCCGTCGAGATTGAGCGCGTACTTCGTTCCGTCAGCTTTCACATAAGCTTTATCGAACGTGACTTTGACTGTTGTTGCAGCAGTGTCAACATCACCTTCGAACGTGCCTTCGAGAATGGTCGTTGCCGGCCACGGCAGAGTTTGCGTGATCGTGATTTCGAAACCGGTCTTCGGGATCGTAACGTCGTTGTCGGTGCTGCCGCCTGGTCTTTCGATAACGAAACTGCCGAGCGCTGAATCGGTTGTCAGCGGGAAAGTATAAGGATCGGGAGTCAGTGTTGTGGCGCCCTGGCCTTCGTATCGAATCGTCACTTCATCAGTTCCGCCGGTAGTGCCAAATGTCCTTTGATACGTTTTGCCCGCGTCGCCGCCATCGATTTTTGCTGAAGTTGAAAACTCGACGATGTGACTGTTGGGATCCATGTTCTCGACAGTGACTCTGTAACCCCCAGTGATTGCTCCGATGCTCACGGGCACGAGACTCGTCGCATTTGCCGGATCGTTGTAAGGCAGCCAACCGGAAAAACGCGGTGTGCCGCCATTGCCGCCATTCGAAATGCTCGGGATGATGGCGGTGCGAAAACTCATTCGATCACTGTCAACAAGCAATGGCTTCGTATTGCCACGCAGCACGTTCAGTGCCGATTGCATTCCCGATTCCGCGACGTAGTAAGCCTGCATCTCCGCGGTCGAGCCGACCGAGTTGTTTGCCGACATCATCGTCGTCATGATCAATGCGCCGCCCGCACCGAGTAGAAGCACAGACACCAGCAACATCGTTACGAGCGCGGCGCCTCGTTCGCCGGCGCGGTTATTGGCATTCAGTTTGGAATCGCGTTTCATTGCTGTCTCAGGCTCCTTAATAATCGATTGAGTTGCGCAGGACTACGTCTGACGTGAGTTGTACTTGTGACGCGGGCTGATAACCGTCGGTGTTCGGACTGCCAACTGCCGGCAGCGTTACGCCAACAGCGATCACCACGTACTTCGCTTCACCTGGCGAGACTTCGGTTTTATCGGCGCCGGCGGCATTCTTCACATTCGTAATGTCGCAAATCTGAGCGCCGTCGACGGTCCGGACGGTCGTGTCGTAAGTAACTTTCTCGTCGTAGTAACGAAAGATCAGCGAATCGATGCGGTTCGCGAGCACGGTCGTTTGATTGCTGCCGTTTCTTTCGTAACGCACGATGTAGCGCTGACCGATAGTTGAATCAACGTACATCAGGAATTTGAGATCCTCATCGGTATCGTCAACGTCGCCATCTTCGAAATAACCGTTGGCGGAGTCAGGCATACCATTCAGGTTCGAGACGATGCGCAGCGATTCGCTGTCGCTGTCGTTAGCGACGACGCCATTCTTCGAGACAGCCGCAAGTCCATCGGGGAGTTTCAGGCCGGCGTTAGCGATCTCGCGCGTCATGATGTTGAGCGCGCGTTGCACGTCGGCGACAGCGTCAGACTTGCGATCTTCGCGGGAGCGCACGCGAAAGCTGGCGGCGAGTAAGGTGCTGGCCAGGGTCATGATCGTGATGGTGATACCCATCGCGATGAGCACTTCGAGCAAAGAAAACCCGGCCTGATTATTTGAACGTCGCATCTTCATGTTGTTTGCCTTGTTAAGTGAGACTTACTTGCATCAACTGAGGGGTGGCCCTCCGTGGCCACCCGGTTTTAGTCGCTGACCTTGTAGCTTCCAGCGTTGAGTGTTGAGCGATACGAGACGAGCACCACGGGTGTGCGTGTCCAGTTTGGACCAGCAGCCTGTGGCGTGACGGTGATCGTGATTCTCTTCAATTCCTTTGATGTGTTATTGGAATTCTTTTCGGTCACAACTTCTCTTTGCACGTTGTAGGTGCGTCCACCGGTCGTCACGCTGAAGTTTGTCGTAAGGTCGTTCAGTGTGGAATCTCCGTACTCAACGCTGCGGAGCTGTTCGAGCTGTTGCTGGGCCACGGCCATCGAGAGGGCGCGTTCGCTGCCGCCGACGTTGTTCTGTATTGAGAAGACAAACAGCGAGGAGCAGGCGAGGGCGGCGACCATCATCACGACCATCGCGATGCTGGTTTCGATTAGGGTGAAACCACCTTCACCGTTCGCTGTTGTTGTTTTGGGAGTTCGGATTTTCATGGGGCTTTCCTGTTCCTTGTTCACTCGATGTTTTAGAGAACGACTAAAACCGGCACTGTTTTCGAACCGCAGGGAGCACTAAACGTTACCGAATAAGTTCCCAGCAGTTTCTTTGATTTGAGCGTGAACGTCGCGGAGCTTCCCGGGCTGACGGTTTGAGCTCCACTTACCTGCAAGTCAGACGGCTTGCTTGAAGTGGCGGTAATCTTAATGCTCGTCGAAGAGTTATGGGTGACCGTGATCGAACCCGTGCCTAACAAGCTCAGACTCAGCGTCGAGGGACTCGTAGTGATACTGCAAACCTCGGGAGTTGGCGTCGGGTTCGGCGTTGCTTTCGGTGATGGGGTCGGCTTTGGAGTCGGCGTCGGCGTCGGGGTTGGAGTTGGAGTCGGAGTTGGAGTCGGCGTTGACGAAGGCGTATCCCCGGTTCCGGTTCCGGTTGGATCGACCGGATCGGTCGTGCCGCCGGTTGGATCAGGCGTGGCTGCTGTAGTTGTGTCGGGCGTCGGTACTGGCGTCGCGCCGGCTGTTAAATCTCCGACGTTAAGATTCACGGTCGGCACTGAATCGTCGAAAACCCTGCTGTCGATCGTGATGTCGCCTGAACCGGTGACGTCGATGGAGATTGCATCGGAGCCGTACTTGAGTGTGATTGAAACTTGCGCGTTGGACGTCGTGTCCCCGCCGACCGTGCTCCACGTGCGGCCACGCCAGTCGAAAGCGATCGTCTCAACTGTTTCAAACGTGATTCCGGACGGAAGATTGACGGTGCGAGTGTCCATGCCACCGTCGCCGTCAAGATCCATCGTCACGTTGTAGCTGGCTTTATCGTCGTTGATGGCGACGCTGGCTCGTGTGGCTGCATCGTCGGCGTGACGGCGAATGGAATAGACGCGCGCCTTCTCGATGTACGATGCATACTCGCGTGCTGAGCCGGCGAGACGAACACTGGCTTTGGCGCGGCTGATTCCCATCAGGCCTAGTCCGGTAACGATCGTCAGGATCGTGGCGGTGATAATCAGCTCCATCGTGGAGAATCCGCGAAGCTTGCGGGGCGTGTTTTTGTTAGCTTTGCTCTTCTGCATTTGCGTCCGTTTGGTCCAACTAAAAAATTTGTGGTCCAGGTGGAGCGACCACGGTTGGCCCATTGAGCAATCGCGGCGCCACGGAAGTTCTTCCGTCAAAATTACACGTTATGAGATCGGGAAGATGAGTGGAGTTGACTGATCTTTAATCAGATTGGTTTGAATTCGGTTACGAGGAAAGTCAGATTGAAGGAACCACCCGTCTCGACACCGTGCGATATCAACGACGGGTGGCTACGGAGGGCCACCCCTACAGTTGATTCTTGCGGGCAAATCAAATTGCTCTGGCCTATAGCACCCTGACTGGAGTTTGACATACCCTGAGTTGGGCCAGGAATATCGCTCCAAACACCTAAACTACTCACCTGCATAGCCTTCGAGATTTTTTAACGCAAATACGTCGAGGCGGCATATCGCTTGCTGCCGCACGTATGCCCCTCCTCTTGCTCTCCCCGAGCAAATGTATTGGAGATTCGACTATGAAGAAGAGTGAATTATCGGAGATCGCTTCGAACCTACTGATCTTTGGCTCAGTCTCGCTCGCACTCGCGCCATTCCTGCTGGGCGATCGATTGATTCTGGTAGTGACGGGCTTAATGAAAGAAGGCGGGGTCATGATCGACCAGTTCGGCAACTACCTGAGCTGGTTAGTCTCCTGATCCCACCTTCCTGTTAATCCTGAAAAATCTTGTAAATCCTGTCTACGACTTGCTTACGACATTGCCCTCCGAATCGTAGATCGTCACATCACCAAACGGCGTGACCTGGTCCTTCACCTTCTGCCAATCGCCGACAATCACGATCGCCGCACGGTAAGTATCGAAATACTTCGCCGCGACTTTTTGAATATCCGCTGTAGTCAGCGCTTCGATCTTCGGTCGAAAGTCGTTGATGAAGTTCTTATCGAGATCGTACGTGTAAATCGTGCTGATACGACCCGCGAGTCCAAGCTGGCTCGCCAGCTCGACGGAGAAGTTTCCCGTGCTGAACTCTTTCGCCGCGCTCAGCTCCTCGTCAGTCACCGGCAGCACGCGCATCCGATCGAGCTCGTAAAAGATCTCGAGCAACGTCGGACCAGTCACTTCGTTGCGCACGAAAGCGCCCGCTAAGAACGATCCCGTCTTCGCTTGCGTGTTTGACGAGCTGAACGGCGAATACGTGTAACCCTTCGACTCGCGTATGTTGCGCGTCAGTCGGGAATAGAACGAGCCGCCGTAGATCGTGTTGGCAGTGCGAATCGCGAAGTAGTCTTTGTCTTTACGCGGAATACTCACGTTGCCGATGTAAATGGCTGACTGGATCGAGCCCGGCCGGTTCACGAAATAAATCTGACGCTTGTCTCGCTGCGGCACCGGCGGGTTATCGTCGGGCGGCACTGTGCCGCTCTTCCAACTACCGAAAGCCTTCTCGATTTCCGCGAACGTCTTATCGACGTCGATATCGCCGACTACCACGAGGTAAGCGGCGTTCGGGATGTAATACTTCGTCACGAACGCGCGCAGATCGTTTCGCGTGAGCGCGCTGATCGACTTCTCGTCCGGCACGACGAAGCTGTACGGGTGATTTCCGAAGACCGCCTTTTGAAAACGCTCGTTGACGAGGAAACCCGGATTCGCACGGCCCGCGCGAATCTGCTGAATCGTGTTTTCCTGGGCCAGCTTAACTTCCGTCTCAGGATACGATGGGTGTTGGGCCACGTCGCTCATCAATTCAAAGAGCTTCGTGGAAAACTCTGACAACGACGTGGCGGTCATCGTCGTGGAGTCGGCATCGCTGCCGAGCCCGAGCGAGCCGCCGATCGAGCGCAACTCTTCCTTGAGCTGTTTGCTGGTGCGCGTGTCAGTGCCCTCGTTTGCGACAGACGCTGCGATCTGCGCGATACCGGGATGTGCATCACGATCGCTGGCGGTCGTTGCCGAGCGAAACGTGAGCATCGCGGAGATCTTCGGCACGTTTGGCAACGGCGCCATCACGACTGTCAGTCCATTGGAGAGTTTCTTTTCCGTGATCTTCGGTAGATTCAGAGGCCGCGCGGCGCCCGGCGCCGGCGGCGTCTTCTGTTGTGCGAATGCAGTTGTTGTCAGCAGTATGATCGCGAGTAGTATTTTCATCTCGATGCCTTTCAATGTGGTCCGTGACTATTTCTCAGACTTGGGCTGCGCTTTTGCTTCGGGGACGCGATCGATCACCGTGCGATTCGTCGCCACGAGATACTTCGCGGCCGCGGCTTTGATCTGCGCGGCAGTGACATTTTCGAACGGCGTCAACAATGAGTTGATCTGCTGCGGATCGTCACGGAAAATAGCCAGCGCTGACAGCAAGTGTGCTTTGCCCATGCTGCCTTCTAGCTGGTCGTAGAAGTTCGATCGGTAACTGACCTTCGCGTCTGCCAGCTCTTTTTCAGTGATGCCTTTCGACGTGATGTCAGCGATCACCGCGTCCATCTCCTTGATGACTTCGTCGGCAGTGTGACCAGGTTTGTACGTCGTGCGCGTGGTCATGATCATCGGACCGGTGTAGTCAAACTCGTTACCGAAGTAGTTCAGCCCGCCTGAGAGATCGAGTGTCAGCTCCTTCTCTTTCACGAGACGCTGGTACCAGCGCGAGCTTTCGCCGACCTGAAGGATTCGGACCAGGAGCGCCATCGCTGGAAAGTCAGGCGAGTTTTGCGGCGGCAGGTGATAGCCGGTTGCGAGCGCGGGCAGGTTCGCGAGTTTGTCAGTCTGAGACACTCTTTTCTCTTTCGTTTGCGGCGGCTCAGTCAGATCGGCGCGTGCCGGCATCGGCTGGCTGGGAATGCTCGCAAAGTGTTTCTCGACCATCTTCTTCACGTCGTTCACGTCAACATCGCCGACGACAGTTAATACGGCATTGTTCGGTGCGTAGTAAGTCTTGAAGAAGCTGCGAACGTCTGCGATCGTCGCGGCGTTGATCTCTGCGAGATCACCGTAGCCATTGTGCGAGTTGTTCCAGTTTGTGAATGCGTTCTCCCAAAGGCTGATCCATTCGAATAATTGGTAAGGCTGGTTCAGCACGTTCACGCGAACTTCTTCGCTCACGACTGCCTGCTGGTTCTTGAGGTTCTCCTCGCTGACGTCGAGCGACCGCATGCGATCGGATTCGAGCCAGATCCCGAGCTCCACGCGATTGCTGGGCATCGTCTCGTAATAGTTTGTGTAATCAAAATCCGTGTGGCCGTTCAAACTGCCGCCGTTTGCCTCTACAAACTTCGCGTGCTCAAACTTCTTCACGTTCGCAGAACCCTGAAACATCATGTGTTCAAAGAGGTGTGCGAAGCCGGTGCGGCCCTTGGGTTCGAGACGCATGCCGACGTTGTAATAGACGGCGACAGTCACGACTGGTGCGTTGTGATCTTCTGAGATCACGACCTTCAGGCCGTTCGGAAGTTTGT
>Ga0105238_10002302_pt1 | contig 19236 bp, 39 predicted proteins | sample KBSC34metaG_FD_81526 | JGI IMG/M metagenome (GOLD analysis project Ga0105238, IMG submission 81526) | Corn rhizosphere microbial communities from Kellogg Biological Station, Michigan, USA - KBS C3-4 metaG | ecosystem: Host-associated > Plants > Roots > Rhizosphere > Soil | place: Michigan, USA... | reverse complement strand
TCCTGGCCCTGATCAAGCCCCTGAAGCTCACACCGCTTGATGTCGCGGAACTGACGCACGTCTACATTTACCGCCAAAAGCGCGGGGGGCACCAGTCGAGCACGGCAGGTCGGTGGTTGTCCGGTAAGGGGGAAATGCCTTGGCGCGTCTTTGAATTGTTGGCCGGCAAGCTGTGGTTCGTCCGTCACCGCTATGCCACACTCGCGCAAGTGAAAACTCAGACGTTGGTCGAGTCATTGGATCACTTGGAGGGCAAGATGACCCGACTGAGGTTTGCCCTGATCCGCTACGGCGACCACGATGAGCAATGCCCAGCCAACGCAGACCCACAAGACCCGTCTAAGTGCACCTGTGGACTGAGTGAAGCCATTGGTAGATCGCCTTAATAAGCCGGAGAAGTAGCATGGCATTCGACGACGTCAAAATGGGCATCAAGCGGCCTGCTACGCTCGACGAGCAGCTAGCGATTCAATCGGATATACGCGCCATGAGGAAGGCGATCACGTTCGGGCAGCGGGATAGTGCGCTGATCCAGCGCTGCCTGCGTGTGGCTGAGCACGAAGGCCTGAGCAGCGAAGAAACGTACGTGCTTATCGCGTACCACGCGCTCTGTCAGGTACAGGACCCTTGGGAGCGCGAATTGAAACTCGCTCGACTCGATATCCGTCAGCCGGCGTTCATGCAACCCGACAACCAATCAGAGAAGTGACATGAAAGCTACGGAAGCAGAGAAGGCAAAGTTCAGCGGGCGAGCCACAGTGACATACCGATGCCAGATATCGACCGATCCGCCAGGGCAGTCCTCTGTCGAGTGGACAGACACCGAATATTCTTTTGGCACGCAGGCAGAGGCGCTGAAGTGCGGCCGATGGTTAGCAGACAAAAGCCTCCGGCGTTTGCGTTGGTCTGCATCAGAGACTGACATGGCCGCCACACATCGCTGGACAGATCGCGGCCCGATCCCCGCCATCGGACACATAACGACCTGACCAACTAACAGATATATGATCAAATACAAAAATAAACAGGTGTCTGTCACAGGCAAGAGTTCCGGCGGCGATACTGTGGGTGTGAGAATTTTCGGAGAAGGCCACAAAACTCACTATGTTGGGGCGGCTGAACTCACGGCGGACACCACTGAAGAAATGCGTGCCGTTATGGAGTCTGCGCCGGAGCTTACGGTCTACGCTGTCATTGACGCGGACGGTCACTACGGTGACCAGGCAACCATATATGCCACGGATTTTGATCGTGCGAAGGCATGGGAGTACGCCGTGAACCATATGCCGGCACAAATAATTTGTGGTCACGGCCTGGCGGTGGGGCAGAAGATCCACAGCACCAGCATCGGCACGCTCTACCGGGCAATTCCGGTTCCAGGAAAGTAATCATGAGCCCAGACATTCAAGAACTCATACTGGCGGCGAAGACCTTATGCGATCAGGTCGCAAATGAGGTGGCTGGAGCACACAGTTGGCCTGCTGCCATTTACCTGCGGGCAGCAGCAGGCAAAGTTGAGAGAAGCTCTGACCAACCAACAGCGGAGCGCGATCCGCCGACCACCAAGGAGCGCGTCATGGCGAGTAAGGCGGAGGAAGATCTCTGGGCAGCATTGAACGAGGTGCTCCCTGCTGCCCTGAATCCGGATTCCGTCACGTCGCTTAGAGATGCGATCTCTGGCCTGGTGGATGCAAAGATCGAAGCGCAGAAAGCGCTGGATTGAATGAAGCACTGAACAACCAACGCGGTAAATGCTGACCAACCAACACGGAGCGAAAAACCATGCTGATTCAACTTCCATGCGGATCGTGGGTAGACCCCAGTGACATCCGGGTCATTACAATTTCCGCATCAAAGGAAGGAAAGAAGATTGTCGTCACTATAACGAAGGGCCCCTATATTTCTAGCCATCTTTCGAACCCGATCGACGATGCTGAGAAGGTGCGCGACGCACTGGCTGACCAAGTCAACAAGGCGAAATTGGCAAACTTGATGCCGACCACGGGCGCACCTCCTTCGAAGTCCTGACCTCTCACCACGGGATATCGTCCTCCACTTTCCCCGGCATCTCGGGGGCCTCACTCGAGGCTCCCACAACCTGCAGTTCCTTCGCCACGACCTCGGTCGTTGAACGCGCCTGACCACTCTTGTCCTGCCATTGACGCGTGCGCAGACTCCCCTCGATGTAGACCTGCGAGCCCTTGCGTAACAACTGACGGGCGATATCCGCTAGGCGTCCGAAGATCACGACGCGATGCCACTCAGTATGCGGTGAGGGCGACTCATGGCCCTTCTCTTTCCAGACTTCCGTCGTAGCCAGGGAGAGGTTGACCACGGTCGCGCCGCTCGGCAACGCACGCGCCTCCGGATCGCGCCCGAGATTGCCTAACAAGATTACTTTGTTGACTCCGCGTGACATGATACGGCCCCGTTGACTCGACGAACGATCACGAGATCATCACGCCTATGCACTGGCACCACCTACTGCTTTTTCTTGCCGCCGTGCTCACGGTGGCGATGTATCGAGGGACAGTGGTTTCCTTCCGCGTGAGGCGCTGGGGTTGGCGCATCCGTGTCCTCAGTCACTACTACGGCGCCCCTTGGCTCTACATCAAAGGCGTCGGTCCCATATGGAGCCCCAATTGGCATTGCTGGGTGATCCCCACACCGCTGTTGTCCAAGGTATTTGATACCCATGTGTTGCAGGTCCATTGGCTATGTTGGGAATGGCTCAACGTGCAATGTACCGTGGACGAAAAATAACATCAGGACCCCTGATTGAGGCACCTTGTTGTATTGCAAGCGTGTTGCAAGCTAGTGTTTGGTTTGTGGTAGCGGGATAGCTCAGTGGTAGAGCGCGGGGCTCATAATCCCGATGTCGCACGTTCGAGCCGTGCTCCCGCTCCCAACCCAAACTATAAGGAGCTTAAAACATCATGCCTAGGGGTCGGCTCGATCCAGAGCAAAAAGCGCTCGCGATGAAATTGATTCAAGAACAGGTCCTGAGCGTTGCGGAGATCGCCCGCGAGAGCGGGATGACGCCCAAGAATGTTGCGCGCTGGAAGGCGGACATGTTTCGCGCAAGCGGAGAGGGAACCCCTACGCGTCGCAGGCGGCGCCGACGCACTGAGATGGTCGAGCCGGCGGAGGAGGACCCGGATTGGGAGCTGAGTTTTAACCTGAAGGCGCTGGAAAACGAGATTCTACGCCAGGGGCTTGAGGTCAATCCCACCGATGAGGGTAGTTGTCGCGAGTTTATTCGCGATCAGGGTCTCCCAGAAGGGATTGAAATCCAGGCGGTCGTCTTGGTGGTCATCCGTCGATTGATACTGGAGGTTGTGCATGCGCGCAAACGCGCCCCCTACTTTGGGGATAAGCACCTCACCCCGATCTTCTACCCGAAACTCGGGGCAGACACCGAAGAACAACCCGCAGCGGAGACCTAAACTAATCGAGCCGCACCAAGTGGGGTGAGAGAAAACAGTTCTCCGGGGTCGCCGCGAAGAACGGGGCGATCTGCTGCGGTTGGTAGCCCGCGTACCCACAGCCGATCGCCGTCACCAGGAACGTCAAGTTCTCGTGCGCCCGAGCATATCGGATGAATTGCTTCACTGCCGCTTCAATCGCCTCAAGCGGGAGTGTTTTGAGTTCACCATCCTTGGTCGGAATGCCATACGCACGGCCCGTGGGGCCCACACCCTCCCCATACACCGCGCCAAAATACCGCCTGGCATGTAATGCGGCCCCCGCACCGTGGCGTCCCGCAAGATTACTGCCGAAGACGAAAATCACATTGGGGGAATCAATATGGCGATTCATACGCATGTGGCGTGCTGTCAGTGATCCTTCGGGATCGGGTAGGGCTCCACTTGCGGCAACGCTGGATCTTTGCCCGCCAACAGATCATCCACCCAACGCCGCACGAGCTTCAAGTTACGCGCCTCAACCGCGCGATACTCCGCGTTCATGCGCCGAATGTCCTCGGCCGCGAGGTGGTAGCTGTGCGCCAGCTCGTAGAGCTGATCGCGCTCCTCGGCGTCATCCGGGAACTGGTTGCCGCAGGCAATGTAGTCGGCGGCAATCGACTCCAACACCCGCGCGCATTCCTCGATCATAGCCAGTCTTTCTTCAGGTGTCATCGGGTCTTTGCCTTGTGCTGCTCGAACCTGAACTGACTCAAGCACCGCCCTGAGCAGAAGTCATGCTGGGCCGTGATGCGCGTGAGACGGCGGAAGAAGGTCCGCCGACAACTCTCAAGATCACAGCGCAGCAATACACGGTCAAACATCCAGTAGAGTTCATTTTTCACCAACATTGTTATTTCACTCTCCCCCCACCTCAGTGATGTTCCAAGCTCGATCAACGAGCCGCACCAGTTTGAAAGTGAACGGATACAATGCGGCAGCCACTTTCAATTTGACCCTAGCATCCTCTTCCATAAAACCCTTCACCTCATGCGCCTCAAGATCCCCATTGGCCAACATCAGAAAGAAGTCGACCGTGAGGAAGGTCTTGGGCGCCAGGCGCAGCTTCACCGCCTCGTACGCGTACCATTCCACTTCGCCAGCTTGTTGCAGCAGTTTGAGATGTTGTGCATAGGCGGCCTCGGTCTTGTTGGGTACACCGTGATGTCTTACTCGTCGGCCGCGTGCGCGCACTCGCCACATACTCCACCTCAAACCCATTGAATCCCCAGATGTGCAAACCCGCTGCGGCCAAATCGGTGCTCAGGCCCCAATCGCGGAACAATTCCCGCACCAGCCACAGCGCCCAATACCGACGCTTGCGCAGATCGCGTTTCGCGATTCGCGACTGATCCCCATGGCGCTCGTAGTACTTGCGGTGATACGCACAGGTATGGCCACTGCCTTGGCGTGGTTTTCTCACCCGCAGGATCGTCGTGTGATGCACCCCATAGAGTCTTGCAAACTCACGCAACGACAAACGTCCGCTTTTGATATCGGCAATGGCTGGCGCGGAGAGTTTCATGAGGTGTAGGCCTCATCCGGAAGGTAGCGGATGGGAGAATGGAAAGCGCGATAGAGAAACTGTCGCGAATCGCGGTGGTACCACAGCTGGATGCGGCCAATCCAGTTGACATCCCCGCGCTGCTTCCAGATGGTGAGGAGATTGTCGTAGGGTTCATCGTGCTTGCGCTCAAGAGTGGCCACCATGTCAGCTTGCGCAATGATGTCCTGAGCGCCGCGTACGTCATAAAGGTCCATCTCACCGCGCGAGTTCGCAGTCTTGCGCGGATGCACGACCAAGTGCAGATGCGCATTGGACAAGCGCGCGACACGCCCGGTCATGTTGCCCAACTCGCGTTGCCCGTCATAGTCATCGGTGCGCAGCGCCAAGCGCATGAGCGAATCAATCACCACATGGGTGATCCCATACGTCTCGGTGGCATAGCGGATGATGCCCATAAGGACGGTCGGCTCCACCATCTCCAGCGAATCAAAGAGAAACAGTCGCTCATCCCAACAATCAAGACACCACTCGACCTGTTGGGGGCTGGGCTGACGGGTGAGCGCCGCCGTACAGATGAGTTCCCGCCAGGTCTCTTGCGGCTCATCCTCAAATGAGCAGATGAGCGTCTTGTGCCCATGGGCTAGCTCATGCAGTGCCAAATGACGCAACAACGCGGTCTTGCCCGAGAATGTGGGCCCAGACCACACCGTCACCCGCCCCGGGCGAAACCGCACCGATTGCGCCGTCTCCGGCCACGGCAGCGGCAGCCCCTCATCCTGTGCGGGCCGGAACTCCTGGAGCAACCCTTGGGCGCTCGGATGACGCGAGCCCATGAGGCGCGAATCGCCCTGTTGGCGCCCAAGCTCTAACAGCCAGGCGTGATCATCGCGCGTCACCGCAATCGTGGAGCCGATCATTGGCCTCATTCAATCACCCACTGCGGCGCGTGTCCGCGCCACAAAACAACCAACCGCGCCGGATGCGCGCCGGCCAAAGCCTGGGCGAGCGCAATCAAGCGCGCGCACTGATTCCCCGTCAGCAGCACGGCAAGGCCTGCTACGAAGTACGCCCGCTCAGGCGGCGGCAACTCGACGGCAAACACCCCACTGTCCTGCAAGTGCTGGCGCTGCCGCGCATCGTCTGTCACCCAGATCGCCCCCGCCGGTCGCTGGCCCCGTAGGCGTAACCGCTCCAACAGTGACCAACTCGATAAGTTAGGGGTAGCTAGGTGTGGCGATCCAACGCACGGAGGGCCTCTAGGAAAGGCGATCCGGTGGCCCCTATCCATTGAGCACCGGAAGCCCGTTTAGGCCCTTGGGCGGCGCGAGCTTCGGGTAGCCAAAGCGTTGGGCATTGCCCACCCAAGTGCGCCAGGCCGCAGGCCAGGACTTCATCTTTTTGCCATGGGCGCGGTGGTGATTACAGAAAGCTTCGAAGAGTGCCTCGACGTCACAGTCAAGGAGTCGGGCATGGGCGTAAGCCCGCATCGCGTGCGCGAGCGCGAAGTCCTCAGGCAGCGGGACGAGTGGGCTCTGTGCCTTTCCTCTCCCGGTGTGCTGCGGTTCTGCGGACGGCGCATCAACAAGCGACATGGTCTCCCCCGTCTCCCCTCGCTCTCTATCTCCCTCTCTTTCTCCCCCACACCCCCTCTTACTCTTCCTCTGACTCTCACTCCCCTCTGCCCCCTTCCCCTCCCTATACGGATTTGCTGACACTGAAGAATCGTTGCTACACTGGTTGACATGTGTAGCGCTCGTAACAACTTGGTTCGCAAGCGGATTTTCAGCGGTGTCCCCCACGCTGGCACCGTTCATGCATGTGCGTCCGTCATGACGGGTGCCGCCAAAATTTCGACTATATCCATCAGCGTGTTGGATCGATGTTATGTTCGTGTTGGTCTTGACCGACCGTTTTTTCTTTGTAATCAACGCGTTCTTTTCGCAATAGCCTGGCAATACAATCCGTCCGTTATTGAGTTCATCGAGCCACTGCCGCGTGACGGCCTGAAAGAACCCTTCGAGACCGACGAATGCATCGACGGACTGTGAGGACAGCTCGAGGGTGTTCTCGGGGGTGATGTGCTTCTCCGCGTGACACCACAGCGTCACCAGGGCCCCCATCACGGCATTGCGCAACAGATCGATGACTTGAGCTTGAGAAAGCACTCGGCCGGCGCGGGTGATCTGATAGCTTTCGGCAAGCTTGGCGGCTGCCGCCACGGTGCGCAGGTCCGAGGCCATATCTTTGTCGAGCGTGATGCGCTCGCTCATTACGACTCCCGATGGGAGCCGCAGTCGGTCGGCAGCAACTCAAAATTCCGGAAGCTGATGTGTTCCCCGTTCACCACAAAACCGTTGGCGCGGGCGAGATCGGGATCATCGTGCAACAAGCGCCAGTCGGCACGACGGATGTGGATATGCCGCGCACACGCACGGTAATCCTCCAACGTCTTGGCGAGCGGCTGGATGTGTTTGACGAGATACTTGATCTGGGTCTCGGGCTTCATGGTGAGCCCTCGACGGCCGGACTTTGATTACGGTTGTCGGCGGACAAAGCCGGCAAGGAAACACCGCCTTCGACGCGCAGCGCGGTGGTCCATATAACGCCACCTTGCAAGATGCGGCAGAAGAGTTCCCAGATGATCAGTCCAGGAGCGCGCAACCGGCCGAGGGACACTTCGGCGACGGTGAGTATACGCAATCCGCGCCACTCACAAGCCTTTGGCAGGGCGCATGTTGGGATGAATATACTCCCGTCGCGAATCGCACGCGCACGCATAGGTTCTCCCCCCGTAATGGATAGTTCAGATCGTCGGTGCCACATCCTTACCCAGACAGAAGCGCGTCAAGACCTCTAACCGGATACCCGTCAACTCGCAGATCCGGTAGGCCACCTCAAGACTGGGCACCACCTGACGACGCTCAATCTGACAGATCATCGAGTGACTCAACTGACACGCAAGGGCCAGTTGATGTTGTGTCAGTCGCATGCGGTGTCGATACAACCGCAAAGGGTTTTGTGACAACGGTCGCAGGACTGTCTTTGCAAGCGCCATGGGCGCCGAACTTAATCCCCAATCCGCACGGAAAGCAATTCAGTCATCCCACAGACGTGGCTAGTTTTTGAGCCATTTTTTAGCCATACTAAAGAAGCTTCCACCGCTGATCACGGTGGCTCCCCATCCATATAAGGCACACTCATGGGTCACAATCCAAGTAAGAGTCAACGAGTTACCCCCCCACGTCACGAATCGCTGGCTGAAGCACAAGACATAGGTCGCAAAGAGCGGCTCTCCCCGGTAAAAAAAAATCAGCAACTCGCACTTGCGGCATACTGGGATCTGTTGCGGCAACTGGGTTGGAAACTGGATGCCAAGGAGATGTCGTTGCGCTTTGGCAAGCATCGCACTTGGGCAACGCAACGGTTAAACGGCCATGCGCCGCTGTCGACTGACGACATGCTGCTCTTTGCGCGTGCCTTGGATGCCGCACCGCAGGTGATCTGGGAGGACTGGCCCTACGCGGATCTCACCGCCACCCCCTCGCTCATGGCGCTCAATCGCCAGTGGAGCAAGCTTGCCGTCGCCACACGTACCGGCGTGCTCGAGCTGCTGCGCTTGAACGGCCATCTGGTCCACCATCCAACCAGCCGCATCATCACCGTAGAACGCGGCTCCCCACCGCTGCGCGCACGCCGCTGATTCAAACCGACAGGCCCTCGCGTGCGGAGGGTCCTTCTTCAGTGTGCATGAAACCCGTGATCCGCACCCATTGCGGATCTTCATCGCATTGAGCTAGCGTAAAGACCTCTCGCCGTGATGGTGACAGGTTCATGTCTGATACCTCCTTGGAGGAGGCCTCGCTTGAGGCCTCCTCTTCCCTAGAAAATCCTTTCAGCAACGAGGCGTGGCGCTGCGGCCAATACCGCAGCGACTGGGAGCGTTGCCGTGCGCTTGAGAAAGACGGCTTTCAAACACCATGGCCCTTGCTTCCAACCTGGCGGCAATGAAGTGGCTCGTGGCGATGGAATGTTCTGGGCGGATTCGCGATGCGCTGAGGGAGCGAGGTCATGATGCTTGGAGTTGCGACTTTAAGCCGTGTGAGTCAGACCCGCAATGGCATCTGCAAGCGAACGTATTCAGTCATGACGTGGTCTGGCATTCGGACATCAAACGTGGAAAAACTGCGAAACGAGGTTGGGACGGAATGATTGCTCATCCTGATTGCACGTTCCTCACTCGTGCCGGCGCACGTCACATGCGTATACCTTGGAGGCACGAGGCCATGATGGCGGCGGTCTACAATGTGCGCTCACTGTGGGCATTCCCGATTCCGTACATCGCGATCGAAAATCCTCTCGGAAGACTCTCAACACTGTGGCGGCCTCCTGATCAGATCATTGAGCCGTGGATGTTTGGTCACCCGGAATTCAAAGCGACGGGCCTGTGGTTGAAGGGCCTGCCTTTGCTGCAGGCCACGCAGAAGTTGGAGCGACCTAGCCGGGGCACGCGCGAGCACACACTATGGAATCGCGTCCATCGTGAGGGACCGCAAGGCAAGGAGGATCGGGGCACGCGCCGAAGCCGTACGCTGCGCGGGATCGCACAAGCGATGGCCGCACAGTGGGGAGACGCCGATCAGCTGAGGCTGGTAACCGCATGACCCGATGGCTGAACACCACACATGTTGGCGACTGCCGTGATCTTCTTGTGCAGATGGCCGCCGATGGTGTCCGGGTTCAGATGTGCGTCACCTCACCGCCCTACTTCGGGACCAGAACATAGGACTGCTGTGATGAGCACCGAGTTCCCCAATCCACCGGCCCCCGGCGTATACAACGCAATCCTTGGGGTTATGGATGATCTTGCCAAAATCGGTATTGGTAAGGATCGCGTGAATCAACAGCAACACTTTTCGTACCGCGGTATTGATGACGTGCGCGATGCGGTGGCGCCGCTCTTGGTCAAGAACAAACTGTTGATCTTGCCCAAAGTATTGAGTCGTGAGATGACCGAACGCGAAAGCCGCAATGGCGGCGCGTTGTTCTACGTTTTGCTGAAGCTTGAGTATGAGTTCCTATCCGTTGAGGACGGCACGACCAAGATCGTGGGGCCCCTCTTCGCGGAAGCGATGGACAGCGGGGACAAAGCGACTAACAAGGCGATGAGCGTCGCATACAAGAACGTGTGCACCGATACCTTCTGTATCCGCACCAAGGGCGATGAGGCGGCAACCGACCCGGATGCCACGGTGCACGATGTAAAACCCGAGCCCCAGCCTGTGATTCAAACTCACTGGGATGGCAGCAAGAAGGTGGGTTTCACCAAGCAGTTCCGGCAGTCGTGCTGGAGCGAGGTGCCGAAGGAATTCCTGGACTGGTGCACGGGAGAGGGTCACGAGAAGCTGAACGGATTCCAACGGGAGTGCGCGATGCTAGAGACCGCCCGCCGCACACAACTGGCGGATGACTTATCTAAGGATTTCCCGGAAAGCTTCTACAAAGGGCTCCATGGCGAGGCTGTACCTCAAAAAGACGCTCACGGGGTTTGAGCCAGCGGATGAGACCGCCCGCGAACAGCATCGCAAGTACAAGTTGGGTGAGGTTTACCGTGCCGATGTCGTAAAGCCGCGCAGCTATCGTCATCACTGCCTCGTCATGTGCTTATTGCACCTGACGTACGAGAACCAGGACCGCTATCAGGATTTTGAGACCTTCCGCAAAGTGATCGCCAAGGCGGCAGGCCACACGCTGGAGTATGTCGATCTGGAAGGGGTGGTGTGCCAGGAAGCGGCCTCGCTGTCCTACGATGCCATTCCGGATGATGTGGAGTTTGGGAAAGTCATGGCCTCGATGCTCACCATCTGCGCACACCTGCTGCATGACATCTCGGTGACTGACTTGGAGCAGGAAGTGTTGCGCTATGTGGACTCCCATTATGGCAGACCTTAAATGATGAGTCGCACAATCGCGAACGGACAATTGCACGGGAAAGGGGCTGTTGAATGGCTGACCCCGCCTGAACTGCTTGCATCACTCGGGGATTTTGACCTAGACCCTTGTGCTCCGGTGGCAAGGCCATGGGACACAGCGAAGTATCACTACACCATCGAAAACGACGGCTTCTCACAGCCTTGGTACGGTCGCGTGTGGCTCAACCCGCCATATGATCACCTTGCGAGCAAGTGGCTGAAGAAGCTCGCCACCTATGGCGATGGGATCGCCCTCATTTTCGCCCGGACGGAAACCAAGTCATTTTTCGAACATGTGTGGGGCGCAGCAACCGGGTTGTTGTTTATCAAAGGTCGGTTGCAATTCTATTTGCCAACCGGCGTGCGCCCTACTCACACAAACTGCGGAGGACCGTCTGTATTGGTGGCTTATGGGAACCGGAACCATGAAGCGCTACAGGCAGCGCGCATCGAGGGATTCCTCATTGACGTTCGGTCAGGGCGCCACGTTCCATGACCTTCCGCAGTGAAAAGTTACTGAGGTCGGCTGCTGGTGCGGCGTGCGTGCGCTGTGGCCGATGCGATGGCACGGTGGTGAGTGCGCATTATTTCGGTCCCCGGCGCGGATCGTACGGTGGAGGAATGAGCATCAAGGTGCACGATTTTCTCATCGCGCACTTGTGTGCGCAGTGCCATACCCAGATGGATACCACTTCACGCAACAAGACGGACAAATGGGTGCACAGCGAAGAATTCCTGCACTTCATTGCGCTCACGCTGGCACGGCTCTTTCACGACGGTGTGGTGGTGGTTAAAGGTGAATGAGGAAGCTTTGCTGCTCATGCGGATCGCAACACTCAAACAGCGCTTGCTCGGCTTATACAACAGCAAGGAAGTGGATGAGTGGTTTGATTCCCCGCAGGCATATCTGCAGAATCGCGCCCCGCGCGAGTTGCTCGCTGACAACTGCGGGTTTTTGCATGTTGCCGGGATCATTAATGTTATTCTCGAAGGCGTCTACACGTGACCGAGCGGGTGAAGGCGCACGGTTGGCGGGAAATCGTCGCGCCGCCGTTACACGGGCTTGAGGCCAAGGCCTTCGCGAAGGGACTCTGTCGGGTGTTGGTGAGCCACGAGGATCACGGGGGTAAGATGCGCTGGCATCTGTCGATCTCGTGCCGTGACCGTTATCCGCAATGGGAGGAGATCAAGGATGCGCGCTATTCACTGCTACCGGTTGGTTTGACGTTCGCGCAGATACTGCCGCCGCTCAATGACTACACAAACATCCATCCACACTGCTTCCACCTTTGGGAGATCGCTGAAGGGGAGTGGTAGCAACTGAGAAATCCCTATGAAACTGATCCAAGCGATGAAGAAACTGAAGGATCTGAAGGCGAAGGCCGAGGATCTGCGCGAGCATAAGGTGGACAAGTTCTGCGCGGACTTGACGATGGAGACTCCCACCTACCCAGACCAGCGGGGCCAAATTGCGCAATGGCTCCAGGCGCATCACGATGTGTTGAATGAGGTGTTGCATCTGCGCCTGGCCATCCAGCGCACCAACCTGGCGACCCTGGTCACGATCGAACTGGACGGCAAACCGGTGACCAAGTCGATCGCCGCCTGGGTGCATCGTCGGCACGATCTGGCCAAGCTCGACATGGCGATGTGGGCGAAACTCGGGGATCGGGGGCTGCGGGAGCAGAATGTGCAGACGAGCCCGGGAGGCTCGGTCACGGAAGTGCGTATCCGGCGTTATTTCGATCCGGCCGAGCGCGACCGCAAGGTCGACCTATACCGCACCGAGCCCAACATCATTGATGCCACCCTTGAGATCGTGAACGCCACGACGGAACTCATTGAAGCGTAGTAATGGACACCATCGAATACACCACGTTCGACAAGTCGAACTGGGGAGCGGGTCCCTGGCAGGAGGAGCCCGATAAGGTGCAGTGGGCCGATCCCATGACTGCACTCCCCTGTCTGATTGTTCGCAATCACCTGGGTGCCCTATGCGGGTATGTAGGAGTGACTCAGGGACACTGTTATTTTGGCGTGAACCACAAGGATGTTGCCGTTGCAGTTCACGGTGGACTTAGCTTTTCAGATCATTGCCAGATTGAGGGCGATGAAGCGCAGCGGGTGTGTCATATTCCCGGGCCGGGCGAGTCAGATCAGGTCTGGTGGCTGGGATTTGATTGTGCGCATGGCTTCGACTACACGCCCGCATTTGATCTGTGGCATGACATTCCGTGCCTCAGCAGTCCCACTGGCTACGCGCAATATCGAGACATGGACTATGTGAAGAAAGAAGTGGGCCGACTGGCTGCCCAGTTGGCCGCAAAGGTTTCCCTACACGCAGAGTAAAACCGCAACGATAGATCGTGGTGACGTCGTTCGTCACACAAGTAGCATTAGCTCAATGGTAGAGCATCGGTCTTGAGAACCGAAAGTGCGGGTTCGATTCCCGTATGCAACGCCGTTGCACCCCAACAAGGTGCAATTAGCTTTAAAGGCTCAAGGCTCAAGGCGAAAGGCTGTAAGGCTCACGAAATGAGTAAGGATGCAAGAGGAAAGCGAGTAAGGTTGTGCCGCGTGAAATCGGCAAAATCCTGGCCTCGCAGTTGGGTATCTATCCCCATCGGTCTGTACAGGCTTCCTGTCGTGGGAGGGATCTCTATATGAGTGGGACACTGGCGATTCTGAATGTTTCAAAGGGTGATACCAAGTTGTCCTTTGACAAGGACAAACCCGAGGAGCGCGCGTATGCCGCACGAGTGGTAACGGACATGCTCAAACGCGGCTATGCCATCGTGATTGAGGTGGCACCGGGGGTCTACGAGCGGGTCAAAGCGTTTGATCCCAACACCTGTGAGTACTTGATTTCCGATATTCCGAAGGAGACGACAGCGGCCCCGGTGCGCAAGCGGGGCCGGCCGCGCCGTCGTGTCGACGCCGCCACCACATCAGGGGTAGGTGTGGCGCGTGCCGCGCGTGGTTGCGCTGGAGAGGTGTGGTGAATCTCGAGCGCTTGAACGAGCATGATCACTTTGCCTATGCTCGGGCAGTACTGGGCGAGATCGCGCATATAAGCGATGAGTGGGCGGGGATCCCGCTCCCGCTCGAGGATCACGCGCTCGTGATCGAGCCGACCTATCCATATGCCAAGGAGCTGGCGAAGCTTGGGCAACGCGAGTTACCTCCTGAGGATCTCTCCCACATCACGAAGCGCAGTCACTTCTGGTCAACCCACCGACGCTCTGAAGTGCTCATCTGGAGTAATCGCGGCAAGATTGAATGGGGGATCGTGCCCGGGATGCATCACATCACCCAAGACCTCAAGACCGTGGGCGCCTCGGTGGTCTGGGGTATTGAGCAGGAGACCAACGCATTCCAACTTCTGGCTGAACATGTGAGTTCCCATCAGTTCAAGCAATATGTGCTGACGGGGATGTTCTTGGAGCAAAGCCGACGCAGCCACATCCATTATGTATTTCGGCGCCTGCGCCCGACCGTCGCGGTCTCCTCACAAGGGGGCACGTTACGCATTCTCGCCGCGTTGTGTCTACACCCGATCGCCTACTACGAAGGTTCGTGGGCTGGGGCCATGTGTCCTACTGATGATCTCATCGCGCATCTCATGCTGATGCGAGGGGATGAGCACATGTTTTGGCGTCGCGCGAACCAACACCGTGCCTATCGCCCTGAAGCCGGACTATAAGAGGGAGTTTTGTGATGAGCGAACGTATGATGTTCGACTGCCACGAAGTCGTCGCCATCTCCTACCCGGGGGTCGGTCGTGCAGTCCAAGGAAAGATTCATCTCGCCCCGATCCCCCGCGCCGGGACTGCCTTGAGCCATGGCGTCTACGTCGAAGGTGAGCACGCGCTGCTTCAGCTACGCAAAGCCATAGATCACGCGCTGCGCGTTCGGGGTGAACGTGGCGGCGCCACGGTCTTGCGCGCGTCCGAGGACGATGGGCAGCCTCTAGTCCATGAGGGATGAACGTCCGCATCTCGGGCAACTCAATCTCACGCCAAAGACTGGAAGCCAAGCGTGATCCCAGATCATCTTCCGGCGTGTGAGAAACACAACCCGCTTTGCGTGAAGTCACTGCTGCGCGCGAAGATCGACAAGTTGCAGCGCGCCTTGTGGTTCTGGTTGCCCTCGATCCCGCCAGAGGACCCTGAGATTGGCGAGCGCACGGCGACCGACACGTTGTTATTGATTGGTCTGCAAGGGGAAGTGCGCAACGAGACAGCCGAGTCCTTGGGCTGGATTCACCTGCGCCCCGTGATCCGGCCCTGGCTGCGCAGACTCGCTGAGGCCACCGCAGAAGTGCAACGGCTCCAGCACCTCACCAATGCGCAACTGCTCTGCGAATGTGCCCAATTGGACCTCTCGAATCACCTGACCGTGGCCGAGCTGATGCGGCGTCTGAAAGCGTAATCGCCTGCATTTTCCTGGCAGGACGCGAGGTTGCGTAATGCAACCATTTGCAATATAATACGCTCCCATGAGGTATCTGCTGTCGCCAAAGCAAGCCCGAGCGCTCCTGAAATCCACGGGGGTCAGTCATCGAGTCATTCGTGAAATACTGGGTATAAACAAGTCGACACTCTGGCGGTACTTCAACGGCGAACTGACATTCCCACGAGACACGCAGATCGCGATTTGGTGCATCTGTCATAACGAAGCGCTACGCCAACAGGCGATATTGGGGGAGCCCCTGTCTGCGGCTCCCCTCATGGACCTGGAGGAGCAAAAGGAATGAAGAGCTACCTCACATCGATCCGTAAACCCTCTGCCGCTGATGCCAACTCACTGGGCTATGTCTTTGCTCGTCACAGGGGTCACTCGTCCTTCGAGGGTGTAAAGTGGGAAGACGTCAAACTACCTCGGTACCCAGTGTGGTCTCCTGCGACTGTTTGTACCTGCAAGTCCAAGAACGGTAAACTTCTTTGTCATGTCAAAAGCCTGGAGTACGCATTGACGCAGCCCACCTCCTATACCGAGGAGGAGCTGAGGGCAAACATCAAGAGGATGCAGCCATTGTGTCGTAACGAGAAAGCAACATGATGCGATACCAAGTGTTTGTCAAATGGCGAGTCATCACACCGCCCGAGCTATACGTTAAGGAATGGGGGAAGCTCCTTCCATCATGTGGCCCAGATGAAGTCGGCGAGGATGAGTACCATCCTGACAAGATGATCTTCGTGGGATCGCCTTTTGACACTGCCAATGAGGCATCCAGCTACGCCATAAGCCAAGGTTGGAATGAAAGGGATTGGCACATCAAGCCGTTCAAAGTTCTGATCCCCCTCGCTGAGTCGCCTGCGCCTCAGCGCAACATTGTACAACCGACTGCCTTTCGGGACAGGTTTCAGGACAGGATCACGGGCACCGATGCGGAGCACTTTGGTCTGGATGAAATCGTCGCCAAGAACGTATCGGTGTTCCATATGGAGCGGATGGACGATGACCACATGTGGTTTGTCCTCTACGATATGGGAAAAGGGATTGCCCAACATGTGGACTTGTACGCACGGGAAGGCAAATTGATTGGCCACGTTCGCGAGCCAGATCCATTTTGAGTGCTCCCATAACACCATAGAAGCCAGCCATGAAATCAAGATCAGCGCCTGATCGCTTCCCGCAGCAAGTGGAAAAGTTGTGGAACGAGCGTGCCACGTTGGTGACATACATACTGGCTGAGTCACAACTTGACGCCAGTGACTTGCAGGCATTGTATTACGCCGCCTTCTTCGATGCGCTCACATTCGTCTGGGCGGAGGTCAATCGAACGGATGAGCAAGCGGGGAATACCTTCGCTTCGAAAATGAATGCTGCGGTTGAGGAATGTAGGTCCTTCCTCATCGACGATCTCGAAGACCAGGGTAACTCTGATCGGGGGTGAAATGTGAGTCGCAAGAAGAAACAAGTCCGCCGATTGGATCCAATCAAGAACATGGTCGCGACCATGTGGAAAGCGGTACCTCGCAAAACAGGAGACGAGCGGCGGTTATATTACAAGGGCGTGTACGATACGCTGCTGCTGGTATGGGGGTCCTTCCCCCAGATGCGCCCGCAGTTGGTGGAAGCCTATCTCGATGGGATGGTGCTGGAGTGTGAGGCACTGTTCTCGGACGAGGTGATCACCAATACCAAGAGAATGAAGCGGATGTCGAAGCTCAGGCAAAAGACAAAGTCAACGATCCATTAATCTTAAGCGTCTCTATATAACGGAGTGATCCGTCATGATGATGATCGAGACCCAAAATACGAGCGGACTACCAACGCTCTACACCGAGCAGGACTTGGTGGAGCGTTTTCAAGTGAAGCTGCATGTGATCCGTCGCGAGCGCCGTTGCGGACGGTTACGCAACACCCGGGTGGGTGGCAAGGTCCGGTTTACCCAACAGCATGTGGATGAGTACTTGGCACGGGGTGAGGCATGTCAAACAAAGAATTCAGATGCGGAAAATTCAAGCTGTCGGAACCGGACGAGAAGTACAAAAGCTTCGGCGTCAAATTCTATGACAAGCCCAGCCGACAAACAAAACGCGTTACTCTTAGCGCAACAACTCGTGAAGAGGCGGAAAGAGAGGTCCAAGAATATGCTCTGATTCATTCCGCCCCCCAGAAGGTCAAAGACGAGCCGCTCCTCACATCTTGTAACCGCTATTACCTTCAATACGCACAAGTCAAGCTACGCAGTCCAGACACTCATCTTAAAGCGATCGAGCGCACTATCGCAGTCCTAGGAGAAGTCAAGACCGACGTGAACGGAGAGCGTGTCGTCGAAATGGACACCATGGTGAGCCAGATGGGGAAGGACAACCAACTGAAGCTCATCAACGCATGGCGTGCGGAGGGCTTGTCCGATGGGAGCATTGGACGTTACTTGTCCTGCTTGTGGGCCTCGATGAAGTATGCGGCGGAGGAAGGGCATCTCGCGGAAGGCAGCGTTCCCAAGCAAGTCAGCACAAGACGCTGGAACCCAAAAGGCAAAAAGCGCCGCACGACCGTTCTCACTCCAGAGCAACTGGCCGCCCTGCTTGATGCGGCGTGTGTCGTGAGCAACAAGCTTCCCAACTTTACCCTTGCTCCACCCAACGCCCGATACCAGAGTTACCATGCCACGTGGCACTGTCCGGATACGTGGCTGGCGCGCCGCAAAACACTCTCAACAACGAACCCCACCCTGGCCGTGATAAAATTCGAGGAGTTCAAGAAAGAATATGCGCGCAAGCATCCGGTGGTCAGTACCCTTGAGTACGGAGGGGCCTTCCGCTATGTACTGACCCTCATTGGCACTGGGTGCCGACCGGAGGCCGCTTGTGACATCAAGCTGGCGACGCAAGCGAATTTTGAGCACGGAATCCTGGATCTCAATCCCCCGGGTCGCCAGCAGACGAAAAAACATCGTCCGATCATTCCGCTAGCGCCGACGCTCCAGCGCTGGTTCGAGCGCTGGGAGCCGCTCACGGACGAGGGGCATCTGATCGCCCGGAAAGGCCGGAAACTCGTCAAGTACTTTCCCCTCTTCCGCAGTATCGCCAAGCGCGCCGGGGTGCGGGCCACGAGCTACACCATCCGGCACACCGTCTCGACCTGGCTCACGAGCCGGGTTCCGCTGGCGTGGGAGCGAGATATGTTCATGGGCTGGGTACAGCATGAAGATGCCAGCGCGATGGGGTCACATTACAACCACTACGACCCGACGTACCTCCGCTCGTGCGCCCACGCGATCGAGGCGCTTTTTGACGCTATAGCGCCGCACATGGTCGGGGATGTCTTACTGAAGGGGACGGTGGATCAGCCGCCTCCTATCGACGCTCAGGAGCTGGCCTGGGTCAATCGGTGGCTTGTGCACGCCCCGAAACTGACTGAGCCGCTAGCGGCTATTGGTGGGATGCCTACGCGTTCTCCTGCTCCGCCAAAAGGCGACGAGCCACTAACCATCACTGCAACGTACAGCAACCGTTGGATCGAAACGGAGGCCTCATTTACGCCGATCCCTCAAAGTGCGTGGCAAGTGCGTGGCAGAGCTGAAACCAATTTCCTTGAAAATCATGCATTTAATGCAAAAAAGGAAATCGATGGTCACTATTCTCATAACCAAGATGGTGGAGATAAAAAAGTCGCAGAAACAATAAGTTGCACGATCATCTGTCCTCAGGCATCACGCTAAAAGTGTACATTCGTGTATAAGCAAAAACAACGACTTATATTCAATAGCGTGGCAAGTGCGTGGCAAACGCGTGGCGCACGCCCTAGCGCGTGAACCTCATGAAAATCACGGCGCCTAAGC
>Ga0105238_10002301_pt1 | contig 19238 bp, 16 predicted proteins | sample KBSC34metaG_FD_81526 | JGI IMG/M metagenome (GOLD analysis project Ga0105238, IMG submission 81526) | Corn rhizosphere microbial communities from Kellogg Biological Station, Michigan, USA - KBS C3-4 metaG | ecosystem: Host-associated > Plants > Roots > Rhizosphere > Soil | place: Michigan, USA... | reverse complement strand
CAGCGACTTGCCGGCCTCGCGCGTGGCGAGCGCAAAGAACTCGACGGCGTTTGCCTCATAGAGGTCGGCGGCCCGGGTGAGGATCGCGGCGCGTTCGGCGACCGGGCGCTTTGCCCAGGCCGGCTGCGCGTCGACGGCAATTCGCACGGCGGTCGCCACCTGCTTGGCCGCCGCCTCATGCACCGTGCCGACCACCTCGTCGGGCTTCGCCGGATTGACGATCTGGCGCGGCTTGCCGTAGCCGGCGGCGCGGGTGACCGGCTTGGCATGCCAGCGATCCGCCCCGGCGAACTCCGCCCTCGCCTTGTCGACGGCCGCGAGCGTCACCGGATCGGTGATGTCGAAGCCCTTGGAATTGCGGCGTCCGGCGCCGAAGATCGCGGCTGGGCGCGCAATCGCCGGATTGGCGGCGGGACCCTGTGTCTCGACGGCCTCCAGCGGATCCCGCGCGATCTCCTCCGGCTCGACCTCCTCGTCGGTCAGCTGATGCACGAAGGAGGAGTTGGCGCCGTTTTCCAAGAGCCGCCGCACCAGATAGGCGAGCAGGTCCGAATGCGCGCCGACCGGCGCGTAGATGCGGCAGCGTGTGCCTTCGGTCTGGCGCACCGTCTCATGCAGCGCTTCGCCCATGCCGTGCAGGCGTTGGAACTCGAAAGAGTCCCGATCCTTCGCCATCGACAGGATGGCTGCCACGGTGTGCGCATTATGCGTGGCGAACTGCGGATAGATGCGGTCGGTCATCGACAGCAGCTTTTTCGCGCAGGCGAGGTACGAAACGTCGGTGTTGGTCTTGCGTGTGAAAACCGGATAGCCGGACAGGCCAAGCGTCTGCGCCCGCTTGATCTCGGTGTCCCAATAGGCGCCCTTCACCAGCCGAACCATGATCCTGCGGTCATATTTTTTCGCCAGCGCATAGAGCCAGTCGATGGCGAAAGCCGCGCGCGGGCCATAGGCCTGGACGACGACGCCGAAGCCATCCCATCCGGCGAGCTCCGGCTCGGCCAGCACACGTTCGATGACGTCGAGCGACAGATCGAGGCGATCGGCCTCCTCGGCATCGACGTTGAGGCCCATGCGCGAATGCCGGGCGGCAAGCGCCAGCGACAGAAGCCGCTCGGCCATCACTGGCAGCATCGTCTCCCGTTGCGCCACCTCGTAGCGCGGATGCAACGCCGAGAGCTTGACCGAAATGCCGTGATTGTAGCGGATATCGGGGCCGTTCGACCCGGAGTCGAGCGAGGAAATCGCATCCGCATAGGCCCGGTGATAGCGCAGCGCATCGGCTTCGGTGCGGGCAGCCTCGCCCAGCATATCGAAGGAATAGAGGTAGCCTTTCTGCGTCATCGGCCGGCCGCGCTTGACGGCCTCGGCAATGGTGCGACCGAGCACGAACTGCTCGCCCATCTCGCGCATCGCCGCTGCCACGGCCTTGCGGATCACCGGCTCGCCAAGCCTGCGCACCATGGCGCGCAGCGTGCCTTCGATGCCGCCCTCGCCTTCGTCGAGCACGCGGCCGGTCAGCATCAGCGCCCAGGTCGAGGCGTTGACGAAGATCGAGCTAGAGCCGCCCGAATGCGCCGACCAGTCATGCGGCGCGATCTTGTCGGCGATCAGATCGTCCATCGTCTCGGTGTCTGGCACGCGCAGCAGCGCTTCGGCCAGGCACATGAGCGCCACGCCCTCCTTGGTCGACAGGCCGTAGGCCGAGAGAAAGACCTCCATCAGCCTGGGATCGGTCGAGCCGCGCACCGCGCGCACCAGATCGGCGGCGCGGGCCGAGATCGCCTTGCGCTCTTCAGCCGAAAGCCCGGCCGCCGCCGACAGTCGCTTCACCGCCTCATCTTCGTCGGGCAAATAATTGGCGCGGATCTGCTGGCGGATGGCGTCGAGCGGCATGTCGGGTCCATGAAAGCGAGCGTTAGGGGCCGGTCTGGCCACTGCCGGACCGATTGCCGCAAGCTAGCACAGCTGCGCATTTCAGTCGGTCCAAAGAAATCGACAAGGTAGTCTGATCGATCTATCATATAGGGCAAAACCTCGTCATTTCGACCACGATTTCAATGACTGAAGACCAATTGGACCGCATCGACCGCAACATCCTGTCCGCGCTCGGGCGCGACGGCAGGCTTTCGATGTCTGAGCTGGCCTTGAAGGTCGGCCTGTCGAAGACGCCGGTGCAAGCGCGCGTGAAGCGGCTGGAGAAGGACGGATACATAAGAGGCTACCGCGCCGTCATCGACCGCGAACGCATGGGCGAAGGCCATGTCGCCTTCGTCCAGGTGAAGCTGTCGGACACGCGCTCGGCAGCGCTCGATGCCTTCAACCGTGCTGTGCAAGCCGTGCCGGAGATCGAACAATGCCACATGATGGCGTCGAGCTTCGACTATCTGTTGAAGGTCCGCACCACCGACATCGCCGCCTATCGCCGCGTGCTCGGCGAGCGCATCTCGGCCCTGCCCCATGTCGCGCAGACTTCGACCTTCGTGGCGATGGAAACGGTCAAGGATCGTTAATCCGACAGTGTCTTGAGAAACGCCACCAGCGCCGCGCGCTCGCGCTCGGACAGATCGAGCGGGTGGACTTCCGACACGCCTTCGACAGCGAGCGGCGCCTTCGAATAATGCGCCACCACCTCGTCGAGCGTCGAGAACTGGCCCGCATGCATGTAAGGCGGGCGATCCGCCGCGCCTCTGAGCGACGGCGTCTTGTAGGCGCGCACGATCTGCGGCCCATCCTTCACCATGAAACGGAGCTCCCTGCAGGCGCTTTCATCGCCGTCGCGGAATTTGCCGAGACAGTTGAACGGGTCAGCCTCGACTTGCGTCAAGGCATCGACCCGACCACGGTCCAGCGGCAGGCCGTTCACCGGCGGCACACCGGTGTTGTGGAAGGAATTGTCGGTAAAGCGCGGGCCGTTGTGGCAGGTGACGCAATTGGCCTTGCCGATGAACAGCTTCAGCCCGAGGATTTCCTCCGGCGAGAACGCGGCATCGCCCTGCGGCGCTGCACCGGTCGCGAGATCGATGGCAAAGCGGTCGAAGCGCGTCTGCTCAGGCTCGATCGACCGCTCGAAGGCGGCGATCGCCTTGCCGATATTGGCATAGACGCGATTGATGTCCTCTTGCTGGGCTGCGGGCATTGCGCTCCACGCCGCCTTCTCGGCGTCGCTGCCGAGCGGGCTGGCATTGGCCGGTACGGTCGAAAGGTCGGGCAGCGGTCCGAAGATGCGCTCATAGCGCTCGCCGAACCGCTTCTTGATGTAGTGCGCAAAGGCGGCCCGGTTGCCGGCCTGCTCCAGCGGGTTTTCAAGCGGCGTCAGCGCCTGCGCCCACAGGCTGTCGCGCCGGCCGTCCCAGAAGAACCACGGATTGCGCGCCACGCCGGCCAGCGGCATGGTGCGCCGGTTGGTGTGGCTGACGCCGACGGCCTGCGGCAGGTCGTCCTGGAACTGCCGGTCGATCTTGTGGCAGGTCGAGCAGGATACGGTGCCGTCGCGGCTCATGCCGCCGTCGAAGAACAGCGTCGATCCGAGCGCGGCCGCCGCCGGCAGATCCGCATACTTGTTCGTGGTGTCCACCTTGAGCGAAGGCAGTGTGTTCAACGCCAGCGACGCAATGGTCTTCTTCTCGGCGTCGCTGAACTGCGCCCGGCCGCAACCGCCCAGCAAGGCGAGAGCGGCCAGAGCCAGCAGGCTTATGACGCTGGCCAGACGGCTCATCGCCCGCTCACAACACGATGTTGAAGACGACGGAATCGGAACCGGCCGCCGCCGAGATGGCGAAGCGCAATTGCCACCAGCCGCTCATCGTGAACTTCACGCCGTCGATGCGGTAGCGCCCGTCGCCCAGATAATCGGTCGCCTGCGGACTGGTCGGCAGGCCATGATCGTGCTGCGACATCCCGCCGGAAACGGTGATGGCCGCCCCCTCTACCGGCGCGCCGGCAGCAGTCTTCAGCGTCAGCAGCCAGGATTGCAGCTCGCCTTGCCGGATGACGCCGCGCTCCGGCTCGAAGCTTGCGACGAACAGGCCGTTCGCCGTCTTTTTCGAGCGCGACATGTCCGGACCGGGCACCGATTGCGGCAGCGTCAGATAGACGGCGGCCACGATGCCGACCAGCAGAGCAGCCAGACCGAGACCCGCTAGAATGTAACGCCATATCGATGCCAAACCCGTTCCTCTTCGGCTGCTAACGTCACGGGCCGCGCATCGCGTCCCGCCCTGCCTGTGGGAAATCGCTTCTGGCGCAAAATTCGCCGGTAGCCAAGCATGGCGTTGCCAGCCGCAAAAAGCTACAGCAGCAATATCTTGGGAAGGGATAGGATAAGCCCGCATGGCCAATGGTGTCGCGTCGGTCGGCGAATGCATGCTGGAACTGTCGGGCCAGGCCGGTTCGAACTGGCGCATGGGTTTTGCCGGCGATACGTTCAACACGCTCTGGGCATTGCACGCGCTGAGCCCAGGCCGGCCCGCGACCTATGTGTCGGCCTTCGGCGACGACCCCTTCTCACGCGACCAGATCGCCTTCTTCGCCGAGAACGGCATAGGCATAGGCAACAGTCCGGTCATTGCCGGCGCACGCCCCGGCCTTTACGCCATCACACTCACCGGAGCCGAACGCGCCTTCACCTATTGGCGAAGCGATGCGGCCGCACGCCAGCTCGCCTCCGATCCACCCGCGCTGGCAAAAAGCCTTGAAAGCCAGGCGCTTGTCTATTTTTCCGGAATCACCCTGGCAATTCTGGACGCGTCGGCGCGCAACGCCCTGCTGTCGGCCGTGGCGGCTGCCCGCAAGGCCGGCTCGCTCGTCGCCTTCGACCCGAACTACCGACCGCGCCTGTGGCCGAGCCGCGAGGCGGCGCAGGCCGCGATCCTGGAAGCGCTGGCCGTCGCCGACATCGCGCTGCCGACCTTCCCGGACGAACAGATGCTGTTCGGGGATATGACCCCGCAGGCAACGGCGGAGCGCCTTGGCAAGCTGACCGGCGAAGTCGTGGTCAAGAACGGCGAGCAGCCCGCCTTGATTGCATTGAATGGCGCTTCACAAATCATTGACGCGGTGCATGTGGCCGCCCCTGTCGACACAACGGGCGCTGGCGATTCCTTCAACGGCGGCTATCTCGCCGCCAGGCTTGCCGGCGATGCGCCTGCCGACGCCGCCCGCCGCGCGCATCACGTCGCCGCCGCCGTTGTGCAGGTTCGCGGCGCGCTGGCCCCGTTCGAGACGCTGAGGGAAGCCTTCGACAGTTAAGCGCTGTCGAAGCTTAGGCAGGTTTCACTTCAATATCGAAAAACCTTAGGGTAGACGGAACCGGTATTCCGTCACCTGATGATAGATCTGCCCGGGCCACAGCGTGGCCTGCGGGAAATAGGGCCGGTTCGGCGCATCCGGCCAGGTCTGCGCTTCGAGGCAGAGGCCCGAAAACGCCTTGTAGCGGCGGCCATCGAGTCCCTCCGATGTCGGCGCGACAAACTGACCGCTATAGAGCTGCAGTCCGGGCTCGGTGGTCCAGACTTCCATCTCCACGCTGGAATTGGCCCCTTGCACCCAGGCCGCCTGGTGAAGCGGTCCACGGTTGGAGGCCAGGCAGTAATTCAGATCGTAGCGAAGCTGCTCGCCTTCCATCTCCATGCGCAGCGGCCGCGCCTGGCGGAAATCGAAAGGCGTGCCGTCGACCGGCTTCACCACGCCGGTCGGGATCATCTCGTCATCGACGGGCGTGTAGGCACCGGCGTTGAGCATCAGCCGGTGGTCGAGGATGTCGCCGGCTCCGCCATCGTCGAGATTGAAATAGGAATGCTGCGCCAGATTGCAGAGCGTCGGCTCCTCGCAAGTCGCGGTCAATTCCATGCTGAGCGTGCCGGGGATTTTCAGCCGATAGGTGCAGGTGACATCGAGCGCGCCGGGAAAGCCCATCGCGCCGTCCGGGTCGTGCAATGTCAGCGTCACAAAATCGCGGCCGTGCAGCGAGACGGTCCATGGCCGGTGGAAATAGCCTTCCGACCCGCCATGCAACGTGTGCTTGCCAAGAAAATTCTGCTCGGTCTGGTAGCGATTGCCGGCGATGGTGAAGCGGCCGCCACCGATGCGGTTGGCGAAGCGGCCAACGACAGCGCCAAAGAAGGCGCGGTCGGTCTCGTAGGGCTCGAAGCGGTCATAGCCCAGCACCAGCGGCGCATCATGGCCGGCGAGACGCAAGTCCTGGACGATCGCGCCGAGGCCGATGATGTTGGCGGTGAGGCCGCCGCCCCGGATTGTGAACCGGCGCACGGCCTCGCCCGCCTGCGTCGTGCCGAAGACCTCGCCGTCTTTCATCGCCATGCCCGAAATGTCATTTCCCGATCCGTGGATTTAGGCCGGTCACGTATCATCCGGCAAGGGCAGGCTAAACGCCTGCCCTGTTCCAGGATCGATATCAGAGCCCGAGGCCGCCGAAGCAGGCATATTTGGTGTCGAGATAGTCGTCGATGCCCTGATGCCCGCCTTCGCGGCCGAGACCCGATTCCTTGACGCCGCCGAACGGCGCTTCCGGCGTGGTGATCAGGCCTTCATTGACGCCGACCATGCCGTATTTCAGGCCTTCCATGACCCGGAAGGCACGGCCGAGATCGCCGGTGTAGAAATAAGCGGCGAGGCCGAACTCGGTGTCGTTGGCCAAAGCCACCGCCTCTTCCTCGGTCTCGAACTTGAACACCGGCGCGACCGGGCCAAAGATCTCTTCCTTCATGAAGCGCATCTTCGGCGTGGCGCCGGCGATGACGGTTGGCTGGAAGAACGAGCCGCCCAGCGCATGACGCTTGCCGCCGGCGACGACCTTGCCGCCCTTGGATGTTGCGTCGGCGATCAGCTCCTCGACCTTCTCGACGGCCTTCTCGTCGATCAGCGGCCCCTGCTGCACGCCTTCCTCCAGGCCCGAGCCGACCTTCAGATTGTTGCTGGCCGCGGCGAGCTTCTCGACGAACTTGTCATAGATGCCGGCCTGCACGAGGAAGCGGTTGGTGCAGACGCAGGTCTGTCCGGAATTGCGGTACTTGGCGGTGATGGCGCCGGCGACCGCACGCTCGACGTCGGCGTCGTCGAAGACCAGGAACGGCGCGTTGCCGCCGAGCTCCATCGACACTTTCTTGACCGTCGAGGCCGACTTCTGGATCAGGATCTTGCCGACTTCGGTCGAGCCGGTGAAGGTGATCTTCTTGACCAGCGGATTGGCACAGATCTCGTCGCCGATCTCGCTGGCCGAACCGGTGACGACATTGACGACACCCTTCGGGAAGCCGACTTCCTCGACAAGCGCGCCCCAGGCGAGGCCCGAATAAGGCGTCTGCGAGGCAGGCTTCACCACCGCGGTGCAGCCGGCGGCCAAAGCCGGGCCGATCTTGCGGGCAAGCATGGAGGACGGGAAATTCCACGGCGTGATGGCGGCGATGACGCCGACCGGCTCCTTGGTCACCAGGATGCGGCGGTCGCCCCACGGCGACGGCACGATGTCGCCATAGACGCGGCGGCCTTCCTCGGCGAACCACAATATGTAGGCCGCGGCCGAGCCGATCTCGCCCTTGGATTCGAACAGCGACTTGCCCTGCTCGATGGTGAGCAGCTCGGCAAGCACGTCCTGATTGTCCATCATCGCGTCATGCAGCTTCCGCAAGAGCTTCGAGCGCTCGAGCGCGGTCGTCTTGCGCCAGCTCTTGAAGGCTTCCTCGGCGGCCTCGATGGCGCGGCGGGTCTCGGCCCTGCCGGCCTTCGGCACGGTGCCGATCTTCAAGCCCGTTGCCGGATTGTTGACGTCGATGGTCTGGCCGCTGTCGGCCTGCACCCATTCACCATTGATGAGATTGGCCTGGCGCATGAAATGGCTGGTTTTCTGAAGCATGGTCTGGCCTCCGTTCGGCGCGCTGTTCGCGCCGTTCTTTCTGGATGTCCGTTGAAGCGTGCTTAAGAGCCGCACGCCGGCGCATTGCTCTTACCTAGGGAAAGGCGGGCAAGCAATCACAAGATGGCATATAGGGGTTGGGCCAGCGAAATCGAGCGCGACCGTCTGGTGCGCTATCCGAAAACATGCACGACCACAGTCAGCCAGAAGTATGTGGTCAGCACCGCGCTTGCCGTGGCAAGGGTCATCTGGTTCGAGGCCAGCGCCTGACCTGTGTTGAACTGCACCGCGATCAGATAGGAATTGACGCCGGATGGCATCGCGGCCACCATCACCGCCACCTTGGCCGTCAAGGGTGGCAGGCCGAGCAACCAGACGAAAACCAGGACCAGGGCCGGCATCAGGAGCAGTTTCAGTACCGACAGCGCCAGCGCTGGCCTGACATTGCCCGAAATGCCGAAGCGGCGCAGGCTGAGCCCCATGCCGAACAACGCCACCGGCCCCGCCGTACCGGCCAGCGCATCGACCAGGCGCATGGCGACATCAGGCAGCGGCGCGCCGGTGATGCGCCATGCAAGCCCTGCCAGAATGCCGATGACCAATGGATTCATGAACAGCCGCCTGAGAAAGCTACGGATAACGCGCAAAGGATGCACGGGTTCGCCGCTGCCGCGGCCAAACACTTCGAACAGCACGATCGAGGCCATCAGCATGATCGGCAGATGCACCGACACCAGCAGAGACAGTACCTCAAAGCCATCTGCCCCGAATATGCCGAGGATAAAGGGCACGCCGAGCAGCACGACATTGGAAAACGCCGACGACACGCCGCCGACGACACCGGCGCGGGCATCCCTGCCGAAGATGCGGGTGGTGACCAGATGGCCGGCGGCCCAGGTGATGGCGACCGCCGCGAAATAGGCGCCCCACAGCGGCCATGGCGCAACACCATGGAAGTCGGCCCTCACCATCGTCTGGAACAGGAGCAGCGGCATCGCCACGTTGATGGCGAATTCGGAAATGCCATCCCCGCTCGCCGGCTTCAGATAGCCGGTGAGCCCGGCCAGATAGCCGAGCGCCACAAGGCTGAAGACGAAGAGGACGGTTTCGGTGAGTGGACTCATTTTTGGGGCGGAGACATTTTTCCCGTGATAGGCGAGCCATGATCGCTGTGCAATTGGCACCGCGCGCCGTTCCCCGGCCCCTCTGCTTGTTTTCCGGCCGGCTTTGCGGTCCCTATATGCCAATCACGGCCTTGGCCCCTCCGGGCCGCCAAAGGACTTCTGATGCTGCGAATTGTTCTGGCGCTTTTTCTCCTGTCTGCCCCGAGCCTTGCCCACGCGACCGACGCCGGCTGGGCGCTGTTGCGCGACGGCGGCCATGTCGTGCTGCTTCGCCATGCCTTCGTCACCGGGGCGACCGACCCGGCGAATTTCGACATCGGCAATTGCGCGACCCAGCTCAACCTGTCGGAGCGCGGCAAGCAGCAGGCAAGCCGCATCGGCGCGCTGTTCGCGGCCCGCGCGGCCCCGATCGATCATGTGCTCTCCAGCCGCTACTGCCGCTGCCTCGACACGGCTCGCATCGCTTTCGAGTCCGATCCGCAACCTTTCGCGCCGCTCGATCTGCTGAAAACCGATCCCGCTGAGAAAGCCGCGCAGATCGCCGCGATCATGAAGGAGATCCGCGGCTATTCGGGTTCCGACAATCTGGTGCTCGTCACGCATCTCGAAGATATCGAGGCGCTCACCGGGGTTTCGCCGCGTGAGGGCGAGGCCGTGGTGGTGACGCCGGAAGGCGATGGCCTCAAGGTGCTCGGACGCGTCACCTTCTGAACCGTAGCGCCAGCCAGTGTTGCCGAAATACAACTCCCGAAAGACGCCGCAAATCTGCCACGACAATGCCGCTTGCGACAACCCGTCGCAGGGTCTATACGCGCGCTCCCGGTCACGAAAACCGAAGCGAGCACAACGGTTGGAGCTTTTGTCTCCGCCCGTGCAGGCGGCCTTGCTGCCCTGTATACGGCGCCGTTTCGGGGATTGGGATCGCGGATGTAGCTCAGCGGAAGAGCGCCGGATTTGGGTCCGGAGGTCGCAGGTTCGAATCCTGTTGTCTGCGCCACGGATAGCTCAGTTGGGTAGAGCATCAGACTCATAATCTGACGGTCGAAGGTTCGAATCCTTCTCCATTGGCCTTCCAAGCCAAGCCACCCTGTCACGGTGTTATCTGAAAAACGGTCCGGGGACCGGAATGCGAAGGACCTGACGGACGGCCAAAGCCCTCGGGCCGAGGCCGTATCGAAGGACTCCGACGCCATCGGGTCGCGGCCAGGCCCGCGGTGACGATCAAGGCGCAGTGTCGCCGGCAAGGGAGGCCAAGGCTTGCCGAGCCCGCTTCGCTGCCTCGCGATCCGCTCCCGAAGGTCCGCTGTGCGCGGATGCCACCGGTCTCCGGATCATTCGTGTTCGGGACGTGAAGAAACGAGAAACGAAAAGGAAGATCGACGCATGAGTTGACGCCTCGCATGGGGCCATGCCCGACAGGAGTATGACAATGACCATTCTCGATAGTGTTTTTGGGCGCGAGCGCGTCCTTGTTAAGGAAAACGAACGGGCCGTCACCCTCTACAAGGGTGAAATCAAGGCTGTCCTGATGCCGGGTGAGCACTGGCTCGCCAACCGGCGCGGAAGCCTCGAAGTCTCGCGGCACGATCTGAAGAACGCGGAATTCGTTTCGGCGTACGAGAAGGCGTTGTTCGACAAGCTGCCGGACGTGGCCGCGCGTCACTTCACCGTGGTTCGCACCGGGCGCACGGAGGTCGCCGTCATCGAGCGTGACGGCAACCTCCATGCCGTCCTGGCGCCGGACCGCAAGCTCGTGCTGTGGACGGATGCCGGACCGTGGAAGGTGACGCTGGTCGATACGTCGGCCGATCTGGCGATCGATCCGGCCGTCATGCGCCGGCTCGGCCAGGCCCGGAAGACGGACCTGATGTCCGTACATCCGGTCGTCGACGGCCAGGCCGGACTGTTGTTCGTCGACGGTATCCTCGCCCGCACGCTTGCGGCGGGCGTGCACGGCTTCTGGAATGTCGGCCGCATGGTGCAGGTGAAGGTCGTCGACCTCAAGCGCCAGTCGCTTGATGTTGCCGGGCAGGAAGTGCTGACCAAGGATCGCGTGACGATCCGCGTCAACATCGCCGCCGAATACCGGGTCGTCGATCCGGTCAAGGCGGTGAGCACGGTGAAGGACTTCTCCGAAGCCCTCTACCGCGCCCTGCAGTACGCCTTCCGCAAGACGCTTGGCGCGCTAACGCTCGACCAGATCCTCGAAAAGAAGGTGACGGTCGACGAGGAGGCGGCAGCCAAGGTGCGTGACGACATGGCCGCGATCGGTGTCGAGGTCAGCGATATCGCCCTCAAGGATGTCATCCTGCCGGGCGAGATGCGCGAAATCCTCAACCAGGTGGTTTCGGCCGAAAAGCAGGCCGAGGCCAACGTCATCCGCCGCCGTGAGGAGACGAACGCCACGCGTTCCCTGCTCAACACGGCCAGGGTGATGGCCGAGAACCCGGTGATGCTGCGTCTGAAGGAGCTCGAAGCTCTGGAAACCATCGCCGGCAAGGTCGAGCGGCTGACCGTCCACAACGGAACGGGCGGGCTGCTCAACGACCTGGTCAAGCTCCGCGAGAGCTGATGCATGTCGCCCAAAAGTGGTTCCGGTTTTGGGAGAACGACATGCATCGAAACAAAGACTGACGTAACGTCAAATGGAAGGGCCGCCGGGTTGTCGGGCGGCCCTTCTTGCGTCCGGAAAGCCGCCATCCCATCTGCGCCCGGCGCATCAGGCCTTTTCCTGCCGGGAAAAACCGATTAGACAGCGCCCAAACAAAGATGCGGACAGATTCCGCCCGCTACCGAAGGAAGAGCCCTTGTCCACCACGTTCGAGAAAGTCGCCAAGATCATTGCCGACACCAGCGAGATCGATATCGACACCATCACGCCGGAAAGCCACACCATCGACGACCTCGGCATCGACAGCCTCGATTTCCTCGACATCGTCTTCGCCATCGACAAGGAATTCGGCATCAAGGTGCCGCTCGAGAAGTGGACGCAGGAAGTCAATGACGGCAAGGCGTCGACCGACGACTACTTCGTCATGAAGAACCTCTGCGCCAAGATCGACGCCCTGGTTGCGGCCAAGGCCGCCTGAGCCGGCTCGGGCGCGGTCTTGACGTGCCCGGTCGCCTGACCCACAACGGCAGCCGCCCATGAGTTCCCACGACGTCGTCATCACCGGCATAGGCCTTATCTCTTCGCTGGGAGAAGGCCCGGACGCGCACTGGCAGAAGCTTACCCAGCCTGGTTTCCAGCCGGTGCTCGAGGCCGAGCGCTTCGCGCCTTATACCATTCATCCCCTGCCCGATATCGACTGGAACCTGCAGATCGCCAAGCGCGGCGACCAGCGCCAGATGGAAACCTGGCAGCGCCTCGGCACCTATGTCGCCGGCCTTGCGCTGGACGACGCCGGCATCAAGGGCAACGACGCGCTTTGCGCGACCATGGACATGGTGGTGGCGGCCGGCGGCGGTGAGCGCGACGAGGCCGTGGACGCCGCGATCCTCGCCGCCTCCGAGAGCCGCAACGACCGCGACATTCTGCTCAACGAGAAGCTGACGACGGAACTGCGACCGACGCTGTTCCTCGCCCAACTCTCCAACCTGCTCGCCGGCAACATCTCGATCGTCCACAAGGTCACCGGCTCCTCCCGCACCTTCATGGGCGAGGAAGGCGCAGGCGTCTCGGCCGTCGAGACGGCGGCCGCGCGCATCCGCTCCGGTCAGTCGACGCATGTGCTGGTTGGCGGCGCTTTCCAGACCGAGCATTCCGACATGCTGCTCGGCTACGAGCTCGCAGGTTACCTGCATCGCGGCGCCTGGAAGCCGGTCTGGCAACGCCAGGGCAGCGAAGGCGGCGGCGTGGTGACGGGCTCCGGCGGCGCCTTCCTGGTGCTCGAGCAGCGCGAGCACGCGAAAAGCCGAGGCCGCAAGATCTACGCCGAGCTTGGCCCCGTCCTCTCCGGCCGCGCCAGGCGCCGGCACGGCGAGTTGAACGCGGAGATCGCCGCGCTGCTGAAGCAGGCGGCCCTTCCCGATGGCGAACTGCTTACGATTTCCGCCGCCTCCGGCGCCCATGCCGCCACGGCCGCGGAAAAGGCGGTGCTCGACGCCAATCCGTCGCTCGCCGTGCGCGCCTTCTCGACGCTGACCGGCCATATGAAGGAAGCACAGTTCCCGTTCGCCGTCGCGCTGGCGGCAATGGCCGTTGACCGCCGGGCCGGCTACCCTGTCTTCGATGCCGCAGTGGAACGGCAATTCGCAGGTGTTCCCACGACCGTCCTTGCAACGGCCATTGGCTATCACCAATTCGAGGGCCTTGGGCTGGTTAAGGCCGCTTAGACTGGTTTTCCGCAATTCCGGGCGGAAAACCGCTACACACTTTTCCTGGAATTGCTCGATAACGAGGCAGACAAAAACATGGCCAATCTTCGCGATCACATGGGTAGGCCGATCGTCGCCGTGACCGGCATTGGCGTTGTAACGTCACTGGGCATCGGCAAAAAAGACAATTGGGCGGCGCTGACCTCGGGCAAATCCGGCATCCATCCGATCACTCGCTTTCCGGTCGATCACCTCAATACGCGCATTTCCGGCATGGTCGACTTCCTGCCGTCAAGTTCGAAGGGTGCCAGTCACCTCACCTACGAACTGGCAGAAACCGCTGCCCAGGAGGCTGTCTCGGAAGCTGGTTTGGATTCCGGCAATTTCGGCGGACCGCTGTTCCTGGCCTCGCCGCCGGTCGAACTCGACTGGGCCGACCGTTTCTCGCTCTACAATTCGGACAAGCAGGATGCGGGCGCCGAAAGGCTGCTCAGGGTCGCGCGCGGCCTGAAGGAGCTCGACATTTTCGACACCACCCAGTTCGGCTCGATCGCCGACCGTCTCGCCGACCGCTTCGGCACGCGCGGCCTGCCGATCACGCTGTCAACGGCCTGTGCCTCCGGCGCCACCGCCATCCAGCTCGGCGTCGAGGCGATCCGGCGCGGCGAATGCGACAAGGCGCTGTCGATTGGCGCCGACGGCTCGGCCACCGCCGAGGCGCTGATCCGCTTCTCGCTGCTCTCGGCGCTTTCCACCCACAACGATATCCCCGAGAAGGCGTCAAAGCCCTTCTCCAAGGACCGTGACGGCTTCGTGCTGGCGGAAGGCTCCGGCGCGCTGGTGCTGGAATCGCTGGAAGCCGCCCTTGCGCGCGGCGCGACCATTCTCGGCATCATGCGCGGCTGTGGCGAAAAGGCCGACGATTTCCACCGGACCCGCTCCAAGCCCGATGGCTCGCCGGCGATCGCGGCCGTGCGCGCCGCTCTTGCCGATGCGGGCCTCGGTGAAGACGAGATCGACTACGTCAACGCGCACGGCACCTCGACGCCTGAAAACGACAAGATGGAACACCTGTCGCTGTCGACCGTCTTCGGTGAGCGCATCGGCTCGATGCCGATCTCGTCGAACAAGTCGATGATCGGCCACACGCTGTCGGCCGCCGGCGCGGTGGAAGCAGCGTTCTCGCTGATGACCATGCGCGAAAGCGTCATCCCGCCGACGATCAATTACGACAATCCCGATCCGGCAATCGTGCTCGATGTCGTGCCGAACAAGAAGCGCAACGCCGAAGTCGGCACGGTTCTGTCGAATTCCTTCGGCTTCGGCGGCCAGAACACCTGCCTTGTCATGGCGCGGGAACCGGTCTAAGCGGTCGTTTTTCCGCTTCCACAGCACCGACAGGCCAAATGCGCGCATTGCAACTTATCGAGGACCGCCGTCTTGAAGCGGTGGACCTGCCGCCTCCCCCGCCGCCTTCGCTTGGCGAAGTGACGCTCCGCATCAAGGCGGTGGCGCTCAATCATATCGACGTCTGGGGCTGGCGCGGCATGGCTTTTGCCAAGCGCAAGCTGCCGCTGGTCGTCGGCGCCGAAGCCGCGGGCGAAGTCGAAACGGTCGGTCCAGGCGTCTCCAACCTCCTGCCGGGACAATTGGTGTCGATCTATGGCGCGCGCACCTGCGGGCTGTGCCGCGCCTGCCGCGAAGGCCGCGACAATCTCTGCGAGCATGTTTCGGGCGTCCACGGCTTCCACCTCGACGGCTTTGCCCAGGAAAAGATCAACCTGCCCGCGCGTCTCCTGGTGCCCGCTCCGCCTGGCGTCAGCGAGATCGGTGCCGCCGTCGCGCCCGTCACCTTCGGCACGGTCGAGCATATGCTGTTCGACAACGCCAAGCTGGAACCCGGCGAAACCATTCTCGTCCATGCCGGCGGCTCCGGCATCGGCACCGCCGCCATCCAACTGGCCAAGAAGATGGGCTGCACGGTCATCACCACTGTCGGCTCGAACGACAAGATCGACAAGGCAAAGGCGCTTGGCGCCGATCACGTCATCAACTATCGCGAGGACCGTTTCGAAGGCGTCGTGCGCAAGCTGACCAAGAAAAAGGGCGTCGACGTGGTGTTCGAGCATGTCGGCGCCGACACTTTTGCCGGCTCGATGCTGTGCCTGAAGCGCGGCGGCCGCCTCGTCACCTGCGGCTCGACCTCGGGCGTGTCGACGCAAATCAACCTGATGCAGCTCTTCCAGCAGCAGTTGAAGCTGCTCGGTTCCTTCGGCTGCCGCATGGAGAACATGGCCAACGCCATGCAGAAGATGGCGGCGGGACAGGTCGCGCCGGTCATCGACACCGAAGTCGGCTTCGACGGTATCGACACTGCGCTGAAACGCATGGAAGGCCGCGACGTGTTCGGCAAGATCATCCTGCGCGTTTCCTGAAGACGGATGGTCGGCAAGGTGTTCAGGAAAACCCGACGGGACTTGATGTTCCGCTACGGCCTGCGGCTGCGCCAGATGGAGCACTGGCTGGTCGCCAGGCTTGCCATAGTGATGCTTTCGCTGTTGCGCCTTTTGCCGCCGGACAGCGCGCTCAACTTTGCCGACCGCGTCGCCCGCCGCATCGGTCCGCGGGTCGGCCGGCATCGGGTTGCGGTCGACAATCTGCGGCTTGCCTATCCGGAAAAGAGCGACGCCGAGATCGAAGCCATTGCGCTCGACATGTGGGGCAACATGGCTCGCCTCGCGGCCGAGTACATCTTCCTTGACGCGCTCTTCGACTTCGATCCGAACGCTTCGAAGCCGGGCCGGGTCGAGGTTCGCGGCATCGAGCATTTCGTCGAGATCGCCGGCGAGAAGAAGCCACACATCCTGTTCACCGGCCATCTCGGCAATTTCGAGCTGCTGCCGGTGGCCGCCGCCACCTTCGGCATGAACATCACGGCGCTGTTTCGCCCGCCGAACAACCCCTACCTCGCCGACTACATCCATTCGACGCGCCGCTCCTCGATGGGGGCGCTGCTGCCCTCCTCCACCGGTGCGTCATTCGCCCTTGCCGCCATCCTGGAGAATGGCGGCAACATCGGGGTGCTGGTTGACCAGAAATTTTCAAGCGGTGTGGAGACGACTTTCTTCGGCCGCCTGTGCCAGAGCAATCCGATGCTTGGTATGCTCGCCCGTCACTATGACTGCGATGTCTACCCCACCCGCTGCGTCAGGCTGCCGGGCAACCGCTTCCGTCTCGACGTCGAGGACAAGCTGACCTTGCCGCGCACGCAAGACGGCAGCGTCGACGTTGCTGCCACCACCCAGCTCCTCACCGATGTGGTCGAGCGCTGGGTGCGCGAAGACCCGGGCCAGTGGATGTGGTTCCACAAGCGCTGGGAAATCAGCGGCCGCAGCCGCAAGCGCGGACAGGCGAAACAAGCCAGCCGAGAGGCTCAGTAGTCGAAGCGTCGCGGAATGCGCCCGGAAACAACTGGCGCTTGCGGCCGAAAAACAAAAGCCGCGAAGACTGATCTTCGCGGCTTCGACATCAGGCTCTCGTCGAGCCTGCGCGGCAGTTTCTAGAAGAGCGGCACCGCAAAGTTCGGCCGATAAGTGTCCATGGTAGCGCCATTGCGGTCCTCGGAGAGCAAGGTATCCGAACCGAAGCTTGCCTTTAGACCGACAACATACTTGTGGACGTTCACGCTACCCGAGGCCTCGGATATCGTCAGGTGATCCCACTGGTAGCGTCCAAACACGGACCAGGGCGTGCCGGCAAATCTGTAGGTCGCCTGCAAGGCGCCGGTAACGGTGTCGAGATGTCCGCCGTCCGCCGATAGCCTGGAGAACCCAAGCTCACCATCGAAGCGAAGATTGTCCTGGGCAAAGAAGCGCACCACGCCGCGGCCGCCCCAATTGTCCAAATGCTGGGATTCGCCGCTTGCCCGCAACTGCCCATAGTAAACCTGGCCGTAAAGGGTCACGTTGCCGAAATAGGCCTGAGCCTCCGGGCCGACAGTGAAGCTATAAAGGTTCGCGTCACTTAGGCCTTCGTCGCCGCCGTATCCGTCTAACGTTGCAAACCCGCCAAGTGCATAAGAGCTCGGATCGCGCCAGTAGGCGTGAACGGCCCCGCCATAGCTGTAGATATTCGTGCCCTGCACCCAAAGCGAATCGACGACGGCATCGGTCTGAATGTTCCAGCGAGCATCGATCGGGAAATTGACGCGAACCGCGCCGCCAGCGCCGGTGCCCGTCTCATGATCGCCTGGGACCGAGAAATAGAGACCGCCGAGATAGAGCTCGCCATAGCCAGAAATATGCGGCTGTGCGAGTTCCTGATCCAGAACAATGGGCGCGTCGGCGGCGAAGGCTGACGTTGCCGCTGACGCGATCGCAGCGCCCAGAAAGAGTCGATGCATGCTTAGCCCCCATCCATTGCAACCAACACTTCGCGTTTAACATTGCAACACGAGACAAACCAGCTTTGTCGATGGGACAATGGGCTTAAGCTATTGTTTTTCGGAGCTTGTGAGGCATTGCTGCAACGCCCGGTACCAGCCCATGCGCAGGCAGCGATCGCCACCTGCGCCCCTTGTTGATCGCGGTCCGACCAAACTCAGTTGGTCACGACGATCCGCGTGTTGCCAAAGCCGACTTCCTTGACCATCGTGTAGAAGGTCGCGGCGTTGGCCGGATGCAGGCGCACACAGCCATGCGACGCCGGGCGCCCGAGATTTCTCACCGCCCCGGTACCGTGAATGGCGTAGCCGCCGTGGAAGAACACCGAATAGGGCATCGGCGAGTTGTCATACTTGCGCGAATACCACATCCGGGCAGTCCATTGCGGCCGGTAGCTGCCGCGCGGCGTGAAGTAGCCCTTGCGTGCGGTCGACACGTTCCAGCGATAAACCACCTGGCCGTATTTGCTGACGGTCATGGTCTGCGACGAGACGTCGATATTGGCGACCAGCGTGGCCGCCCGACTTGCGATAGACATGCCGAACAACGCAGTTGCCAGCACGGTTGCCATGAGAACGAACTTTTTCATGCGATCAAACCCCTTTGATTGCCCCCTGCCATTCGCGCGGTTTTTCCATCTTTTTGCCGGCAGTTGCGTTAAGTACCACACACTCCTTGACGATTCCGCCAATCCAATGCGATGAATTTGAACGATTTTCGCGGCATGGTTGCTGCTATGACACGCACTCTCTGGGGTTTAGGCGAGGCGTTGGGCCTTGCCTGGTTTGTCTTGTGCCAATGAGCGACTGGCTGCTTGCAAAAGCGTCGAGTTCCTTCTTCAATCCGCCGGATGAATAAACGACTTTTCAAGGCGGTCGAAGACCGGGTCGACGACCTCGTTGCGCTGACCGCGGACCTGATCCGCTTCCCGACCGTCAACCCGCCAGGTGAAGCCTACCGGCCATGCGCCGAGTTTCTAGGCGCGCGTCTCAGGAAGCTCGGCTTCGAAACCGAGTTCATCCGTGCCGAAGGCGCGCCCGGCGACAGCGACCGCTACCCGCGCGTCAATGTCGTCGCCCGTTTCGACGGCCGCTCGCCCGGCGCCTGCGTGCACTTCAACTCGCATATCGACGTGGTCGAGGCGGGCGACGGCTGGACCGTCGATCCCTTTGCCGGCGTGGTGAAGGACGGCAGGGTCTATGGCCGCGGCGCCTGCGACATGAAAGGCGGTCTGGCCGCCTCGGTCATCGCCGTCGAAGCCTTCATGGCAATCTATCCGGACTTTCCCGGCGCCATCGAGATATCGGGCACCGCGGACGAGGAATCGGGCGGTTTCGGCGGCGTCGCCCATCTGGCAAGGCTCGGCTATTTCTCGAAGCCGAAGGTCGACCACGTCATCATTCCGGAGCCGCTGAACAAGGATCGCATCTGCCTTGGCCATCGCGGCGTCTGGTGGGCCGAGATCGAGACCAAGGGCGAGAT
>Ga0105238_10002296_pt1 | contig 19259 bp, 17 predicted proteins | sample KBSC34metaG_FD_81526 | JGI IMG/M metagenome (GOLD analysis project Ga0105238, IMG submission 81526) | Corn rhizosphere microbial communities from Kellogg Biological Station, Michigan, USA - KBS C3-4 metaG | ecosystem: Host-associated > Plants > Roots > Rhizosphere > Soil | place: Michigan, USA... | reverse complement strand
GCCGGCCCCTTGTGCTTGAGGCCGAAATACTGGATCAGCAGGAACACGGTCAGCGCCATGCCGAGCGTGGTGTTGAGATCGGCGGTCGGCACGATGCGCAGGAAGGCATGGTGCGGATCTTCGCCGGCCAGCTCGTGCCCCTTCGCCCACAAGCCCGGGATCCAGTCCACCGGAATCATGTCGAGGAAGTTCATGAAGAAGACGAGGCCGAAGATGGTGACCGCCAATGGCGCGATCAGCTTGCTCTTGCCGTGGAAGGTTTCCTTGACGGCACCGTCGACGAAGACGACGACCATTTCAACGAAACTCTGCAGCTTGCCCGGATTGGCGACCTTGGCGCGACGCGCAATGCCCAGGAACACGGCGAGGAACGCCGCGCAGACGACGAACGTGAAGAACAGGGTGTCGATGTTCAGCGTCCAGAACCCGTCCTCGTGCGGCCAACGCAGATGGGTCAGGTGATGGACGATGTATCCCGTCATCCCACCGGAGGATTCGTGTTCGGCGGCTTGCGCTTGCAACATGGAATCGTACTTATTCGTCAAAAGAGCCAACAACGTTTAGCGGAGAATTCCTACCGCCACCCAAAAGGCGAGCTGCGCGGCGATCACACTTGCGATCAGCGGCAACGGATCGAGCCGAAGCACAGCCAGCGCGAGATAGAGCGCAAACACCACCCAAACCCACTTCAACACTTCCGCGGCATACACCGCGCGCGCAACACGCCGCGTCGGTGCGATACCGTCGGCGTAAAGCCGCCAAGCGAACAACGCATTGCCGAGCGCGATCACTCCACCGCCATACCAGGCCGCCATCCCCGACTGCCAATCCCGCGCGCAAAACCCCAAGCCAACCAATCCGGCGATGCCGAGTTGGAAGAGCACGATCCGGACGGCATTGCGTCTGCCATGAGCAATGGAGTTCCGCATGGGATTCGGCTTCAAGATGGCGATGCCGAGAGGGCTGCGACGGCGCCATCTAAACCTGAAAAAGCGTCGTCTATCGCTAAGCAGCGAGATTATAGCCGGCGGGTATTTGCACCCGCAAGACAAGAGCGTCGTTGCGAGAGGGCTCGCGACGGGGTTGGCAGTCCGTGCGACATCATGCCGCAGCGAAATGGGCGCGGCGGCACGGCTACAACAGAGGCCGGTCGAGCATAGCGGATTTTGCTCGCCCGAGTCAGGCGACTCCGCGAAAAACGCAATAAAAAAGCCGGATGGCAGAACCATCCGGCTGAAAACGCTGCGGAATACTAAGGGGAGGGAGGGATTGCCGCAGCGCGATCCCGCAGTTGCCTGCGGAAATTCGATTAACGCGTGGCCTTCTTCGCCGCCGCATTGACCTGCTTGTTGAAGTCGGCCGACGCCGCATTGACCTGCTTCTTGAAGCTGTCGTTGGCGACTTCGAAGCTGCCCTTGGCGATCTGGCTCAGCGCTTCGCTGGTCTTGACCGTGACGCCGAACACTTCCTGGCTGTTCGCATAGAGCTTCTCAGCGGAATCCTTCACCAGGTTGACGCCCTTCGGGAAGATCGTCTTCAGGCTGTCGAAATCACGCACTTCGGCGGCTTCAGACAGGAAATCAACCGTCGCGGCGACATTGGTCTCCAGCGCCTTGAGGTTGAGGTTGGTGACGCGCTCCAGACCTTCCACGGCCAGCGTGTGAGCCTTGAACGCCGCATCGGCGAAGCTCTTGGAAAGGGCGAGAGCCTGGGTATTGAAGTATTCGGACATGATCGTAGCCTCGAAAAAGGTGTTGGGTTAGTGGCGACCACTATACTGCATGTTTTTGTGCATTGCAACATGCATGCTTTCGAACCGCGATTTTGAGCTGAAGACCTTGTCCGATATAGGTTTCAGCAGATTGACAAAACGGTGATCGAACACTCGTTTTGCGCGCCGCGTCACGAAAAAAATTACGCCCCGGCGTAGGCGCAGCCGGCCGTGCAGGTTTCGTGTACGACGATGCGGCTCAACTGCGGCAGGCGCGGCTTCAGCGCCGCCCAGATCCAGGCGGCGAGACACTCGCTCGTCGGATTTTCCAACCCTTCGATTTCATTCAAATAATGATGGTCGAGCCGGTCGAAGATCGGCGCGAACGCGACTTTCACGTCGGCGAAATCCATCACCCAGCCGGTCGCCGGATCGATGTCGCCCGACACGTGCACTTCGATACGAAACGAATGCCCGTGCAGCCGCGCGCACTTGTGTGTCGGCGGAACGCCCGTGAGGCGATGCGCGGCCTCGATGTGGAATATCTTGAAAATGTCCATGCAATGATCGTTGAAGCGGCCACATCGACCGCATAAGAGCGGAATCGCTTGTGCCGCGTGGGAAATGGAGTCTTGGAAGCGACGGTTTCTCGCGATAAGCGACCGAATTTATCACCCGTCTGACCCGCGCGACTTCCGAATACGCCGCATCTCGCGGATAATAGCCGCTGTCCCGACCGCGACCGTCTTTAGTTCAGCACGTCGCAGAGGGTCACGCCGCTGCACCACGCGCCCGTAGCTCAGTTGGATAGAGTACCAGCTTCCGAAGCTGGGTGTCGGGGGTTCGAATCCCTCCGGGCGCGCCATTCCTCGACCGCAGCTTCTTACAGTTCCGCGGAAATTCCTACCCATCCCGCGCGCGGCGCGCCGGGGCTGACGAACCGCGGATCGCTGATGTTCGGATACAAGCCGCCTGCGTACCCCAGCGTGCCGAAATTGGCGTAGCGGCGATTGAGAACGTTGTCCGCGCGCGCGAACAGCGTGACGTGTGCATTGAAGCGATAGCTCGCTCGCAGGTCAACGCGCGCGAAGCCGCCGAGCGGGGCAAGCCGATTCGCCTCGTCGCCACGCAGATACTGCGCCGAGTTGTAGACGAGGCTGCCGCCAACGCTGAAACCCGCCCCCACCTCGCCGTCCACGCCGAATTTGATCGCGCGGCGCGGAAGGCTGGGAATGCGATCGCCGGCGTGGACCTCGATCAGCCCGGTGTCCGCATCAGTGTACGGATTGTTCACGCTGATTTCGGAGAACGACGTGCGGAACGTCGCGTCGAGCTGGGTCAGGTTCACGTACCAGCGCAGACGTTGGTCGAAGGCACTGCCGTCGAGCGAGATCTCGATGCCCTGCCGCCGCGTGTCGCCGACGTTGGCGAAAAAACCTTCGTTGGCGAGCGCGCCGCCGGTCGCCTGGAACACGATGTCGTTGCGATTCGTCGTGCGGAACAGCCCCGCCTGCCAACGCAGCTTGCCGCCTTTGGCGATGTCGAAGTCACCGCGCAGTCCCGCCTCGATACTCGTCGCGACGACTTGCTTCAAATCCGGATCGGCAAGAAATTCATTCGGCAGCCGGCAGGGCGCGTCGGGACTCGCGCAGGTCAGCTCGACCGGCGTCGGCGCACGCGTGGATTCGCTGTAGCTCGCATAGGCATTGAGTGCCCGACTCCACTGATAGGTCGCGCCGAGCGACGGATTGAAGCGATGAAACCCGTGATCACCGTCGAGGTCGGGATGATTGCCGCCGAGGTCGGCGATCGTCGTGTGCGTGCGGTTGTAGCGGCCGGACAGTGTCAGCGCCAACCGCTCGGTCAACGACAAGGTGTCGGTGACGAACACGCCGCGATTGCTCACATCGATGCGCACGGCCAGCGCCCCGTCCGGCAGAAATACATCCGTGCCTGCGAGGGTGTACGGACTGAACGGCGCCGCCGCGCTGCGCGCGAGCATCGATGCTTCGAGTTCGGAGTGATAGTCGATGCTGCCGTGGTTGATGTCCACACCGGCGACGAGTTGGTTCTGCAGTCCGAACACGGGCTGTTTGAACACGGCCTGCAGCGACACGCCCTCGCCGTGCTGCTGGCGCGTGCCGATATGGTTAACCGCGTCGTAGCGCGAGGCAACCGGGTCCCCGTGCTGATCGGAAACGAGCGATCCCGAGTCGTCGCAAAGCACGGCGTTGTCGTCGGCACACGGCGTGAATTCGCTGATGTCACCGTTGTACGACTGCGTGTCGACGCGGCGCGTGAACGCGGTTGCGCTGAGCGAGGTCGCGTCGTCGACGTGGAATGTCCCTTGCAACGTGACACCGAGATAATCGTTGCGCGTGCGATCGGGCGCGGTGAACACGCTGTCCGGCGCGAGTTCGAGCAGCGCGATCGACTGCGTGCCATTGCCGGTCAGCGTCGTCTTCGCATGCGATACGCGCAGGTCGGCCTCGCCGCGGTCGCCACGCCAGCTCAGCACGCCGAGCACATCGGAAAGATGCGAGCCGGAGTAGTCGCGCCAACCGTCTTCCTCAAAATGATTGACGAGCAGGTAGTAACCCCAGTTGCCGCGATTGCCGCCGCTTTCGAGCGTGATTTCGCTGCGCCCGAACGAGCCCGTGTACGCCTCGGCACGCGTGCCGGGATCGCTGAAGCCATCTTTTGTGCGAATGAGGATCGCCGCACCGAGCGTGTTCAATCCGAACACCGGATTCGCGCCGGAGAGCAGCGCCATCTGCCCCATCGCCTCTTCCGGGATGAGATCCCAATTGACCGTATCGCCGAACAGTTCGTTGACGCGCACGCCGTCAACGTATACCGATATGCCTTCGGCGCCGCCGAGCAGCGGCGTCGCGGTGAAACCGCGGAATTGCAGGTTCGGCTGCAGCGGGTTGCCCTGCGCTGAATTGAGCGTCACGCCGCTGATGCGCTGATCGAAAAACGACGTCGCGTCGAGCGCCTGCGCGCGCTCGAACTCCTCGCTCGTTGCCGTCTGCAGGTTGTACGGCACGAGATTGCGCGGCAGATCCGCGCCCGGCAACGGCGCGACTGCGATCACGTTGATTGTCGGCAGTGCCTCGCTCGGCGCTTGGTCCGTCTGCGCAATGACGGCGTACGACAAACTGCAGCCGAGCACGAATGCTGCACGGCGCATATGAGCGAGCCTACAAACGCGCAACATCGTCATCCAAGAAATGTTCGATCTTTTCTTCCATATCTTCAAGATAGTGACATTCTGTTTCATCCGTCGGGGAAATTGTGACGGCTCTTCGCCGATGTGCTATCCATGCGGCGAATTCCTGATCGGCGACAGCGACGCGACCCGGCAAGCTCGCGGCTGTTCGACGAGACGAAAATCGATATGCTGCGCGACCAGGCAAGCTCAGTTGATCGGAACAGATATGCCCATCGCTCTCGACGACAAGCCGCGCAGCCGCGCACCAATCGCGCTGCTCGGCGTGCTCACCTGCGCCGGCGCGCTTGCGGCGCACGCGGACGCACCGGCCGATGCCAATCTGCCGGAAATCGTCGTCACCGCCACGCGCAACGCGCAGCCGGCGTTCGACGTGCCGGCGTCGGTCGACGCGGTGGCGACCGATCGCGCCGGCGCAAACACGCCCGGCGTGAATCCGTCGGAATATCTCGGCAGCGTGCCCGGTCTGCTCGCGCGCGACCGCCAAAACTACGCGCAGGACGAGCAGTTGTCGATCCGCGGCTTCGGCGCGCGCTCGAGCTTCGGCGTGCGCGGCGTGCGTCTGTATATCGACGGCATTCCGGCAACGATGCCGGACGGCCAAGGCCAGGTCGCGAACTTCAGCCTGTCCTCCGCCGATCGGATCGAAGTGCTGCGCGGACCGTTTTCGGCGCTGTACGGCAACGCGTCCGGCGGCGTCGTGCAGGTCATCACCGCCGACGGCACCGACCCGACGACGCTGCGCGCCAGCCTCGACGGCGGCAGCTATGGCACGTATCGAATCGGTGCGTCCGCGCGCGGCGCGGGCGAGCGCTACGACTACAACTTCGACGTCGCCCACTATTACACCGACAATTACCGCGGCCACGCGCGCGCGGAGCGCGACAACGGCAACGCGAAGTGGAACTGGCGCGTCGGCGACACGGGCAAGCTCACCCTGCTCGCTAACGTGGTCGACGTGCCGAATGCCGACGATCCGCTCGGCCTGACGCGCGCGCAGCTCGAGGCCAATCCACGCCAGGCACAATCGGTCGCCACTCAATTCAACACGCGCAAGAGCGTGCACCAGCAGCAAGGCGGTGCGATTTACGAACAAGATTTGAGCGCGAACCAAAGCATCCGCGTGCTGGCCTATTATGGCCAGCGCAGCGTGCAGCAGTTCCAGGCGATTCCGGTCGCGACGCAGGCGCGGCCGACCAGCCCCGGCGGCGTGATCGATCTCGATGGCGATTTCGGCGGCGCGGATGCGCGCTGGACGGCGCACACCTCGCTGGCAGACCACCCCCTCGAACTCACCGCCGGCATCAGCTACGACCGGCAGGATCAACATCGGCGCGGCTTCAACAATTACCTCGGCTCGCAGCTCGGCGTGATTGGCGCGCTGCGCCGCGACGAGCAGGACGATGTCTACAATCTCGACGAATACGCCCAAGGCCGCTGGGACTTCGCCGAACGCTGGTCACTCAGCGCGGGACTGCGCCACAGCCGCGTGCGCTTCACCTCGACCGACCACTACATCAACGCGGGCAGCCCGGACGACAGCGGCGCGGTGAATTACGGCGCGACGACGCCGGTGGCCGGACTGCTGTTCCGCGCAGCGCCCAACTGGAATCTCTACGCCGCTTACGGCAACGCATTCGAAACGCCGACGTTCAACGAACTCGGCTATCGCCCGGACGGCAGTGCCGGAATCAACTTTTCCCTCGTGCCGGCGCGCAGTCACAACGGCGAAGTCGGCTCGAAGTGGCGCTTCGCCCACGACGCCGAGTTCGAACTTGCGCTGTTCCAGGCAGACACGCGCCACGAACTCGCGGTGTTCAACTCGACCGGTGGCCGCACGACCTATCAGAACATCGATCGATCGCGCCGGCGCGGCGTCGAGGCGCGGCTTGTCTATCCGCTCGGTGAGCGCTGGCGCATCGAGTCGGCCTACACCTACCTTGAAGCGAATTTCCTCTCGCCGTTCCTCACCTGCCCCGCTGCTTCGACCTGCGCGCAGCCGAACACGCCCGTCGCCGCCGGCGCGCGCATTCCCGGCGTGCCAAAGTCAAACTTCTACGCGGCGCTGCGCTATGGCGCGGCCGCTGGCTGGAACGCGAGCGTCGAGACGAGCGCAGCGAGCGACACCACAGTCAACGACCTCAACTCGCAATTCGCGCCCGGCTACGCCGTCGTCCATCTGAGCACCGGCTACGTGTTCGACCTCGCAAGTACGCGCGTGACGACCTATCTGCGCCTCAACAATCTTTTCGACCACCACTACGCCGGTTCGGTCATCGTCAACGAAAGCAACGGACGCTATTTCGAGCCCGCGCCGGGACGCAACGTGTTCGGCGGCGTGCGCATCGACTGGAAGCCCTGATCCGGAGCCGCCGCCGTGGCTTACGCGAGCTGAATTTTCTGTCCCGGCGTCGTGGTTTCGAGCAGCCAGTCGACGACCGCACGCAGCGCATCGCGATGGCTGGCGCCGGCGGCCAGTGCTTCCTCGTAAGTCTGCAGTTGCGCATGCGCGCTCGTGCCGCGCGCGAGGATCGTGCGCAGCGCACGCAAGGTGCCGTGTGAATCGAGAACGCGTGCGTCGGGTTCAATCAGGCGCAGTGCCTCCTCCACGCGTTCCGCCACTGGCACGGTGCGTTCGCGCTTCTCGTCGATGAATTCCGCTTCGATGCCGTAGCGCTCGGCGCGCCAGCGATTCTCCTCGATCAACCTGCGCGTCGCCGAACTGCGTTCGATACCGAGTTCGGGCAGGCGCAGATGCGCGCTGACAAGACAGCGGAACAGCGTCGCGAGCGCAACCGTGTCGGCCACGCGCGTGCAACTGTCGGCGATGCGCAGTTCGAGCGTCGGATGCTTCGGTGAGGGCCGGATCGTCCACCACAGCTCACCGCCGTCGCGGATGCTGCCCGCGCGCTTGAGGATGGCGATGAACTGACGGTACTCGGCCTCGTCCGCAAAGAAATCCGGAATGCCGGTGCGCGGCCATTCGGTATAGGCCGATTGACGATAGGAATACATGCCGGTGCGGCGCAAATTCCAGAACGGCGACGCGGTCGACAAGGCGAGAAACAGCGGCAGCCATGGCATCATGCGGTTCATCAGCTGCACGCGATCCGTGTCGTGCACGCCGACGTGAATATGCAGACCGCAAAAGAACTCGCGCAGACCGATCATCTGGTAGGCGTCGGCGAGACGCTTGTAGCGCGGCTTGTCGGTGTGCGACTGCTGCTGCCAACGCGCGAGCGGATGCGAGCCCGAGGCGATAATGCCCAGATGCATCGCCTGCGCGATCTCGGCTATCTGCGCGCGCAACGTGGTCAGCGTGTCGAGCGCGTTCGCTGCGTCGTCAAAAATAGGCGAGACGAGTTCGACCTGCGACTGCTGCAGTTCGAAAGTTACCGCCTGACCCAGGCGACGCTGGCAGGTTTTGACGAATGTCTTCGGCACGCGCCCCGGCGCGCGGCCCGTGCGCAGATCGACAAGAAAAAACTCTTCCTCGATTCCGAAGGTCGGCGTGTCGGTGCGCTTCGCCGGCGTCGATCCGACGGATGCCCTGGCACTCACGCGCGCAGAACCCTGAGCGCGAGGTCGGGGCGAGCGGCGCGCACGATCGCGGCGAACGCGCCGGGCGGCTGACACAACCGCAGCAACGCCTCGTCTATCGCTTCGAAGCGATCGGCGAGTTCGCCGTGCCCTTCGGCCAGCATCTCGCGGACCGCGTCGAGCAGCGCGGGAGAAGATTCGATCCGTTCCGCCTGATCCGCATGCTGATGCTTACGCAGCCAGGCCACGAACGCGTCGAGGTCGATCCGGATCTCGCCATCGCGCAGGAGTAGGAAATCGGCGAGCAGGCCGAGCAGTCTGATCAGGGAACCGGCGGGAATCGTCTTCGCCTCGAAGTGTGGATCCGTGGATGATTCTGACATTTCCGTCTCCTTCTGCTTCACCGGCAGGCGATGCGTTGTACGGCGTGAACACAAGTGATTCTGGCAAGCGCGCCGTGAAGAAAATGAAAAGTGCGCGTTCCGATGCGCGGCCTCTTACGCTATCCCGCTGTTTTTCCAGCCACTCTGCGCCAGCGCTTGCCGCGCGCGGTTTCGAATTCGTCGTCGGAAATCGGCACGAGGGATTCGCCGCTGCGCAGGCGCAGCTCGACGCCGAGATGCAGCGTCGTCGCATTGCCTTGATCGTCGACGCTGACCGGCGCCGTGCGGATCAGGATCGAGCGATGGCCGTGCTCGTCCTCGACTTCGAACGCCTGCGTTTCGATATGTGTTTTCGCACTCATCGCCGCCGCCTCCGCGTCGTTCCGAGCCGCTCACTCAACCCGAAGCGATGCGGAATTCCAATGTCGCGCCGACCGCGCGCTGCCAATCCGCGTACAGATGCTCGCGCTCGGTCTCGCCGAGCTCGGGCGTGAAGCCGCGACCGAGCGCCCAATGCTGCGCGATCTCTTCGCGGCTGCGCCAGAAATCGACAGCAAGACCGGCGAGATACGCCGCGCCGAGTGCCGTCGTCTCCAACTGCTGCGGCCGCTGCACGGGCACGCCGAGCACGTCGGCCTGGAACTGGGCGAGGAAATCGTTCGCGATCGCGCCGCCGTCGACGCGCAGCGTCTGCAGCTTGAGCCCCGCGTCGACCTGCATCGCGGTGAGCACGTCGCGCGTCTGGTAAGCCATCGATTCGAGCGCGGCGCGCACGAGATGCTCCTTGCGCGTGCCGCGCGTGAGGCCGAAGATCGCACCGCGCACGTCGCTGCGCCAGTACGGCGCACCGAGACCGACGAAGGCCGGTACGAGATAGATGCCGTCGTTGGTCTTCGCGCGGCGCGCATAGACTTCCGAATCCGACGCCGCGTCGATCAGACGCAGTCCGTCGCGCAGCCACTGGATCACCGAGCCGGCGACGAAGATCGAGCCTTCGAGGGCGTACTCGGTTTTGCCGCCGATGTTCCACGCGATCGTGGTCAGCAGACCGTTCTTCGACGCCACCGGTTTCTCGCCGGTGTTCATCAGCATGAAGCAGCCGGTGCCGTAGGTATTCTTCGCCATGCCCGCATCGAAACAAGCCTGGCCGAACAGCGCCGCCTGCTGATCGCCCGCGATACCGGCGATCGGAATCGATCTGCCGCGCGCGAAATGCGTGGTGTGGCCGTAGATCTCGCTCGACGCGCGCACCTCGGGCAACATCGCGCGCGGCACGTCGAACAGGGCGAGCAGATCGTCGTCCCAGCGCTGTTCGTGGATGTTGTAGAGCAGCGTGCGCGAGGCATTGCTCGCGTCGGTGACGTGCGCCTTGCCGTCGGTGAGATTCCAGATCAGCCAGGTGTCGATCGTGCCGAACAGCAGCTCGCCGCGCTTGGCACGCTCGCGCGCACCGGCGACGTGATCGAGAATCCATTTCACCTTGGTCGCGGAAAAATACGCGTCGATCAGCAGACCGGTGCGTGCGCGCACGAGATCGTCGTGGCCGCCGGCGATCAATTCGTCGCAGATCGCGCGAGTCTGTCGCGACTGCCAGACGATGGCATCGTGGATGGGTTTTCCGGTCGCGCGTTCCCAAACCACCGTTGTCTCGCGCTGGTTGGTGATGCCGATCGCGGCGATGTCGATCTGCCCCAGCGTGCGTTCGGTCGCGATCGCTTCGGCGACCGTGGCTTCGACACTGGCGAGAATCTCGATCGGATCGTGTTCGACCCAGCCGGCCTGCGGAAACTTCTGCGTGAACTCGCGCTGCGCGCTCGCGGCGATGTTGCCGGAATGATCGAACAGCAGCGCGCGCGAACTCGTGGTGCCCTGGTCGATGGCGAGGACGTAGGACTGGCTCATGATTTCCTCCCGATGTTTATTTTTATACTTTCGCGTAACAGCCGATTAGCTGTACAACGCATGATAGAAGCCCGCCGCAAGCAGCATGCCTACGATTGGCGCGACGACGGGCACCCAGGCGTACGCCCAGTCCGAACCGCCCTTGCCGGGAATCGGCAGCAGCGCATGAGCAATGCGCGGGCCGAGGTCGCGCGCGGGATTGATCGCGTAGCCGGTCGGGCCGCCGAGCGACAGGCCGATGGCGACGACGAGTCCGGCGACCGCGAACGGCGCAAGGCCTTCGGTCATCCGATTCGCGCCGATGATCAGCACGCCGAACATCAGCACGAAACTGCCGATCAATTCGCACAGGATCGCGGCCGGAAAATTGCGGATCGCCGGCGCCGTACAGAACACGGCGCGCTTGAGTTGCGGATCCAGATCGGATTTCCAGTGCGGCAGATACGCGAAATACGCGAGCGTCGAGCCGACCGCCGCGCCCGAAACCTGCGCAGCGACGTATCCGGGCACCTGCGCCCAGGGAAATTTGCCGAGCGCCGCGAGCGCGATCGTCAAGGCGGAATTCATGTGTGCACCGCTGCCGCTCGGCGCCGCCGCGTAGATGCCGAACAGCACGGCCAAGCCCCACGCGACCGCGATAACCAGCCAGCCGGCGTTCTGCGACTTCGACTGCGGCAGCAGTACGCCGGCCACGACGCCGCTGCCGAGCAGCATCAACGTCGCCGTGCCGAGAAACTCGCCGAGATATGGACTCATCAATGACTCCCCGATTCGAGATAGTTTTTTAGTTTTTGGCTTTCTTTGGCATCCAGACGCAGGCCGAGCTTGCTGCGCCTCCACAGGATATCGTCCACGCCGCGCGCCCATTCCTCGCGCACAAGATACTCGACTTCCGCGGCGTACAAGTCCGCACCGAACCGTGCGCCGAGATCGGCGAGTTTGCTCGCTTTGCCGATCACGCGCTCGATGCGCGTACCGTAGGCCCGCGCATAACGCAGCGCGAGGTCTTCGGGCAACCACGGATAGCGCCGCCGCGTCGCGAGCAGAAATATGTCGAAAGCATCCTCGCCCGATTGCACCCCATTGGCGAATTCGGCGCCGGGCAGACGCACGTGCTCGTCCGCAGTCCACGACGCATGGGTGTTGTTGAGCGCTGGCGCGAGCCGATCGAGCGCATCCTCCGCCAGACGGCGATGCGTGGTGATCTTGCCACCGAACACGTTGAGCAGCGGCGCGCGAGATTCGGTGTCGAAGTCGAGCAGATAATCGCGCGTCACCTCGGAGGCAGCGACGCCTTCCTCTTCGAGCAGCGGGCGCACGCCGCTGTAGCTCCAGACCACATCCTCCGGCGCGATCGAACGAGCGAAATAACGATTGGCGGCAGCGCACAGATAGGCGATCTCGTCGGCGTCGATATGCACCGTTTCGGGCGCCGCAGTGAATTCGGTGTCAGTCGTGCCGATCAGCGTGTAGTCGCGCTCGAACGGAATCGCGAACACGATGCGCCGATCCGCCTGCTGAAATGTGTAGGCGTAGTGATGCTCGTACAGCCGTGGCACGACGATGTGGCTGCCCTTGACCAAGCGCAGCGTATGCGAATGCCGCACCTGCGCAACCTCGTCGAGGAAACTCGCGGCCCACGGGCCGGCGGCGTTGACCAGTGCGCGCGCCTGTATCTCCGTCACCGCGCCGTCGTGGTCGCGCAGCTGTGCCGTCCAGGTTTTTGCAAGGCGCCGCGCGCGGATGCAGCGCGTGCGCGTGAAGATTTGCGCCCCACGCGCCTGCGCATCGAGCGCATTCAATACAACCAGGCGCGCATCGTCGCACCAGGCGTCGGAGTAGATGAAGCCGGTTTCGAACTGCGGCCGGAGCGCCTCGCCCGCCGTATGTTCGCGCAAGTCCGCGCGGCGCGAATGCAGCAGCGTATGCGCGCGGCGGCGGCCCAGATGGTCGTAGAGCAGCAGGCCCGCGCGGATCATCCACTCCGGGCGCAGATGCGGCTCGTGCGGCAGGACGAAGCGCAGCGGACGCACGATGTGCGGCGCAGAATTGAGTACCACGTCGCGTTCGGCCAGCGCCTTGGCGACCAGCGAAAACTCGTACTGTTCAAGATAGCGCAAGCCGCCATGGATCAGCTTGCTGCTCGCGCTTGAGGTGTGTGCGGCCAGATCGTCCTGCTCGACAAGCAAAACCGACAGCCCGCGCCCGGCCGCATCGCGCGCGATCGCCACGCCGTTGATGCCGCCGCCGACAACGAGCACGTCGACCTGGTTTTTCGCCTGCGCTTGCACAAGGCGATCTTCGCAGATTTGTCGGCGCGCGAAAAATCGGCGTTGCGACTTCGCGCCGCAGTCGCCGCTCTCAGCAGGATGACAAGGTTACGATTTTACCCGCGGCTGGAACACGAGCGGACGGACATCGCTCTGCACCGAGGCCGTCGGCGCGCAGGTGCCGCAGCTCGAACAACCGCCGCCGCTGCCGCAACCGGCGCCGCTGGCGACTTGCTGCGGTGTGAATTTCACGCCGACGGAGCGCAGCGTGGCATTCGGCGACGCGGCGAGACGATGTGCGAGCTGCGCCTGCGCGGCGCGAACGCTGCGTGGAAAGAAACGGCGCGCGCAGAACCACAAGCTCCATGCCACGATGACTGCGATCACAACGAATTGAAAAATCGCGTAGTTCACGACAACGCCTTTGCGATCTGATACGTCGCGAACGAGGCGAGGTAGGCCAGCCCGAACAGGTAGCCCGCAAGAACGATCACATTGCGCCACGAATTCGTCTCGCGCTTGACCGTCGCCAGAGTCGAGATGCACATTGGCGCGAACACGTACCAGGCCAGCAGCGACAGCGCGGTCCCCAGCGACCATTGCGCGGCGACGATCGCCTGCAATCCGTCGTCGTTGCCGGCCAGCGCGTATACCGTGGCGAGCGAAGAGACCGCCACTTCGCGCGCGGCCAACCCGGGCACCAGCGCGATGCAGATCTGCCAATTGAATCCGAGCGGTGCGAACACGGTGTGCAACGCGCGGCCGATCATGCCGGCGAGGCTGTAATGGATTGCCGGCTCCGACGCACCCGCCGGCGGCGCGGGAAAGCTCGACAGGAACCACAGCAGCACGGTCAGCGCGAGAATGATGCCGCCGACGCGCTTCAGAAAAATCATCGCGCGCTCGTACAGGCCGATCGCGATGTCGCGCGGATGCGGCATACGGTACGAGGGCAGTTCCATCATCAGCGCATGCTCGCTCTTGTCGCGGCGCAGGCGCTTGATCACCCAGGCGACGATCAACGCGCTGGCGATGCCGGCGACGTAGAGCGTGAACAGCACAACACCTTGCAGATTGAACACGCCGGCCACGGTGCGTTGCGGGATGAACGCCGCGATCAGCAGCGTGTAGACCGGCAGGCGCGCTGAGCAAGTCATCAGCGGCGCAATAAGAATCGTCGTCAGGCGATCACGCGGATCGGGGATGCTGCGCGTGGCCATGATGCCCGGAATCGCGCAGGCGAAACTCGACAGCAGCGGAATGAACGAGCGCCCCGTCAGTCCAGCCGCGAGCATCATGCGATCGAGCAGGAACGCCGCGCGCGGCAGATAGCCCGACTCTTCGAGGCAAAGGATGAAGAGAAACAGGATCAGAATCTGCGGCAGGAACGCGAGCACGGTGCCGAGACCGGCGAACACGCCATCGGTGAGCAGGCTGCGCAGCGCGCCATCCGGCAGCGCGCTGCCGATCCACGCGCCGGCGGCCTGGATGCTCTCGTCGATGCCGTCGTGCAGCGGCGTCGCCCACGAGAACACGGCCTGGAAGATCAGAAACATCACCACGGCGAGGATCGCGAGGCCGAGCACCGGATGCAGCACGAGGCGATCGATCGCATCGTCGATCGCCGCCGTGCGCCGCGGCACGCTGACGGTGGCGTTGAGCAGCGCGCGCACTTGAGCGTGGAGATCGGAGTCGGGGGTTGACGCGTGCGCTGCGGAATCCGCAGATTCCTGCGCCGGCTGCGCATCGATCTGCGCAATCAATTCCTTCGCGCCGCCGCGCTTGACTGCCACGGTCTCGACGACCGGCATGCCGAGCTTCGCCGACAGCGCCGCCGTGTCGATGCGAATGCCGCGGCGCTTGGCCGCGTCCATCATGTTCAGCGCAAGCAGCATCGGCCGGCCGAGGCGCGCGATCTCAAGAACGAAACGCAGATGCAGGCGCAGATTGGTCGCGTCGGCGACACAGACGATCAGATCGGGCACCGCTTCGCCGGGATAGCGGCCCATGACGACGTCGCGCGTGATCGCTTCGTCCGGGCTCGTCGCCGCGAGCGAATAGGCGCCGGGCAGGTCGAGCACGCGCACGCTGCGTCCGGATGGCGCGGTGTAGTGCCCTTCCTTGCGCTCGATCGTGACACCGGCGTAGTTCGCGACCTTTTGCCGCGTTCCGGTTAGCAGATTGAACAGCGCAGTCTTGCCGCAATTCGGATTGCCGACGAGGGCAACGTGTAAATGCGTATGGTCGCGGGACGCGTCCATACGCAGCGTGGCGGCCGCAGCGCTCATGGCGACACCTCCGCAGATATTGTCACGCGCGCAGCTTCGGCGCGGCGCAAAGCAAACCGCGTATAGCCGATCTGCACGAGCAATGGATCCGCGCCGAGCGGACCGCGCGCGACCAGGCGCACGGGCTCGCCGGCGACGAAGCCGAGATCGCGCAAGCGCTGCGCGATCCTGTCGTTCGTCCCGTTGTCTTGCACCTCGAGCACAGTGGCCGTTGCACCCATCGCCAGTTCCGAAAGCAACACGCCGGACCTACATCTAAATAAGAATGGTTCGCATTATACTCTCGCCGGAGGAAATCCGCACGGCGGGGCGATTGGCGCGTCGAATTCAGCTATTCAATTCAATAAGGCGAGAAATCCCTTCACCACTCCAACAATGGAAGGACTGAGTCACCGGAGGCCGGCGCAAGGTCACCAGATGAGCGGAATCAGACGCCAGCGCACGCGGTGCGCGTAATCGTCATAGCCCTCAAGACCCATGCGCAGCGTCTGCTCCTCGATGCCGATCCGAATGCCAAACAGGAGGGCTAAGATGGGGACCATCGCAAGTCCCCACCACGAGCCAAGTACGAGAGAAGTTCCGGCAATGTAGAAGAGCGTGCCGAAATACATCGGATGGCGGACGATGGCATAGGGCCCCGTCGTAATGACCTTCTGGCCGCGGTCTTTTTGTATTTTCACAACGGGCGCTGCGAAGCTGTTCGTGCGCATGGTCCAATATATGAACCAGAAGGCGGCCAAGAGGAGGCCGCATCCCGCCCACTGCACGGACGGCGGCATTATCGACCAGCGCCACCGCACAGCGTCCGCTGCCATGAATCCCATCCCGCCGAGTATGAGGAGCAGGATCGGTACGACCAACAGCTTGTCCGCGAATGGCTGATCCTTCTGCACAGGTGGCTTCAGGCGCTCTTTGAGTAGCCCCGGATCGACGCGCAACATATGCGCCCCGAAAGCGATCGAGGTGGCGATCATTATGCCGAGATAGAGCCACCCCCCGGTGTATTCCATCGTGCCTGCAGCAGCGAAGATGATCGCGCCCATGAGACCGTACCAGACGATCGTCTGAATGATGGCGTTTACAATGAGACCCATTTCTTGCCTCTTAACTCAAAGCTGTCGATCGTTTCGCAGGCGTGCGCCCCATAAGGTTAGCTGAAGGGGTCGGCAATATGGATGGTGCGACGCTGGGAACATTCTAGTGAGCCGAACAGAAGCGCTGAATGAACGGCGCGAGCGATTCAGATGGCTCGAAGCACTGGGGCTCACGCTTCGTCTCGCGTTTGTGTCGCTTCAACGCATTCCGTACCGCTTACGCGCCGTTTGCAGCGCACGGACGTGTACCATCCGCCGCCTCCAATCGAAGGGATTTTCTATGAGAGCAAGACTTCTCGCAGCAGTGTTGGCCTGTGTCTCGGCCCATGTCTCCATACCGGCATTCGCACAAATGACTGGAGATAAGCACGCTGCAGAGACCTTGCAGGTCGGCCAATCGCTAGCGCGGTTTTCACTCATACAACCGGCCACGCATCTGTATCTGCGCTACCAAGTCGTTGCTGGCGCACGTCAAACCATCGACATCTGGCGGCGCCAAATCAACTTCGAACAGCAAGGTGACAAAAAGCGTATGCATATCACATGGCGCTGGGACAGCGTCGGCGAACGAAAATTCACATCAACTCGAGACTACTGGTTCGACCGCGACACATTCAGGCCCATCACAATCACCCGTCGTCTCGTCGAAGCGGAAAAGACCACTGTCGCCGGCTATGAATACCTGCCCGATCGCATTGTCGGGCTCGCCGACCTCCCCGACAACGCACGCAAGGATTTTGTGCAGCCGGCAAAAATAGCTCCGTACGCATTCGAGACCGACATGGAATTGTTGCAAGCACTGCCGCTGCGCAGTGGCTATAGCGTACGCATCCCGTTTTACGAACCCGGGCCCGGCCAGCCTGAGCCGAAGTTTTATACCTACCGCGTGGTCGAGAGCGACAAAATCAATATGCCGGACAATGGCAGCATTGACTGCTGGATCGTCGAGACCTCCTCAGACAATCCAGGCTATGGCGCTACGCGATTCTGGCTTTCAAAGAAGACACAAGTGGTAATTCGCGAGGAGACACGGCTCCCCGATGGGTCACTATTCGTGAAGATGCTCATGACATCGGATTCTGACGTCGGCTGACTCTTTCGATTGCTTCGTCAGCTCTTCCGCGATGGCCTGCATTCGCAGCATTGCTGGCGGCAGCGATTTGCCTCGCGAACACGAGGGCAGCAGCGACGAGAAGAACGAAACCGGTCGACGCCTCGGACCAGATAGTGATGTTGGTGACTACGGTGTGTTGCGAGCACAGAGCCAGCGCGTAGTGGCCCAAACCATCAAGGCCTAAGGCACCGTATGCGGCGATGAGTACGGAACTCAAGGCGTGCAGCCTCAAGCGCAAGACAGCCAAACCGGCAACACCGATGCTCGTAACAGCAAGCCAAGCCAGGTAAACCTTGTCGCGCGTAAGCCAAGCGGGCATGTTCGGGTAGTAAGCGATGTACTCCGCGTTATGGGCGAAGTGCGCCAAGCTCGCCAAGAAATAGACGGCAAGAAGCGCCCAAATGTGCTTTGGCATGGACGAAGATGTGAGCGGGAGCATATGCAGCCTAATGCTTGAAGTAAGCGGTCAATGCCACAGTGAGTCGCAGATTACCGTGGCATGTCGTAGCGGTCCATTTGACCAAATAGTCAGGGCGCGCTCGAGGTGGGCTGACAATCAAGAACCTCGCCACCCTGAGTTACGAATAGGATCTCGCGACACGGCAGTACGCTCAGCGTAGGGCTGCCTGACGAGTCGGAATCGTAAAACGTCACCCAAAGCTTGCCGCGCTCATCTCGAGCGGCGCCTTGCCAAACGGTAGAGTCCGTTGCTTGTAGCTGAAATGCGACTCGATAGGCTTGGCCAGATGATTGAGCAGTCTTGGCGCAAGCAATTGCCGGTTCGCGATCGCTTTGCAGCGAAACCGACCCACAGTCTCGACTGCTCGTGCCAGCCAAGGACTTCAACTTATTCAAAAGCGCTGCAGGCGCAGAATCGGCGGCGAGGCACGTCGATGCGACAGAGAAGGCTGCGAGCAATGAGAAATACGATGTTCTCATTCGGCGCTCTAACGCTTGAGGTGAGCGGCCACTGCCGCGAGGACCATCAGGATACTGCAAGCCGTCACAGCGGTCTGCTTTAGCGAATAGTAGACGACCGCTTCATATGACGTGCCAGCCTTCGCCCAGCAGAGGCACTGTCGCACAGGCTGGACCGCCCTTTGGTCCGGTGCCAATGAACTGCACTTCCAGCACCCCCGCGCGCTTGGCCCTGACTGCGTCGAGGAGATTTCGGGTAATTCCGTCAAGGCCAATCTTGGCGCGCCAACCGGCAGCAATGCCAGCCTGCCCCGCGTACGCGCCCATGCGCAAGTAGACAAAACGTTTGCCAGGACGCCCCTGGACGGCTGGGCCTCTAAGCCGGAATGCACCCTTGGAGTCGCCGTCAACAACCTCCACGGTGAAGTCAAAAGAGATGCGGTTCTTTGTTACGGAGGAAGGCTTCACAATTTCCTCCTGGCCAAGTTGAAGTGCCCACAGAATGTTGGGCGGCGGATCGACAACCGTGATGCGCAACCCGAGCGATTCGGCAGAATGTTCCATAGATGTCGGCATCGCGCCTCCTACAGTTGTCTAACGTCTTGTTGGACGCCAATTCTTCAGTTCTCAATACGCCACCGCCGCAGCAAGCCATGCGTCCGCGCCATCAGGCGCGTGAGAGGGCTTCCAGGCGACGGCGTTCGATTGGGCATCAACCCTCGGCGAACGCGCAGGGGTCCCAGCCTGGAGGAGCCGCCGCGGTCGACGGCCCTTTGAAATTCTTCTCGTAGGTGGATTGTGCCCACG
>Ga0105238_10002294_pt1 | contig 19268 bp, 17 predicted proteins | sample KBSC34metaG_FD_81526 | JGI IMG/M metagenome (GOLD analysis project Ga0105238, IMG submission 81526) | Corn rhizosphere microbial communities from Kellogg Biological Station, Michigan, USA - KBS C3-4 metaG | ecosystem: Host-associated > Plants > Roots > Rhizosphere > Soil | place: Michigan, USA... | reverse complement strand
ATTGGCCGCTTATCGGCTGGGGCATTGGCCTCGCCGGCCACGCCTATGGGGTCCACCGGAAATTGCAGGGATCACCTCAACGGCGCCGACCCGGATCGTAACGCGGTTCTCGTAACCGCGTTTTTTTCGGGCGTGCTCGTAGCAGGATCGGCGACCCGTTTAATCGACCCCGCCGGGTTGCCAAATCAGCTGTTCGTTGCGACGCACGATGCCGTACAACCGCGATACGGCCCGGCCATGATCCTGCTGTCGTTCCCGCAGCGCCTCGATGACGGTCGCTTTTGCCGACGCCGGTCATAGCTTCGATTGTGTTTCGTGAATTTGCACGGCGAGTTCACCAATAATCTCGCAATGCCAGAAGATTGCATCCTCGACGGTATAGGCGTCCAGCGCTTGCTCGGAGCATCGCCCCAGATAGTTAGGTGCCGCGTCCGCTTTAGCCGGGCTTAACACGGTTCCGCTTTTCGGCACGTCCGGCGCTCTCCGCTTCCGGCTATGGCGGACGGCGAGTGCGATCAAGAACGACGTCCATTTTTCGCTGTTATTGAGCCAATTCCGCAGCGGACTTCCCAGAGATCTCCCAAAGCTTTGAAAGTCGGGATTTTCCGGCATGACTGGAACTCCCTTCACGGCGCCTTGATCGAGGGCCAAAGCGGTGTACCGGTATAGCGCCGGCCCGCTCAAGCATTGACGCTTTATTGGCTGCTTTAGTTCCAGCACGCAGGCTTAAAGCCTGCCGGGGTGGACCGCATGGGCGAGCTTAAAAAGAGGGTTCGCCCGAGAGACGCGCATTATTCAAAAGGATCGAGCGGCCTGTTCAAGCCGAGGCAAACGTCGCGGCGATGCAGGTAATAGCATCGGTGACCGTCATAATAGTCGTCATAGGCGAAGGGATCTCCGGCGTAGGTGGCAAAGCCAAACCCTGGTCCGTACGGCGGCCCCCGTCTCGAATAGCCTCTTTTTAGGTGGACGTTGTAGCTCGAGTGATAGCTGGAGTGGCCGGTGATATGACCTCGGTGCGCGTGGTACAGTGACGTCGCGTCAGCCGGCGGTATGAACGCCGTCAGAGCTAACCCGGCCACGAGGATCGTGAGCGTGCTTGCACAATGGCTCATTTCAAGCCTCGATCTCATTATGGTTCGTCTCAACATCCGGCTTAATCGAGCGGAAAGCCCCGGCCTCAAATATGCTAGAGGACCGGGGCTCCCAGGCATACCAGGTATTTCTAGGCCCCTCACAAGTACCGGAGAGTCCGCAAAAGCGGGTTTGTGAAGACAGGTACTCTTTGGAACCTATGATGAGGGGGTGCGAACACCGCGGTCATCAACGGAACTACCGGCGAGTCTACACAATGGTTTCGTGCCAGGCGCGGGTTTTGCAGATAAAGTTAAAAGTGCCGCGATGTAGCGTTAATAACGTAGCGTCTCGCGACGTTGAACCGTTCGGTTCTACCGGCATGGGTTTGCTTATCAAAAGTCGCTCTGCCGCCGCAAAATTCGCAAGCGAGGGCTCTCTTCCGGCGGCCGGGCGGTCAGATCCGTGAGTGGAGTTATCGGCAAGGTTTGCCGGTGATGCTACCTTGGAGATAGGCGCGCGATCGACCCGGAATTCCCGTTTGAAAAAACGCGTCAAGTTCCGCGGCTTCCGTCAGCATTTCGGCAATGTCATCTGGCGTCAACGGTTCAGGCAAAAGCGTCTTCGGCGTATCTTGTCCGATGGGCGGAGAAATTGTTTTGGGCATCACGCAAACTCACCAACTTTGGGACGCCAGTACTTCAATGCGGTAAACCATGTTCAAACAAGAGGTTGTCGCAAGGTGGGATAGACCGAGCATCCGCGCTGCCAGCACGCGACGAAGACTTGCGTAAACGAAACGCGGGGGATCAACTCTTCTAATGGCTCTACGGTCAAGCAGTTCGCTAGGGTCGGCGCTTTCGCTGGCACTGCCGCGATTGAAAATCGAGACAAAGAAAGAGGTTACGGTCGGCTTCCTGGCTCCGCTCTCCGGAAAACTGAAGTCTTGGGCCGAGCCTGGGTATCACGGGTGCTTGATCTGGAAGGAGCGGGTCAATGCCCAAGGCGGCATACAAGTTCGTGACCGGCAGTTCCTGATCGACATCATTCCGTTCGATACCGAATTCAAGCCGGGAAAAGCGTTGGAAGGCGCCCGAAAGCTGGTTCTCGAGGACGGCGCCAAGTTGTTGGTCATGGTCGGCGGCAACGATTTTTCGGAACAGGTGCGCGATTTCGTCAATCAACAGAAGACGCTCGTTACGACACTACTACCCAGCGATCTGTCGCCGGACGCGCGGACGTTGATCGCGCCGTCCGAGGTTCATCCAATTTACAACGTAACGGGAGTTGATTGGCTGAAGCGTGACGAGCCGACGCTCAGAACCGTGGCGATGTGCACCCAAGATGACGCGCACGGCCTCCCCTCCATAGCAACATACCGGGCGGCCTTCGAAGCTGCCGGAATTGAAGTCGTCGCGGAGCGGCTGTTTCCCATCGAGACCACGGAGTTCTCCGGCATCGTTCGAGATCTGATGGCGCATCAGCCCGACATTTTGTGCTGGGACACGGCCTACGAGCCGTTCGTCCATGCGCTCACAATCGAAGCTTACCGGTTGGGTTTCAAAGGACGTTTGTTGTCCTGTACTTGCGACAACTATGTGGACTTGATCGACAAAACGAGCCTCGATTTCATGGAGGGGTTCGTATTCCAATTTCCCGACTTCGATGACCCGAGACTGAACGAGCCGCAGATCAATTTCGAGAATCCCAACGCATTCTACGAAGAATTCTGCTCGCGATATCCCGGCGCCTGGAGTGCGGTGTCCTGGGAGTATGTTTCGACACTGGAACTCTGGAAGACCGCGGTCGAGCGGGCGCGCACGTTTGAACCGTCAACGGTTTTGGCGATGATGAAAGTCGGCGGCACGGGAAAACATGTATTTGGAGAAGCAGCCTGGTGGGGCCGCGAGCTTTTTGGAATCGACAACGCCTTGGTCGGCTACTGGCCCGTCGTCACAATTCAGAATGGCCGGGCGCGGATCGTTGAATTCGGATCAATCCTCGACTGGTGGGCGGCCCACAGCGACCTACTCTTGAAGCATATGCGCGAAATGCATTTGATGTGGGATCAGCGCCAAACCAAGCTCGTCGAAAGGCGCTGACGGGTGATGCTCCTCGCCTAAAGCGGGTACATCAGATCTTCCTGATTGCTCGCGACGAGAAGCTTCATGAACTCGACGGCCGCTTCAATATCCCGGCTTTCGAGAGCTTCGTAAATCGACCGCAATTTCTTTTGGCTTTCGCGAATGCGTACGGGCGAGAGCGTCTGGATTCGCGTGGCGCACCAATGCGGCTGTTTGCGAACCTCGCAGATGATCCGATACATGGTGATCAGCAGGCGATTGTGCGTGCCTTCGGCGACTTGCATCAAAAACCGCTTTTCGAGATGGGCGAACTGTTCGGCATCGGTGACGATCACATCGATTTCTTCCAGCAGCTTCCGCAAATTTACGAGATCGCGGACGGACATGTAGAGCGTAGCGAGTCTGGCCATTTCGGGCTCGATGAGCGAGCACACGACGCTCATCTCAAATGGCGACGCCGTTTCCACGATCGCCTTGACGTCCAGAGCATCGGCTGACGACACATCGGCGGAATTCTCGCCTGCGGAAGCTTCCGAGCCGGGCCGAGGACTACGGTAGACCACGAAGGTCCCGCTGTTCGGCCGCCGCTTCACGACATCATAGTGCTCGAGAAAATCGAAAGCCTGCCGGATCGTTGTACGCGTGATGCCTAACTCGTCCGCCAGATTTCGTTCTGCATCGAGGCGCGCCCCAAACGAGTACCGGCCCGTTGCAATTTGCATGAATATCTGGTGAGCGGCAGCCTTGACCTTTTCTTTGACGAACGGCTGATTTGCGTTGTCGCTATTCCAAGGAGCTACAGGGGTGATCAAGTTATTCATTCAGGTGTCTCGTTCTCAGTGAGTAGCAATATATTCAGGAAGCTAGCCGGCTTGCGCGACGTGCTCCCACTTCTATTGACCGGTCCGATGCAAACCCGCTGTCAGATAGGCGGCATCAACAAAGGGACGCATCTCGGACCGCGTCTGGCGAGCTACCGCGGGCCAGCGATCGTGCAGGAAACGCAGCTCGTCCGAGGGCAGCGTGGCGTTGCTTTCGGAGGACTCGTGCTTCAGCAGCAGTGCTTCGGCGCAGTCGATACCAAAAGCAGATTCCAGTGCAGTGATATCCTCTTGAACGTCAGCGCCATTTAATTCCGAAATGTTATGGCTCTGTACTAAACGTCGAGCCACGGCGTTTGTAATGGCGGCGGCACCCCTGCATATGCCGATGTACTTATCGCGCCGAATCCGCGTCAGCGTTTCCCCGTGTCGCGACGCCAACGACAAATGAAAGGCCGTTCCGGCTCCGGCAAGCGGGACTTCGGCGACCTCGATGCGTCTCTCGGCAAGACGCCAGTTGGCGGCCGCATTTTGCAAAAAGTTTTCGGCCTCGCGGTGTTCTCCTGCGAGCAAACAACCGAATCCTGCATTGCTATAGGCGGCGGCGCGCCTCGGATCGCTATCTGCGAAAGACAAAACGAAATCGGCGGATTGGCGCCAAATTCCAACCGATCGCGCCAATTCCCTTTCACGCTCGGCTGCAAATGCCGCCAATGTGCAGGACAACCAATCGTTTGAGCGCTCTGCGTTAATAGCGATCCCCAGCTGCTCGAAATAACGCCCGCATAACGGTGCGAAACTTTCTCGGGAAACTTGACGGCCTCATCGCAAAATCCGACCCCCGCAAGTTTGCATTGCAATAAAAATAAGCTAGCGCGATCAGCGACAATAATCAACCAAAATCCACCAAAAATTTGCGCCGTCCAAAATTACTCATGGATTCAATTGTCGCAAGCCGTTTTGCGCGCTTTAACGAGCGTTTGTGCGTTGCAATCGAACACGGTCGAGATAATGATTTTCCTGCAGAGAATGATTTTTTCGCTTGCGTTGAAATCGCAATGTCGGAATACTGTCCGCACAAGCTGCATATGGTTGGATATTGTGTAGTTTGGTTGATTTTGGTCGATAAGCAAATCGCAGACCTTTGTATCCCGCGCGCTCACTTCAAAAGCTTTTTGAATTTAGGCGAACGGTTGGGGAATAAGAAAAATAAAATCCGCGGAGGAACGAAATGGCGGTCGAAACACAAATATTGTCGGGACGATCATCGTCCGGCGAATTAGTGCGATCAATTGACTGGAAGGGTGCTTTTTGGGTGGCCAGCGGTGTGCCGGCCCTCGTTTTGTTTTCAATCGGCGGCATTGCCGGTACGACGGGAAAGGTAGCCTTTCTTGTTTGGGCGGTGTCCATGGTCATGGGCTTCATCCAATCTTTCACCTATGCCGAGATAGCAGGCCTCTTTCCAAATAAATCGGGCGGCGCTTCAATCTATGGCGCGGCTGCTTGGGTGCGTTACTCCAAATTGATTGCGCCACTATCGGTGTGGTGCAACTGGCTGGCCTGGTCCCCGGTCTTGTCTCTCGGGTGTTCGATTGCCGCTGCTTACATCTTAAATGCACTCGGCCCGATTCCTGCGGCCGACTCTCCGGATGTATTGGCGTGGGTGCAAGCTCATGCGAGTGCGATCCCGCTTGATAGTCCGCGCATTGCTGAATGGCTTGCGGCGAACGCCGGCCATACGGCAACGGAAGGCGTCAGCGCGTTGTTGGCTCAGGACGGAGTTGCAGCTCTGACTCCGGCGTTCCGCAATTGGACTCTATTCACGCATTCGCTCGGCCCGGTCACCTTCTCTCTGAATTGGGTGTTCTTTATCGGCGCGGTGCTCATGCTGCTCACGTTCGCCATCCAGCATCGCGGCATCCTCGGCACGGCCAGCGTACAGAAATATATCGGACTGCTGGTCATCATACCGATGTTGATCGTCGGTGTGGTTCCCATCCTCACTGGACAGATCAATTGGGATAACTATTCGCCGTTGGTTCCGCTGAAGGCCGCATACGCTCCTGAGATGGGAGAGTGGAACGTCGGCGGCTGGACGCTGGTTCTCGGCGGAATGTTTATCGCGGCGTGGTCGACCTACGCTTTCGAAACCGCCATTTGCTACACAAGCGAGTTCAAGAATCCGAAGACCGACACGTTCAAAGCCATCTTCTTCTCGGGCCTTTTGTGCGTGTTGCTTTACACCTTGGTGCCGTTCACGTTCCAAGGCGTCCTCGGCCTCAACGGCATGCTGGCAACGCCTATCGTCGATGGCTCCGGCGTCGCAAATGCGATGGCTACGATGGTCGGCGGTTCGGGCTTTGTGGTCAACATCATGGTGATGTTGATGATCCTGGCATTGATGCTGTCGATCATGACGGCGATGGCAGGATCGTCTCGCACGCTTTATCAGGGTTCCGTCGACGGCTGGCTGCCTCGGTATCTTGATCATGCGAACGAGCACGGCGCTCCGACGAGAGCAATGTGGACGGACCTGGTATTCAACCTGGGTCTTCTCGCGATCGCAGCCGCGGACGCTACCAGCTTCTTCTTCATTCTGGCGGTTTCCAACTGCTGCTACATCATCTTCAACTTCCTCAACCTGAACTCCGGCTGGATCCATCGTATCGACAATGGGCACATCCAGAGACCGTGGCGAGCGCCTACCATTCTGTTGGTCTTGGGCACCATGTTTGCGTTCGTCAACGCCGCCTTCATGGGTGCTGGAGCCAAGGTCTGGAACCCGATGGCGTTGTGGGCCGGCGCGATCGCTGCGTCCCTCATCATCCCGGTGTTTCTGTTCCGGCACTACGTCCAGGACAAGGGCAAGTTCCCCGCCCACATGCTTGAGGATTTGAACCTGACGGCTAACGATCTGCAACAGCGCAAGGCCGGCATCCTTCCCTATCTCACGCTTGCTGCCGGTATTGTCGTGGTTCTCGTTGCGAACTGGTTTTTCACGCTTCCGGCATGAAGCCGAAGCTGTGACGTGAAGCCTTCATCGCAGCAGTCCTTCGTTCTCAGTAAGGCCATTCTGAGTGGATTGTTGCGGTGAAACGGTCAGGGCGGAAGAAGCCTCCCTATTCGCCCTGACCCAACTTTAAGTGAATTTGCCTCCATGACCGCAAATGCGGAAGGGCGGCCTTTCACATTGCCAAGAGCGGAGAAGCACTGAGCTATGCTTGTAGCGGGAATCAAAAGCAGACCGGTCTATCGAGGACTGCGACCGGACCTGTTTGCAAAACAGAATATCGTCGTGACCGACGCCGCCGGCTGTGAAGCCGTCCTCGATATGATGAAGCTCGCCGACGAGGGCTTTCCGGCGCGAACCACCATTTTGCTCTGCAGGACGGGCGGCAACGGCAAAGACCCGCAGGACGTTCTCAATCCGTTGGGATTTGCCAACATCTGGTCGTTTCCGACGATCGAGACCGCCACTTCGCGCCTCAACGCCGCGCTGAACACGGCGCTGATGAGCACGAGACTTTATGCGACCGGCAGCGAACCGCTGATCGGTTCCGTCATTCGAACGGCGCTCGAGCATGGGATCGCGCACAATTCGGTCTTCACCGAGCACAGAGGATCGTTGAAGCGGCGCGTGCAATGCGTCCACTGCAAGGGACTGACCGAAGACGTCACGACCAATCCGGTGAAATGCGCCCACTGCGGGTTAACTCTTATCGTCCGGGACCATTATTCGCGCCGGTATGCAGCATTCCAGGGGGTTCGCATCGACGCAGAAGCTCCAGGAGAAATTCCAGAAACGAAGGCAGAATTCCAATGACCATGAGGAATCAGCGCCTCGTGCGTGTTGAAAGCATCGAGCGCGTCGCCAGTCAGATCAAACGATTTCATTTTGCGCCAATCGACGACGCGGCTTTGCCCTGCTTCTCGGCCGGAGCTCATGTGATCGTTACGATGCGCAAAGGCGACGCTGTTTACCGCAACCCTTATTCGCTTATGAGTTCGCCTTTGGACCCCAGCCGCTACTCTATAAGCGTGCTTCGGGTTGCGGAATCGCGCGGCGGTTCCGTCCATATGCATGAAAATGTCGAAGTGGGAGAGGTGCTGGAGATAAGCGATCCGCTTAATCTTTTTCCGATCGCCCACACCGCGCGCAAACACATCTTGATAGCGGGCGGCATCGGCATCACGCCATTCATGGCCATGCTGGCGCAATTCAGGAACGACAAGTCGCACTTTGAATTGCACTATGCGGTGAGGTCGCCTGAAGACGGGGCATATTTCAAAGCACTGGAAGCAGAAGGATTGCCTGGGGTCCGTCTCTACCGGTCGGATCGGGGCGAGCGGATCGCGCTCGACGCAATTCTACAAAATCAAAGGCTCGGAACGCACGTCTACGTGTGTGGTCCGCAACGAATGATCGATTGGGCATTGGAGACGGCGAAGCTGGAAGGCTGGCCGGATGAAAACGTCCATTCCGAGCACTTCAGCGTGCCGACGCCGGGAAACCCGTTTGTCGTCAAGCTCGCAACATCCGGGAAAGAGATACACGTCGGCGAACATCAGAGCATTCTCGAAGCTCTCGAGCAGGCTGGTGTCGATGCGCCCTACCTCTGTCGCGGGGGCGCCTGTGGACAGTGCATTACGCGCATCACGAACACCGAGGGCGGCGCCGTGCATCACAACGATCACTATCTCACGGATGAAGAGAAGAAGGAGGGAGACAGGATCGCAACATGCGTATCGCGCATGGATGGCGGATGCCTCACCTTGGATCTTTGATCCTCAATCTCAATTGAACGGAAGGAGTGCCTTCATGAATACATTCTTCAAAGACGAAACATTTCGCGACGACTTTACGTACGCCAACAGCCCTTCGGCAGTGGAGCGGTTTCCCTTCCCGTTCTGGGAAGACAAGTACATGTATTCGGTCAATATCGAACCGCATACGGCGGGACAGAAAGGCTCGGTCTACGAATTTCCGTTCGACATAGATGAGCACTATGTCTCGGACATGCGCGATCGGGCTCTGGTCCTAAAGGCAGATCCGCGTCGCGTTCAAGCGCTGCCTCATATGATGACGGCGCAGTGGGACGTCCTCGAACTGATAATGACGTCGCTGGCGCGAGACTATCCTGAGCATTTCACGCTGCAGCAGGATGGCAATCAGTGGCATTGGATCAATCGTCCTCTCGGTATCGAACAGAGCTTCACGTTCGGCGAGGTGTCGACGTTGCCGTACGAGCCTATGGAATACATCACGCGGCAGTGCCAAGGCGACTTCACCATTCTGGATCAGAGAGAGAACAATCTCTGGATGGATGCCGGTATCGCGACTTCGCAGGCGGATTGGTCGCTCGATTTCGATGTCGGCATGAATTTCATGGAATGGCATGGCCCCGTGCCGCTGGCGCATCAGGCCGGCGTTTTCGAGCGCGCGCTGAAGTATCTGCTCAATCTTCAGCAAGGAAAACCGGTGCGCCGCCTGAACTGGACGATGACGATCAATCCGCGGCTGGATACGAGCCCCGAAAATTACGACAAATGGGGTATCGACCGTTCCTCCGTCACCGAGGAAAACGTCGGCGATAAAGTGCATTTGCGTGTCGAGCTGCAGGCGTTGTGGCGGCTTCCGCGATCCAACGCGGTGCTTTTTTCAATCCGCGCCTATCTTATAAAAATGCGTGAACTCGTTACGCAGCCGGACTGGGCTCGCCGTCTTCCGCGAGTGCTCAAGTCGATCCCGCCAGAGCTCATCGACTACAAAGGGATCACCCGGTACCGAGACGTGACCCTGCAATGGCTCGAGAAATACGATGACGGCAAGCCCACACCTTCGGGCTTCCTGCACAAATAATAACACAACGGCGCGCTCGCCTTTCGATAGAGCGCGTCGCAAACGAGAAAAAGGAAACGCTCATGTCTACCTCACGCCAATCGGTGCTAAATGATCGCCATCGGAAATTGGGATCGGATCTGTCATCCTCATGGAATGACATGCCCGTGCCTCAGAACTATTCGACGTGCCCTTATGAGGAAACGGCAGCGGTTCGATATCGTGCCGGCCTGATCGACGTATCGGGACTGAAAATCGTGAAGATCAGCGGGCCTGATGCCCAGGCTTTCCTGAATCATCTTCTCACGACCGATGTTTCCAAGGCCAAGCCAGGCGACTCTCACATCAGCAATATCGTCAACGCCGACGGCGCGCTGATCGATGATGTGCTGGTCTACGTCGACGGTCCGAACCAATACCGCGTGTCGCATGGCGGCGGCATTTTCGAAGAAGCAGCCAACGCCGCGAAATCGCGCTTCAAGGTCGAGATCGAGCGCGATAACAACGTTCACATTCTTTCACTGCAGGGACCTTTGGCACTGGAGACGCTGGCGCCTCACACGCCTATGAACCTGGCTTCTCTTGGCTATTTCCATCATGAAAAGACAACTCTTTTTGGAAAGCCGGTATCGATCGCCCGCGGTGGATACTCGGCTGAGCGTGGCTACGAAGTGTTTTGCTCGGCCACGGATGCGCACCACATCTGGGATTCCATTCTTGCCGCCGGAAAGGACAAGGGCGTGATGCCCGTATCGTGGTCCTGCCTCGACATCGTCCGTGTCGAAGGCGGCCTCCTGTTCTTCCCGTTTGACATGACGCACGGAGATACGACGCCCTGGGAAGTTCGTGCCGACTGGACGGTCGATCTTTCCAAACCGGATTTCATCGGCAAGCAGGCGTTAATCAATAAGAAGGGCAAAGAGCGGTCGGTCATTGTCGGCCTCGAGGTCGCCCATCCGGACGCCGTCACTCCGCTGTCGAAGATAACTTCGGGCGGCAAAGAAGTAGGGGTCGTTACCAGCACGACCTTCAGCCGGCATCTGATGAAGTCGTTGGCGATGGCGCAGGTTCATCCGGATTTGACGCGTCTCGGCACCGAACTCATCATTCATGACGGCGGCGACCTCAAAGCGACTGTAGTCCAGATGCCGTTTTACGATCCGATGCGACTAAAGACGCATCCACTTTCCGAGCGCACGTGATCTTCCGCGTGTGTGAACTGGCTGGGGGCAATGCTCCCAGCCTCTTTTCTCTTGAGTGACCTTGCTCGCAATTGTCGAACGGCGATGAAAGGTATTCACGAGAGGAAGGAATGGAAGTGGAGCAGACGTGGTGAACATACCCGACCTTTCGCTAGTGATGAATGATGAAGGTGTGCCTTCTGCTTCTCAGCGTTTGAACTTTAGGTCGTGCCACAATCTACCGGAATGGTTGCGCAGTATTCAGAGCTGGCGCGGTTACATACCGGGCTATGAAATATCCGCATTAATCGATGCCGACGATGAAGAACCCTGCGCGGCCGTAAAAAGCGGCTCAATGGGTGATCGGGACAACGTCGCCGACAAACGAAATCCTGCTCCGATCAGGGTGTGTGTCGGGCTTCCCTGCGCTCTCGCCGGCGCCGAAGCATTTTGTGATGAGATCACTTCAGCAAGATCGGGACATCGCGTCATTCGCGAAACGTGCATGGCCCGCTGCTGGATGGCGCCTGTCGCGGCGATCGGCGACGATGTCATATCGGGTGCCATCGACGGCGGAACGGTGAACGCCGATAGCGATGGACAGGCCGCCGATTCGAGCCAAGAAACCTTTTCCTCGTACACGAACGCAGGCGGATACGGCGTTCTCAAGAGTTGCCTCGCCAAGCGACGTTCCATCGAGAGCATCGTTTCTGCGCTGTCTGCATTGCCGTTGGCCTCGTTTGAAGGCGAGAAGCTTTCGATCGGTATTCGGATGCGGGAGCTCCGCGACACGGGGGATGTCGCCAAGCTTCTGCTGCTCGTTGACGACGCGCCGCCGGGCGTCATGAGCCAAACTTACCTTATCGAGCGCCATACACATTCGGTGCTCGAGGGCCTGCTGATAACGGCTTTGATCATTGGTGCGCCGGAGATCCTTGTTCATTGCAACAACCGGTACTCGTCATTGCGGTGCAGCCTCGAACGAGAATTGACGGTACTCAGCGCCTACGGTTTCGATCGCCATGTCAGCTTCACCTTTTCGGAATTTTCACCGGACACCCACAGCGATGACGTTCACCTCCTCCAAAGTTTGTGCCGCAGCTCGCTACAAAGAAGGGCGGGCGAAACGCAAAGATGTGAAGCGGCGTCGCTAACGCCTGCCTCGGTCCTTCTCGTTCGGCCCGAATTGTTGCGTTGGATCCCTGAAATTCTGTCCATGGGGATCGACAGTTTTTGCGGCCAGGATGGCGACGTCGACGGCGCTCCGATGTTGTATTCGATCGCCGGCCGCGTCATCTCGCCCGGCGTCTACAAAGCCGCCGCGGGGCGGACGGTCGACGAACTCGTTGCTATGGCGGGCGGCATCGAGAACGGCCACGACTTCGACAGTTTTATCGCGGGCGAATGGAGCAACACGGCACTACCGTCGCATTTGGGAAGTGTTCGCGTCGATTGCGAGACGGAAGGCTCGACCCATCCGGGCCGAAGCGTGCCGATCGTGGTCATCTCCAGCCGCGATCACGTGCCCCGGGCGTGCGCGTTTCGCACTGACCTTGTCAGCCGCGACCGCCGCAAGCCCAATCATGCGCCAGGAGGAAAATGAGAAATGTCTGGGAATACGTCGCTCTATGCACTTGTTGGAGGTGAAACTGGTCTTCGAAATCTAGTCGAGACTTTTTATGACGTCATCGAGTTCGAGCCCGAGGGCACGGATCTCAAAATGCTGCATCTCAGAGGAATGGGTGTTGCCCATTCGAGGATCGAGCAATTCGCTTTCTTGTCCGACTTTCTCGGTGGTCCGAAATTGTATGCCGAAAAACACGGCCACACGAACGTACGGGAAATGCACGTGCATATAGAGATCGACCGGAAGGCCCACGACGATTGGTTGAATTGCATGTCCATCGCCATTGACCGCGTCGGCTTGGACAAGGATGTCGGCAAGAAATTAATGACGCATTTTCGCGCCGTAGCAGCAGGCTTGCAAAACCGCCCCTAGCTGCCGGAAAACCCAGGCATTTCGCGGCTTAAAATCATCTCCGGCCCAATCGTTGAGCCGGAGATTACATGCGAAGTTCTTTCGTCCATCGACGCGTTGACCCAATCACCCGACAAACGCCGAGCGATTGCGCGCGTCTCAAATTTCTCCCTTGAGACCCTTCTCGAAGTATTTGTGGATGACCTTATCCTGGTTTTCCAGCAGCCAATCGATCGACGGCTGGAAGGCCATCGCTTTATGAATGGCCAGCGTCGTCGCCTTGCGATGAATGTCGAACAGGATCTTGTGATCGAGATCCTTGATGGTTGCCACGGAAGGGTTAAGCCAAACCGAAACGATGATTCCCAATTCGTCGGCCTTGTCCCTGGGAATGTCGCCGGAGCGCACGGCATCCAGCACGCCCATAGCCGTAGCATACTGCACGGTACCCATCAGAATGTTGGTGTATCTTTCGTCCGTGACCGTCACTTTGCTGACGCAGAGTGTCGGCGGCCGGACCATGACGTCGGTATTGAGCAGCGCCAATACGCGGCTGTGACCTACCGTCTGATCACCGAGCAAGTTCGCGAACGCCGTACCGAACGGCCCGTCCATCTCGCCAATTGCGACTTCGGGTTCTGCGGCGGTTCCCGGCGGTCCGCCGGCGACAAGAGCCTCTCCGACGCGAATGCCAATTCGACCTGGTCGTTGCAACTGATTTTCTGCCGTCATCGCTAGCTGTTCCAATGCTGGTTATGTGAAGGAATCCCGCGTTATCGGTTGAGGATGCGGGACGTCGAGGCCGGGACCTGAGAAATCTCAGGCCACGCGTATTGCAAAGTGTTTCCGGACTTTTTCTTCAATGACCCACTGACCTTTGAAGCCGGCTTCCACTGCGAATGCATCGCCGGCTGCCACGTGAACGGGCTGGCCACCATCGGGTGTAATCGTAATCTTGCCGGCAATGAGGTGGACAAATTCATACTTGTCGTATGTGGCGTGGTAGGTGCCAGGGGTTGCTTCCCAGACGCCAGATATCATTCGGCCGTCCGATGAGGTGTTCAATATCCACGTCTTCATTGTCGGCTTGCCGGAAACGACTTTCCATCCTTCGAGGTCGGTTGTTATCGGCTGCTCACCGGTAGGGGGAAGCTTGGTGACGGGTTGCGTTGTCATGACGAGATTTCTTTCGAAGTTTTCTTGATCTGGGTTGGACAGGCTTCGCGACCCAGAGAAGCGGTCACCGTTGATGTGTGAACTCTTCCGCCGACTCAAGCAGCCAGTGCGCGAAGCTGTCGGCAAAGCCGCGAAACATTGCGATCTCATAGGTCGGGGCATCGTCGATCTGCCAAAGGATGATGCCGACGTGATTGGCATGCGTGATCGCAACCCCGTTGCCTTTGAAAGCGCGCGGATGCAAATCTATCGGCACGCCCTTGGCCAGCACATCCCTGGAACGCGGACCGGATATTCTAACGACGGCGCGCGCATCAGATTGGTCGACGACCGAACTCAAACCATCGAGCAACGGCTTGAGCTCGACTTCGATATCGCGGCTCTGTCCGCGCTCGGCGATCGCCATCCACTGATCCGGGCCGGCCCAAACGAACGCAATGTCCTTGCCTTCAACGCGCTGAGGGGTGTCGGGAAGATCGACGCCATACCGCTCGCGGATCGCCGCTTTCAGTTGATCCTTCTTGCCTTTGAAGGCTGCGAAGCTCGCCAACGTCAGAGTCTCGCGCACATCAATGGCCAGCTCGGACGTCTTTACCGGCTTCCAGTTTGTGAAGGCGGAGCGTGCCGCCAGTGTTTGGCTAACCACGGACTTTCGTTCCTTCTGGATCAACGAAGCAAGGAGAGATGACTTCGACAAGCGTGTCCTCGCCACGCAAGGGATCATAAGCGCGAAGAATTTCGCCCAGGCGCTCCGGTGCACGCTTCAGCAAGCCAAGGCCGACCCAGTGCCCCAACGTTGGGGAGTAAGCGACGGACGTCATATGCCCGTCGTCGGTGCTCGGCTTTACTTCGACGTCGCGCGCGACGAAATGAGCGCCTGATCTGAGACGTTCCGATCGATCGACAGGGCGGAAGCCGGTAAGCGATGGTCGATTGGGGTCGAGAAGTCCTGGGCGAGTTCCCAGTACGCGACCAATGAAATCCTTCTTCGTGGAGACCATGCCGCCGAGTCCCAGATCTCTCGGTGTCGTCGTGCCGTTCAGCTCAGGGCCGCTGACGTGGCCCTTTTCGATGCGCATGATGCCCAGCGCTTCGCTTCCATAAGCACATGCGCCGAATTCCTGACCCGCTTCCATAAGCCAGCGGATCATCGAGTCACCGTATCGCGCGGGAACGCCGATCTCGTAAGCGCGCTCGCCGGAGAAAGAGATCCGATAGAGACGCGCCTTGACGCCGCCGCAAACCTTGATCTTCCCAACCTTCATGTAGGGGAAGCCGGCGTCGGAAATATCGAACTCGGGATCAACGATCTTGCGCAGCAGATCGCGCGATTTCGGACCCGCGACGGCATATTGCGCCCACTGCTCGGTCGCCGAAATCATGTGCACGTCGAGTTCCGGCCACAGCCACTGGTGGCAATACTGCATGTGCTGGAACACCTTCACCGCGTTCGCCGTCGTGGTGGTGACGAAGTAATGGTTCTCATCAAATCGGGCGACGGTGCCGTCGTCCATGAAGATGCCGTCCTCGCGCAGCATGCCGCCGTAACGGGCCTTGCCGACCGCCAGCGTCTTCATGCCGTTCATGTAGACCTTATCAAGGAACGCTCCGGCATCGGCCCCTTGCACATCGATCTTTCCGAGCGTCGAGACGTCGCAAATGCCGACTGCGCTTCGCACAGTGTTGACCTCGCGCGTCACCGATGCGAGCCAATCGGCATCACTAGGCCGCGGGAAATAGCTTGGGCGAAGCCACAAGCCCGTTTCGACGACGTTTCCGCCCTGCTCTTTCGTCCAGGCATAAGACGGCGGCAGACGCGTCGCCTTGAATTCCTTGCCCCGGTGATGTCCCGCGAAGGCGCCAAGCGCAACCGGTGTATAGGGCGGCCTGGCCATCGTCATTCCGGTTTCCGGAATCGACTTCTTTGTCAGCTCAGCCATGATCGCGAGAGCGTTGACGTTGGCGGTCTTGCCCTGGTCGGTCGCCATGCCAAGGGTCGTGTAACGCTTCAAGTGTTCGACGGAGCGGAAGCCCTCACGCTCCGACAGTTCGATGTCGGACGCCGTGACGTCGTTCTGCTGATCGACGAAAGCCTTGCCGCGCGTCGCGGGCACGCGCCAGAGCGGCGAAATGCTGACGCCTTCGTCCTTGGCGCGCGGAACAGAAGTTGCAGCGGCCTTGAATCCAGCCGCCGTGGCCGCGGTGGAGCCGGCTGCCGAGCCTAACTCAAGAGCGCTTCTCAGCCCGAATGTGCCCCCGGCAGATCCAGCTACGGACATACCTGCCGGGAGCACGCCCGGCGTGAAAGTCGAAAGTTCGTCATTCCAAACGGGCTTGCCGCCCAGATGCGTCGTCAGCTGGATATTTGGGTTCCAGCCTCCAGAAACCGCGATCAGATCGCAGTCCAATTTCACCTCTTCACCGCTGCGCGTACGAATGACGGCGCCGGTTACATGCTTCTTGCCGATGGCGTCCGTAACGACGCCGCCCGAAATCAACCGCGTTTCGGCGGCGCTCGCAATTCCGCTGATCAGCTCGGACGGTTGCGGGCGAGAATCGACCAGCGCAACGACTTCAACGCCGGCGCGATCGAGTTCCGTGACCGTCGTCGCCGCGTAGTCATTGTTGGCGAAGACCACGGCTTTCTGCCCCGGTAGGACGCCATACCGATTGAGGTAGGTACGAACCGCACCCGCCAGCATGACGCCCGGACGATCATTGCCGCCGAAAACAATCGGCCGCTCCGTAGCGCCAGAAGCGAGTACCGCGTGCTTGGCGACGATGCGCCAGAGCCGTTGGCGCGGCTGGCCTGACGGCGCTGTTGCAAGATGATCGCTGACGCGCTCGACGGCGCCATAGGTGCCGCCGTCGTAGGTACCGAACACGGTCGTACGGCGCAGGATGCGCACGTCTTTCATTGCGGCGAGTTCGGCTTCGACAGCAGCCACCCATTCGGCCGGCGCCTTGTCGTTGATCGGGGCGTTGTCGTCGATGGCGCGGCCGCCGAGTGCGAAATTCTCGTCGGCCAAAATCACGCGGGCGCCAGACTTGGCTGCGCTTAAGGCCGCCGCCAGTCCGGCAGGGCCACCGCCGATGACCAACACGTCACAGAATGCATTCGCCTTCTCGTAGGTGTCGGGATCGGCCGCATCGGATGCGCGGCCGAGACCCGCGGCCCGTCGGATGGCGGGCTCGTAAAGTTTCTCCCAGAAAGCCGCCGGCCACATAAACGTCTTGTAGTAGAAGCCCGCGACAAAGACGGGTGAGAGCAGCGAGTTGATCGCCATCACGTCGAAATTCAACGACGGCCAACGGTTCTGGCTCGAGGCTTCGAGGCCATCGTAGAGCTCGACCATCGTCGACTTGGTGTTGGCTTCCCGGCGCGCGCCAGTGCGCAACTCAACCAATGCGTTCGGCTCTTCCGAGCCTGCGCTCAAAATTCCGCGCGGCCGATGGTACTTGAACGAGCGGCCGGTCAGCCTGATGCCGTTGGCGAGCAACGCCGAGGCAAGTGTATCGCCGGGGTGGCCGGTAAAATTCTGGCCGTCAAACTCGAACCAGATTGTACGGCTTCTGTCGACGAGACCACCCGACGGCAAACGATATTGTTGCGACGCCATCATGCGTTCTCCTCTGTTACGAGATCGCGTTTGCGGGCAACCTCGCGTGCGAGTTCAACCGATGTGATCGCGTGGGTTGCGATGCCCCGAGTGACGACGAGCCAGGCGTGGCACCCTGCCGCGTGAAACCAAAGCTCACGGTGCAGGCCCGGTGTGTTTGTCCGCTCGAAAACATATTTGACAAAGTCGTTCATCGCGTCGGGAGCAAGAGCGTCCGGCCGCGTGACCGAGGCATCACCGTGATAAACGAATTCATCGAGGCCGCGTTCGCCGCAGCACGGACAGTTGATTCGCATCGTCCGAAGCCCTTTCGTCGAAGTTTGTTCAGTGGAGGTTGGGGTGCGGTCCCACACCCTTTTCGTCGATGGCGTGTCCGGTTGCGAACCTGTCGAGGCGATATGGGACGGCGACGGGATGAGGTTCATCACGCGCGATCAGATGCGCAAAGCACAACCCGGAGGCCGGGGTGGCTTTGAAGCCGCCGTAGCACCAGCCGCCATTGAAATAGAGACCGTCGATCGGCGTGCGGTCGATGATCGGACTGCCGTCCATCGACATATCCATCAGGCCGCCCCATCCGCGCAGAAGACGCACGCGGCCAATTCGGGGCATCAGCGCCATGCCACCTTCGCAGACGTCCTCGACGACCGGAAGGTTGCCGCGTTGCGCGTAGCTGTTGTAGCCGTCGAGATCGCCGCCAAACACCAAACCGCCCTTGTCGGACTGGCTGATGTAGAAATGCCCGGCGCCGAAGGTCACGACGCCGTCGATGAAGGGCTTGATCGATTCCGTGACGAAAGCCTGCAAGACATGACTTTCGATCGGCAATCTCAGGCCGGCCATGGCGGCGACGCGCGAAGAGTTTCCGGCGACCGCCATTCCGATCTTCTTGGCGCCGATAAACCCTCGGGATGTCTCGATACCGGTTACGCGGCCGCCTTCTCGCCTGAAACCCTTCACTTCGCAGTTCTGAATGATATCAACGCCGTGCTGGTCTGCAGCGCGCGCGTAGCCCCACGCCACGGCATCATGACGGACCGTACCGCCCCGCCTTTGCAGCAGTCCGCCGCGAACCGGGAAGCGTGCATTGTCGAAGTTCAGGAACGGCACCATCTTGCGGACGGCTTGTTCGTCGAGAAGTTCGGCGTCAACGCCGTGTATGCGCATCGCGTTGCCGCGCCGGGCGAAAGCATCGCGCTGGCCGTCGGAGTGGTAAAGATTGAGCACGCCACGCTGGCTGACCATGGCGTTGTAATTGATATCTTGCTCAAGGCCTTCCCAGAGCTTCAGAGCCTGCTCGTAGAATGGGATGTTGCCGGGCAACATGTAGTTCGACCGGACGATCGTCGTGTTGCGGCCAACGTTGCCGCCGCCGATCCAGCCCTTCTCGACGACCGCAATTCGCGACAGTCCAAAATTCTTGGCAAGATAATAAGCGGTCGCGAGGCCATGGCCGCCGCCGCCGATAATCACGATGTCGTAGTCGGATTTCGGT
>Ga0105238_10002282_pt1 | contig 19320 bp, 18 predicted proteins | sample KBSC34metaG_FD_81526 | JGI IMG/M metagenome (GOLD analysis project Ga0105238, IMG submission 81526) | Corn rhizosphere microbial communities from Kellogg Biological Station, Michigan, USA - KBS C3-4 metaG | ecosystem: Host-associated > Plants > Roots > Rhizosphere > Soil | place: Michigan, USA... | reverse complement strand
GCAGGGCCAGACCCTGGTCCAGACCTATACGGTGTTTGTGGCTGACGACCATGGCGCCGTCACGCCGCAGCAGGTCAGCATTGCTATTGACGGTTCCAATGACGCGCCGACCGCCGTGAGCGAAAATGTCATCACCGACGCCGGCCCGAGCGGAACGGTCGATATTCCGACATGGGCGTTGGCTGCGAACGATACCGATCCGGATACGACGGACCACCTTTCCGTCAACAGTATCCTCTCAAGCACCGGCGGCACCGCGACTCTTTTTGGCGATGCTTTCTTCACCGACGACGCGACGCCGGGCGGCTCGTTCACCTACAACTCATCCGACGGGATCGCGGTCAGCAGCAATGCGGCCACCGCGACCGTCATCAACAACGCCACGAACGCCACGGCCCTCACCGGCACCAGCGGCGATGACATTCTGATCGCCACCAACGGTAGCGAAACGCTCGATGGCGGGGCCGGCAATGATATCCTGATCGGCAATTCCGGCAGCCATGTCACGACCGGCGGAAGCGGCAACGACACCTTTGCGTTCCTGCACACCACCGACGGCCCGGGCACGATCACCGACTTCAACAACACCACCGAGCAGGACCATATCGCGATCTCCGCCAGTGGTTTTGGCGGCGGGCTGACTGCCGGCATGGACGTGACGCCGATCTTCGAAACGTCCGGCGATAATCAGTTCTCGGGGTTCGGGGCCGAATTCCACTTCGATACAGCAAACCAGACGCTGTATTATAGTGCGGACGGAACGCAGGCCTCGGCGATCGCGGTAACAACGGTTCAGGCTGGCGTAACGCTCAATCCGCACGATCTGCTGATCGTCTGAGGAGGTTTTGGCGGCCGAGCTGGCGGCGCGGGCTTTACCAACAGCCCGCGCATCCCCGGCGGTCTATATCCGGGCCTGCGGTTTCTCGCGGGCGTGGCCGCTTCTACGCATCTCCCAACAGCAGCACGCCGAATTTTGCTGCGACGGTCGGGCCAGCCGCTCTCCGTCAGGCCTTCCATACGGCGTCGACGCCCCTTCAATCAGACGCCGAACCGGCGGGGCAAGAATGGGCCGCGTTAATGGCTTGCAATCTAGTGCGAAAGTCATAAGCGGCGCGGCCGAGACCTGCTTGAACTCACGCTCATTAGTCCGCACTATGCGGCCAACAAGGACTTGCCGGGCCAACGCCGCGCCGGAACAAGCAATATAGGGAAGAAACACGTGCGAAATACCGTGAAAACCGCAGCCGCGCTGGCGGCTGTGCTGGCGAGTGCGCCGGCGACCGCCGCTTGGGAGCCGACCAAGCCCGTTGAAATCGTAGTCGCGGCCGGGGCCGGCGGCGCCTCCGACCAGATGGCGCGGATGATGCAGGCCGCGATCCAGAAAAACAGTCTGATGAAGCAGCCGATGGTGGTGTCGCTCAAGGGCGGAGCCTCCGGCGCCGAAGCACTGATGTACATGAAATCCAGTGAAGGTGACCCCAACAAGGTGCTGATCGCCTATTCGCTGATCTATATGCTGCCGTTGTCGGCGAAGATTCCGTTCAACTGGCGCGAGCTGACGCCGGTATCGGTGGTCGCGCTGGATCAGTTCGTGTTGTGGGACAATGCTGCCGGGCCGAAGACCGTCAAGGAATTCATTGCCGCCGCGAAATCCGCGAGTTCGCCGTTCAAGATGGGGGGCACCGGATCGAAGCGCGAGGATCACGTACTCACGGTGTTCATGGAACAGAGGACCGGCGCGAAATTCTCCTATCTGCCCTACAAGTCCGGCGGCGAGGCCGCGACGCAACTGGTAGGCAATCACACCGAATCCAACGTCAACAACCCATCCGAAAATCTCGAGGTCTGGCGCGCCGGCCAGGTCCGCGCGCTCTGCGTGTTCGACAAGGAACGGATCTCCTACAAGACCAAGGTGACCGACACGCAGTCGTGGAATGATATCCCGACCTGCAAGGAGGAAGGCCTCGACGTCCAATATCTGATGCTCCGCGCCATGTTCTTGCCCGGCAAGGTCACGCCGGAGCAGCAGGCGTTCTACGTGGATTTGTTCCAGAAGGTGACGCAAACGCCTGAATACAAGGACTACATGGAAAAGCAGGCGCTGAAGCCGATCTTCCTCACCGGTAACGACATGCTGAAATTCCTCGAGGAAGACGATGCGCTCAACAAGTCGCTGATGACCGAGGCGGGGTTTGTGGCGAAATAGATGATGCTGTCATGCGCCGCGAAAGCGGGGCATCCAGTACTCCGGGCTTTCGCGACCACAGCTGGCGACACGGAATACTGGATCATTCGCTCTCGCGGATGATGACGGTGATTTTTGGCACCGTTCAACGAAATAATCGCCGAACCCAGACAAGAAACGTTCATGCCGGAATCCGAAATTGAAATTGTCGTCGACGATCCGACCGCGCCGGAGGCCGACTCGCCGGCCGTGACCGATACCCGGGTCGTCGACGTCACGGTTTCGCTGCTGCTGCTGGCATTGGCGCTGACGCTCGGTTTTGACAACTGGCGCACCGGCATCGCATGGGATTCGACCGGCCCGCAAGCCGGCTATTTCCCGTTTTATCTGTCGGTGATCCTCGCCGGCGCCAGCCTCTATGGCCTCGTTACCGCCTTCCTGGCGCGCAAGCAGGCCTCGGAAACCTTCGTCACCCGTGCGCAACTCCGGCGCGTCGTGGCGGTGTTGGTTCCGACGCTGCTGTTCTGTCTGGCCACGCAATTTCTTGGGCTTTATGTCGCGAGCTTTCTGCTGATCTCCACCTTCATGCGAATGGTCGGCAAGATCGCCCTGTGGAAATCGCTGCTTACCGCCTTTCTCTTCACGGCGATCATGTTCGTGACCTTCGACATCGCGTTTGACGTCATCATGCCGAAGGGACCGCTGGAAGCGGCCTTCGGCTACTAGCGCGTGCGCAACCCAGGATAGGTCTTCGATGGAAGCCTTCGGTCTATTGATGCACGGCTTCGCCGTCCTGCTGACCTGGAAAACGCTTGTCCTGATGATGGTTGGCCTCGTGCTCGGCATTTTCGTCGGCGTGCTGCCGGGGCTCGGCGGCCCGAACGGCGTCGCGATCCTGCTGCCGCTGACCTTCACCATGGACCCGACCTCTGCGATCGTGATGCTGTCCTGCATCTATTGGGGCGCATTGTTCGGCGGCGCCATCACCTCCATCCTGTTCAATATCCCGGGGGAGGCGTGGTCGGTTGCGACCACTTTCGACGGCTATCCGATGGCGCAGCAGGGCAGGGCAGCCGAAGCGCTGACCGCGGCGTTCACCTCCTCGTTCATCGGCTCGCTGGTCGCAGTGCTCCTGATCACCTTCCTGGCTCCGTTGATCTCGTCATTCGCGCTCAAATTCGGGCCGCCGGAATTCTTCGCGGTCTATCTCTTGACGTTCTGCTCCTTTGTAGGCCTCGGCCGCGAGGCCAAGCACAAGACCATCATTTCGATGTCGCTCGGCCTGCTGTTGGCCGGCGTCGGCATGGACACCGTGTCCGGCCAACTGCGTATGACCTTCGGTTCCACCGACCTGCTGCGCGGTATCAACTTTCTGGTCGCGGTGATCGGCCTGTTTGGCATCAGCGAAATCCTGCTCACTATGGAAGAGCGTCTGGCGCTGCGCGGCCATGCCGCCGGCATCAGCCTGCGCGTGGTGCTGAAAGTATGGAGGGAATTGCCAAAATACTGGGTGACGCTGCTGCGCTCGTCGTTCATCGGTTGCTGGCTCGGCATCACGCCGGGCGGCGCGATCGCCGCTTCGTTCATGGGCTACAATCTCGCCAAGCGCTTTTCCAAGGATCCGGATAGTTTCGGCAAGGGCCGCATCGAGGGGGTGTTTGCGCCGGAAACCGCGGCGCATGCATCCGGCACGGCGGCGCTATTGCCGATGCTGGCGCTCGGCATTCCCGGCTCCGGCACCGCGGCGATCCTGCTCGGCGGGCTGATGGTATGGGGCCTCAACCCCGGCCCGCTGCTGTTCGTAGAGCACAAGGATTTCGTGTGGGGTCTGATCGCTTCGATGTATCTCGGCAATGTCGTTGGCCTCGTGCTGGTGCTGACGACGGTGCCGATTTTTGCCTCGATCCTGCGGGTGCCGTTCGCCGCCGTAGCGCCGATGATCGTGGTGTCCTGTGCGATCGGCGCTTATGCGATCCAGAATGCGATGTTCGACATCTGGCTGATGCTGGGATTCGGCGTGGTGGGATATGTCTTCAAGAAGGTCAGCATCCCGCTGGCGCCGTTCACCCTGGCGCTGGTGCTTGGCAGCCGCGCCGAGGACGCGTTCCGGCTGTCGATGATCGGCTCCGGCGGCGACATGAAGGTGTTCTGGTCAAACGGTCTGGTCGGCTCGATCACGACATTGGCAATCATGCTGCTGTTCTGGCCGCTGATCGATAAGGCGTTCGGTAGCGTGGGGCGGCTGTGGCGACCGGCGAAGGCGTGACCCTCGCACCACCTTGTCCCGCCTCAGTGCTGCGATCTCGTCCGCGGTGAATCCGAACTCGGCAAGCACCTCGTCGGTCTGCTCGCCGAATTCCGAGCCGCGCCGCCATTTTACTCAACGCTCGCGACAGGGTCACGGCAGGCCGACCAGACGGATGTGGCGGTTCTCGGCATTCGGCCCACCTTGCGCGATGCCGAGGTGCGGCAAGCTGCCGCACCAGGTCGGCCCGGAGCGAACGCGGCCAAGATCGAGCACGGTGAGTGGATGAAGACTTTCGAAAGCGAACAATTTGCCCTGTAGCGGATGTCGTCGGGAGCCTGACGTTGGGCTTTGACGGTCTTTCGACAGGCTACCTACCGGCCGTTGACGGCCAGCAAAGACAGCCGCACGCCCCCTCCTGCTCCATGCACCCGCGGAAATCCGAGTGTTGGCTCCACTTCCGGTTGCGTGCCAGTTACCCTTGCGCAGATTCGATCAACAAGGGTGACAATCTCAAGTAGAATTTTTCCGGCATGATTGAACCTGCGGCTCAAACGTGCGACTAACGAATGGGGGGGAAGCGGGCTGCTTCATTTAAATAAATATTTCCCTGCCCGACGAAATGGCAAACGCCACGGCGTCATGTGCGCGTCGTGTCGCTACACTACCCTGCGCATTTTATAGCAGCGCAGTACTACCTGGCGTAACCGCGTCTCAGTTTCACTACCTCCTCATCGTCATGCCAATTACGGCATTGTAAAAATAGCTTCCAACTCTTTGAGGGCCTCACCATGAGAAAAATTGGCTTACCACTCATCCTTTTCGGGCTGATGCTCGTCCTTTCCCTGCACACGACCTCGGCTTATGCCCAGGCAACCCGGACGTGGGTTTCCGGCGTCGGCGACGACGCCAATCCGTGCAGCCGCACGGCGCCATGCAAAACGTTCGCTGGCGCGATCTCGAAAACCGCTCCGGCCGGCGAGATCAACGTTCTCGATCCCGGCGGCTTCGGCGCCGTCACGATCACGAAGTCGATCACGATCCGATCGGATCATATTGAAGCCGGCGTTCTGGTGTCCGGGACGAACGGCATCGTCGTCAGTGCGGGGCCCTCGGACACGGTCGTGCTCGAAGGACTCGACATCGAAGGGCTGGGAACCGGCCTCAATGGCGTGACCTTTCTTGCCGGCGCCAAGCTTCACATCATTCGGTGCAACATTCATCACTTCACGCAGAACGGCGTCAATGTGGCGAGCAGCACCAGCGGCGGGCACGCCTTCATCACTGACTCCTACATCTTCTCCAATGTCGGCGGTGTTAACGTAGCGGGCACCTCAAACGTCGGGTCCATTACGAATACTCTGATCCTCTCCAATACAAGCTTCGCCGTGCAGGCGAATGGCGCCGGCAACATCGTCGGCGTGCAGACCAGTGTACTCAACGATAGTCCGGCGGGGATCAGCTTGCTGAATAGTGGGCAGGCTATTTCGGTCGGCCCGAGCAACCTCGTGACGGGCAGTGGTGCCTTCAGTTCGACTCTTGTCTTCAAGTAAGCCAGGATATCGCGCAGGCTCCCATTGGGAGCCTGCGCACAAATTGCCTATCGAGCGCTGTTTTGCAAAAATCTGCGCGATTCCAAGAGATCCCGGCCTTTTCTAATCACGTCGCGTCGCCGCTGCTTTATAGCCTTAGCCGGTACCCCGCCATACATGGTCCACGGTTCGGTCGATCTTCCGATCAAGCTCAGTGCGCCCAACACTGATCCCTCGGCCAGTGTCACTCCAGGTAGAACGATCGCGCCGGCACCGATGTTCGCGTGCTCTTCCATGAACACAGCCCCGGGACTTAGGCTAAGGAGATCCGCTGGGATGGTCGGCCCCATTAAATACTCGCCAGAATAGTCATCATTGACTGTGTAGATGCGCGCGCCATGCGCGATATTTGCAAAGTTCTTCATTTCGAAACCGGCCTTGGCACCAATAAATACGCCGGGGGCGATATGCGTGTAGCATCCGATCGTCAGCGGCCCGGTTGCAAGCAGGATGACATCTGGATCAATTCGCACGTGCGAACCAATCGAGATATTTTCAATGCCGACGAGTGTCACACGTTCGTGGATCATCACGTCATGCCCTAGTGATTTGAAGGGCATGCTGGATAGGGCTTCATGGGTCAGGTAATCAGCGCGATAATTTGTCATCCAACCCTCTAACGTCTTCGAATTCCGTAATGGTTGCTATCACTCCGACAATCGTGAACGTCAAGAGTCAGGAACCAGCGGATTCGCATCTTGATCGAAGTAAGGAGGTGGTTTTTGCTTGAGTGCCGGATTAGTATACTACTGTTTCCGAGAAAGCGGACGGGATTGGCGATGAGCGACGCGCCCTCAATCGCGGATTCTTCACCAGACAACCCATCCGGCACAATGGCCCGAATTCCTTTCAATATGCCGCCGGTCACTGGGCGTGAGATCGAATATCTCAGCAAAGTCATCGAGCGCCGCGAATTCTCCGGCAACGGGGTGTTTACAGCGCAATGTCAAAGTTGGCTGAAGCAGCGCTTGGACGTGGGCGAAGTGATCCTGACGCATTCCTGCACCGCGGCGCTGGAGATGGCGGCCATCCTCGCTGGGCTTGAACCGGGCGACGAGGTCATCATGCCCTCCTTCACTTTCGTCTCGACGGCAAACGCGGTTGTGCTGCGCCGGGCGATCCCGGTATTCGTCGATATCCGGCCGGACACCTTGAATATCGACGAGCACCAGATCGAAGCGGCGATCACGCCGCGAACGAAAGCGATTTGCGTCGTTCACTATGCGGGGGTGTGCGCCGAGATGGATAAAATCCAACAAATCGCTCAAATCCATGGGCTTATCGTGATCGAAGATGCAGCGCAGGCACTGTTATCGACGTATCGCGACAGACCTGCAGGTCGACTCGGCGAGCTGGCTTGCTTTAGCTTTCACGAGACGAAGAATGTTACGGCGGGCGAAGGAGGGGCGTTGACGATCAACGATCCACGCTTCAGCGAGCGCGCCTACGTGATCTGGGAAAAAGGAACAAACCGGCGCGCACTCAAGCTTGGCCTGATCGACAAGTATTCGTGGATCGATTACGGATCGTCATTCCTCCCAAGCGAGTTCGTCGCGGCAGTGCTGCTGGCCCAGCTTGAGGAGATCGAACGCCTGACCGAGGATCGCCGCGCAACCTGGAAGCGCTACCACGCGGGCTTCGCCAGCCTTGAAGCGGCGGGACTGGTCCGGCGGCCAATTGTACCGGCGCATTGCGTTCATAATGGCCATCTTTACTATCTTCTGGTGCGCGACCAGATCGCGCGGGATTTGCTGATCCAGAATCTTCGAGCCGAGGAAATTTTGGCACCTTTCCATTATGTGCCCTTGCACTCCTCGCTTGCGGGCCAGCGTTATGCGCGCGCCAGCGGAAAAATGCCGGTAACGAACGATGCAAGCGCCCGGCTCATCCGCCTGCCTCTTTACGCCGGTATGGCGCCAGCGGTCGCCGATCGCGTTATCGGGCGCGTTGGCGCGCACCTCCGCGCTTAGTCATCCGGCAACGTCCGCACGGTGGAAAGAATCGAGGCGACGTAAACGACTAGTCGGTCTCTCAACTAGTTGGCGGAGCAGATCGAAGTGATCACTGACTGTCTCATTGCCAATCGCGGAGTCTTGGTAATGAAGCCGTTTGCTCCTGTAGGGGAAGTAATTCCATCCCCACTGCATTTGGAGGCCTCTACGCCCTTCTCAGCCGTGTAAATGGCTGTCATAATAATTCATGAAAGGCCGCGACTCGGGAATTTCAAATGTGCAGCGCGTTCGCTAGTGGCATATGTATGCACATATTCTCTCGTCTCTATTGCACTGCGTAGCTGGGTGCCATGCCCGAGATATCTGTCGTTGCCCCCGTCTATAATCAGCGTTCCGAGACGCTCCTCGAACTCGTACAGCGACTTTCGGCGTCTATGTCTACGATCACAGAAGATTTCGAGATTGTTCTCGTCGATGACGGGAGCGTCAACGGTGCCTGGTTGACGATTGACGACATGGCGCAGCGAAATCCGAAGATACGAGGTCTTCATCTGGCAAGAAATTTCGGTCAGCATGTCGCGATCACTGCGGGCCTTGATCACGCAAAGGGCAACTGGGTGGTGGTCATGGACGCCGATCTCCAGGACCGGCCCGAAGTAATTCCCGAACTTTATGCCAAGGCACAGCAGGGTTACGACGTCGTGTTCGTCAACCGCTCGGATCGGCCGGAGTCGTTTGTCTATAGAACGATCGCCGCTGCCTTTTACCTAATCCTTAACCTGCTATCCGGCCAGGACTACAATCGCCTGCAAGGAAATTTTTCGATCGTATCGGCAAATGCTGTCCGAGCGTTCAGGTTGTTGCGCGAGCCGGGTCGGTTCTATGGGGGAATGCTGCGGTGGGTCGGATTCAGGCACGGCAGCATAACCTCATCGCACGCTGCGCCCGACGCAGGCCAAACTAGCTATAGTTTAGTCAAGCGCATTCGCTTCGCACTCAATTTGATTGTCAGTTTCTCGACGCGGCTGCTCTACATTTCAATTTTAATAGGCCTTGTGATGGGGATTATCAGCTTCGTGGTGGGCGGCTACATCATCATTGAAAAGATTCTCTATCCGAAGTATCCGATGCAGGGCTGGCCCAGCCTGATGACCGCTATATTTTTCACCGCGGGCGTCACCAATGTCGCAATCGGATTGACCGGCATCTATATCGGGCAGATTCTGCAACAAACCAGGGGCAGGCCCTTGTACGTTATTGCTGCAACGGCAGGTCTGCCCGAATGATTTTGAAATCTCCATGAAATTGGTGCCCTGTATAGAGCCTTATTGGGACTTTGTTCGCACGCTGCGCATGGACGAGCGCGTAGCTCACGGCTTCATAGAGAAGGCAAACATCACGCCAGAGCAACAGAAGAAATATATGGCGGTCCATTGGACCGAATTTTTCATTGCGCTCGTTGACGAGGTTCCTGCCGGTTTCGTCGGCTGCGTGGGCGGCGACATCCGCATTTGCACTCATCCGGATTTTCAACGGAGCGGGGTAGGCGTGTTTTTGATGCGAGAGATTATGAAGCGGTTTCCGACCGCACTTGCGCGGGTCAAGATAGAGAACAAAGCCAGCCAGAGAATGATGGAAGCAAGTGGACTTACGGTTCGCTACGTCATCTACGGGTCTGAGGAATGACCAGCCGTGCCCGAACGTCGATGTCTTGCATGCAACGCAGCGGAGCTGCTTGCGGCCAACGAGCCGGTCTAGCCGCTCGGCTGGCGGTGTCCCGCCTGCGGGCGTGTCGTTGCCCAAGCCGAAGGCATTGCGATGTTCGCGCCCGAGCTTGCCGACGCGGTAAGCGCCTTCGATCCGAAATTATTCGATCGGCTTTCCGAGCTAGAAGCAGCTTATTTTTGGTTCGTACCCCGCAACGAACTCATCGTCGGTCTTGCAAATAAATTCTTTCCGGAAGCGCGGCGGCTTCTCGAGATTGGCTGCGGCAACGGTGCGGTACTTCGCGCGTTGGCCAAATCGCGCACCTGGGAGCGTCTGGTCGGGTCGGAACTTCATCCCGCTGGGTTGGCCTATGCGCGAAAGCGTCTGCCGTCGGAAGTCGAATTCGTGCAGATGGATGTACGCAACATTCCCCGGTGCGGGTATCTTCGATCTCACCGGCGCATTCGACGTAATTGAACACATCGCGGACGACGAGGCCGTATTGCGTGGTCTGCGCGCGGCCACGCCACGCGGCGGAGGAACAACCGTCGCCGCGCCGCAGCATCCGTGGCTGTGGAGCCGCGCCGATGAGGTCGCGCATCACCAGCGGCGTTATCGGCGCGGTGAGCTGGAAGCGAAGCTCCTCCGCAACGGTTTCGAGGTTTTATTTTCGTCCTCATTCACGGCGTTGCTTTTGCCGCTGATGGCAGCAAGTCGTTTCATGAACGGGGGCAAGGGACGGGACGACGAGGTTTCCCACGAGTTCAGGCTGAACCGCAATGTCAACGACGTCTTCACGGCGATCCTGCGGGCAGAGATTCGTATGACGCTGGCTGGATGGAGATGGCCGGCGGGCGGTAGCCGGATCGTGGTCGGACGTGCGGTGTAGATTTTTTTGATCCGCATGCTTAGTGTGCGAGGGTTGACTGGGGGCCGGTGAAATTGGCGATGGGCAAGGGCTGCCGCGACTACTCGGATGAGAAGCTGGCAATCTCGCCAGAGCGCCGGTTCGTGCCCCATCGCTTTGCAGTCAAGACTTTTTTCATTGTGGTAGGCGTAGCGGCGCTGCTGATTTCGGCTGGCAATTACGCCGAAGCCCAATCTTTCCGGCAGGGCGTTTCGGCCTTCAACCGCCAGGACTACGTGTCGGCCTCCCGGGTATTCATTGCCCTGGCCGAGCAGGGCGTTCCCGCGGCGCAATCCTATCTCGGTTTCATGTTCGAAACCGGACGCGGCGTCCCGCAGAATTATACCGAAGCGGCGATGTGGTACCGCCGCGCCGCGCAGCAGGGCGACGGTCGCGCGCAATATTCCCTTGGTCTTCTTTATGACAGGGGACAAGGCGTGCCGCGGGATATCGTCGAAGCCGGCAAATGGCTCAATCTTTCGACCGCGGCGGCGCCCCGGCGCGCCCGGGAGGCGCGCGTGCGTATTCGCGATGCCGTAACCAGCAAGATGACGCGTGGTGAGATCGCACGGGCGCGGCTGCGGGCGCTGGAATGGGCGCCGTCGCGCGAGCGCTAGAGCGGGGTGAGATTAGGTGGGCCGTGACGACGAAACACATTCTTCTCGGGCTCCGGAGGCAGCGCACGAGTGGTGCCGAGCCGGGCCCCATTCTACTTTGCATGGGGTTGTTTTCGCGATTTTCGGTCCGCCCTGCGGTGCACCGCCGAAGAGGCCCCGTTTCTGATTCAATCAGAACCGAATCAATAGCGCCTCGACCAGCCAGCCGATCCAAATCGCCGGCGCCAGGAACAACCCAAAGGGGAGGAACGCGGTCGCTTTGAGCTGACGCTTACGCAGATATCCACTCGCGACGTACGCGCCGAGCGCCGACAACGCGGCTAATTCGATCACCGCAAAGATGGTGGCGAAACCGAGCCACGCGCCGGCGACGGCGGCAAGCTTGATATCGCCGAGGCCGAGCCCGTCGCGGCCGCGCCAGCGCCGGTAGCCGAACATCAGCGCCAGCAGTGGCACGGCGATCGCAAGGGCCCTCAAGGCCGCCCACATCACGGCGCGCAAATCGGCTTCCGGCCCTATTGCCCCGGCGCGGAATAACGCCAGCGCCATGGCCGCGCCGGTCAATTCGTTTGGAATGATGTAGCGGCGGGAGTCGATAATGGCGATTGCGAGCATCAGGGCGGCGAGGAAACCGCCGAGCAGCCCGTCAGGTCCGGGCGCGGCGGCAAGACTGCAAACCACCGCCGCGAGGAGCGCGAAGCTGAGAACGACCTGCCGGACCGGTCCGTCGATCACGGCCAGGGCATTTTCCGGCCGACTGGAAACCAGTTAGCCCCAAGAAAATGCTCCGAACCAATATCTTGCGCGTATTCTGTTCGCAAAACCGGTACCCATTTTTGCGGAATACGCGCTAGCGCGTGGCCTTCGGAGGATCGACAACGATCACGCGGTTGCTGGTGCCGACCAGCTGGCTGTTCATCTTCGTGCGCATTTCCTCGGCGATAACATGCGCGTCGACGGCATCCTTGATCACCGTGGGGCGAATGAACAGGATCAGTTCAGTTCGCGCGCGCGCGTTGGTCTGATGCGAGAACGCATCGCCGACGCCGGGAATCGAATCCAGAATCGGGATACCCTGCCGCTGCCTGTTCTCGGTCTCGCTGATCAGGCCGGCCAGCAGCACGGTCTGGCCGCTCGCCACGGCGATCGAGCTTTTGACGCGCCGTTGAGAGATCGTCGGCGTCAGCGATCCCGCGCTTCCCGCGGCCACGCTGCTGATTTCCTGCTCGATGTCCAGCACGACGTTGCCGTTGGCATTGGCGCGCGGCAACACACGAAGAATGATGCCGGTATTTTTGTAGTCGATGGTGTTGACCACGGTGTTGTTCGCCGTCAGCACGGTCGCGGTTCCCGTCGAGAACGGCACCTGATCGCCGACTTGCAAGGTCGCCGGCTGGTTGTCGAGCACGACCAGCGAGGGATTGGACAGAACCTTGACGTTGGTGACGTTATGCAGCGCGTCGAGAATAACGCGTGGTGAATTCTCCGCTCCGACCAGGAGATTGAAACCGGGAAGCGCGCGCCCAAGCAACGCGCCGGCGGCGGCGTTGACGGCGTTGCTGGCAGGTTCGATCGCTGTGGTACTGGGAGTGACGCCGTTGATCGTCTGGGAGAGCGAGCCTTGCTTGCTGGCCAGGAAGTACTGCACGCCGTAGTTAAGTTGATCGTTCAATGTGACTTCGGCGATCGTCGCCTCAATCGCGATCTGGCGCTGTGGCCGGTCGATCTGGCGGATGGTCTGTTCGACGATGCGCTGCGATTCCTGATTGGCGTAGACCAGTACGGCGTTGTTGGTGACGTCCGCAGTGATCCGGACATTCGGCAGAATGCCGGGGCCGGCTGGCCTGGCACCCGAATCCAACAGGCCGCCGGGCGAGTTATCCTGTCCACCCGCAGCCGTGCCGGCGCCCGGGGCCGCGCGCGCATTGAGTGGCGGAGCGACGTTGGCTACGGGAACGGCGGCACCCGAAGCAGCGGTCGGCATTGCGCTCAATGCGGCCACAGGGTTGGCTCCCGACGAGGACATGGAAATACCTGCGCCGGGTGAAATCTGGTTCGAGGCACTGTCAAGGCCGCCGCCGCCACCGTGGCCGGTCAGCATCTCCTTGAGCAGCGCCGTTACCTGCTTCGAGTTTCCGTAGCGCAGCGGATAAGCCTTCAGATTGACGCCTTCGGTATCGGATTTGTCGAGCCGTGCGATCCAGGTGCCGGCGCGCTTGAGATATTCGGGCTTCTGGCTGACCACGAGGATGGAATTGAGCCGGCCGATCGGCTGGAACTTGATCACGTTCTGGCTGAGGCCTCCCTCGCCGGAATCCATGATCCTCTCGATCTCGGAGATCACCGGTTCGGGCGAACTGTTTCGCACCGGAAAGATGCCTACCGATTGCCCGCGCATCCAGTCGGCGTCGAAGCTTAAAATGGTATCGATCGCCGCGCCCCGGTCGGAGCCGCTGCCGGTGATGATCAGGGTATTGCGTCCAGTATCGGGACGCAGCGTGGTGGCCTTGACGCCGAACGCATCCAGCAGCTTGAAGACGGTCTGTGCCGACACGTAACGCAGCGGCACGATGCTGATCCCCTGACCGGCTTCGGCGGACGCTGTCCTGTCGATGCCGCCGGGGCCGGCCTCGTTTGATGGCAGCAGACGGTACCCGCTGCGGTCGCGCACCAGCGCCACGCCGGACATCCGCAGCGCGTTTTCCAGTACATAGAGCGCGTCGGCCTTCGGAACTGGGCGAACCGACGCCAGCGTCACCGTCCCCTGCACGCGGGGATCGATGGTGTAGCCGACGCCAAGTACGTCACCAAGGATGACCTTTGCCACCGTGGCAACGGGTGCATTTTCGAAATTGAGATCGTAGCCGCTGCCCGAACCGGTGTCCTCTCGTTCGATCAGGGCGGCACCTGGAGGCGTCGTGCCATCGCTGAGATAGATCGCGGGCCGTGAGGAATTCTGCTGCTTGAGCCCGGAGTTCCCGACATCGCCGGCCTGGCGCGGCAGCAAATCCAGCGAGCGGATCTTGTCGACGATGTCCTGGGCGCGGGGATCTTTGGGATTGCCTTCGATCGATTGATCGGCCGTCAGAATGCAGGCGGTCAACAGGAAAGGGGACAAAAATAGAACGAGGGTTCCAGTCAACCCTGAACGCAGGCGCGAAAGCGGATGGACCACTTTGAACAAATTACGCCTACCGACGCTGCGATGAACTGGGAAAACACGCCCGACCCCCCATGGTCCGGACGCTTCAAAAATTTGCTTCACGATTATGTTTTTGCTAGTAAATAAGTCAAGAGCAAAGGCCTTCCGTCACACGCGAGAGCTGTTGCTTTCCAGTAACAAGGTTAGCGTTGTGAATTCGATGCGAGACCTTTCCGCAGAGACCTTCCGGCAGCATCTCCTCGAAAAATATTCTTTGCCGCCGAAGGCGCGCGCTCGCGTCGAAAACCCTGCCAATTCCACCCTGGCCCGACCGCTTCGCGAACTGTGGGAAGCCACCGATCTGTCCGCTGCCGAATTTGCCGACGAAGTTTCTGACTATTGGGGCGTCGTCAGGCTCAGCCTGCCGCAACTCCTCGCCAGTACCCCTTGTCTCGACGGATTTTCCCGCCGCTTTCTCCGTGAATCCACAATCTTCCCGGTCCGCGCTTCGAGCGGAAGTTATCGACTGGCGGTCGCCGACCCATCGGATACCGCGGCCATTCGTGCCGCCGAAATAGTATTCGGTGCGCCGGTCGAGGTCGCGGTGGCGTCGTTCGAGGACATTACGACGTTGCTCGACCAGCGCGACGATGCGGACGGCGCAAGCGCGGAAGAGGGCGCGAAGGGATCGACCCAGCAATCCGACGACGATATCGAGAGCCTGCGCGATCTCGCCAGCGGCGCGCCGGTGGTGCGCGCGCTCAACGACCTGCTCGAGCGCGCGGTCGAGCTTCGCGCCAGCGACATTCACATCGAACCATTTCGGACCGGCCTCGTGGTGCGCATGCGCGTCGACGGCCTGTTGCGCACGATGTCGGCTCCGGCGGGCATCCCGCCGCAGGCCCTGATCTCGCGGGTGAAAATCCTGGCCGGTCTCAACATTGCCGAACGGCGGCTGCCGCAGGACGGCGCGGCGCGGGTCCGCGTCAGCCGTTCCGAACTCGATGTCCGCGTCGCCACCATGCCCACGCAACACAGTGAGAGCGCCGTCATTCGTTTGCTGCCGCGCGACCGTGGCCTGCTCGAGATGGGAAAGCTTGGCCTATCGGGCCGTGACGAAGCGATCATGGCCCGTCTGCTCGCCTTGCCGCACGGCATGATCGTGGTAACCGGACCGACCGGCAGCGGCAAGACCACGACGCTTGCGACCATGCTGTCGACTCTGAACGAGCCGACCCGGAAGATTCTCACGGTCGAAGACCCCGTCGAATACGAAATTCCCGGCATCAACCAGTCGCAGGTCAAACCCTCAATCGGTCTCACCTTTGCATCAGCGATGCGCGCCTTCGTTCGCCAGGACCCCGACGTGATCATGGTCGGCGAAATCCGCGACGCCGAGACCGCGCACATCGCTATTCATGCGGCGTTGACCGGCCATCTTGTGTTGACGACGCTGCATACCGAAACCGCGGCGGCGGCGGTGCCGCGGCTGATCGATCTCGGCATCGAAGGCTTTCTTTTGAAATCGACGCTTCGCGCCGTGGTCGCCCAACGCCTGGTGCGGGTGCTGTGTGATCGCTGCAAGGTGCCGCACAGATTGACGGCCGCCGACATCGAAAAGGATCCGCGCTTCGCCGTGATCGGTTTCAAGGCCGGCGAAGTGATTCATGAAGCCGGTGGCTGCGAGCGCTGCGGCGGCACCGGCTATCGCGGCCGCAACGGCGTGTTCGAGATCCTCGAAATGTCCGATGATGTCAGGAAGTTGATCGGACCGCAGACGGATTCGCATACCATCGATAGCGCCGCGATGCGTGGCGGCATGACCACGATGCTGGCAGATGCCGTCGCAAAATGCCGCGCCGGGTTGACCACCGTGCCCGAGGTTTTCCGCGTCACGACGATTCGGTGATCCGATGCCGAATTATCGTTATCGCGCACTCAACAGCAATGGCGAACTGGTCAGCGGTGCGGTCGCGGCGGCTGCACCGGGCGATGTCGCGCAGCGGATCGAGCGCCTCGGTCTCGTGCTGGTCGACAACGTTACGCTCGAGGAAGGTGGCGGTTCGGCGCGCGGCGTCTTCAGCATCTTCAATAAGCCCAAGGCCGAAGACGTCACGATCTTCACGCGCGATCTCGCGCTATTGCTGCGCGCCGGCGCGCGGATCAATGACGGCCTCGAGCTGCTCGCCGCCGACCGCGATTTCGGCCGGCTACGGCCGGTGGTCGCCGATATCAGATCGCACGTTGTCGCCGGCGAAAGCTTCGCCGAGGCGCTGTCGCTGCACGAGGCGTTGTTTCCGGCCATGTATGTGGCGCTGATCCGCGTCGGCGAGGCGTCCGGGTCTTTGGATCAGGTGCTCGAAGTGCTCGCCGACGAGCGAACCCGCACCGAGACGCTGAAACGCCGTCTCGGAGAGGCTATCCGCTATCCGCTGTTCGTCCTCGGCGCAGCCGGCTGCGTGCTGTTGTTCTTTCTCACATTCGTGCTGCCGCAATTCGCGAGCGTGCTGCAGGATTTCGGCGCCAAGGTCGATCCTATCATTCTCACCTTTCTGAATTTTTCGACCTTGCTTCGCAACAATTCCGACGTGGTGCTGGCGATGGTCGCAGCCGTCATTGCCGGAAGCTGGCTTTCGCTGCGCCAGCAGGGCGTTCGCCGCGGCATCTCAAACGCGCTGACCCGGCTGCCGGCGATCCGGCAGGTGATGATGTTCCACCGCACCTCGCTGTTTTGCCGGAATCTCGGGGTTTTGCTGGGAAGTGGCGTAAATCTCACGACCACGCTTCGGATTCTCGTCGACATGATGTCATCGGTGGGGCCATCCGCCGTATGGATCGACGCCGCCGACCGCGTCCGCCATGGCGCAAAACTGTCGGATGCGCTATCCGATACAAAGGCACTCCCGGCCATGGCGGTGCGGATGCTGCGACTGGGCGATGAAACCGGGCAACTGCCGATGCTGGCGGGCCGTGTCGCCGAATTCTACGAGGCAAAGCTGCAACGTACGCTCGATCGCGTGGTTGGAATTGCCGGACCCGCGGCGATCATCGTCATCAGCATCGTCGTCGGTGGATTGATCGTGTCGGTCATGACGGCGCTGATGTCCGTGAGCCAGATTGTCGGCTAGCGGGGGTAAATGCCCGCAAAGAGTGAAGTTCGAGGAGACGACTGAGGTGGGCCGAACCGTTTTGACTTCCGCAATACGCCGGCGCCGGTCGCGACGTCGGCAGGCCGGCTTCACGCTGGTCGAAATTCTCGTGGTGATTACGATCATCGGGTTGATCATGGCGCTGGTGGGACCGCGGGTGCTCGGCTATCTCGGTGAATCCAAGACCAAGGCCGCGAAAATCCAGATCGAAAGCTTTTCCAGCGCGCTCGATCTTTATTATCTTGACCTCGGGCGTTATCCCAACACCAACGAAGGCCTTACCGCATTGACGCGCAGCAACAACGCGCCGGGATGGAACGGGCCCTATCTCCGGGGCGGCGTGGTGCCCAACGATCCCTGGGGACACAGCTATATCTATCATTCGCCGGGCGAGCGCGCGCCCTACGAAATCATCTCTCTCGGGTCTGACGGTCAAGAGGGCGGCAGTGGAACGGCAGCCGACATTGCCAGCGGCACGCGCTGAAGACGGCGGCGAGCGGGGTTTCGCGCTGATCGAGATCCTGTGCGTGCTTGCCATCATCGGTTTGCTTGCGGCCATCATCCTGCCGGCGATTCCGCGAACGACTACGCGCGCAAAGCTCGAGAGTTATGCGGTAGAGACCGCGGCCTTGCTGAAAGCAGATCGCAACGCGGCGCTGCGTCGGCAGATACAGGTGACGACGCAGATCGACGCCGCGGCGCGATCGATCCGCTCCGGCGTGACCGGCCGCACCCTGCGTTTGCCCAGCGATGTCACAGTGGACGCGATGCTCGCAGCGCGGTGTGCGGATCGAGACGTCGGCAGGTCGATCGACTTCTTTCCGTCGGGAATGTCGTGTGGCGGCGTTATCGCGCTGGTGCGCCCGGGGATGGGATATGAGGTTCGCGTCAACTGGCTGACCGGAGGCGTCGACATTGTCCCGCAAAAGCTGCTCTGACGGCACTGCCGGGTTTACCCTGATCGAAGCGCTGGTGGCGCTGGCGATCGTCGCCGCCGTGCTGTCGTCGATCGGTGCGGTGATCGCCACCACCGTGAAGGGCACACGCTCGATCGACCAGCGCCTGGCTCTGACCGGAGCCGCCGAGACGTTGCTCGCGGCGTTGCCGGCGCGCAATCTGCTGAAGCCCGGCCGCCAGTCCGGTGAACTGGCCGGCCATCGCTGGCGCATCGATGTCTCCCCGCTGAGTGCCGCGGTGACGGGCGAAGCGCCGCAAACCCAGCGCTTCGTTCCGCTCGCCGTCAACATGCGGCTGCAGGCGCCCGGCGGTCCAGCCATACAAATGACCACAGTGCGGCTTGTGCCAAAGGCCGCCGAATGAGCGTGACCCCGCGCCGCGCGTTGGCCGATGAAGCGGGCTTCACGCTAATTGAAGTCTTGATGGCGACGTTGCTGATGACGGTGATCCTCGCCGCATTGGCGACGGTGACGTCGCAGTGGCTGCCGAACTGGAACAGAGGCATGGCGCGCGTCCAGCGCGCCGAGCGGCTTGCGATGGGCCTCGATCGCATGGTAGCCGACCTGTCGGTCGCGGAGATGATCCCGATCAACGGCGATACCAGGGCGCCGCTGTTCGAGGGTTCCGAATTGGCCGTTACTTTCGTGCGGACCGCCGTCGGCCCTAACGCGCATCCGGGTCTTGAAATCGTCAGGCTCGTCGAGAAGGCCGACAATCAGGGCCTTGCGATGGTGCGTGAGCGCGCGCGGTTCACGCCGATGCCAACGGACGCCCAAATCCGGTTTGCCGATCAGGTCGTGCTGATCCGCTCGCCGTTTCGCGTGACGTTTTCCTATGCAGGTCCGGACCAGGTCTGGCAGCCGACCT
>Ga0105238_10002279_pt1 | contig 19336 bp, 15 predicted proteins | sample KBSC34metaG_FD_81526 | JGI IMG/M metagenome (GOLD analysis project Ga0105238, IMG submission 81526) | Corn rhizosphere microbial communities from Kellogg Biological Station, Michigan, USA - KBS C3-4 metaG | ecosystem: Host-associated > Plants > Roots > Rhizosphere > Soil | place: Michigan, USA... | reverse complement strand
TCGAGAAGCCCGCCGAGCCCGCGCTCGCCAGCGCCGCCAGGGAAGCGGCCGCCGTATGGTCGCCCTGCACGTGCGCCAGCACGGTCATGAGGCGCCGCCCCACGGCCCCGATCCGAGGCCACACCCATTCCACCAGCAAGCGGATCTCGGGCAAGTCGTCCTCGTGCGCGATCACGGCGACGCGTCCCACCTCGTGCTCGACCAGCCACGCGCCGAGCGCGTCGGCCGAGACCGCGCCGCTGACGACGAGGGCGTTGCTGACGTCGAGGGCCAGCGCGTTCCACCGCAAGAGCTGCGTCAGCCCCGCCACCGCCCGGAACGGGCTGCGGGCCGCCGTCACGAGCGGTGACACGACCGGGTAAACCGAGACGCCCGACAGCAAGCACCGCCGAGCGGTCACCAGCCAGCACACGGGCGCGCCATCCACGAGCGAGAGAAACCGCGCCATGGCCCGATCGTTCTCGTGGTTGTCGAGCACGATCAGCGTACCGCCCCGCGCGGCGAGGCGCTGGCGAACGAGCTGAAGGCGGGCCTCGCGAGCCCCCGGACCGCCGAGCGCGACGCCCAGCCGGATGGCCAGCATGTCGACCAGGGTCAGATGGTCCCACCCGCCGACCCGGAACCACTCGATGCCGCCCGGAAAGTCGCGCCGCACGCGGTGCCCCAGGGCCGCCGCCAGGGTCGACTTCCCGCTGCCGCCCGCGCCCACCAGCGCGAGGCGCGGGTGCAGGCCCGAGCGGCACGCCGCCGCCAGGGTGGCCACCTCGACGGCGCGGCCGCGAAAGGGCTCCGGCTTGGGAGGGAACGCCACGGCGTCACCCGCCCGCGCCGGCGCGCAACACGTCAGTGATGATGGTGACCGCCCGGCTCATGGACGTGTCCGTGCTCCAGCTCCTCGGCCGTCGCCTCGCGCACCCCCACCACGGTGACCTCGAAGTGCAGGCTCATGCCGGCGAACGGATGATTCAGATCGACGGTGGCGTAGTCGCCCTTCACGGCGGTCACCAGCGCGTTGATGGGGCCGCGGTCAGTCTGGACCCGGTAGCGCTGCCCGGCGCGGACCCGCGCCTCGGGAAGCTTGCGCAAGGGGACGTTGCGGATGCGCTGCTCGTCGCGCTCGCCGTACGCCTCGACCGGCGCCAGGCTCGCCTTCACGACCTCGCCAGGCTGCTTGCCGGTCAGGGCCTTCTCGAGCCCCGAGACGATGTTCCCCACCCCGTGCAGGTAGGTCAGGGGCTCTCGCCCCTCGGAGCTCTCGAGCACCTTGTCGCCGTCGTCCTTCAGCGTGTAGTGGATGGTCACGGCCCTGCGGTCGGCAATTTCCATGGCCGCGCATGTTGGCACGGAAACCACTGACGCGGGAGGGCCGCCCCACCCGCCAGCGCCCGAGGTGCCTCAGGAACGGGAAATCTCGGAGTGGATCTCGATGACGCGGGCGAGGATGCGCTGAACGGGGGGCTCCATCAGGGCGAAGGCGACGCCGGCGGCGGGCGCGCCGTTGGGGGCGACCGCGTGGCGCATGACCTTGGCGGTGCCCGACAGCAGCTCGAACCCGTTCTCGAGGATGAACTTGAACTCCAGCTCGCTGCCGACGATGGGCAACGTCTCACCGTGGAAGAGCATCCCCGACTGGCTGATGTTGAGGGTGGTGACCTCGACGAAGTCGGCGGCCCCCGCGTAGCGGCACATCACGGCGTGAACCAGCGACGCCCGGGCGGCGCGCTGCCGGAACTCGCTGGTCGCCCCGGGACTGGCAGGCGGCGTCACCGCCGGTGCCTCGCCGCCCGAAGTCGCGGAACCGGCCGGTGAGGCCACCGCGGCCTTGGTGACGGTGGCGAGATCGGAATTGGTCGAGGTCTGCTGGCTCGCGAGAGTACCCATTGAACGGCCCATCGACAGCTCTCCGTCGGGGCTTGAGCCCCGCCGGACGGTCGAACCCGCTGGAGAGCCGTCTCGCCACGCCCGGGGCCGCCCCCCTGGCGATCCCCCTCCCCCCCTGCTGCGCCGCTCTGGTACGGCGGGGGCCGGAACGATATAAAGCACCCCTCGTGCGAGCCGTGCCGTCCCCCGCCAAGTCTCTGGAAAACCCGGCGTCGAAGCCGCGATGAGGAGCTTCGCCGACCCGATTGTCGAGGCCGAGCTCGACCCACAGGCGCCCTGGAGCCAGGCGCGGCTGTCGTCCGCGCGCGTCGTCCGCGCGCTGGCAGCGCTGGCGTTGATAGGCGGCGCGCTGGGTCTGTTCGTCCAGACCGCCCGGATGAGCGTCCCGGCCCTCGACTCGTTCGTGCGGGCCAACTGGCTGTCGGATCCCGAGCGATCGGCGATCTTCCTGGTCGTCATCGCCGGGGCGATGGTGGCCGGCGGGCTGGGCGCGGTGTACCTCCTCGGCACCGGAGCGGTCGGGCTGTCGCGGCTGGAGTGGCTGACCACCGCGCTGCGGCCCGCCGTGCCGCTGGCGATCGTGCCCACGCTGCTCATGTACGAGTTCGCGTACCGGTCGCCGCTCATCTACCTGGTGTACCTGACGGCCTTCACCGTGCTCGTCGAGTGGTCGCTTCGCGGCGCCTGGTCCTGCTTCTCCTGGCCGTGGACCCTGCCGCGCGTCGGCTGGCCCTCCGCGCTGCGGCGGCACCTCCCGCTCGGCCTGGTGGCGGCGGGAGGGATCTTCTACTCGGTCTACTTCAGCTACTACACGGTCCAGAACCACTGGCGGCTGGGCACCTCCGGCTACGACCTCGGCATCCACGTCAACTGGGCGGCGAACGCCCTGCGCGGGATGCCCTGGCGCTGCCCGATGTTCCTGGGCCCCGACGGCGGCTACTACGTCGGCGCGCACGCCATGTTCGCGATGTTCTTCACGTGGCTGCCCCTCTATGCCCTGCACCCGGCCGCCGAGACGCTGCTCGTCTACCAGGCCACCATCGTGGGCCTGGCGGCGATCCCGATGTACCTGTTCGCGCGCACGCAGATCTCCCGGCCCGCGGCGGCGGTGTTCTCCCTGCTCTATCTGCTCTACGCGCCCGTGCACGGTCCGAACTTCTATGACTTCCACGAGCTCATGCCGCTCATGTTCTGGGCGTTCTGGCTCTTCTGGGCCATCGCCACCCGGCGCAACCTGCTGACGGCGATCTTCGTGGTCGTGCTCTACGCGCACCGAGAGGACGTGGCGGTGGGCGTCGCGGTGCTGGGGGCCTTCCTGCTGATCACGGGCGCCCGCCCGCGCCTGGGGACGGTGCTGGCCACCGTGTCGACGGCCTGGTTCATCTTGATCAAGTTCGTGATCATGCCGAGCCTGTACCACTCGTGGTTCGCCGACATCTACAAGGATCTGCAGGTGGCGGGGCACCCGGGCTACGGCTCGGTCGTGCAGACGATGCTCATCAACCCGACGTTCTTCTTCAAGACGTTGCTCACCGAGGTGAAGGCGGTCTATTTCCTGCACATCTTCCTGCCGCTGGCGTTCCTGCCGCTGCGGCGTCCGGCGCTGGCGTTGCTGGCCATCCCGGGCTTCTTCTTCACCCTGCTCACCACGGGATACGCGCCGACCGTCTCGATCGCGTTCCACTACGGCATGCACGGCGCGCCCTACGTGTTCGCGGCGGCCATCTTGATGTTGCGGATCCTTGGCGCGTCTCCTCGCGACGGGATCGTCCGGCGGAACGCGGCGCTGGGAGCGATGGCGGCCGCGATGTTCTTCCACAGCTACGCCTACGGCGCGATCCTCCAGCACCACACGTTCGTGGGTGGCTTCGGGAAGATCGAGTTCACGATGACCGCCGACGAGAAGAAGCGCTACGCGGTGCTGAAGAAGATGATGGCGATGATCCCGCGCGAGGCCAGCGTGGCCGGGTCCGAGACCGAGATCCCGCACGTCTCGGCGCGCGTCAACGCGTTCGATCTCCGGTTCTCGCACGGTGACGCCGACTTCTTGCTGGTGCGATCGGGCGCGCTCTACGCGCCGGCCGTGCTCAAGCAGGCCTTCGAGCGCAACCGCTACGGCCTGGTCAGCTCGGACATGGGCCTTTACCTCTTTCAGCGCGACGTCGACGGCAGCGGAACCGACGCCGCGCGCGCCATCCTGGGGGCCAAATGACGACCGTGGCGCCGGACACCGACAAGAAGACGTCGCTGGGCGGGGTCCCGGCGGGGACCGGATCGGGACTGGCGGGCGCCGGCTCCCTGCCCCCAGGGCGCGACGACCCTGGCAGCAACGGCGGTGGCAATGGCGGCGGCGCCGGACCTCACGCGGCTGGCGGCGATGGCAAGAGCGGCCGCCGGCGAGGACCGCTCGACCTCGTCCGGCGGCTGTGGGATGCGCTCTGGCGGGGTCCCGAGGAGCGCGAGCTACGGGCCAAGCGTCACGCCCTGTCCGACCGGCAGACCGCCGATCTCGAGCGCGCCTTCGCGGTCCAGCGCTTGGCGGCGGCGGCCATCGCCGCAGCGGCCGACGGGCGCAGCCGCCCCGACGCCGCGCTGCCGGCCATCATCGGCCTCTTGCGGGAGAGCGCCACCTGGTCGCTCAGCGCGGCGGCGGCTGATCCGGCGCCGGCCTCCCCGGCCGAAGCCCTGGCGCGGACCTCACCGGAGCTGCTCGCACAGACGCTGCCGGACGAGGCCACGCGCGAGCGCGTGTGCGCGGCGTTCGCCGAGCCCGCCGACGCATGGGCCCGCCGTTCGCCCGAGGAGCAGCAGCGCGCGTTCCGCGAGCTGGGTGCGTTCTCGACCGCGCTCCTGCGGCGCCTGACCTTCACCCGGCGGCGGCTCCGGAGCCTCCTCATGCGCCGGACGGTCATCAGCCTGGCGTTCGGCGTGATCGTCTTCGCGGGCGCCGAGATCGCGCTGACCATGCACTTCCGGCCCAGCCTGACCGCGGGCAGGCCGTGGCGCGCCAGCTCGGCCCTCGACATCTGCCGGCCGAAGGACCACTACTGCGCCGACGCCGTCACCGACATCTTCTTCTGCACCACCGACGAGAACAACCCGTGGGTCGAGTACGACCTGGGCGAGCGAAAAACCTTCCGCCAGCTCGTCGTCGAGAACCGCAAGGACTGCTGTCCCGATCGGGCCGTTCCGCTGGCGCTCGAGGTCAGCGACGATCAGAAGGAATGGCACGAGGTCATCCGGCGCAACGAGACCTTCTCGACCTGGAGGACGAGCCTGCCGACCACCAGGGCTCGCTACGTCCGGCTCAGGGTGATGCGCCGCTCGATCCTCCACCTCGACTCGTTCGATCTCTATCGCTGAGCTCCGTGCGCCGTTGACACTGCCCCCGCTGCTGCCGCGGTCGCTCTGGCTGCTGTTCTTTCTGTGGCCGGGAGTGCTCGTGGCGGGGTGGGCCCTGGCGAGCCGGGTCACGCGCGAAGGCCGCCTGCGCGCTCTTCTGGCGCCCGGCTTCGCGGGCTGCGCGTGGCTGGTGACGACCCACCTGGCGGGACGGGCCCTGCGGTCTTACACGGCCGCCGTGATCATCGGGACCGCGCTCCCGGGCGCGGTCGGCTACGCCTTCCTTCTCCGGCAGCTTCTCGGTCGCCGACTCGCGGCCTCGTCCTCGCTGCCCGCGCCCTCCCGGTCGTCCTCCTGGACCGCCGCCTTCCGCCAGGTCTTCGGGCGCGGCTACTCGCGCTGGATGCTGATCACGATGGTGCTCGTGACCGCGCTGATGGCGCCCGCGGCCTGGAACTGGTGCTTCCATGACGACGCCGGCGCGACGGCGCACCTCGCCCTCATCTTCGAGATGCAGCGAGGCATCTATCCGCCGCGCAACCTGACGTTTCCGCAGCTCGAGATGCCGTACCACTACGGCTTCGACGCGACCGCGGCCTATCTGTCGGCGTTGCTGCGGGTCGATCCCGAGCGCGGCATCGATCTCCTCACACTCGCGGCGTGGGCCTACGCCTGGTGCCTGTTCTGGGGCCTCGGCGAGGAGCTGTGGGGCCGCCGCGGCGGCCCGCTGTGCGCCGGCCTCACCCTGCTCGGCGCGGGCTTCCCCTACTACTGCGCTTCCAACTTCGAGTCCTCGACGACCTTCTCGTTCCACGTTTTGAACGGGTGCTTCGAGGGCGGCAACCTCCTCAACCCGGCGACCTTTTCTTACTTCTTCCAGCACCCCTGGGGTCTGGGCGTTCCTCTCGTCGGGCTGATCGGCGTGTGGCTCTGTGCCAGCTCGCTCGGCTCGCTGTTCGATGTCCTGGTTGCGGCGCTCTTGCTGCTGGCGCTGGACATCAGCCAGTTCGCCGCCTGGTCGGCGGCGATGCCGATCGTCGCCGCGACCGTCGTCCTGGCGTGGCGGCGGGGCGATCACTGGCGAATCCTGGCGGCGCTCGCCACGCTCGGCGCCATTTTCCTGGCCGCTCGGGGGCTCGGCGGGTTCTGGGCCCACAACCAAAAGAACGCGTTCGCGCTGCAGATGCACCTCGGCATCAACCGAACGCTCGAATCGACCCTGATGTGGAACCTGCGAACCTATGCGGCGCTGCTCGTCGGATTGCTGGGTCTGCCGTTCCTCGATCGCACCAACCGGCCGCGGGTCTTCTTCGCCCTGGTCGCCCTGGGCGGGATCAGCATCTGCAACCTGTTCGTCTACGGGCGCTCGTGGGACATCGTGAAGTTCGCCACGTTCGGCGCCATCGGCTTCGGCGTGCTGGCAAGCGGTGTGGTCGCCCGCTGGCAGCGCAGCCGGCGGCTGCTGGTGCGCATGGGCGCCGTGGTCGTCCTCGTGGCGGCCGGCCTGTCGGCCGGGGGGTGGTTCCTGGTCTTCGACTGGAACCTCAACCCCGGCGCCATCAGCTGGGCGCTCGGTTGCAGCCCCGGCATGACCGGTCCCGACTACGACGCGAGCAAGTGGCTGCGCAGCCACATGCGCGCCGAGGACATCGTCTATCGCAACGAAGGGGTCAGCGCCGCCTATGCGACCTACGCGGGCCTCGGGCAGGTGTGGCTTGGAAACTCGACCGCGCTGCCGCTGCCCGAGGAGCTGATCCGTAAGCGCGTCGACCTGATGGGCGCGTTGCCGGCCGAACCTGATCGCTATCGGGAGGAGGGTATCCGGTACTTCGTCCTCGACGGACAGGACGGTCGGATTACGGGGATCGTCCAGGCCTGGGAAACTCGTGGGCTCGCTCACGAGCGCGTGCGGTTCGGCCCGCTGCGCATCGTCGAGCTCTGACCGGCCGGGCGTGATTCGGCTCGGCGTCCTGGTTACGGGGCGGGATCGGGCTCCCCGAAGAGGAAACGCCGACAAGCACCCACCTTTGCCATTCCGCGTGCCTGGGTACGGGTTGCGCCGCGCGGCACGGTGGTTGCTCTCATGAATGGACGCGAGGGCCCGACGGCGGCACCGAAGCACCTTCTCGGTATCGCCTGCTGCCGCCAGCCTCGGGAAAGGCATGCGCGAACAATGGCGTTGAAGCGAGCTGGTTGGGTATTCCTATTCGTGGTCTCGGCGGCTCCGCTGACCACTTCACGGGCACAAACCAACAACCTGCCTGGGCCGCAACCCGGTCCCAATCCGGGCCCGGGGCCGACGCCGGGGCAGCCTGCCCCGGTGAAGCCGTTGCCACCGGACTTCCCGCCGGGACAGCCCGGCGATCCGCACGGCCCGGGTCCCAGCAACACGGCCCGGGGCAGCGGGGGCACCTCGGGCGGCCGAGGGATGGGCGGGGCGCCCGGCGCGCGGGGCTCGGGCGGTCTGACGGGGACAGCCGGACGATAAGTGGATTCGTCAGCGTCGGCGACGTGGTGGCGAGCGGGAGATCGGGAATGAGGAATGGCTCGCTCGAGCTCCCGCCCGCTGCCACGTCGACTGTCCGGCGGGACTCCGCTCCGGCGTCGAGCAGCGGTCATCGAAGGTGTGACCGAGCGGTGGGGCCTGATATGGTGGCCCTCGCATGCGGTTCCCATCGCGACGCTCGGCCGGCCGTCAGCTCTCGGCTGGGCTCAACTGGGCGCTCGCCGCGGCCGTCGCCAGGACAGCGACGGCCACGGTGACAGCAACGGTCATCGCGGGAAGCAGCGCGGGGTGCGCCCGAAGCGATCCGAGGCCGTCCCCCCTTCCCGACGCGGCGGTCGCGCCCACCGCGGCTCCGACAGCAGCCGCGAGCCGGCTCGCGCAGCAAGGGCGCGCCCCCTATGCGAAGTACTGCGCGACCTGCCACGGCGAATCGGCCGCCGGCTACGTGGCCGACAATGCGCCCTCTCTGCGCTCGCCGACCTTTCTGGCCAGCGCGTCCGACGACTTCCTGCGCGCCGGGATCACGCGGGGTCGGCCTGGTACGGCGATGGCTGGGTTCGGGCGCAGCGTGGGTGGCCCGCTGGAGCCGGCCGAAGTGGACGCGATCGTCGCTTTCCTGCGGAACGGCGCTGCCCCGCCCCGTCCTTTGTCGCCTGGGCGTCCCCTCGGGGATGCCTCACTCGGAAAGATCGTGTACGACGCCAACTGCGCGCGCTGCCACGGCACGCCGACGCAACGACTGACGGCGCTGCATCTGGCGAACCCGATCCTGCTCGAGACCGCCAGCGACGAATTCCTGCGCTTCGCCATCGAAGAGGGCCGCCTCCCGACGGCCATGGTCGCGTGGAAGAGCGTGCTTCAGCCAGGTCAGATCGACGATGTCCTGGCCTACATGCGCTCGCCCGGCTTCAAAGCGGCCGCGGCGGGCGTGCCGCTCGCCGCCGGCGCTTCGATCACGGGCGCCGGCGGTCGGGGAGCATCGGCAGCCGGTGCGGCGTCTCCACCCGCGGGGGTCTCGCCGAAGGCTTCCGCTCCGCCGGGACAACCGCCGCTTTTGCCCCGAGACGGCCCGATCGTCCTCAACCCCAAGGGGCGGCGACCCGACTTTTCGCTCAAGGAAGGCCTCTACGTCTCGATCGACCAGGTCAAGGAAGCGCTCGATCGCAAGCAGCGCATGATCATCGCCGACGCGCGGGCGCCCTCGGACTGGTTGAGGATGCACATCAAGGGTGCGATCTCGACGCCGTACTACGACTTCAAGTCCCTCGACGACATCCCCAACGACGGCACCTGGATCCTCGCCTACTGCGCGTGTCCCCACCACGTCTCGGGCGAGGTCGTGGCCGAGCTGCGCAAGCGCGGATACCCGCACACGGCCGTCATCGACGAAGGAATCTACGCCTGGCAGCAGAAGGGGTATCCCGTGGTGGCGGCACCCGGGCAGCCACCCATCCCCGCGCCTCCGCCGCTACCCGCGCCGTCGCCGAAGCCCGCGGCCGCGCCCGGCCCCGCGCGCCCCCCGCCACCAGCCTCCGCACCTCACTGATCGGGCTCCCGCCGCAAAAGCGGCATCCGACGCGGGCGGCGTAACCGTTTCGGGCCACGTACGTAAGGTGTGGAAACGGGAGGAACGGGACATGCCGACGCTGAAGAGTGCCATCGAACGAATCACCACCATCCGCGAGAAGCTCGTGTTTCTCGGCCCGACGCTGGCCCGACTGACGGTCGGCGCCGTGTTCATCGGGACCGGCTGGGGGAAGCTGCACAACATCGACCAGACGGTGGAGTACTTCGCGAGCCTCCACATCCCAGCCGCGGCCTTTCAGGCGCGGCTGGCCGCAGGTACGGAGTTCTTTGGCGGGATCTTGGTGCTGCTGGGGCTGGGCGCCCGCCTCGCCAGCCTCCCGCTCGCCTTCACGATGGTCGTCGCGATCCTGACCGCCAAGCGGGCCGAGATCGACGGGGTCACGACGTTGCTCGGGTTCGAGGAGTGGAGCTACATCGTCTTCTTCATCTGGATCGCGTTGGCCGGGCCGGGCCCGCTGTCGCTCGACGCGCTCATCCGGAAGCTGCGCGCCCGCCTCGGTGACCGTCAGGCGGCGCTGCCCAAGCCGCTGCTGCGTCCGCAAGGCTGACGGGCTCAGCCGACGCTGGCCAGATTGGCGCGAGCGCCGCGCGCCATCGCCGCGCGCGGCGTTCCGCCCCGCATCGCTTTCTGCTGGCGCTTATCCTCGTACATCGCGGCGTCGGCGATCTCGAGCATCTTGTCGCAGCTATCGGAGATCTCCGGCCAGCTCGCGGTCCCGATGCTCAAGCTCACCGGGATGGCGCGGCTCTCGTTCGTCGCCGCCAACTGCTGGCGCAGGCGCGAGATCACCGGCTCGCAGTCCGCCTCCGAGAGATCGGGCAGCAACACCATGAACTCGTCGCCGCCGGTCCGGCAGGGGACGTCGTGGGTCCGCAGGTGAGCCACCAGGAACTCGCCGACCCACTTGAGCAGGTTGTCACCCGCCTGATGACCGTGCTCGTCGTTGATCTCCTTGAAGCCGTTGATGTCGATGACGGCGACGGAGAACTTTCGCTCGCCTCCGGCGCGCCGCGACCGGCTGAACTCTTCCTTGAGCCGCTCTTCGAAGAACCGCCGGTTCCATAGCGCCGTCAGCGGATCGCGGTAAGCCATGGCCCGATAGACCTGCAGGCGCGCGATCTCCCGCTTCAAAGTCGCGTTTTGCTTCGCCAGGCGAGCAACCTGCGCTTCGGTGCTGTTCGAGGCGGGCCGGTTGGCGGGTGACTTCTTGCGCGGCATCAGCAGGCTCATCGCGTTTCCTTTGTGGGGGGCGGCGGGTCGAACGGTCTCTTAGGCAAAGGCCGTGCCGCCAGCGAAACGCAATTTCACGCCATGATATTCGCAAAATAGGCGTTCGCGCCAGAAAACTGGCGCGGATTTCCGCTTTCGGCGCTCGAAGAGGGCTCCCGTCTGGCGGCTCCGTGACGACCGTCGGAATCGCGACGGGCACCTCGGAAAGTCAGCGCAGCGCGGCGCCCCAGCGGGAGAGGATCCAGGCGGTGGCCCGATCCCGCCGCGGATAAACGGAGAACTCGTCGTTCGGCTGCCGAACACCCGGCAGGAGCTGCCACATCAGGCCAATCGGCCCCGCGCCCCCCGCGAACAGGTGGCTCAACCAGCGGTCGTAGCTGCGGGCGCGCTCGGCGTCGGACGCGGCCGTGCCGCATTCGCCGAGGTAGGCGACCTTGCCATACACCATCGCCAAGCCCTGGTGCCGCGATATCCACACCTCGGTGTCGCGCTCGGTCTGCAGGCCGTAGCTCTTCGGATAATAGTGGTAGCTGAGCAGGTCCAGCTCCTCGAGGGCCGCCAGCTTCGAGAAGCTGGCCCCTTCGTCACCGCGAACCGGATAGTTGTTGGAGAGGCCCGGATAGATGCTCGGATCGTCGTCGAATCCTTCGCCGCCGTCCGCGATCAGGTGGTGGGGGAACTCGGAGCGCAGATACGCGGCGAGCTCACGCACGACATCGACGAGCCGCCCCGTGCCTCGACAACGCCCGCAGCGAAGCTCGTTGCCCACCTCCCAGGCCAAAATGGCGGGCTCCTCGCGGTAGGGGACGCCGGTGAAGGTGTTGACCCGCTTTGCCAAGAGGCTGACGTACTCCTTCCACCACCAGCGCATGCGCGCGTCGAAGAAGAAGTCTTCTCCGTGGTGCTCGAGGCCATCTTCCTTCGTCGCCCAGGCGGCGTAGGCGGCCAGGCCCCCGTAGTCGGCCCAGTTGTTGACGAGGGGGATGATCAAACGGATGCCCCGCCGCTTCGCCTCCCAGATCGCTTGATCCAGCCCGCGCAGGCCTGCTTCGCGAAAGTCGTGAGGGCCGCGGCGGATGGCCGACCGATCGTTCGATTCGTTGAACCCCCACAGGCGCGCCACCGGAAGCGACAGGCACACCAGATCATCGAGGACCTCGGCCACCGAGGTCGCGAGCCGGGGGTTCCGATCCTGCTGCGCGTACGTGAACAGCTGCTGCAGATAGTAGACGTTCGACCCGGTGCCGCGGAAAGGCTGAAGCGCCGACGTCAAAAGCGCACCGTCGCCTCGCTCGATGAACCCCGCGATGGGAGGCAGCGGCGGACACCCGGCCAGGGTGGGCCAGTCGGTGATGTCGACACGCTCGGCCTCCGGCGGCGGCTCTTCGCCGCTCCCGTCACAGCTAACCGCCGACAGCGCCCAGGCCGAAGCGCACGCCCAAGCCGTGCCGCCCGCGGCCGCCGCCACACGGGCACCGACCGCGGCCAGCCGAGCTGCTCGTGTGCGCCACGCGTTCATACGTTTCCCATCGAACGGCGGCGCCCTGACGGCCGCCTCCCCGCAGATTCGGTAGTTTACAGCGTGCGGCCCGCTCAGGACGACGGGCGGGCCAAAGCGGAGTCGTGATCGGGGCGGAAGAAGCAGGCGGCGCGGAACTGCTGGCCGAACGGCGTGACGAAGAGAGACTTGTACTGCAGGTCGGCCACGATGGCCTCCGAGAGGGGGCCGATCCGGACCTCGGGCTGTGACTCGATTCGCGTGCGGACGGAAGCGACCTGCGGATGGCTCTCGAGCTCGTGGAACATCCGGACGTCGTCGGTCACGCGGGTCGGGCGGATCTCGATCAGCCCCAGGCGGCTGAGATTGTCCAGGTAGGCCGGCGTGCGCTCGGGCCGCAAGCAGCCTGCGCGCTCGCCGAGCAGGCTGAAGTGATGCAGCTCGACCCGGCTGGCGCCGCCGTGCCGCAGGCGCGACGACACCGAGACCAGCGGATAGGGGCCCGGACCGCCCAGCGCCGCCAGAAGCAGCATCTCGTCGTCGCCCAGCTGGCCGAGCAGATCGATGAAGGCAGGATGCACGTCATCGGCCACGGCGCGATCCATGGTGGCGGTCAACAGCGAGAGATAACCCTCGCGCAGGTGACCCGCGCTGCGGACGACGCCCGCCAGCGCCTTGAGGGCCAGGGTCGCGTTGGGCGTGCGGCGGCGCTCCGGTGGAATGGCCGCGCCGCGCTGGCCGAGAGTCAGGAGCAGATCCGGCAGTCCGAGCGCGGTCCGCGGGAGCGCCGCCACCGGCCCCAGCGCCACGCGTGCCAGCGCGCGCAGGCCCGCGCCGCGCTCGGAAGACGAAGACGAATGACCAGGCGAAGCGATCAGGTCCTTCACGACACGGGTGAGAGCGAACATCGGGCCAGCACTATAGCGTAGATGCCGAGCAGCGCCGACGACCTCAGGTGCCGTAGGCGCCCTCGGCGATGGCCACCAGCGTGTCGGTCAGGGCGTCCAGCTTGGCGTCGACCACCCGCCGCGCCGGATCGGCGTCGTAGTAGGACATGATCTCGCGCGCCCCGCGCGAGAATGGGATCTCGGCGCTGAACCCCGGGACCAGCCGCTTCACCTTGCTGTTGTCGAAGATCATGCTGTGGGTCTTGTCGCCGAGGAGGCTGGCGCCCCACTCGGGATCGTGCGCGGCGATGACCCGCGACGGCACGTGCACGATGTCCGCGCGCGTGCCGGCCGCCTGGGCCAGGATCTCGTGAATCTGGTTCCAGCTCAGCCACTCGTCGGAGGTGATGTGGACAGCCTCGCCGACGGCGCGCGAATGTCCGAGCAGACCCACCAGCCCCTTCGCGAAGTCCTCGTGGTGGGTCAACGTCCACAGCGAGGTGCCGTCCCCGTGCACGACCACCTTCTTCCCGCGGCGCATCCGGTCGACGACCGTGTAGCCGCCGTGGCAGGGGAACAGCGTGCGGTCGTACGTGTGCGAGGGGCGCACGATCGTGAAGGGAAACTTCTCCTCGCGGTAGGCGCGCAACAGCCGCTCCTCACACGCGATCTTGTCGCGGGAGTAGGCCCAGAACGGGTTGTCGAGCGGGGTCGACTCGGTGACCGGCAATCCGGCGGGCGGGGTCTGGTAGGCCGAAGCCGAGCTGATGAACACGTACTGGTGGGTGCGCCCGCGGAAGAGCGCCAGATCCTGTTCGATGTGCGCCGGCGTGAAGGCGATCCAGTCGACGACGGCGTCGAAACGATGGTCGCCGAGCGCGCGGCGGGCCGAGTCGGGATCGCGGATGTCACCGCTCAGGATCTGTATCTCGGGCGGGACGGGCCGCGAGGTCTTGCCGCGCCGCAAATGGAAGAGCTCGATGCCCCGCGCGACGCACAGACGCGAGCACGCCGAGCTGATGATGCCCGTTCCCCCGATGAACAGAACCTTCATGGCGCTCATCGCCGTCACTTCTTCTTGGTCTTGTACGCCTCGGACGCGGGCAGCTCGAGCTGGTTGCGAGGCAATCCGGTCCACCAGGCGATCTGGATCCCGAGCAGCGTCGTCAGGCCCGACGAGGACCCTGGAACGTAGCGAAGGTCGAGGCGCGGGGTCAGGGCCCACCCACCCGAGAGCTTGTGCGTGAGGAACCAGCTATAGCTGACGCCCAGGGTGTATCCGGCGCCCGCGGTGCCCCGCAACGACTTGTCGCTGCCGTCGTCGGCCCGCACCTGAATGGTCTCGACGCCCGTTGCGCCGTGGATGGCCAGGCGGGGCGCGACCTCGACCTGAGCCTCCAGCCCGAGCCCGAACGTCCCCGCGGTCTGACCGTTGCCCTTGGCGGCTCCGCTGTGAACCACCAGTCCCAGACCAAAGTGCCGCGTCACCATCTGGCCGAAGCGCAGGCCGAGGTCATAGCCGGGCCAGATCCCGTACTTCTCTTCGTCCATCCACACCTTCGTCAGCGTGAACTCCGGCCCGACGACCAGGAAGTAGCCCTGGCGCCCGTCCGGGCTCTCGAGCGTCTGCGCCGGCGCGCGGCGCGCGGGGAGAAAGCACGCCAGCGCCACGAGCGCGAGGGCCAGCACGTGAACCGAGCGTGACCGCCGCATGATCAGTACTCCCCCTTGATGCCGAGGATCGGCAGGATGGGCAGCCCCTGCTGCGGGTTCGACTGGCGGAAATTGAAGTTGTAGTCGAAGTCCTCGGTGTTGGACCGGTTGTAGACGTTCTGGATGTCGAGGTACACGTTCAGGATCCAGCCGTTGTAAATCCAGCGCTTGTCGACCCGCAGGTCGAGCTGGTGGAAGAACGGCAGGCGCTCGGAGTTCACCTCGCCGTAGGTCGGGTAGTAGCGATCGTTGGCGGCGTTGTAAACCGCGCCCGTGACCGGCGTGATCGGGTTGCCGCTGACCAGGCGGAAGCGGCCGCCGATCAGCCAGTTGCGCGGAAGCTGGTAGCTGCCGACGATCGCCAGGATGTGCGTCTGGTCGAAGTCGAACAGGCGCCAGTTCGGATCGGCCGCGTCGAGCCGCTTGGACTGGGACAGGGTGTACGCGAGCCACCCGCTGAAGTTGTTCGTGAAGTCGTGGCGCACCATGAGCTCGAGGCCCATGGCGCGCCCCTTGCCCGAGTTGTCGTAGCGCAACGGGCGCATCGTGCCGCCGTCGTCGATGACCTTGTCGGTCCGGCTGACCAGGTTGTAGATGTCCTTGTAGAACCCGGTCAGGTCGACGGTGAGGTAGGGCCGCGGCTTGTACTCGAAGCCGGCCGAGTAGTGCCACGCCTTCTGGGACTTGAGGTTGGGGTTACCGAACGAGGGATCGACCTCGTCGGGCGTGGGATCCTGCGAGAACAGACCCACCCCGCCCTTCACCGTGAACGGCTCGACGATGGACCAGCGCGCGGTCAACCGCGGCTGCGTCACGTACTCCTTGGCGAACGCCAGGTAGTCGAATCGCGCGCCTGGCAGGATGAGCAAGCTCTTGGTTGGCCGGATCTCGGCCTCACCGAAGAACGCCGGCCAGAAGTCGAGCACGCCCTTGCGATTGGTGGTGAGCAAGTTGGTCAGGTTCGGCGGACCGGGCGGCTCGCCTTCTTTCGGCGGCTGGGGCGCCCGTACGAACACGTCGGTCTTCGAGAACATCCCGTCGAAGCCCGCCACCAGGGTCAGGCGCTCGCCGAGCTTGAAGCGCGCGGAGTCGCGGATCTGGCTGACGTAGGTGTTCAGGTTGAACTGGAGCTGCCCGAACTTGGCGTCGACCCAGTTGCGTCCCTGCGCCACCTTGAACGAGTTCTCGAACCAGCCGTTCGGGATGAAGTTGTAGGTGATGAGCGACCGGTAGAACGTGGTCGAGAACGAGAGCTGGTTGTTGTTGATCTGGGCGGTCAGGGCGCCCGGGTTGCGGAACAGGATCTCGAGGCGATCGTCCGAGCCGAACAGGAACGCGCGGAAATCGTGCGCCGGCGCGGGGCGATAGTTGGCGAGCAGCTGGTAGTCGTAGTAGCGCGGCGCCGTGATGAGGTTGACCGGCGCGTCGCTGGGCACGGTCGCGTTCAGCAAGGCGTCGATGTAGCTGCGCCGGCCGGCGATGGCGACGCCGCCCTTGTCGCCGAGCGGCACCTCGAGGTAGACGCCGGTGTCGAACAGGTTCACGTCGGCGTAGCCACCGATCTTCTTCGGCTGCAGCTTCTTGATGCGGACGTCGACCACGCCGCCGGTCGCGCGGCCGTACATCGAGGAGAAGTTGCCAGGATAGAAGTCGAGCGAGTCGATCACGCCGACCGGCAGCACGGTGCGCAGCCCGCCAAAGTGATAGATGAGCGGGATCTGCGCCCCATCCGCGAACACCTGCGAGTCCTGCGGCGCCGAGCCGCGGATGATGAGCAGGCCGGTGAGGGGCGGCGGGCGCGCCACGCCCGCGAAATTCTGCACGACCGCCAGCGGATCGCCGAACGTGCCGGGGACCTTGTCCAGCTCCTGCGCGCTGATGACGGTGCGGCTCACCTCCTTGCGCGGGCGCGTGGCGGTGACCGTGACGTCGTACGGATTGTAGTTGCCGCGCTCGACGTGATACACGACGTCGATCCGCTCGCTGACCTTGATGGTCTCGGTGGTGCGATACGGGTAATAGCCCGGCGCCTCGATGAGGACCTTCCAATCACCAGGGGCCAGGTCGAAGAACGTGAAGGCGCCCTTCTCGTCGGTGGTCGCCTCGAAGCCCATCGCCTTGTCGCCGTCGTCGCGGAACACGGTGACGAGGACGCCGGGCATGGGCAGCCGCGTGCCGCGCTCGCGCAGGAGGCCGGCGAAGTTGGCGACCGCCGGACCGGCCTGCGTGACGGCGGCCGGGGTCGCGGCCTCGCTCGGCGCTCCGCCACCGGCGCCGCCCGCCCCGGTGGCTGCGGGCCCTGCCCCGCCAGGTCCTCCCTGCGCGCTCACCGCCGCCGTCCCGCCCGCGCCCCGCGGCGGCTTCTTCACGGACGACAGGCGGAACTTGTACTTGTAGGTGATTTGAACGGGGATCTTCTTGCCGTCCATCTCGGCCGGCTCGAACTCGAAGTCGCGCGCGGCGATCAGGGCCGCCTCGTCGAAGCCGTAGCCCTGCGCCGGCGCCGGGGTGACGATGGCGACCTCGCTGACCTTGCCGTCGGCCCCGATATCGAGCAACAGCACCACGTCGGTCTCGACGTTCTTCTCGACGGCCTCCTTCGGGTACTCGGCCTCCGCGAACTTGATCTGCTTGGGGACCTTGGTCAGCTTCTTGGCCTCGACCTGGCCGCCCGCCGGTGGCTGGTCGGGCCGCGGCATGTTGAGACCTTCGGTCGACTGCGCCCGCGCGCCGGCCGGCCAAGCGGCGAGCAACGCCAGGACCAGCCCGCGCGCGACCAATCTCCGCCTGCGTTCCACCTTCACTCGCCGGATCACGGAGTCGGTTCCAGGTTGACGGTGCCCGGGCGCCACGACACGCCCCCGCGGTTGTCGTGAGCCACGACGTAGATCCGCGAGCTGTCCGACGGGTAATCCTTCACCTTGGCAGGGGTCCAAAAGTTCCTGAGCATGTTGGCGAACAGCGTGCTTCCGGGGAAGTAGCTGGTCCGAGGATCGCTCGTATCGCCCGACTCTACGAACCACGTCAGGAACAGTCGCTCGGTCAGCCGGGCCGGCTTCTTGTCGTCGTCGAAACCGTCGTAGCTCTCGGCGGTCGTCTCGGCCATCGTCACGCGGATCCGGGTCTCCCGGTCGCGAGGCACGGTGACTGGGTCCACCGCGGGCGCGTTCGGGTCGGGCATCGGGTCGGGGATCGGCGCGATCACGTCACCCGCGTCCGAGCCAAAGACCACCTGCAGACCGTCGATGACCGGGTTCGTGTTGGCCGGCTGCTGATCGTCGAAGCGGAGCTTCACCGTCTGCACGGCCGTCAGCGAATCGGTGGCGGTGGTGACCGTCAACATGATTTGGATGGGAAAGCCGGCGGAGCAGTCGAGCTTGAACTCCATGGGAAAACCCTGCAGGCCGCTCTCGCAGACCTGCTTGAGCACATCCGGTGAGATGTCGTTGATGAAAGTCGCCGTCGGGGCGGTCCCGAGATCGAAGGAGAGCCGAGCCGTCAGGCCGCTCTCCATCAGGAGGGCGTTGATGTCCTGCTCGTCCACGACGCAGCGGTAACCTTTGTTGGCCTCGCCCCCGAACGGGCACCAGCTCCACTGGTAGGACACGGCTGGCGCCGGCATCGCCGACGGCGCGACCACCAGGGCCGAGAAGGTGGCCGTCTCACCCGTGATGGGCGCGGCCGGTTCGCTCTTGATCGCGAGAACCCGCAACCCCGTCACCCGGTTGTACGGTGGAAAGTCGGGCCGGCAGCCGCCTGCGGTCCCGGCCACCACCGCCAGCGCCGCGATACCGAACAAGCCCGCGGCGGAGCCGCGCGAGCGCTGTCTTGGTCGCATCATTCGCCGTTCTCCAGACGGAATTTGACGGTGTAGGTGAGCGTCGTCTCCATGGGCACTCCGTCGCGCGTCGCGGGCTCGAACTCATCGGTGAGCGCGAAGGCGCGGGCGGCCTCATTGAACTCCGGATAAGGCGACTCCTTCAAGATCTTCACCTTCGTGACTTTCCCGCGGGCGTCGATGGTGACCAAAATCGGAACGTCACCCTCGATCCCTTGGCTCTTCAGCGTCTCGGGGAAGGGTGGCTTGCGCTCGGCGGCCTTGCGCTGGGCCTTCGTATACGTGATCCCGTCGACGGGGATGTGCCGCGCGACCTGATTCGAACGCCCCGTCCCCGCGGCGGGCAGGGTCGAGGTCCCGTTGGGCGGAGGCGTGACGTCCTTCGGCTCGACCGCCTTCTTCTCCGTCTCGCCGAGCCGCGTGTTGCCGACCGCGAAGGCGGGCCCGCCGCCCTCGTCGCTGGTCGACTCCAGGCTGAGCCCGACCACGCGCACGGGTGGCGCCTTCGGCGGCGGCTGGGGCGTCGAGGGAGGAGGCTCGACCTTGGCCACCGGCTTCTGCCGCACCGGCTTCTCGACCGGCGGGGGCGGCTCGGGGGGAGGCGGCGGCTTCTGCTCGGGCGGCGGCGGTGGCGGTGGTTGCCGCATCTCGATGACGACATCCTCGCGCGTGGTCCGTCCCGCGAGGTTGGCGCGCAGGACGACGCCGACGCCGATCGCCCCCAAATGCGCGCCCACCGACGCGATCGCCGCCAGCAGGACCACGCCCGCCCGACCGCCGGGCGTCCGCAGCCGGTGGGCGATGGGATCGATCGCGCGCTGCTCGGGCGTGAGCGGCGTGCGCGTGCGCGCGG